>Ga0129303_100068_pt1 | contig 10660 bp, 6 predicted proteins | sample ElbSprsedimmetaG_FD_94490 | JGI IMG/M metagenome (GOLD analysis project Ga0129303, IMG submission 94490) | Hot spring sediment bacterial and archeal communities from California, USA to study Microbial Dark Matter (Phase II) - Elbow Spring... | ecosystem: Environmental > Aquatic > Thermal springs >... | reverse complement strand
GTATTAAACCATGAGAAATAGTTGCACTATAGCCGTTATTTTTAAAAAATGATAAAACATTTGCAATGGTAGAGCCAGCGCTAAGCGTTACACTTGTGTTTGATCCGATATTTGCTAAAGAAATAGTAATAGAGCTATTTAATCCTACAATACTATTGAGTGTTGTTGCGCTTGTTGCAAGCGAGCCGTCTTGGAGCGTTAAAACCTTGTTGTTTTGCAAAACTTCTTTTGTTTTAAGGTTTGTTATGTAATTTAATAGTTGAGAGACAGTTGCATTAGCGGATACAATAAAGCCACTTCCAGATACTATATTGCCATCATGGTCTGTACCTGTGATTACTATTTTTTGCCCTGTTTGTAAAGCTACATTACCCAAAGCATTAGATAGATGCAGGTCTATTAGTAATGTTTGAGCTGTAGCTGGGTTATTAGAAGAGTTTAAAAGCTGGTTGTTTGACTGCAGTGTTTGATGTTGCTTATAGAGCATATCTTTAGCTGTTATTGTGATTGGTGTAGTTATACCATCGGAGTAGGCAATAGAGAGATTGTTGTCATCACCCATATAAAAATTATTGCCACCTGGTGTATAGGTAAAAGTTGCAGTATTTCCCTTTGCATCTGCCGGTATGTAAATCTTAACACCTCTTCCTGTATCAAACCAGCCGCCGCCACTGTTGATTATATTTAATACATTTGCTGATGTAGATAATTTATTGCCGTTAGCAAAACTTCTATCAATACCGTCTGAGCTTATTGGTATATAATTACCGTTTTTAGTTATTGTTAGATTTCCATTATTATCAATATTAATTGAATATACACCGTTTTGTAGCTGATTTAGATCACCAAAATTTTTTGATATAGCTATTTGAAAATCATTTATTGATGATGAGGTAATAACTGCCTGCTGAGTAATATTTTGCACAGGTGCAGTATTTGTTAAAAAACCACTAAATAGATAATTGCCACCAAACATTGTGTTTGCACTATTTTTTATTTCTGCTTCAACGGCAGCAAGTTGCTGAGCTATGGCAGTATTGCTTGCTGCGTCATTTGTAGCATTTGCTGCTTGGATAACCAAAGAGCCAGCATTTTGCAACAAATTACTGATATTTTGTGTTGCTGTGTCTTGTGCGGATAAAATAGAATTTGCATAATTAATATTTGATTTATATTGAGTAAAGCGTGCTTGTATATCTTGTATTAACAAGGCTTGTGATAGTGCTGTGGGGTTGTCTGATAAATTATTTATACTTTTGCCTGTTGCCATTTGAGTTTGTGTGTTGTAAAGCTTAGTATTAATATTATTAATATTTGATAGAAAGTTATTAAAAAGCATAGAATTTGTTATTCTCATAATAATAACTCCTATTATACCATATTAATTAGTGATTGCATCATCTGATTAACGACTGATATAAACTGAGCCGATGCCCGATATGCCATTTGATATTTTATAAGGTTTACCGCTTCTTGATCCAAAGATACACCTTCTTGAGATTGGAGCAATTTTTGTGTTTGATCAACCATAGCGTTTTGAGAATTAAGGATATTTTCGTTAGCTTGTGCAATTGAGCCAATTTGACCTATAAAAGACCCATAATACTGATTTATTGTTTGTGTATTTGAGACCATTACTTTTTGTGTTTGAAGGTTTGCAATGGCTAAAGCATTAGAATTATCACCGGGAGATAGTGATTTTCCTGCTGCAATTTTGCTTAAGTTGTTTGTTATTATTGGGTTAACAGCAATATTTGAAGCATTTGTGCCTGTAAAAAATGTATTTATACCAACAGCTGCTAAAAAGTTTGAAGTATCGCCTGCAAACGAGAACTGATAACCATTATTGGATCTAATTTGGACGTTACCTTGAGAAATTCCTGATAGATTCATTGAAATGCCGTACTGGCCTAAAGCATTGTTAAACTTCTGTGAAATTGTACTAAATGAATCATTGCTACCTATAGCTATAGAAACAGTGTTTACCAAATTATTATTTGAATCATATACATTTACGCTCAGTGTGCCATTATTTATAGGTAAGTTTACACCTGCTTGTTCTGATTGAGAAACAGCATTTGATGTACTTGTTAGTGAATATGTGCCTTGTGTTTGCGTGTATGCGCTAAGGCCACTGCCACTTGAGTGCAAAATATTTACTTGGTTTATGATTGAGTTTGCAAGCGTATTTAAAGTATCCATATAATTAATTGTATTTGGGGCGCTAGGATTGCTAGAATTAGAAGGACTCGTTTGGCGTGCAAGCTGTATTGTTGCACCTAAACTTCCACCTGTAATTTTATTTGTTATTACCTGTCCATTAAAAACAACATCTACGTTTTGTCCATCGCTTGATGTTTGTGTGGTAAGATTGGTAGAATTTATTCCAGAGACAATAGGTACTCCACCTAAAAGTATAGTCATCTCATTTTGACTGGTGCCTATTGACTGACCTTGATTGCCAGATGAGTATGTGTTGCTTAAAACTGTCACATTGGCTATTTTTTGTAATTGTTGAACAAGATGATTTCTTTGGTCGATTAGTGTATTAGCTGATTGAGTTGGTGACAGGGAGGCTAATTTTATTTCATTGTTAATATCAGCTATATTTTTTGTAAGTGTATTGATCTGATTGACATCTGAAACTATTTGAGAATTTAGGTTGTTGTGTAGCTGTTGGAGAGAGCTATAGGCTAACTGAATTGCTTGCACAAGTGTTTGGCCGCTTTGTATAACCTGCCCTCTTGCTGCGGCAAGATCAGGGCTAGAAGAAAGCGTTTGCCAGGAACTGAAGAAATTATTTAAAGCTGTATCTAAACCAGTACCATTTGCTTCATTAAATATACTTTGGATCTGAGATAAACTATCGTTTAAGGTTTGATAATAAGCCTGTGAATTTAACTGTTGGCCTAGAGTATTTTCAAGTAGCTGATTGCGTGCAGAAGTAACTGTTTGGATAGTTGCACCCAAGCCATACTGACCTGCTGGTGTATTGATAGGATAACTTTCTGTTATGGTTGGAGACTTAACTGTGTAGCCTGGTGTGTTTGCGTTTGCTACATTGTTACCTGTAATATTTATTGCATTTTGGGCAACATTTAACCCACTTGCACCAATATTTAATGCATCGAAAATCGAAGGCATACTAACCTCTTATATTGTTTTCGCTTTTGTATCTAATTAAACTTCTTTTATCGTAAGTTTGACTTATTTTTTTAAAGCTTGAATAAAGATCTATCAAAGACTGCGAGAAAGCTATATGTTGTTGTGCGATTTGTGCGTTTATCTGATTTTGGATCTCAAGCTTTTTGCTTAATTCTTTGATTGTGTTAATGTAATTAGAAAATTTTTCTTTATCCTCTTGTTTTAATAATTCGCCAAGATGCCTTATGTTTGCAGTTAATTTTTGCAAAACAACTTTTTTGTGTTTAATGGTTGTTTCTAAATCATCTACCGCTATATATGTCAAACAATTCGTTTCTTTTTTGGTGATTTCTATTAATTCGTTATAAAAAGCTATTATATTTTGGAAAATACACTCAAGTTGCTCTTGCATGTGCTAAGTCCTCCTTTAAAGGAAATCGGATGTTTTGCACAAAAATTAAAGCTACTTTGTGCAAAACACCTCAATGTTACTTTAGATTACTGGATATTAAGCAAAGATTGCAGCATTGTGTTCGATACACTAAGCGTTCTTGCATTTGCTTGGTAGGCACGTTCTGCGATAATCATATTTGTAAACTCTGTGCCTAAATCTACATTGCTTTCTTCTAACTCGCTTGGAATTATAGTACCAGCAGAGCCTTTACCCGCTGTTGTAACTATTGGTGTGCCAGAGTTTGCTGTAGCCTCAAACAATGAATTGCCACGGGACAATAAGCCATTGTTATTGCTAAATGTTGCAAGTGCAACTTGGCCTAAAGCATAACTTTTTCCATTTGAAAACATACCGCTGATTACACCGTTTTGGTTGACAATAATATTTTGTAAACTACCGCCAGCATAGCCATCTTGTGTAAGACTTGAAGTTTGAGATGGCAGTGAAAACTGTGTAAGACCGTCAAAAGTATTTAGGTCACCAAAATGTAAATTGATTACTTGTTGAGATGAACCGTTATTCCAGTTTGCCGTTATTGCAAGCGGGGGCGTCAGCCCAACGAGTTTTCCTGTTGAATCAAATGTAATTTGCCCACTTGCATTTGTTAGCGTAGGTATAGAAGAGCCTGAGCTTGGTGCTGTAGCATACCACTGCCACTTGGTTTGATTAGTTGAAGGATTATAATTTATTTTGGCAAAGTTAAATGTAATGTCGTGTTTGTTACCCAATGAATCGTATACAGCTATAGAGGTGGAGTATGTATCTGCCATAAAAGGCTGACTTGTAGAACCCGTTGGCTGAACTTGTCCTGATAAAGTACCCAAAATTGTTGCAAGGTTTGAATTATTTGAGTAAACAGGGCCTATGTAAGATAAATGAGATTCGGTTGGGTTTGGTGTAATTTGTATTTCGCCGCTTGAGTTTAGCGAAACAGTAGCGTTGTTAATTGTAGTGCCGCCAGATGTAGTACCATTAATATCATCACTAATGATTTTTACTAAATCATCAACAGTCTGAAAATATCGTACACTGCCAGACGTAATGCCTTTATCGTTTGTTATGCCGTCAATCTGTGTACCACTACCATATATATAAGTATTGTAATTAGCTCCGCCGTCAAAACTCATAGCTACAGCATCACCAGGTTTTGAAAAAAAAGGCAAACTTGTTATAGTGCTATTGCCAGGGATATTTTTTTCAGATAAATTAGATAAAATGCTGTTTAAGACTGGGTCAGAACTTCCAATTGGTGGTAGGTTTACTGAATTAGAAGTATTGTTTGTTATCTGTATTTTGTTGTTTAAAACAGAAACAGAAACATTGTAACTGCTTAAAGCGCTATTTAAGTCATTAGCCAAATCCGATAGTGTTTCAGGGTTACCAGTAAGTGTAATGGGGTTATTATTTACTAAAACCGTCCAGTTACTACCTATCTGATTGCCATTAATATCATAAAGACCAGCCACTTCATTACCACTATTTGCCACGTTAGCTATTGATGTTGTCTGACCCACGCCTATAATATTGCCGTTTGAATTGTATATCGAATTCATGTTTATTTCACCTGTAAAGTTTTCAAGTGTTGGTGTTATTGGAGTTAGTTCAGAAGTTTGAATGGTTTGGCCACCGTTTAAGTTTCCAGCTATTGATACATTTTTGGTAACGCCTGCTGGCACAGTCATATTTTGCGGTATATTAATGCCTGTAATGGTAGAGGCAGTGTTTATTATGTGAGTGGTGTTATCTGCTAGCCACCCTTGAACAATATTACCTGTTGGGGTTACAAGGTTTCCGTTTGCATCAAATGTAAAGTCACCCCCTCGTGTGTAATAATAAGTATTTCCATTGTCAGGACTTACAATAAAGAACCCGTTACCTTGAATAGCTAAATTCGTCGTAATATTTGTAGTTTTCAAACTACCTTGAGAAAAGTTCCTCGTTGTGCTTGCCACCTGTGTACCAAGGCCTATTTGTATAGGGTTCATGCCACCTAAAGCGCCTTGTGGACCCGTTGCTCCACTTAAAGTTTGAGCTAAAACATCACTAAAATTAATCCGGGTTGCTTTATAGCCTACTGTGTTTACATTTGCTACGTTATTTCCTACAACATCCATAAAATTTTGACTGGCTTGAAGCCCAGAAACTCCGCTCCAAAGTGATCGCATCATATGCATTTACCTCCTATTGTTTTAATTGGATAGCTGTTTGTATAACTTGGTCTAATGTTTGCAAACTTTTTGTGTTAGCTTGGTAAGCTCTTTCATACATAATCATATTTGTAAGCTGTGTGTTTAAATCAACATTGCTTTGCTCTAAGCTTGAAGGTGATATTGTACCTCTGCCACCGTATCCTGCAACGCCAATGTATGATTTTGAAGCGATAACCTGGGGACTGTCTGTATTGGCTGTAATTTGAAATAAATTAGAGCCAATTTGAGCAAGGCCTTGGGGATTTGTAAATTTGGCTACGGCTACTTTACCTATTATATAAGAATTGCCGTTTGAGTACATTCCTATTAAATTGCCACTTGTATCAAAGTTGACACTTTGTAATATACCAGATGCAGAACCATCAGATGATATGCTTGAGGTAGATGAATTCATACCAAATTGGGTTAACCCAGTAAACTGGTTGCCAGAGTAGCTGGCATTTGGAGTATTCCAAAAATTTAACAAAAGGCTCATATTAGAAGCGCCGTTATTAAATGATGATAAATTTATTGTAGGCGAAGTAGTGCTTGGGTCTAGTCCGCCGTTGCTATCAAATACTATTTGACCTGTATTGTTTGAAAGCGTAGCCTCGTTATTTGGCAAGCTTGCCTGCCAATCCCAAGTTGTAGTATTGTTTGTGGGGTTATAGGCAGATTTTGTAAAAGTTATGTTTAAAGTATGCTTTGTACCTATGGAATCGTAAAATGTTGCTTGCATTGTGTAGGAGTCAACATTTATGGTTGAAGAACTTATACTTTGATTTGGAGCAATTAGTTGATTAAGAGATTCCATAAGTGTATTTAAGTTAGTATTATCTTTAGAAACAGCATTTGGTGATAAAGATGACCCTGTTGGTACTTGACTTGTAGGCAGTACTTTAAGAGATATATCGGATGAACCGTTATTTGTAATTGTAATTTGGCCGTTGTTAAAGCTTACAGAATTAGAAGTACTTGTGTCGCTTTGTATATCTTGATTCATTTTTGCAATTAACTCACCAATTGTGGAAAAACCTTCTGTGCCATCTGTAGGTGCAGTGCCTGATGGTTGATATTCGTATACATGGTAAGTTTTACCACCGTTGTAGCTGATTGCAAAGTTATCTCCGGGTTGTACATTCAGCGAGTTGCCATTAGAGTCATAGAGTATGCTGAAGTCAGAAGTTGGTGAAGCTTGCGCATACTGCGTAACAGAACTTGCAGGACCAAGGTTACCTTGCATTTTAATATATGTTGAAGCAACAGCTGGAACTTTCTGATAATTTGAAATGTTCATTATGCCAGCAGGTCCTGTTGGTATACCAGTTGTGGGATCTTGCGAGAGTGTAAAACCTGTGCCGCTTGAGCTAGGGCTTGCCATCCACCCTACAACGAAATTGCCGCTTGGATCTACAAGGTTATTATCTGCGTCAAAGCTAAAATTGCCTGCCCTTGTAAAGTAATAATTCGGGTTAGATGCAGGTCCGTTTTGCACTATAAAAAAACCATTGCCATTTAGTGCTATGTTTGTGGCAATACTTGTTGGTTGAATGGAGCCTTGTGATAAATTTAGACTATTTGCTGCAACTTGAGAACCCAAACCTACTTGCAAAGGATTTGTGCTTGCTGTACCCGCTTTTGTTGTTTGATATAACAAATCAGCAAAGTTTGTGCTGCTTGATTTAAAACCTACGGTGTTTATATTTGCAATGTTGTTTGACACAGTATCTATAGCAAATTGATTTCCAAGCAGTGCGCTTTGTGCTGTCCAAAAACCACTTTCCATAACTATACCTCTTATGATGAAACGCCTATTACATTGTTTAAATTAACAGTTTGACCTAAATTAGTTGTTAAAACCGCTCCATTTGGCGTAAATTGAACGCTTGTTACTGTACCTGCATTTTTACTTACTGGTATTGGGTTACCATGTGAATCGGTTGCGCTGAATTCAACTGTATATGTGCCGTTTGAAATATAGCTGCCATTGACCCCTCGTCCGTTCCACTGAAATGTCTTGGTGCCTGCGCTTTGAGGACCTAAATCTTGCGTTACTATGGTATTTCCATTGGGATCTACAACTGTAGCTTTTACATCAGCAGCAGGTTGAGAAAGAGAATAAGCAACTGGGCTTACCGATGTTCCATTAACCGTAATTGTAGCAGAATTTGTCATAATATTCTTTCCCAACAAACTTGCCGCATAGGAATTGTTTTGATTTTGATTCTCCAAGTTGGTAAGTGTAGTATTCATATTTACCAATTGTTGAAGCTGTGCAAACATCGTAAGTTCCATTATAAACTGATTGGTTGATAATGTATTATCCGGTGTTTGATTTTTTAGTTGCGCGATCAAAATTTTTAAAAAGCCATCTTGCGATATAGTGTTATTTGGGTTGTATATTTGTGAAGTACTTGATGCTGGTTTAAGTGTTGTTGGTGACGTTACAATACCCATATTTACCTCCTTAAATGCTGATGTCTAAAAGCGCATTTGGGTTTTTAAATATGCGCTTTATTTGTTTTGTGGAGCTTTCAAAAACATAATTTTGCTGTTTTTGCTGATTGAAAGCCTGATTAAATGAATTTTGACCTTGACCGCTACTTGATTGGCTAAAATTTTGGCTAAATTGAAATAACAACTGGTTTGGCTGATTTTGATTTTGCGTGAAATTTTGTTGACCTTGATTACTTGATGAAATAACATTTATTTGAGAAACATTCAATCCTTGACTAGAAATATTAGCTTTTAGCGAATCTAAATTATCGTTTACAATGTTAAAAATTTCTCGGTTTTCTACATGAATGGTTGCAGAAAGTGATTTAGATGTATCAATTGAAACTTTTACATCAATCTGACCAAGTGATGGTGGGTTTACTTGAATTGTTATGCTTTTTATAACGGGAGGTTTTAAGTTTTGCAACTCAATGATTTTCTCAATAATTTGGTTAATCGGATAAGGCTGTTTTGGAGCATTTGCGTTTTGCGCATCTGGTATTTTTTGAAAGCTTATATTGTCAGTTTGTGCAATCGTGTTTTGAGTTAAATTACTATTTGTGTTCTGTGATAATTGTTGTTGGTTTTTATCTAATTCTTGTTGGCTTTGTAGAGTATCTTGGGTTTGAAGTTGTTTTAACTGAATTTCTTGCGTAGAAATAGTTTTAGTTGTTTGAGTATCTTGTGTAAATTTTTGCTGTGGTTGATTTATGTTTTGGCTTTGCAAATTTTGATTTTGAGGTTTATTTTTTTTTGTACCGCTTGAATCGTTGTAGCTGTTATTTTGAGGCAAAGGATTAGCGGTGTTTGACGATGCGGTTTTTTGCTCTTTTATGTCTTGCAAGTTTGTGCTAGCATTATTATTAATTTCCTGTGTTGAGGTCTTTGTTTGTTGTATTTGAGATTTTACTTGAGTTAGTATTTCATTTGAGTTTAATGATTTTGATTGCAAAGGCGAATTTTGTTGTATTTGCTTTCTACTTTGTATAGAAGTTTGCTGCAAAATTTGTTGTTTTTGATCCAATGAATAATTATTTTGAGTTTTGTTATCTATTTCTAACTCAGCATTAATAGAAACAGTTTTATTAGATGGAACTTGGGAGTCAGCTATCGTGTTTTTTGTTATTTGAATGGTAGGTGTTCGTTTATTTGATGTACTTTCACTTTCTTGTTGGTTTTGTTTTTTGCTGTCTTGAGTTTGCTCAATTAATTGAGTATTTAGTTGTTTGTTATTTTGTAAGGTTGCTTTTTTTAAATCAACACCAAAATTTTTTTCTTCTGGTGTTTTTTTGTTTATCTGAGCTAAAATTTTTTCATTTGTAATCTCTGGCTGTAAATCTTGAGTGTTTGGTTTTGTATCGTTTTGAGCGTTTTGTTGAATTTCACTATACGCTTGAGCTTTAATAGCCTCTACAAGTTCTTTAATATCTTTAAAAGTTTGGTTGAAAGTTTTTTGGGCGTCGCTTATGTTTTTTTGGTTTTGAAAGTTAGAAACCGTATTATTGTTTTGGATTAAAAACAGCAAGTTTAGTAAATCGCTGCTTATAGAATCTATATTTTTACTTAAGTGTTTTAGTTGAGTGTTTTTAGGTTGTTTGTTTATTAGTTCATCAAGCGCACTCAAGAATTTTTTTGAGTTACCGTCTATGTTGGTCTGACTTTGGGGGCTGTCTTTTAATTGTTCTAAAATTGAGCTGAAATCGTCTTTCGAATTTACCGATGTTGATTTTGCAAGCAATTTGTCTATAATCTGTGATATGAGATTGCTATCGATTAGATTAAGTAGTGCTTTTTGCATTAAACATACCTCGACAAAAAATGTCACTAATTTCTGTAGCAAAATTTGTTCCAAAAAGGAGTGATTTATGAAGTTAAGCACATCTAGCCAAATGAAAGAATTAGACGCAAAATCTATTAAAGAATTTAGGATACCAGATATTGTATTAATGGAAAATGCCTCAAGGGGTGCATTTGAGCTTATAAAAAAACACTTTGGTGAGCTTAAAGGCATCAAGGTATCTGTATTTGCAGGTGTTGGAAACAACGGTGGGGATGCAATGGCGCTTGCAAGGCATTTGCATAATGCAGGTGCAAATGTTTTGGTTAATTTGCTAGCAAACACAGATAAGTTAAACCCAAGCCCAAAAATAAACTATGAAATTTTACGTTCAATGAATGTAGAAATTACCACAATTAATAGTATTGACGATATTAACGATGTTTTTTTGGCACATTCTCACATTATTATAGATGGTTTATTTGGTATTGGACTATCGCGCAATATAGAAGGATTGTTTTACGATATTATAGAAAAAATAAACAAATCAAGTGCAACCAAAGTGTCACTTGATATACCTTCTGGTATTAACGCAGATAC
>Ga0129303_100067_pt1 | contig 10992 bp, 10 predicted proteins | sample ElbSprsedimmetaG_FD_94490 | JGI IMG/M metagenome (GOLD analysis project Ga0129303, IMG submission 94490) | Hot spring sediment bacterial and archeal communities from California, USA to study Microbial Dark Matter (Phase II) - Elbow Spring... | ecosystem: Environmental > Aquatic > Thermal springs... | reverse complement strand
CAAAGTATTCCTCAGCTTCTTGAAACTGTAAACCTAAAAAGTAACCTAAGTATACATAAAAAATACCCCACAAGATTGCACCTATCGCATCGAAAATAACAAATGAAATAAAGTTCATTTTTGAGATCCCTGCAACAAGCGCTGTAAAGCTTCTCAAAAGTGATAAAAATCTACTGAATAAAACAGACATCCCACCATATTTGTCAAAAAAGTATTGTGCGGGTTTATAGTATTTATCTTTTAACAGTTTTTTTCTTATGATAATATCACCAAAGTAGCTTCCCAAAAGATAGCTTGCTAAATAGCCTAGAAATGCTGAAATTATAACCACAACAAAGAGATAATCAATTTTTATGTATCCTTTTGAAGCCATCATGCCTGCTATTACAACTGCAGTTTCGCCTGGTACTATTAGGCTTGCAAATGCCACAGTTTCTAAAAAGGTAAAGATAAACACAAAGAGTAAACCGTATTTTTGAATGTAGGCTGTTAGCTCAGATATTTCCATAAATTCATCCTCATTTTTAAGTATAAACTAAATTTATCCTAATATCAAGAGTTTGTTAAAATTTTGTAAAACAGTTTACCCTTTATATTTTTTTGGAATTTTTTTCTTGAAATACGAAAAATTTTATGATATAAGAAAAACATGGAAAAGTTAGCTTCGCTTTCGCCAATTATAAACGTGTCTTATTGGTGGTATTATTTTAATAGCTGGTGGGAGTAGTCTATCCTTTTTTTAGGCTTTAATTGGCCGGTTGGGGTGGACTACTCCAACCGGCTTTTTTTTTGAGTAAAATTTATGAGGAGGTTTTATGATAGTAATAATGAAAAAATCTGCAACAGACGAGCAGATTGAAGGCATTGTTAAAAAGATCAGTGAATTAGGCTTTGTAAGCCACGTGAGTAAAGGCAGTGAACGCACTGTAATTGGCGTTATTGGAGAATTTTCAAAAGATAAGCTCAAAATAGATCCTCTATCTCTATTATCTATGGAAAAGGGCGTAGAAACTGTATACAGAGTATCAAAGCCATACAAATTAGCAAGTATAGAAAACAGACCCGAGCCTACAACAGTGTATGTAGATGGTGTTGCTATTGGTGAGGGGAAATTTACCGTTATTGCAGGTCCGTGTTCTGTGGAAAACCATCATCAAATGATAACCACAGCAAAAGGTGTAAAATCAGTTGGTGCAAAATTATTAAGAGGCGGTGCGTATAAGCCTCGAACAAACCCATACACCTTCCAGGGTCTTGGAGAAGAAGGTTTAAAGCTTTTAAAAGAATCTAAAGAATTAACTGGTTTGCCCATTGTAACGGAAGTTATGAACCCAAAGGATTTGGATTTAGTGTTAGAGTATGCTGATGTGTTGCAAATTGGAGCAAGAAATATACAAAATTTTGCCCTACTTAAACTTGTAGGTCAAACTACAAAACCCGTTTTGTTGAAAAGAGGTATGTCAACAACTATAGAAGATCTATTGATGAGTGCTGAGTATGTAATGAGTGAAGGTAATGCAAATGTTATACTGTGTGAAAGAGGCATTAGAACATTTGAAACAGCTACACGAAATACTCTTGATATATCTGCGGTGCCAGTTTTGAAAAAATTGACTCACTTGCCTGTTATTATCGATCCATCACATGCGGCAGGAAAACGAGACTATGTTCCAGCATTATCAAAAGCAGCTATAGCAGCAGGCGCAGATGGCCTTATTATTGAAGTGCATTACAAGCCAGAGATTGCAATTTCGGATGCTTCACAACAACTAACTATACCTGAATTTGAAGATTTAATGAAAGATCTTAAAAAATTAGCTCAAGTTTTAGGAAAAGAAATCTAAAAAGGGGCTTTAAAAGCCCCTTTTTTATTTGACTTTTGCAGAATTGCTAATGTAGAAATTATTGGGTAAAGTACCGTCTTTGGGTTTTAATACCCAGTAGTTAGTAGCTTCTTTTAGTAGCTTTGATACTATAGAATTTGGATCATTTAAATCGCCAAAATTTCGTGAACCACCAACGCATGTTTGAACGCAGGCAGGTTCAAGACCACTTTCAAGCCTTGGTAAGCAGAATGTACATTTATCCACTGCACCTAATTCTTCATCATAGTATCTTGCATCGTATGGACATGCTTCCATACAAGCTTTACACCCAATGCACATATTTGGCGTAACTAATACTATGCCGTCGCTTTTTCGCTTATAGCTTGCACCAGTTGGGCATACCCAAACGCATGGTGGGTTATCGCAATGATTGCACAAAACGGGCATGAATACCATTTTACGCACGTTATTTTCTACCTTATCAATCTCCAAAACTTCTGTACGATAGTTCGGTTTTCCATCCGGTACTTCCCACATTGCTTTGCATGCAACTTCACAAGCTTTGCAATTGACGCATCTATCTTGGACGATAACCATTGCATAGTTTTTTTCTTTCTTTGGTCTTTCAAATAAAGCCATCTTAACCTCCTATTTATGCCTTCTCAATACTAACAAATGAATTCTGAAAAGCTGCTGCACCACTCAAAGGATCGGTGTCGTTTGAACAAAATTCAGCATCTGAAACACCTTTTTTGTAGCATCTTGTTGTATATGGAGAAAATCTTCCCCATCCGTGTGCTATAAATATAGTACCTTGTATTATTTTATCTGTAACTTTGGCTTTAACGGGGTAGGGAGATTTGAGGTTACCTTTAACCAATACTACCTTATCACCATCTTTTATATTTATTGATTTTGCATCTTGGGGGTTAATCCACACATTGTTGTCATCATAATGCTCAAGTAGCCATTCGTTATTTTGCGTTCTTGCATGAGTGTGTACAGCTACTCTACCAAAAACTAGTCTAAACTCATTTTGCTTTTTTGGTTTATTTGGTGGTGTATAATTTGGTAGTGGATCAAATCCGTCTTCAGCCAGAAAATCACTGTAAATATCAATTTTCCCACTGCCAGTATTAAAGTTTACATCTTCGCCCAAAGCAATCGGGTATGGGTTAAACGGTGCTTTTTTGTATGCATCGAGCATTTTTTGATAAGCTACTTTTGGATCGATATCGCCGCTTAAATCAGCATCTTCTGGTATAGGCCCAAGTGATATTACACCGTCTTTTAGCAGTTTATCTCTTTGATCTTTTGGCATTCGGTTGAGTGAACTGTATAGTACACCTTTTGCATCCTTGAATGGGAAAAATTCACCAAGCCCCATGTGTTTTGCAATACCGTGCACTATTGCCCAGATATCTCTTGTATCATAAATAGGATCTACTGCTGGCTCTCTAAAGTGAGCATATGGATATTTCCAACTTTTAGATTTAGGTGGAGCATACATTTCAAGGTATGTTGATTCAGGAAATACTACATCGGCATAAAGCGTATGTTCCCATGGCAAAATATCTACAACCATATAGAAATCAAGTTTGTTCATCGCTTCTTTTATTTTGTTTGAGTCGCCATTGTGGAATAATGGATTTGTAGCGTAGCTTATCATTGCTTTTATAGGGTATGGTTTTTGGGTTCTAATTGCTTCCCATAAGACATTATCAAGCCCAAGCACGCCTACAATTTCTCGCGTAATTGTTGGAAGGTTTGTGAGAGCTAAGACGGCATTTGCTGCATTTCTTTGATGGGCAAGCTGGGCATATTTTGATTTTTCTACATCTGGCATATTGGCTTTTGGAACTTTAATTTTATTTGGTTTAAAAAAACCGCCCGGTTGAAACCAGTTTCCAAGTAGTGCATTTGCTATCGCAACAGCTCTTGCAAATTGCGTATCGTTACCATACCTTGCGGATCTTCTTGGCGGCACTATAATACAGTTTGGTGCAAAAGAGGAAATTTCCCTTGCAATCTGGATAATTTCTTCTGCTTTGATGCCAGTTTGCTTTTGAGCCCACTGTGGGGTGTATTTTGCTATATGTGGTTTTAGTTTATCATAGCCCACTGTATATTTATCTACAAAATCGTGGTTAATTAGATCTTCTGTAACCATAACATTTATAAGGGCTAAAACAAAAGCAGTATCTGTGCCTGGTTTAATCTGCAAATACCTGTCAGCTTTTGCTGCAGTATGTGTATACCTTGGATCAACATAGACTATTTTTGCCTTATTTCCAATGGCTTTTGAAAAGTGATAAAGCTCACTCACATGAAGCGACTCTGTAATGTCTCTACCAAGCAATATAATGTACCTGCTGTTTGATAAATCAAGTGGCTCAACTCCACCAAGTGCTGCACCAAATGTATAGTAAAAGCCTACATCTCGTGAACCTCTACACTGAGAGTATGCAGGTACAGCAAAGTTTGTTGTGCCACCTAAAGCTTCAAATAGTCTGTGAATTGCAGGCTCACCTGTGCCATGCATTTCAAGTGCAATTGATTCTGGACCGTATTTATCTATTACTTCTTTGAATTTTTTTGCAGCAAACTCAAATGCCTCTTCCCATGAAACTTTCTTCCATTTACCCTCGCCCCTTTTACCAACTCTGATCAAGGGGGTTTTTAGTCTATTGTCATCGTATAGTGTTTTAATACCCGCTTGACCTTTTGCACACAATTTACCAAAATTCACAGGGCTTTTATCATTACCTTCAAGTTTTCTGACCTTGCCGTCGTTTACAAAAACTTTCTCTGTGCAATTCCAAAAGCACATTTCACAAAAGTTAAAGGTTACTTTGTCAGGCTTGTAAGGTTTTAGTTTTTCCCTTGCGTCAGCTTTTGAATCAAAAACTAAAGGCAAAGACAACAGTGCCGACCCAGCTAAAGCACCCTTTAGAAAGGTTCTTCTTTTAATTTGCATACAACCTCCCTTTTAATCTCGCCCCATTTATATCATTCATATACAATTTTAGTCAAAAAATAAAAAAAATCCACTAAAATCTTGTTTGTAATATTTTTTTAATAATGTTTTATTTTTCGTTAATTTCTCGATATTTTTATTTGTCTAAAAATTTGGCAGTAATAGTAACTAAAACTTTCATTTTTCTTGACAAAATTTTTCTTATAATTATCATAACAAATGAGTGGGCCGCTAGCTCAGCTGGTAGAGCAACGGACTCTTAATCCGTCGGTCGAAGGTTCGATCCCTTCGCGGCTCACCATTTGCGGTGGGTATAGCTCAGTTTGGTTAGAGCACCAGGTTGTGGCCCTGGGGGCCGTGGGTTCAAGTCCCACTACTCACCCCATGTTTTTATGAAAACAATTGTTTGTAGAGACAAAGATTCGTTTAACTACTTGCATCGTATAAAAAATGGCATAGTTATTTACCCAGCAGATACTATATACGGTTTTGGTGCGTATGTATACAATGTGTTTACAAATAAAAAGATATTTGAGTTAAAGAAACGTTTTGTTCAAAAACCATTCATTGTTCTATGCAGTTTAGATTTTGTTTTAAAAAATGCTTTTGTAGACGAAAATGCGGTTAATTTACTAAAACTAGGTGCTACAGTGATTTTGAAAAATAAACTAACACTGCCTTTTTATGCTGCAAAAAATGGAAAAACTGCATACCGACTTGCAGTTAACCCCTTTATAGAAAAAATTGTAAAAAAAACTCCCCTTACTTCAACAAGTCTAAATGTATCAAAAAAAACGCCCATAAACTCTATAAGGCAAATATTAAAACGATATTTTGGAGTTGTAGATATTATAATAGTAGGCAAAACTAAAAATGTAGCATCTAGTATTGTAGATTTTGAAAATAAAGTTATATTAAGAGAAGGTTATAATTGCGAATCTATAAAAAGTTTTTTGGGGGTAGTATGAAATTTTTGAGATGTTTTTATGATGGAAAAGATTATTGTGGTTTGCTGGAAAATGATAAAGTCAAACTTTTATCAAATAGTTTCTTAGATAGTGATTACAAAACTATAAAAGAAGTTAATATAAGTGATGTAAAAGTTTTGCCACCTGTTTTGCCATCAAAGATTATTGGTATTGGTTTGAATTACAACGACCACATTCAAGAAATGAAAGACGAAAAGCCCAGTGTGCCAAAAATGTTTATAAAGCCTTCAAACACAGTAATTGCTACACAAGAGCCGATAATTTATCCAAAACACATGTCAAAGAGGGTAGATTACGAAGGTGAATTAGGTGTAGTAATAGGTAAAGTATGCAAGAATGTTTCAGTTTCGCAGGCAAAAGATTACATATTTGGCTATACAATAATAAACGATGTAACAGCTAGAGATTTGCAATCAATTGATGGTCAGTGGACTAGAGCAAAAGGTTTTGACACATTTGCTCCAGTAGGGCCTTTTGTAGAAACGCAGGTTGACCCTATGAATTTAAAAATTACTACAAAGTTAAACGGCACAGTTAAGCAAAATTCTACCACATCTCATATGATATTCAATGTTTACGAGCTTGTTTCTTTTATTTCTCAGATTATGACACTTTACCCAGGTGACTTAATAGCTTCTGGTACGCCAAGCGGCGTAGGTCCAGTTGAGCCTGGTGATACGGTAGAAATTGAAATTGAAAATATAGGAAAATTAATAAACCCAGTAAAGGAGTAGTTGATGTTTAAATTATCAGAGAGGATTGAAAAACTGCCGCCTTATTTATTTGCTGAGATTGATAGGCTTAAACAGGAAGTCAAGCAAAAAGGTATTGAAATTATAGATTTAGGTGTAGGTGATCCAGATATGCCTACACCTAAACAAATCATCGAAGCTGCCCAAAAAGCTTTAGAAAACCCCATAAACCATCAGTACCCATCTTATGAGGGAAGTTTTGAGTTTAGAGAGGCTGTAGCTTTATGGTACAAAGATAGATTTGGAGTGGATCTGGATCCAGGCAGTGAGTGTATTGCATTGATTGGTTCAAAAGAAGGTATTGCGCACCTTCCTTTTGCGTTTGTGGATAGAGGCGATTATACACTTGTACCAGATCCAGGCTACCCAGTTTACTCAACAGCCACTATGTTTGCAGGTGGTGTTGTATATAAGATGCCGCTTTTAAAAGAAAATGGCTTTTTGCCAGATTTAGATGCAATTGACAAAAGTATTTTAAATAAAACAAAAATAATGTTTATCAATTACCCAAACAACCCAACAAGTGCTATTGCTACAAAAGACTTTTACAATAGGGTGGTTGAACTTGCACTAAAATACGGCTTTTTGGTGGCATCGGATAATGCGTACTCAGAAATCTATTATGATAATTACAAGCCAATGAGTTTTTTGGAAATTGACGGTGCCAAAGAAGTCGCTATAGAGTTGCATTCATTTTCAAAAACATTCAATATGACAGGCTGGAGGATAGGTTTTGCTGTTGGCAATAAAGAAGGTATCTATGGGCTTTCAAAGATAAAAACAAATGTAGATTCTGGTGTGTTTACAGCACTGCAGCAAGCGGGTATTTATGCGCTAAATAATTACAAAACACTGAATGAGCCCATTAGGAAAATTTTTCAAGAGCGCAAAGACCATATAACCCTAGCACTTAAGAAAGCAAATTTTGATTTTGAAGAACCGCTTGCAACATTCTATTTTTGGGTAAAAGTGCCAGATGGCTACAATTCTAAAGACTTTGCCAAAAAATTGCTTGAAGAAAAAGGTATTGTGGTAACACCAGGGATAGGCTTTGGCGAGTATGGAGAAGGCTATTTTAGAATAAGCATAACAAACCCAAATATTCAAAAAGCCGTTGATGCGATAAAATCGCTATGAAATACGATAATGTTTTTTTAGGTTTGGGTTCAAATATCTCGGATAGAAAGAAAAACATAGAAACAGCGCTTGAGTTTATTAAGCAAAACAATAAAATCAAGATTGTAAAATCATCCAGTATTTACGAAAGCTCTCCGTGGGGTTACAAAAACCAGGAGAATTTTTATAACCAGATTATACAAATTGAGACTAATTTAGAGCCATATGAGTTACTGGTATTTGTAAAATCAATAGAAAAAACTATGGGCAGGCAAACGGATATAAAGTGGGGTCCAAGAAATATAGATATTGACATTTTAATATTTTCGGATATTATGATCAAAGGAGATTTTTTGAATATACCGCATAGGTATTTGTTGAATAGATGTTTTTGGCTTGTAGGCTTGGACGAGTTAGACGATAAACTAAGCATCTTTGGTAAAAGCGTGCGGGTATTACTTGAGCGCGAACAGGATCGCGACTTAATAAAAATTGTGTGTTAAGAGGTAAATTTTTTGCTAAATAGCACAAAGACTCCGATAAGGAGCTTTAAGCAAAACAAAAAAGAAGTCAAAGGCCCAAATGTAAAATTAACATTTGGGCCTTTTTTATTTAAGGAGGATTTCAATGAAAATGACAGTACCTAAGTTTGTTTCGATGAAATCAAAAGAAAAAATAACTATGATTACTGCATATGATTATACTCAGGCAAAAATTGCTGACGAGGCTGGTGTTGATTCAATACTTGTAGGTGACTCACTAAGCATGGTAATGCAGGGCAACAATTCTACAATCCCTGTGAGTTTAGAAGAGATGATATATCATGGCAAGATCGTAAAAAAGGGTGTAAATAATGCTCTACTAGTAGTAGATATGCCTTTTATGAGCTACCAGGCTTCAGTTGAGCAAGCGCTATTAAGTGCCGGTAGATTAATGAAAGAAACGCTTTGTGATGCAGTAAAGCTTGAAGGTGGTCAAGAGTTTGCACAAACTGTTAACAAATTAGTTACAAGTGGTATACCAGTTGTTGGTCATTTGGGTTTAACGCCCCAATCGATAAATATTTTTGGTTCATACGCTGTTAGGGCAAAGACCAAAGAGCAAGCTGAAAAACTCCTACAAGATGCACTTATTTTAGAACAAGCTGGTGCATTTGCAATTGTTTTAGAAGCAATACCTTTGGGCCTTGCAAGAGAAATCACACAGAAACTTAAAATACCTACAATTGGTATAGGAGCAGGTATGCACTGTGATGGACAGGTGCTCGTATTTCACGATATGCTTGGGTTATTTGATGATTTTAAGCCAAAGTTTGTAAAAAGGTACGCCCATTTAAAGCAAGATGCAATTAATGGTATCAAAGATTATATAAAAGAAGTAAAAAATGGTGAATTCCCTACACTGGAGTATTCTTATGAGTGAAGTAATAACTTCAATTGATCAAATGAAAGAATTTTCTAAAAAGGCTATTTTATCCCAAAAAAGCATAGGTTTTGTCCCTACTATGGGCTATCTTCACGATGGTCATTTGTCTTTAATCAAAAGAGCGCGCAATGAAAATGATGTTATTATAGTAAGCATTTTTGTAAATCCTTTGCAATTTGCACCAAGCGAAGATTTCAACACGTACCCGAGAAATTTTGAGAAAGATAGGCTTTTGTGCGAGCAAAATGGTGTAGATGTAATATTTTATCCAGGTTATGAAGACATGTATCCTCAAAATTATCAAACATTCACAGAAGTTTCTTATTTGAGCAAGCCACTTGAGGGTACATCAAGACCAACGCACTTTAAAGGTGTAACAACAGTTGTTTTGAAGTTATTTAATATTGTAAAGCCTACAAAAGCTTACTTTGGAAAAAAGGACGCTCAGCAGCTCATTATTATAAAAAAGATGGTTGAGGATTTAAATTTAGATGTTGAGATTGTTCCTTGCGAAATTAAACGAGATATTGATGGTTTAGCTTTGAGTTCAAGAAATGTATATCTAAACCCCAAAGAGCGCGCCCAAGCAGTTTGCTTAAAAAAAGCGCTTGATAAGGCAAAAGTATTAATTGATGAAAAAGTTTTTGACTCTAAAACTATTATTCAAAGCATGAAAGAAGTAATAAACTCTTATGATTTAGCGCGCATTGATTATATCAGCATAAACTCTATTGATTGTTTGTCGGAGTTAGATGAGGTTGTTTTAGGTAAAACATTAATATCTTTGGCTGTATTTTTTGGCAAAACAAGACTAATAGACAATATGTGGATTTAGGAGGAGATATGCTTAGAAATATGCTTATTGGCAAAATTCATAGGGCTACTGTTACACAGGCAGATTTACACTACATAGGTAGCATTACCATAGATGAAGATTTAATGGAAGCTGCAAACATAAAAGAATATGAGTATGTGCATATATGGAATATTGATAATGGCGAGCGATTTCAAACCTACACAATAAAAGGCAAAAAGGGTTCTGGCGTTATTTGTTTAAACGGTGCAGCGGCGCGCAAGGTAGCAGTAGGTGACAAAATCATCATAGCCGCTTTTGGCTTAGTCGACGACAAAGAAGCAGACGCTATTGTGCCAAAAGTAGTAATAGTTGATAAAGATAATAAAATTGTAGAAAAATACGAAGGCGTTTAAAGTTTTTATTATTTTTTGAATACTTTATATTTTATAAAAGTTAATAAATTTTAAATTAATAAAAGTATTACGAGTTAAATTTAGCATTTCATTAGCGTTTTCTTGACATTATTTTTATTTTTAATTAACATAAAACAAAATAGAAGGGAGGGGTATTTATGGATTTTTTTGTTGCAGTTTTGCCTATTTTAATAGTTTTGGTTGGGATGCTAGTTTTTAATCGCTCTGGAACTTTTGTATCTATTTTTGGTTGGTTGTTTTGTGTAGTTGTTGCCGTTTATTATTTCAAAACACCACTTAGCGTGACAATGGGAGCAACACTAATGGGTATTATAAAAGCTTTGGGTATATCTTTAGCTGTAGTTTTTACGATGTTTTTAATCTTTTTAATGAATGAAACAAAGGCTTTATCAAAGATTATTGACTACATAAAAGGTATAACATCAAATAAAGAAGAACAAACTCTTTTTTTGGGTATGGGTTTTGGTAGTTTATCTACTGCGCTTGGTATGGTTACACCAGCTATGTTTCCCCCAATATTTAGGCTGCTTGGGTTTAGCCCAGTAGCTGCGATTGCAATAAGCATACTTTGTTATGATCCGCTTACATCATTTGCGCTGTTTTCTATACCTATTACACTGCCTGCAAAGGTTGCTATGAGTTTTGGTATAAAACCACCTGGTATTGATAGCCTATCT
>Ga0129303_100065_pt1 | contig 11034 bp, 13 predicted proteins | sample ElbSprsedimmetaG_FD_94490 | JGI IMG/M metagenome (GOLD analysis project Ga0129303, IMG submission 94490) | Hot spring sediment bacterial and archeal communities from California, USA to study Microbial Dark Matter (Phase II) - Elbow Spring... | ecosystem: Environmental > Aquatic > Thermal springs... | reverse complement strand
TCTCTATCTTATAAAGACCAATCAAGAGAAGTTCTTTATAGATAAACTGGCAGAAGGAATTTTTGCAGGGGCTCAGGCGGTTTTCCCTCGCTCAGTAGTAGTTCGTTTCAGTGATTTCCGTACTAATGAGTTTAGAGGATTAAAAGGGGGAGAAGAAGTAGAGCCCATAGAAAATAACCCCATGATTAGGATGGCGGGGAGTGGCCCGATACATCTCCCCTCAATACCAGGAAGGTTTTCGCTTAGAATGCAGAGCCATAAAAAAAGTAAGGGAAAATTTCCAGTTGACTAATGTATGGGTAATGCTTCCCTTTGTGCGCACTACCTGGGAAGTGGAAAAGGTTTTAGAGATAATGGCTGAAGAGGGGTTGGTTTCGGGTAAAGATTTCAAGATATGGATTATGGCGGAAGTTCCTTCGGTGATCTTCCTGGCCGAAGAGTTTTGTAAATACGTAGACGGATTCAGCATCGGTTCCAATGATTTAACTCAACTTATCCTAGGGGCAGATAGGGATTCCGGGATTCTAGAGGCAATGGGATATTTCGATGAAAGGGATCCTGCTGTAACCAGGGCTATAGCTCATCTCAATAGAAGTGGCTCATCAGCATGGGAAAACAGTTTCTATTTGTGGACAGGCACCCTCTGTATACCCAGAATTTACGGAATTTTTGGTGCGGTGCGGCATCGACAGCATCAGCGTTAACCCCGACATGGTAGTGCGCACTCGGAGAATCGTGGCCAGCATAGAACAGAAAATCCTTTTAGAGGGCATCCGCGATTTAAAATCGCCTCGATAAAAGGCATTCTCTCCTAGCCAGCTCCTCAGTCCTCCCTGGGGGGAGAGGGACAATATTTACCTGCCTTTATCCCAACCGCCAGGAGCGAGGATAGAAATTTTTCAGCCTGCCCTTTCGGCCATAGGCCCATCCCAGCGGGAATTCCTCTACCGCCACCAGGATCCACCCCTCTAAAGGCAGGCAGAGTTCTTCTCCCCTGAGGTAGGCTTTGAGCTGGGGGTCCTCAGAAGAAAAAGAGATTACCCTGCGGAAGTTCTGAGCCTCCATCCCCAGGGCCAGGGCGTGGTCTGGGATGAATTGGCCTTCCTTCAGGCTGCCCAGCCACCATCCCGGACGGAGCACTTTGAGGCCGGAGAGCATCTCCACAGGCAGGGGCAGCCTGTAGATGCCCCCTTTCCATAGGACCAACCCTTCTTGGGCCGGGGCTTTCAAAAAGTGCTGACGGCAGAAATCCAGATAGGCCCTTTCTGCTTCTGGAGGAAGAGAGCTCTGGGGCCGTGGCCGTTCCGGGGGCCGGTGGCCTTCTTTTTTGATCAGGGCGTAGAAATGGCCTCTGCCCGGGCCTTTATGGGGCCAGAGCCGGAGGGTCCGGCGGAGTTCCGGGGTAAATCGGGAAACCCATTCTGGCCGTCCCCTTTCCGTCCGGGGCCAGGAATTGATCTCCACAAGATGGAACTGGGGGTGGCTTTTTAAAAAAGCCTCTATTACTTCTTCATTCTCTTCCGGGGAGAAGGTGCAGGTGGAATAAAGGAGAAGGCCCCCAGGCCTGAGGAGTTCGGCGGCCTCCTTTAAGATTTCCTTCTGTAGCCGGGCCATTTTTTTTATATAGCTTAGCGACCATCGGCGCCGGGCTTCAGGATCCAGGGCCAGAGTGGCTTCCCCTGAGCAGGGGGCATCCACCAGAACCCGGTCAAAGAGGCCAGCAAACTTTTGATTTAGGCGGGAGGGGTTTTCCTGCAAAACCACCGAGCAGATGATCCCCAACCGCTCCAAGTTGCGGGCCAGCACAGTGACCCGGCGGGGGTGAGGATCGTTGGCCACCAGCACTCCCTGGTTTTTCATGCGGGCCGCCAGGTGGGTGGCCTTTCCTCCCGGGGCGGCGCACAGATCCAGCACCCATTCCCCTGGTTGAGGGTTCAGGATCACCCCGGCCAGCATGGCTGAGGGATCCTGGAGGTAATAGAGTCCGGCGAAGTGATAGGGGTGAAGGGCAGGACGGGCGCTTCTATCTTTTACTATAAACCCTTCGGGGCACCAGGGGACAGGTTCCAGAGGAAAAGGGGACCTGGCCCTGAATCCTTCGGGAGAGATCTTCAGGGTGTTCACCCGGAGCCCTGCTGCTTCCTCCCCGGCTAGGGCCCTCAGGAAATCCTCTGCCTCTCCTGGTAAAAGGGTTTTTATCCGGCTCTGGAATCCTTCCGGGAGATTTATCATAGCTAAATTGTATCACGAAAAGCTTCTGAAGCAATTTTAACCCGGGATAATCTCCGGTTACCCCGATGGCACCTTCAAGCCCGAACAGCCCGTGACCCGGGCCGAGGCCGCCTCCATGATACTGAGGCTGCTGGAGAAGCTGGGAGAGATATAGTTTAAAGGAGGCGGGGGGATCCTCCGCCTCCTTTCATTGTTTCCGGCTAACCCAGGTCAATTTCTAAAAAATACCAGCTCCCTCCCTCTTTGCCTCCTGATATTTCTCCCAGAGAAGCCGGGTTAAAGGCCCAGGGGTTACCCGGCCTATGGGCCTTTTATCCACCTCCACCAGGGGCCAGATCTCCATAAGGCTGCTGGTGAGGAAGGCCTCCTCCGCCGTCCAGAGGAATCCTTTTTCCAAAGGGGCTTCCACCACTTCCAGGCCCAGCCGGAGCGCCAGGCGGATAACCCTTCTCCGCATCAGCCCCGGCAGCAGCCCTTCGTCTTCTTGGGGGGTGTAGAGGACGTCTTTTTTCACCATGAAGATATTGCTGCGGGTACCCTCTGCCCAGCGTCCTGCCAAGTTGAGGAAAAGCCCCTCCCCTGCCCTTTCTTCTTTTACTTTCTGCAAAGCCCAGTAGTTTTCCAGGTAATTCATGGTCTTTAATTTGACCAAAGGAGAACGTTGGTTACGGGGCCAGGGGAGGATCAGGGCCCGGCATCCCTTGTGGTAGTCCTCCTCCCTATAGGGAAGCCCTTCTTCCGCGGTTATAAGCAGATGAAAGCCCTCTTTTCCCTGAAAATAATTGAGGCGTACCCTTCCCTCCTTTACCCTATTGGCCTCTATAACCAAGGCTACGGCTTCGGCCAGGGAAGTGGAAGGAGGAGGCCAATTCAGGGTTTGGCAGCTCAGGGCAAGGCGATCCTGGTGTTCCTCCAGGAAGAGTGGTTGGCCCCTTTCCACCCTTATGGTCTCAAAAAGGCCAGCTCCGTAAAGGAACCCCGGACAGCTGAACCAGGCATCTTTCTCTGGGGCCTTTTTTACACAGCCGTCCAAGTAGACATGATGCCCGTCCATTTAAAACCTCCTACCCCCATAAGGCCAGGAGCAATCCTCGGGCCTTATCCCAGGTTTCCTGATATTCCTTCCGGGGCACCGAGTCAGCCGTTACCGCCCCTCCGACCTGGAAGTAGGCCCTTCTATCGGCCAGCAGGAAGGTCCGGATGACGATGTTCCAATCACCTTCACCGTCAAAACCCAGATAACCTATGGAACCGGTATAAACGCTGCGCCTTACCGGTTCCAGCTCCTCTATGATCTCCATGGACCTGACTTTAGGGGCCCCGGTGATGGAACCGCCAGGGAAGGTGGCCAGCCACAGGTCCACCATATCCTTATCGGACCTCAGGGTACCGGTTACTGTACCCACCAGATGGAAGACCGTGGCGTATTCCTCCAGGGTGAAGAGTTGGGGTACCCTTACGCTTCCCGTCTGACAGACCTTCCCCAGATCGTTTCTTTCCAGATCTACTACCATCACCAGCTCTGCCCTATCCTTTTCGCTGTGATACAGCTCCTCCCGCAAAGCCTTATCCTCCTCAGGGGTTCTACCTCGGGGCCGGGTGCCCTTTATGGGGCGGGTTTCCACCTCCCCCTGGGATATCTTCAGAAAGCGTTCTGGGGAAGAGCTCACCACAGTTCCTTCCTCCAGGGGGAGATAGGCGGCGAAAGGGGCGGGGTTTACCCGGCGCAGCCGGAGATATAACTCCCAGGGATGGAGGTGGAGGGGGGCCTCCAGGCGCTGGGATAGGTTTACCTCAAAGATATCCCCGGCAGCTATGTAGGCTTGGGCCTTCTCCACTGCCCGGCAATAGCTCTCCAAGGTAAAATGGGAGCTCACCTGGGGTTTGACCCCCACATTTTTTTTGCCCTCTCTCAAAGGGCAGACATTTTTTAGCCGGGATTTTACTTCTGCCATTCTCTCCAGGGCTTCTTTTTCTCTGAAACAGCCCGAAGGATGCCAGCCGCAGCTGCTTATAAAAACCCGGCCCTCTTGGTGGTCCACTGCCAGGACGGTATCATAAAAGGCCAAATACGACTCTGGAAAGGGGAGATCGTCCAAGGCCCAGGAGGGCAGTTTTTCTATATAACGCCCCATATCGTAGCCAAGATACCCCACCGCTCCCCCTATAAAAGGTATGGGTTGGGGTTTGTAGGGCAAGCTGTAGCTTTTTATCACCCGGCGGATGATCTCCCAGGGGCTGCCCTTCACCCTTTGCTTATGGGTAGGGGTAAGGATATGGGCTTCTCGCCCTTTTGTCTTTATCACCAGAAAGGGGTTGGCCCCTAGGAAAGAGTATCTTCCCCACCGGGGATGGAAGTAGGCGCTTTCCAAAAGAAAACTGTACTTTTCTCCCCCTGTAAGAGCCCAGTAGAGGCAAGCCGGATCAGGAGGGGCCTTTATCTCTTCTATCAGGGGTAGCTGGGGGTTCATTTTCTGACCTCCTTTGCAATCCAGGTTATAAAACAAAAAACCAGCTCCCTACAGCTGGTGCTCACCCCAATTCTCCGAGTCGTCTCCCCTGACCTTCCTCTTCTCTTCTCCTCTAGGCTCAGCTTATTCAATTGTCCCTTTTATTTTATCCCGGGGTAGACTTTTAAGCAAGGGGGTATTTCAAAAAAGGTGCCTGAACCTTTCTTGCCACCATCTCTGATAGTCTCCCTTTGCTTCCAGCGCCCCTCGCCAGAGGGGGGAAGAGGGGCAGGGGGTTTTTCCGTAGATAAGATATTCATAGGCTTCTTTTATCAGGAGGAATTCCTCGGAAGTATTCTTCTGGTTGACGTCCGGGTGAAGGCGTCTGCACAGGTACCGAAAAGCCTGCCGGATCTCCTGGGGGGTAGCCTTCGGGCTTACCCCCAGGATTTCCCTGGCTCTGGCTTCTAAGGTCTTCTGCACGCCAATATCGCTGAGGCCCACGATTTTTGGCCCCTTTCGAATAGGACAGAGGAAATTTATTTTATACAGCGAAAATAACAGGGTTACAATAAAATGTCAAGCCCTTTCAAAGGAGAAGAGGGGGGGCGTCTTTGAAGGAAGATATTGAAGAAGTGCTCCTGCCTGCTGAAAAGATCAGGGATAAGGTCAGGGAGCTGGGACAAGTTATAAGCCGGGATTATGCAGGCAAGGATCTCCTAGCAGTGGGCATCCTTAAGGGGGCCTTCATATTCCTGGCGGATCTGGTAAGGGAGATAACCATCCCCCTGGAGATCGATTTTATAGCTGTCTCCAGTTATGGTACCGCCACCGAGACTTCGGGGGTGGTGCGTATCCTCAAGGATCTGGATTCTCCCATTGAAGGCCGCCATGTACTGTTGGTGGAGGATATAGTGGATACCGGCTTGACCTTAAAATATCTGCTGGAGGCCCTGAAGGCCCGCAATCCTCTAAGCCTCCGCACCTGCGCGTTGGTGGACAAACCTTCCCGTAGGGTGACGGAAGTCCAGCTGGACTATGTGGGGTTTTCTATACCGGATTACTTCGTGGTGGGGTATGGTCTGGATTTTGCCCAAAAATACAGGCACCTTCCAGATATATGCGTGTTGAAGCCGGAAGTTTACCAGGGAACGGGGGATAAAAATGAAAGGGGATAGGGTTTTTCGGCTGGGATCGGTAAAGGAGTTTATAGAGGACCAAGTCAGGAGCATAAAAGAAGAAGTGGGGGAAGGAAAAGCCCTGTGCGCCTTGAGCGGGGGGTTAGATTCTTCAGTGGCTGCGGTTTTGGCCCATCGGGCTCTGGGGGAGCGCCTGATCTGTATTTTTGTGGATCACGGGCTTTTAAGGGAGGGGGAACCCCAGCAGGTTCAGGAAGTGTTCTCCCGCAATTTTAAGATGAATCTGGTCTTTGTGGATGCCCGGGAGAGGTTTTTGAGAAAGCTGGCTGGTGTGGTGGATCTCGAGGAGAAGAGGAGAATAGTGGGGCACGAGTTTATCCGGGTATTCGAAGAGGAGGCCCGGAAGCTGGGAGAGATAAATTATCTGATCCAGGGCACTGTATACTCGGACGTGGTGGAGAGCGGGGTGGAGGACGGCTCCAAGGTAAAGAGCCACCACAATGTGGCCGCCCTACCCCCAGATATGGAGTTGCGGCTTATAGAGCCCCTGCGCCCTCTATATAAAGACGAAGTGCGGGTGGTGGCGGAAGAGCTGGGGCTGCCGGAGGAGATCGTGTGGAGGCAGCCTTTCCCCGGTCCGGGGTTGGCCATAAGGATTCTAGGGGAGGTTACTGAGGAGAAGCTGTCCCTCTTGAGGAGGGCCGATGCCATAGTGGTTCAGGAGATCCGCCGGGCTGGTTTACATAAAGATCTATGGCAATATTTCGCCGTGTTGCTGGATTTAAAGAGCGTGGGCGTGAGGGAGGGATCTCGGGTTTACGGTTATACGGTGGCGGTCAGGGCCGTGGTGAGCCAGGACGCCCTGACCGCCCTCTGGGCTCGCCTTCCCTATGAGGTTATGGACCGGATATCCCAGCGCATAGTGAAGGAGGTGCCCTCTGTAAACCGGGTGGTATACGACATCACTTCCAAGCCTCCAGCCACCATAGAGTGGGAATGAAAAGGGCAGCCCGAGGGCTGCCCTCCCTTTCTTAAAATATCCTCCTGGCCCCTAAGTATCTAGAGGCATAGTAACTGCTGTCCAGGCTGTCCAAACTTATCCCCCTTCTGCTGCTGGCATGGATGAATCGCCCCTCGCCCACGTATATGCCCACGTGGCTGGGGCCCTGGGTGTAGGTTTCAAAGAATACCAGATCTCCCGGCAAGAGATCTGATCTGGACACCGGGGTCCCCAGATAAAATTGGTCAGCGGCGGAATGGGGCAGGCGGACACCCAGTTGTCTGTAGATATAGAGGGTGAAGCCGGAGCAATCAAACCCGCTGGGGCTCGTCCCACCCCATTGATAGGGGACGCCTATGTACTGGTAAGCCAGGGCAGCAGCCCTTCTCCCGAGGGTGGAGGTTGTCTCCCCGCTGCGGGAGGCTAAGGAAGAGGGCTTCTGAGTATGGGTGGTTCCGCCGGGAGAGGTGTTTTCAGGGATCTCCAATACCTGACCGATTAAAATCAAGCTGGAACTCAGGTTGTTGGCCCGCTGGATGGCTTCCACCGTGGTGCCGAAACGCCGGGAAAGCCCCCACAAGGTGTCCCCTGCCTTTACCGTGTAGGGAAAGGCCTGTGCAGGAGAGGGAGCGGATAAACTCAGCAGGGTGCATAGGACAACACTGCCCAGGAACTTAAAGGTGGGGTTAGAAATAATCCTACCCCCTTTCTCGCCTACGGGGTTAGTTGACGGGTTGGGACCGAGGACCGCCCCGGGCCGGATGGCCCTTCACCCCAGAGGTGGAGTCCCCCGCTTCCCTGGTGAAGGGAATTCGGCGTATTTTGGTAGATTTTAAACACGTCCCCATTGTAACGTCGAAAAAAGGGGAAGTAAAGTCCCGTTGAGCCCCGTTATAGCCATCATATCCTTGGGAAACCGGAAAAGACTGAAAGTCCCTCTCTTTGCCTTTGAATTCCTTCCATAAGGTTCCTTTTATAACAGCCCATTGCCCCTCAGAGGTCCCTATGTTAAAATAGGGGCAAATGAACAAGTTTGGTGGTACAGGTGTACAAGGATTTTACCCGGGAACTGGTCATAGATTTTGACCCCCGCCACCGCCGTTCCCGATCCGGTATTTTTTTTGTGGTTTCTGGCCCCTCGGGGGTAGGAAAGAACACTCTCTTAAGTTATGTTTTGCCAAAAATAGAAGGCATATATTATCTTCCTTCCCTCACCACCAGGCCCATGCGTCCAGGGGAGAGGCAGGGCTTCCCCTATTACTTTGTCAGCAAGGAAACTTTTGAGGAGCTCATAAGAAAAGGCGCTTTTCTGGAGTGGAAAAGGATCCACACAGGGGACTACTACGGTACCCATTTGCAGACTATTTTGTATGCCCTGGAAAACGGTTTTGACATCATCACCGATATGGACGTGCTGGGGTGTCAGGAGGTCAGGAGGCGTTTTCCCCATAGGGTCATCACCATCTTTTTAGTGCCTCCCGACCGGGAGGAATTGGCCAGGAGATTGAGTCAGAGGGAAAAGGACGGGGAATTGATAGAAAAGCGTCTGGCCCGATGGGACATGGAAAGAAAATACATAGACAGTTACCACCACGTCATAGTGAACGATCAGCTGGAAAGGGCGGGACAAGAGCTGCTGGCGATATTGGGCAGCTATACCCAGCCTGAAGGAGAAGAGGGTTGAACCTTGCCGGTCAGGGAAACTGAACTTCCGGGTATAGGCAAGAAGTTCGAGATAGATACCAGGAATGGAGAAAAGCTGGTTATAATTGTCCACGACGACGGCCGGAGGGAGATCTATTTTTTTGCAAACCCCCAGGATGAGGACAGCATAGCCTCGGTTATCCTGGACGATCTGGAAGCCAGGTGCGTTGCCGGTATTTTAGGGGGCATGGTCTATGTACCCAAAACCCTGGAGCCTGTGGAAGTGGCCTTGGAGGATATGGTGTTCGAGTGGTTTAAGGTGGAAAGGAGGGCCTTCGCCATAGGCAAATCCGTGGGGGAGCTGGATGTTCGCACAAAAACGGGCGCTATAATCATAGCCATGCTGAAAAAGGATAAAAGGATATTGAACCCCGGTCCCCAGGAAGTGATAGAAGAGGGCATGACCCTGGTGGTACTGGGTGACAGGAAACAGATAAGGTCTTTTAAGGAGCTGGTCTTAAAAGGGAGTTCTGGGGATCCATGTCCCCCATCTTTTCAGAGCTGGGTTTGACCTTGGCCCTGGTGGCTGCCGTAGCTTATGGGGCCTTCAAGCTCCATATACCTTCTATACCCTTCTTGATATGCTTGGGATTGATCCTGTCCCCTAAGGCCCCTCTTCTGCTCCCTGTGGACTATCGCCTCCACGGAAGCTTTCCCGCCTTTATCCTGCTGGGCCAGTTTGGCCTTCTGTGCCTCCTTTTCACCCTGGGGTTGGAGTTTTCCTTAGGCCACCTGCTGAGGGCGGGCCGCAGGATTTTGGTGAGCGGTCTGGCCTATACCGCTGTCCACTGGTCCTATGGGATTTTGGCGGCTTGGGTTTGGGGATGGCGGGGGTTGGCGGTCATCGTAAACGGAGCCATAGTGGCCATCTCCTCCAGCGCCATTATAGCCAAAGTGCTGGTGGATCTGAGAAGAGAACCGCCAGGCCTGAAACGGAGATGATTTTGGGCATTACCCTCTTCCAGGATGTGTTCGCGGCCCTGTATCTGGCCTGGCTGGCCGGCTTCATGTGGTCCGGGCAGATTTCCCCGGCTTCCAGGCTGATCCTCTCCCTGGTTTTTCTCTTTACGGGCATCTTGTTAATCTGGGGAGGAAAGCTCCTGGCTCCCCGTCTAGGGGATTTTCTGGATAAGTTGGGGGAAGAAGTATTTGTGCTGGTGATCTTTGCCCTCCTCTTCTTGATAGCTGGGCTCATGGGCTTTTTCCACAGCGAAGCCCTGGGGACCCTCCTGTTGGGGATGTTCCTGGGAGAGACAGAGGAGAGGGAGCGGCTGGAGCGGGTCATGGTGCCCTTTCGGGATTTTCTAGGGACCCTGTTTTTTTTCAGCTTCGGCCTGGAGGTAGATCCCCACAACCTGGTGTTGGTCTGGCCCCTATCTTCCATGGCAGCCGGCTTCACCCTGCTTTTGAGCAGTGCCTCGGGCTTTTTCTTGGCCCGGGTTTATGGGTATTCTCCCCAGGGGGCCCTCAATACCGGGCTGACCCTCGTCCCCCGGGGGGAGTTTTCCCTGGTGCTGGCCGCCCTGAGTTCCTCCTTCCCGGACTGTTCCCCCATCCCCCCCCTTTACTGCCCTCTATGTGCTGATTCTGTCCTTCCTGGGCCCCCTTTTGACCCGTTATTCCAGGTTGCTCTATAGTATCCTGGCCCCTTATTTAAAATGGCCTTTAACCAGGGGGCACTGAAACCCCATATTGCCTGTATTTCCCAGGATGTGCTAATATAGAAACAGCACATGGGAGGTGGAACATTTGCGGGTGGGCGCGGTACAGATGGCCATAAGCGACACCCTGGGGATCAATGAGGAGAACATCACCTGCATGGCGGTGGAAGGCAGCCGGCGGGGGGCAGACCTCCTGGTTTTCCCAGAAATGGCCCTTACTGGTTACAACCCTGAGGTCTTGCAGGCCCAGGGGTTTAGGGAAGATCTGGCCCTGGCCTTGAAGAGATTGGGGGAAAAGGCCTCTAAATTGGGGTTGGCTTTGGTTGTAGGCCATGCCCTGTGGGAGGGGGAGTCCCTCTATAACGGGGCCACTGCCCTCTTGCCCACCGGAGAGAGATTTACCTATCTCAAGCTGAATCTCACGGAAGCGGAAGCCCCCTACTTTACCCCGGGCAAAGGGCCGGTGGTGTTCAGGTATAAAGGGCGTACCTTCGGCCTCATGATCTGCCGGGATCAGAACTATCCCCTCCTGGCCCAAAAACTGAAGGAGATGGGGGCGGACACCTTGCTCCTCCTTTCCGCCCATTATTATTCTCCACCAGAGGCTCGCTGGAAGCTGGATAAAAACAGGGCGCTCCCCTTAGCCAGGGCGGTGGAGAACAGCTGCTATGTAATCATGGCCAATTCAGTGGGAAGCCATCTGGGACTGATCAGTTTGGGCCACAGCCTTATTGTGGATCCGGAGGGCGTGGTGGTGGTGGAGGGGGACGAGGCTTCTGAGATCATCCTCTACGCGGATTTAAGGTAAAAGGCTGGGGGAACTAAAAATAGGGGGATTTATCTTGAAG
>Ga0129303_100064_pt1 | contig 11233 bp, 9 predicted proteins | sample ElbSprsedimmetaG_FD_94490 | JGI IMG/M metagenome (GOLD analysis project Ga0129303, IMG submission 94490) | Hot spring sediment bacterial and archeal communities from California, USA to study Microbial Dark Matter (Phase II) - Elbow Spring... | ecosystem: Environmental > Aquatic > Thermal springs >... | reverse complement strand
TCCCTTTGAGCTGAAAGCCGTTGATTAAAAAAATAGTGGTAGGCGTGGCTTCACGACGGAGGGCGTTTAAAAAGATGTCCTGCAGATTTTGGGATGCTTTCATCACTCTACCCCCACCTTGGTGTTTTTTGCTTAACCGCATAGATTTATTCTATGCGGAGTCCCAGTTGTCCTGCTATATATTGGGCGATTTCTTGGGAAATTTCGTCAATCCTCTCCGGGTCCACCTCCCACCAGCGCAGGCGGGGGTCCCGCCGGAACCAGGTAAATTGTCTTTTGGCAAATCTCTTGGTATTGCGCTTTAGCCGGGCGATGGCGGCCTTAAGGTCCATCTCCCCCCGCAGGTAAGCACCTATCTCCTTATATCCGAGGGCCTGCATGGCAGGCAACCTGGGATCGTAGCGCTCCATCAGCCTTTTCACTTCCTCCACCAGCCCCTCCTCTATCATTTTGTCCACCCTCTCTTCGATCCGGCGATAGAGCAAGTTCCTGGGCATGGTGAGGGCTACCGCCACCAGCCGGTAAGGGGAAACCATAAGACGGCGTAGCTCCAGGGCCCTGGATATGGGCTGGCCCGTTAAATAGTATACCTCCAGGGCCCTGATGATCCTCTTGCGGTCCTGGGGGTGGATTTTTTGGGCCGATACCGGGTCCACCTCTTTGAGCTTATCGTAAAGATACCGGTTGCCCTTTTCCTCCGCTTCCCTCTCCAGATGCTGGCGCAGTCGGGGGTCGCCCGGCATGGGGGGAAACACGTAGGGATCCACCACTGCTTGAAAATATAAACCCGTTCCCCCCACCAGCAGAGGGAGCTTGCCCCTGCGGTGGATGTCCTCTATGGCCTTTCGGGCCAGCTTTTGATACTGGGCCACGCTGAAGGGCTGATCCGGGTCCACTATATCTATGAGGTGATGGGGGATGGGGGTGCCGTCAGGGGCCACCCTTTTTTCTGGAGGCAGCTTGGCAGTGCCTATATCCATGCCCCGGTAGACCTGGGCAGAATCTACAGAGACGATCTCTGCCCCCAACCGGGAGGCCACCCTTAAAGCTATTTCCGATTTTCCTGTGGCCGTTGGTCCCACAATGGCTGCCAGGGGTATGCGGGAGATCACCTATCACCTCCGGTCCGCTGGAAAAGGGCGGCTATGGTGGGCCAATCCCAACGTACCACCACGGGCCTGCCGTGGGGACAGGTGTAGGGTAAAAGGCCCCATTGCTGCATTTCCCTCAAAAGACCCGCCATTTCTTCCAGGCTTAGGGGGTCCCCTGCCTTTATGGCTCCATGGCAAGCCAGGAGCTTCAAAAGGCGCTCCTGATCAGCCCTCTCCCCAGTTTCTAAAAATTCCATAAGTACAGATTTTTCCTTTCCAGGAGGGAGCCCCACGGGCACCCCCCTTATCAAAAAGGAATTATCCCCGAAGGGTTCCAGGAGGAATCCCAAAGAGGCCAAAATTTCCAGGGCTTCCCCCAAGGCCTGAGCCAGGCTGGGCGTCAGCTGAAGGCTCGTGGGGGGGCTCAGCACCTGGGAAGGCCAGCTCCCCTGTTCCTCTAAGGCCTTTTTTAAATGAAAGAAGCGGCAGCGTTCGTGGGCGGCATGTTGGTCTATGAGATAGAGGCCGTCCTCTCCCTCGGCCACTATGTAGCTGTTTTTTATCTGGCCCAAAATCCGCATCTGGGGCAAGGGAGATCTCTTTTCTTCCAAGGAAGGCTCCTGGAGTTGCCAGGGAGGGTCGTCTTTTGCCCTTTTTAAAAGGTATTCTCCCCAAACCTCAGGTTCTGTACCCCGACAGGTGAAGAAAAACTCCTTCTGCCGGAGGATGGCCCCAGGATTTGTCTTTTCCCTCTTCCTGAGGGCAGGAGCTATTCCCTGGCTGGAATGGAGGCTTTTATTTATGGTGGCCATAATCCTGGCTATCCATTCCTGCTCGCCTTCCAGTTTTACCTCCAGCTTGGTGGGGTGCACGTTCACGTCCACCCTGCGGGGGTCCAGCCTTAGATGGAGCACAAATAGCGGATAGCGGCCCTCGGGGATGAGGGACCGGTAGCTCTCTTCCACCGCCCTTACCAGGCCCCTGTGGAAGACTAAACGGCCGTTTATCGCCAGGACCTGGAGGCTGCGGCTGGATCGGTGGAGCCAAGGAGGAGAAATTAAGCCCGTAAGACCCCACTCCCCTTCTTCTGCGGATACGGGCAGAAGGGCCTGGGCTACTTCCACTCCATACAGAGAGGCCAGGGCCTCCCGCAGCTCACCCCTCCCCGGAGTGTACAGCACCCTCCTGCCGTCCATGTACAATGTGAATTTCACCTGGGGGTGGGCCAAGGCCAACCTCTCCACCAGGGTGGCCACAGCCCGGCCCTCACTGGCCGGCGACTTCAAGAATTTTTTCCTGGCCGGGATATTGTAGAACAAATCCCTCACCGTGACCTGGGTGCCGGGAGGGCATCCGGCTTCGGCCACCTTGAGTAGGTTACCCCCTTCTGCCACCAGGAGTGTGCCCACGGGCTCTTCCCAGGTCCTGGTGAGCATCTCCACCTTGGCCACGGACATTATGCTGGGCAAGGCCTCTCCCCGAAAGCCCAGAGTGGAGATTTCATTCAGATCCTCAGGCCCCTTTATTTTGCTGGTGGCGTGGCGGGCAAAGGCCAGGGGCACGTCCTCCCTCTGGATCCCGTAGCCGTCATCCTTTACCCTGATGAGCTCCAGCCCGCCTTTTGTCACCTCTATGATTATCTCATGGGCCCCCGCATCCAGAGAGTTTTCCACCAGCTCCTTCACTACCGAAGCCGGCCTTTCTATAACTTCTCCTGCGGCTATGAGGCTGGCGGTCTCGGAGTCCAGCTTGTTTATCCTGGGAACAGTCTCCATTGAAAGTCTCTCTCCCTCAAGAGCTGTTGCCAGCGGAAGATCTGTTCCATGGCTTGAAGGGGGGTCGCGGCCATAAGGGGATAAAGGGCCAATTCCCGCAAAACCCTTTTTTCCACCTCTTCAAGCCCGCTGGTTCTTCCGTCTCCTGGATCGGCTTGGCCCTTTTCTTCTTCGGAATTTTCCAGCAGCTTCTGGGCCCTCTCTATGACCGCTGGGGGCAGGCCCGCCAGGCGGGCCACATGGATTCCGTAGCTCTTATCCATGCTTCCCGGGAGGATAGTGTGCAGGAATACGACCTCTTCCCCTTCCTCCTTTACAGCCACGTAATAGTTTTTTACCGCCGGAAGGGTCTCGGCCAGAGATACCAATTCATGGTAGTGAGTGGCGAAAAGGGTGCGGGCTTGAATAGCATCGTGAAGGTATTCGGTGATGGCCTGGGCAAGGCTCAGGCCGTCGGAAGTACCTGTGCCGCGTCCCACTTCGTCCAGTATTACCAGGCTGCGGCTGGTGGCATTGCGCAGGATGTGGGCCACCTCCTGCATCTCCACCATAAAGGTGCTCTGGCCGGAGAATATGTCGTCCGCTGCCCCTACCCGGGTGAATATCCTGTCCACCACCCCTATGCGGGCTTTGCGGGCAGGGACAAAACTGCCCATCTGGGCTAGAAGCACGATGAGGGCCACCTGCCTTATATAGGTGGACTTCCCCGCCATATTGGGCCCGGTGATTATGTGGATCCTTTCCTTCTCGTCCATGTAGGTATCGTTGGGGACGAACAGGCTTTCTCCCACTCTTTCCACCACCGGATGCCTCCCCTGCTGTATATGGATTACCAGGCTTTCGTCCACCTCCGGGCAGGTGTAATTATATTCCGCCGCCACCGTGGCTAGGGATTGGAGTACGTCCAGCACCCCCAGCACCCGGGCGGTGTTCTGAAGACGGGGCAGCTCTTTCCGCACCCGATCCAGGATCTCTTCCCACACTTGCCTTTCCAGCTCCAGCAGCCTTTCCTCCGCCCCCAGAATCTGTTGCTCCAGCTCCAGCAGCTCGGGGGTCACAAAACGCTCTGCATTGACCAGGGTTTGCCTTCTCTGGTAGTGGGGAGGCACCTGGGAGAGATTGGGCTTGGTCACCTCTATGTAATAGCCGAATACCCGGTTATAACCCACCTTTAAAGACTTGATCCCCGTCCTCTGCCTCTCCCTCTCTTCCAGGGAAGCTATCCACTCCTTACCGTGTTTCACCGCCTGCCGCAGCCGGTCTATCTCTGGATTAAAACCTGGCTTTATTACCCATCCTGCTTCCAGGGTGGCGGGGGGATCCTCAACCAGGGACCTTTCCAGGAGTTCCGCCAGTTCTGGTACAAGGTCCAGCCTTTCCCTCAAATCCGACAGAAGCTGGGATCTGGCTCCTGCCAGCAGATCCTTTATGGGTGGCACCTGGGCCAGGGAATTCCTCAGGGCTGCCAAATCCCTAGGGGAAGCCAGCCCTCCTGCCACCCTGGCCCCCAGCCTCTCCATATCCCTTATACCCCCCAGAAGCCGCCTCAATTCTTCCCTCAGGATAAAACTCTCCACCAGCTCCCCCACCGCCCCCTGCCTGGCCTTTATGGAGCTCACCTCCACCAGGGGGCTTTCCAGCCAGCGCTTTAAGGTGCGGGCCCCCATGGCGGTCAGGGTGCGGTCCAGAATCCATAGCAGGGAACCCTCCCTTTTGCCTTCCCTGCTGGTGGCCAATAATTCCAGATTTTTACGGGTAGCCTGATCCAGGACCATAGACTGGCCCTCCCGGCCTTCCCGGGGGGGCTCCAGGTGGATCAGGTTATCACCCTGGGTGGCCTGGAGAAAAGAAAGGAGCTGGGCCAACACCCGCCATACCGCCTCAGGCCCTTCCACCTGGAGCTTGTCCTTAAAATGGGTTCTGAGCCTCTCCTCTGCCTCCTCTCTGGAAGGCACAGGCCAAGGGGTAAGGGTCCCTGGGGCGTAGATCTTTATCCAGCGGAGAAGAGACTTATCCTGGGTAAAGCCAGGGGGGAGGAGGTATTCGGCCGGCTGCAGGCGGGCGATCTCCTCCAGGAAGCCCTCCCTTTCCTGAAAGTAGCTGTAGCGGAATTCCCCCGTGGAGACGTCAGCCCAGGCCAGGGCGAAACCATTATCGTCCTTCGCCATAGAGGCCAGGTAATTATTGTCCTTTTCCGGCAGGGCCCGGTCCTCCATCACCGTCCCCGGGGTGACTATGCGCACCACTTCCCGCTTTACTAGCCCCTTAGCCTTTTTGGGATCCTCCATCTGCTCGCAGATGGCCACTTTATAGCCCTTGGATACCAGCCGGGCCAGATAGCCCTCCACCGCATGGCAGGGGACCCCGCACATGGGGGCCGATTCTCTGCCTCCCCGGGTGGTGAGCACCAGCTCCAGTTCCCGGGCCGCTATCTCCGCGTCTTCATAGAACATTTCGTAGAAATCGCCCAAGCGGAAGAAGAGAATACAATCCGGATGGCGGGACTTGATCTGGCGGTATTGTTTCATCATAGGGGTTAAAGGTTCAGACATCCACCATTTCCCCCTTGAGAAGGAAGGTCTGGGCTTGGGTGATTTTCACTTTTACCAACCGGCTGGTGAGTTCCGGGGAGCCGGGGAAGATTACCAGTTTGTGGATACGGGTGCGCCCGCTCAAATTACCGGGATCGGTCTTGCTGGGGCCTTCCACCAGCACCTCCACCTCCTTCCCCAGCAGGAGCTGGTTTTTAGCCAGGCTGATGCGGTTTTGCAGCTCCATCAGCCTGAGGAGCCTTTCCTTCTTCACCTCCAGGGGAATCTGATCCGGCATCTGGGCGGCCCGGGTTCCGGGACGAGGGGAATACATGAAGGTGAAGGCATTATCGAACTGCACCCTCTCCACCATGTCTAAGGTCTGCAGAAAATCCTCTTCCCTCTCCCCAGGGAAACCCACTATAAGGTCGGTGGTGATGCTTATCTCAGGGATGGATCGCCTCAGCGCCTCCACCAGTTCCAGGTATCGCTCTCGGGTGTAGCCCCGGCCCATGAGCTTAAGAACCCGGTTGCTCCCCGCCTGCAGGGGAAGGTGCACGTGCTCGCAGACCTTATCCAATCGGGCCATGGCCTCCACCAGCTCCAGGGTGAAATCCCGAGGATGGGGCACCAGAAAGCGGATGCGCTTCAGCCCTTCTATTTCGTTTACTTTGGCCAAGAGCTGGGGAAAATCGATACCGTCGGGCAAATCCTTCCCGTAGGCATTAACGTTCTGCCCCAGTAGGGTCACCTCTATGACTCCCTGCTCCACCAGCTCCCTTATCTCCCGGAGGATGGCTTCGGGCCTGCGGGATCTTTCCCTCCCCCGGGTGTAAGGGACTATACAATAGGCGCAGAAATTGTTGCACCCATAGGTGATGTTCACGTAGGCCTGGGCCCCCCTGGCCCTGCGCCTGGGCAGATCCTCCTCCGGCGGTACCTCCCACTCTTCGGTCACGTATATCACGGGTTTTTCCTCAGGGGGCCTCTTTTCAGCTTCTTCCAGCAGGCGGGGCAACCTGGTGATTCCCTGGGTACCCAGGAGCACATCCACGTAAGGCGCCTTCTGGGCTATCTCCCGGGCTGCCCCTGGTCTTTGGACCATGCAGCCCATCACCACCAGCTTCAGGTGGGGCCTTTTGTTTTTCAGCCGAAACAGTTCCCCCAGCTTGCCGTAGACCTTGCTCTCCGCCTTTTCCCTCACAGAGCAGGTGTTCACTATGATAACGTCCGCCTCTTTTTCCGTAGAAGCGGGTTCATAACCCGCTTCCAGCAGGAGGTCTTCGGCTATCTCGCTGTCCCGGACGTTCATCTGACATCCGTAGGTAATGATGAGAAACTTGTCCCGAGACATCCAGATCCTCCTTGCCTTCCATAGAGACTATTATACCCCATAATAAAAATCCCGGCCAGTTGAGGCCGGGGCGCTTCTTCCCTAGTGCAGAAACTTCTTCTTATCGTCTTCCGGCTTGCTTTCTTTCAGCTTATCCTGGATTTCGGAGTTTTCCGCGGAAACCAGATCCTCGATGTTAAAGGTGTAGGCAGCCACCTTTTCTGTGATGTAGAGAGGGGCGTTGGTGCGCAGGGCCAGGGCTATGGCATCGCTGGGCCTGGCGTCTACCACCACTTCTCTATCTCCCTGGCGCAGGTAGAGCTCCGCATAGTATGTGCCATCCCGGATATCCTGCACCAGAACTTTGGTTACTTCTATTCCCAGCGTCTCGCAGAGGGAGCGCATCAGATCGTGGGTCATGGGCCTGGGGGTCAAAACCCCCTCCAAGGCCAAGACGATGGCTTGGGCTTCAAAAGGGCCTATCCAGATGGGCAGTATCTGTTTTTCGCTGGGGTCGCTCAGGAGCACTACGGGGCTCATGCTCTGATCCAGAACCACCTGCTTCACCTTCACTGGGATGAGCATTCCTTTCACCTCCCTAATTATAATCCCCCTCTAGTTCAGGAGTTCGCCTTCTTTTTCCGTTTTCCTGCTGAAAAACCTTCATTCCAACCAGTAATTGGGGGCTTCTTTGGTGATCACGACGTCATGGGGATGACTTTCCCGCAGCCCTGCCGGCGTTATGCGGAGGAAGCGGGCCTTGGCCTGCAGCTCCTCGATGTTACGGGCTCCACAGTAACCCATTCCCGCCTTGAGCCCCCCTACCAGCTGGAAAAGGGTTTCGGCTACCGGTCCCTTGTAGGGCACCCTTCCCTCTATGCCTTCGGGCACCAGCTTTCCGTCCCTTTGCTGGAAGTAGCGATCCCAGGCCCCGGCCTTCATGGCTGCCAGGGAACCCATACCCCGGTAAGCCTTGAAGCTCCGTCCCTGGTATATCTCTATCTCGCCGGGGCTTTCGTCGGTGCCGGCCAGGAGGCTGCCTATCATCACGGTATGGGCACCGGCGGCCAGGGCTTTAGTGATATCCCCCGAATACTTTATGCCTCCGTCGGCTATCACCGGCACCTTGTAGGGGGCGGCAGCCCTGGCACACTCGATTATGGCGGTGAGCTGGGGCACCCCTATACCCGCTATGATCCTGGTGGTGCAGATGGATCCGGGGCCTATGCCCACCTTTACCGCATCCACCCCGGTCTCGCAGAGTTCTTGGGCACCCAAGGCGGTGGCCACGTTTCCTCCTACCAGCTCTATCTGGGGAAAGGCCTTCTTGATTCTGCGGATGGTTTCCAGCACCGCCCGGGCCTGGCCATGGGCGGTATCCACCACTATGGCGTCCACCCCGGCCGCCACCAGGGCCTCCACCCTTTCCATGGTGTCAGGGGCGGTCCCCACCGCCGCCGCCACCCGCAGCCGTCCTTTTTCGTCTTTGGCTGCCTGGGGATATTGCCTGCTTTTCTCTATGTCCTTGATGGTTATAAGGCCCTTTAGATTAAAATTTTCATCCACAATGGGCAGCTTCTCTATCTTGTGCCGCTTGAGTATCTGGCGGGCTTCCTCCAAGGTGGTGCCCACAGGGGCGGTTATAAGGTTTTCTTTGGTCATCACTTCCTTTATGGGAATGTCGTAATCGTCCTCGAAGCGTATGTCCCGGTTGGTTATGATGCCCACCAGCTTTCCGTTTACGGTTATGGGGATCCCGGAAATGCGGTAGTGGGCCATCAGGGCCAGAGCGTCCTTGACCTTATGGTCAGGAGAGAGGGAGATGGGATCGGTGATGATGCCGTGTTCCGACCGTTTCACCTTGTCCACTTCAGCAGCCTGTTTTTCAATGGGCATATTCTTATGTATGACTCCTATCCCGCCATGCCGGGCCACGGCTATGGCCATGCGGGCTTCCGTCACCGTATCCATGGCTGCGCTCACTATGGGTATGTTGAGCTTTATACCCCGGGTAAAAAAGGTGGAGACGTCCACATCCCGGGGTAGGACCTCCGAAGGCCCTGGCAGGAGCAGCACGTCGTCAAAGGTGAGTCCTTCGCCCACAATTTTATCTGCGGTCAAAACCTTTTCCTCCCCAGACCGGATTTCTATTCTAATAATTATAGCAAAAGCCCTCAGGATGGAAAGGGGGATAACAGACGGGGCCGGCTTGAGCTGACCCCCGGCTATTTGGCGGAAACCTCTTCTAGCAGGCTGGATAAGCGAACCAATTCTTTGTTTTTCTCCCAAAGCATCCTGGCATAATGCCGGTTGCGCTTTTCTATTTTTTCTTTCTCCGCCTTCAGCCTGTTGATCATTTCCCATTTTTCCGCTTCGCTTTTTTCCATCAAGCGGAGCAAAACCCTGTGGCTGAAACGCAGCTGCTCCACTCTCTGTTCCAGTTCCTGGATGCGGCGATGCAGCCGGGTCTGTCCCTCGCTGGCCAACAATTTTCCTACCCCCAGTTTTTAGTATAGATCTTTCGTTAAATTATATGTTAAAGCCTTTCGCTTTATAATTTGCCGGTGAGCCCAGCGCAGCTCTTCCACCTCTTCTGGTCCGACCCGGCATTGGCCCAACTGGTATTCCCCTTGGGGGCTATGAAAATCTGACCCCCCGGTGATCAAGAGGTTGTGGCGGCGGGCCATCTGGAGGTAGCGCTCCACCGCCTCCTGGTCGTGGCTGGGGTGATAAACCTCTATCCCCCACAGTCCTAGGTTGACCAGATGGGGGATAAGCCCGTCGGCTCTGCTGAAACCGGGATGGGCCAGGACCGGTACGCCCCCGCATTTTAAAATCACCTCAACCGCTTCTCCTGGTTCCACCTTGCGCCGGGGCACATAGCCCTTTCTGCCCCTTTCCAAAAGTTCCAGGAAGGCGGTTTTTCTGTCCGGAAAATAGCCCTTTTTCACCAGGACGTCAGCCACGTGGGGTCTGCCTACAGCCTCACCCCTGGCCTCCTCCTTTACCTCTTCCTCGCTTATATCGTAGCCCAAATACCTCAAACGGGCCACCATCTTGGACAGGCGCTTCCACCTATCCTGCCTCATTTGGGCTAAAAAGCTCCTTAAAATCTCATGGTGCCAATCTATAAAGTATCCCAGTATGTGGATCTCCCTGTCTTCCCATTCGGTGCTCAGCTCTACCCCGGGGATAACCTCCAGGCCGCATTCCTTTCCCGCGGCCAGCCCTTCCGGAAGCCCGGACACTGTATCGTGATCGGTTATGGCTATTACCTTCAGCCCTATGTTCCAGGCCAGCCCTATCAACTGTCTGGGGGTGAGCACACCGTCAGAAGCGGTGGTATGGATATGGAGGTCGGCAATCATCTCTTTTCCTTCCTTAAAAGAAAAAATAAAAGATTATCAGAGATACCGCTGGATCCTCTGAATGTTCAGGGCCCGGCCGGTGAAGGGATCTATATCCACTGCAACTCCTTCCACCTGCAGAGGACCCTCCCGTGCAAGATCGAAGCGCACGGGCATTTGGGTGAGGAATCTCTTTATAATGGCCTGGGGATCCAATCCCAGCACCGAATCCCGAGGCCCGGTCATCCCCACATCGGTGATGTAGGCTGTGCCCTCGGGTAGAAGGCGAGCATCGGCGGTCTGGACATGGGTATGGGTTCCCAGAACGGCGCTGACCTCTCCGTCCAAATACCAACCCAAGGCCACCTTTTCTGAGGTGGCTTCGGCGTGAAAATCTATGAGAATCATGGGGGTCTCCCTTTTGAGCTCCTCCACCAGCGCCCTGGCTACCCGAAAAGGGCAATCGGAGGGGGGCATGAAGATCCTGCCTTGAAGGTTTATTATGCCTATTTTGAGCAGGCCCTTGACTTCCAGCAGGACAAAACCTCGCCCCGGAACTCCGGGAGGATAATTGGCTGGCCTTATTATGCGCTTCTCCTCCTCCAACAGCTCTGCGGTTCCCTGCCTATCCCAGACATGGTTGCCCATGGTCAGCAGATCTATCCCCTGGTTGAAGAGTTCTTCTGCCACCTCTTTGGTGATGCCGTTACCCCCGGCGGCGTTTTCTCCGTTGGCTATCACCAGATCGGGCTGGTAATCCTTTAAAAGGGAGGGCAGCAATTCCTGAACAGCCCTGCGTCCCGGCCTGCCCACTATGTCGCCCAGCATCAAAACCCGCAATCTCCAGCTCCTTTCATTACAGGTCTATTTATTGAAAACCATCACCCTGCCCTCTTCCCGGAAAGCTATCAAGTGCCTTTTGGGGGCTGACCCCCTAACTTTTTCCAACATGCGCTCGATCATCTCTTCCTGTAGGAGGAGATCTTCTTCCAACAGGCTGTCGTTGGTTTCCGCCATGAGATACTGGTCAAAAGCCTCCCTCACGAGGTTTACGATGAGTCCGATTTCGTCCCGGGATAAGGTATGCACATCCCTGTGCACTTCCAGGGAGTAGATCTCCTCATGATGGTGGACCTTCAGCTCTACCACCTGGGCT
>Ga0129303_100062_pt1 | contig 11431 bp, 10 predicted proteins | sample ElbSprsedimmetaG_FD_94490 | JGI IMG/M metagenome (GOLD analysis project Ga0129303, IMG submission 94490) | Hot spring sediment bacterial and archeal communities from California, USA to study Microbial Dark Matter (Phase II) - Elbow Spring... | ecosystem: Environmental > Aquatic > Thermal springs... | reverse complement strand
CGCGCCAATGCGACGGATATCAAGCCGTACCGAGGAGTAGAATTTCAGGGCATTCCCGCCGGTGGTGGTTTCCGGGCTGCCGTAGGTGACGCCGATTTTCATGCGGATCTGATTAATAAACATCACCATGCAGTTCGTGCGCTTGATGTTACCCGTCAGCTTACGCAAGGCTTGGCTCATTAAACGTGCCTGCAGGCCAACGTGGGAATCACCCATCTCGCCTTCAATTTCAGCCTTGGGCGTCAGCGCGGCGACTGAGTCAACCACCACTGCATCAACAGCACCCGAGCGCACCAGCATGTCGGCAATTTCCAGCGCCTGCTCACCCGTATCCGGCTGACTGACCAGTAAGTCATCCACGTTTACCCCCAGCTTTTCGGCATAATCCGGGTCGAGCGCGTGCTCGGCATCAATAAACGCGCAAGTGCCACCGGCTTTCTGCACTTGGGCCAAAACTTGCAGGGTCAGTGTGGTTTTGCCTGATGATTCCGGGCCAAAAATTTCCACCACCCGGCCACGCGGCAAGCCGCCAATGCCGAGCGCGGCATCCAGCGAAATCGAACCGGTACTCACCACGGGCACGACTGCCCGAGCACCGTCGTTCATGCGCATCACAGCGCCCTTACCAAATTGCCGCTCAATCTGAGACAGCGCGGCACCCAATGCTTTTTTACGATTTTCATCCATTGTTTTGGTCTCCCCAGCGCATTTGCAGACTGGTTGGCGGTTTTTTTAATTACAGGATTCGGCCGATCAGTATCGGCCGGGAATAGTACAGACGGCTAGGTTAGTGCATCAGGCGGATGTCAGCATCGATTTAATCCGTGCAATGGCTTGCTTGAGAGTATCCATATCGGTGGCATAACTTAGCCGGACATGCCCAGGACTGCCAAAGGCAGATCCGGGCACTACGGCCACATTCGCTTTTTCCAGCAGCAGTTCTGAGAAAGCCACATCGTCGGCTACGCCAAGATTTTGCATGGCAGCGGTTACATCTGGGAACGAGTAAAACGCCCCCTGCCCTGGCAGACAGGAAAATCCGGGCAGCGCATCTAATGCCGCTGAAATATAATCATGGCGCTGTTTGAACGCTTTGACCATCTCGGCAATCTCGGACTGGTCACCAGCGATAGCCTCAGTCGCTGCTTTCTGGGCAATCGAGCAGGCACCAGAGGTGCTCTGAGATTGAATAATCTTCATTGGTCGGATCAACTCAGCCGGCCCGGCTGCATAACCAATCCGCCAGCCAGTCATGGCATAGGCCTTAGATACCCCGTTTAACACCACGATTCGATCAATTAGATCCGGGGCTACCATGGCAATGTTAGAGAAGGGCTCATCAGCCCACAGAATCTTTTCGTACATGTCATCGGTGGCGATGATAATCTGCGGGTGATCGCGCAGCACATCGGCCAAGGCTTGCCATTCAGCGCGGCTGTAGGCCACCCCGGTCGGATTAGAGGGGCTGTTGAGCATTACCAAACGGGTGCGCTTGGTAATGGCCTGCGCTAACTGTTCAGGCGTGAGCTTAAAACCCTGATCTTGGCCGGCCTGAACAATCACTGGCTCGGCTTCGGCCAGACGAACCATATCAGGGTAGGAAACCCAGTACGGTGCGGTAATGATCGCCTCATCACCGGGGTTGAGCACCGCCTGGCAGAGATTATAAATACTCTGCTTGCCGCCGGTCGATACAATGATCTGATCTAAGCCGTAATCCAGCCCCTGCTCGTTAGAAAGCTTTGCCGCAATCGCCTTGCGTAGCTCTACGATGCCCTCTACCGCCGTATAGCGGGTAAAGCCGTCTTCAATCGCGCGAATGGCGGCTTGTCGGATGTGGTGGGGGGTATCAAAGTCCGGCTCGCCAGCACCAAGACTGATAATATCGCGCCCGGCGGCACGTAATTCTGCCGCTTTAGCGGTAACAGCCAATGTCGGGGATGGGCGAACTCGGGAAACCCGGTCAGAGAGGTTCATGACCAAACAAAACTCCTGTTGCATCGTGGTGCTTACCGTGCGGCCTAGCCGGCCACAAAATCGGGATGTTGTTCGTGCACTGAGCAAGATTGATCAGCACACCAGAATGCCTGTAAATAACGTATGCGCCTGACATTGTACGAACCACAGGGCACATTCACGGTGTGATGATCGCACTTATGATCTGTTCTGTCCCTAGCCCAGATCAGCGTTATTCAGAGGCTACTTTGTTCAATCATAGCGAATTTATGGTCAAAATGACACCGCCAATCGCTGGCGACGAAACTCAAACAAGCATACGCCACAGGCTACCGAAACATTCAAGCTCTCGACGGTATCCACCATGGGGATACGAACTAGCTCATCAACGCGATCACGGGTTAGACGGCGCATACCCCGTCCTTCTGAACCCATAACCAAGGCTACTGGATCAGTCGCAAATCGGGTTTGATACACACTGGTTTCTGCATCACCGGCCGTGCCTACTAACCAAATACCCCGCGCTTTGAGTGCATCTAAGGTTCGCGCCAGATTGGTCACTTCCACCAGCGGTAAGCGCTCCGAGGCGCCGGCTGATGCTTTTCGCGCTGCTGGCGTCAAACCGCAGGCACGATCACGCGGCACAATGACCGCATCCACACCCGCCGCCTCTGCGGTGCGCAGACTGGCACCGAGGTTATGCGGGTCGGTGACGCCATCGAGCACCAGCAGCAACGGCACGTGTCGCTCGGGCTGCGCGTTTAGTAAGCGATCAAGCCCGGCTTCATCCAAAGGTTCAACCGGGCGAACATTCGCCAGCACACCTTGGTGAACCAATCCACCGCTGCGCTCGGCTTGCTCTTGGAACCATTTCGCAGGCATACGCTGAACAGCCACGCCCATCGCCTCGGCCTCATTGAGCAATTGGGCGGCACGTTTATCGCTGCGATCCTGCTGCAGATATAACGCCAGAATACGCTCAGGGTGGGTTTGCAGCAACGCGTTAATGCCATGAAAGCCACCGATCCAAATCGATCTCGACGCCATGATTTAAGTTGACTTGCCGTTAGTGCCAGCGTTTTCATCATGAGTTACGGCCAGTAGATCATCACCGCGCGGGGCATGTTCATTCCCGGCATCGGTATCAGTCAGGCCGGGCTGATGTTCACTGGACGTAGCCTCTTCGGTAGGCGTGGGTAGCTCGGCTTCATCGGGCAGGACAAAATCGATTTTGCGCTCGTCTAAATCCACCCGTGCTACTTTAACGCGCACAGTGTCGTTCAGCGCAAACACCCGGCCGCTGCGCTCACCTTTAAGCTGCATGGTTTGCGGGTCAAAGTGGTAAAAATCTTTGTCCAGCGCGGTGATGTGCAATAAGCCTTCCACAAAGAATTCTTTCAGCTCGACAAAAAGACCGAAGCCCAGCACAGTGGCAACACGGCCTTCGTAGATATTACCCACCTTATCGAGCATAAACTCGCATTTGAGCCAGTCTTCTACATCGCGGGTAGCTTCATCCGCGCGGCGTTCATTATTCGAGCAGTGTTCGCCGATCATGAGCATCTCTTCATACTCGAACGGGAATCCGTCCGGCTTGCCGATACGCAAGAGATGACGGATAGCACGATGCACCATCAGGTCGGGATAACGGCGAATCGGCGAGGTGAAATGGGCGTAGTGCTCATGTGCCAAGCCAAAGTGACCCAGGTTATCCGGGGTGTAGACCGCCTGTTTCAGCGAGCGCAGCAACATGGTCTGAATGGCTAGAAAATCCGGGCGCCCTTCTGCATCGCTCAACACCTGATTAAAATCGGCAGGCTGGGGTTTATTGCCGCCGCCTAGGTGCAGGCCCTTTTCTTTGAGCATGCTGCGCAGATCTTCAAGCTTATCTCCGCTGGGGCGATCATGTACCCGATACAGTGCGGGAATCTTCCGGCGCGCCAAGAGACGGCCTGCGGCGACGTTAGCAGCAATCATGCACTCTTCAATAATCTTATGAGCATCGTTGCGCTCGTAGGGCACAATCGCTTCGATCTTACGATCCGCGCCAAAGACGATTTTGGTCTCGACAGTGTCAAAGTCAATCGCGCCACGAGCAGTACGTTCGGCACGGAGCACTTTATATAGCCCATGCAGCGCTTCGAGCTGTTCAACCACATGTTGCTGTGCTGCGCGCTCTTCTTGGTCATGCTCAAGCAGAATAGCAGCCACTTGGTCATAGGTGAGCCGGGCATGACTTTGCATCACCCCTTCAAAAAAGCGCGAGCGGATGATCTGTCCCCGCTCATTGACAAGCATTTCCGCACACAGACAAAGTCTGTCCACATGCGGGTTTAGCGAGCACAGCCCATTGGACAGAATCTCTGGTAGCATGGGCACCACACGCCCCGGAAAGTACACGGAGGTGGCACGCTTTAAGCCTTCTTTATCCAGCGGTGAACCGACAGGGACATAGTGGGAAACATCCGCGATGGCCACGAGCAAACGGTAGCCTTTCGGGGTTTTCTCACAATACACCGCATCGTCAAGGTCTTTGGAATCAGCGCCATCAATGGTCACTAAAGGCAGATGACGTAAATCAACCCGGCCAATCTTGTCTTCATCGGCCACGGTATCTGTCATGCCCGCAATGGCGTCCAGCACCTCGGTTGGCCATTGATCAGGAATGCCGTGCGCGTGGATGGCAACATCTATCTCCATCCCCGGTGACATGTGATCACCCAGCACTTCCACTACCTTACCGACTGGCTTATGGCGCAGTGTGGGCTGCTCGATCAGAGCAACCCGAACGATCTGACCATCTTTAGCCCCATTCAGGCTATCCATGGGGATTAGCACATCCTGAGTTATGCGGGTGTTATCGGGAATTACAAAGGCAATACCCGCCTCGAGCACCACGCGACCAACCACTTCACGGTTGGCGCGCTCTAATACTTCAACCAGCGCCCCTTCCTTACGGCCACGGCGGTCGGTGCCTACAATCTGAACGATGGCGCGGTCACCGTGCAGCAATGCGCGCATCACCCGGGGGGAGAGGAAAATATCATCCCCGCCCTCATCGGGCACCAAAAACCCAAAACCATCCCGGTGGCCAATCACTCGACCCGGAACCAGTTCGGCTTTGGTTACCGGCACATACCCACCGCGTCGATTGCGGATCACCTGACCGTCACGCTCCATCGCTTTCATACGCCGACGCACCCCTTCGATGCGCTCTTCATCGCCGTCGTACCCCAAATAACTAATCAGGCGGTTTAACGTCATCGGGCCGTTATTGTCTGACAATATCTTTAAGAGAAATTCGCGGCTAGCAACCGGGTGATCGTATTTTTGCGCTTCGCTATCGGCGTTTGGATCTTTTGTATTTAGGTCGGTCATGGATACCTAGTCTTTAAATGACAGTTTTTTCGTGATTTATCTATCCGTCTATCATAAAGCAAACGCTGAAGAATACCGACTTTTGCCAATATACTTAGCAAATGAGCTCAAAAAAATCGTTTCAAATTGATACAAAGTTTCAACCAGCCGGCGACCAGCCCGAGGCCATCAAAACCTTGGTGACGGGCTTAAATGACGGACTGATGCATCAAACCCTGCTCGGGGTGACCGGTTCAGGCAAAACATTCACCATGGCCAATGTGATTAGCGAAGTACAGCGCCCGGCACTGGTGCTCGCCCCTAACAAAACGCTAGCAGCACAGCTTTATGGTGAGTTAAAAGGATTTTTTCCGAATAACGCGGTGGAATATTTTGTTTCTTATTACGACTACTACCAACCTGAGGCCTATGTGCCTGCGTCTGATACATTTATTGAGAAAGACGCTTCGGTCAATGAACACATCGAGCAGATGCGCCTTTCAGCAACCAAGGCGTTATTCGAACGCCGCGATGTCATCATCGTCGCCACGGTATCCTCGATTTACGGGCTGGGTGATCCACAATCTTATCTGCAGATGATTCTGCACTTAGTACGTGGCGAGCAAATCAGCCAGCGCCAAATTCTGCGACGATTAGCCGAGATGCAGTACACCCGCAATGACATGGAATTTCGGCGGGGCACCTATCGGGTCCGTGGTGATGTGATTGATATCCATCCAGCCGAATCAGATGATGAGGCGGTGCGCATTGAGCTATTCGATGATGAGGTAGAGCAGATCACCCTCTTTGATCCACTCACTGGGCAGATACGGCGGCGCGTTTCGCGTTACACCGTCTACCCCTCTTCGCACTATGTAACACCGCGTGAACAACTCTTGCAGGCAATCGAGCAGATCAAGCAAGAGTTGGATGACCAGCTAGCCCGATTTGAAGCGGATAACAAGCTGCTTGAAGCCCAACGACTCGCGCAACGCACCCGCTTTGACCTGGAGATGATTCAGGAACTTGGATACTGCAACGGGATTGAAAACTACTCCCGCTATCTATCGGGCCGGGCCGCGGGCGAGCCACCACCCTGCCTGTATGATTATCTGCCTGAGGACGCGCTGTTGATTATTGATGAGTCGCACGTCACCGTGCCTCAGATTGGCGGCATGTATAAGGGGGATCGTTCCCGCAAGGAGAATCTGGTCAACTTTGGCTTCCGGCTACCTTCCGCGCTTGACAACCGCCCGCTGAAATTCGAAGAATTTGAGCGGTTAATGCCGCAAACCATTTTTGTTTCGGCCACACCTGGGCCCTATGAAAATGAGCATTCCGACCAAATTGCCGAACAAGTGGTGCGCCCCACCGGCCTGATCGATCCAGAGATTGAGGTTCGGCCTATTGCCAGCCAGGTCGATGACCTGTTATCGGAGATAAAAGAACGTAGCCAAAAAAATCAACGGATACTGGTTACCGTATTAACCAAGCGCATGGCTGAAGATTTAACCGACTATCTGACCGAACATGACGTGCGGGTTCGTTATCTGCACTCCGACATTGATACCGTCGAGCGGGTAGAGATCATTCAGGATCTGCGCTTAGGCGAATTTGACGTGCTCGTGGGCATCAACCTTTTGCGCGAAGGCTTGGATATCCCTGAGGTGGCATTAATCGCGATTCTCGATGCTGATAAGCAAGGGTTTCTACGCTCTGAACGTTCATTGATTCAGACCATTGGCCGTGCGGCTCGCAATCTAGAAGGTAAAGCGATTTTATATGCCGACACCATCACCCCAGCGATGCGCAACGCGATCGATGAAACCGAACGCAGGCGTGCCAAGCAAATTGAGTACAACATGCGCCACGGCATCACCCCAAAAGGAATTGAAAAATCAGTAGAGGATATTCTTGAATCCGGTGAAGGTCGCATCCCCGGAAGTAAGCAAAAACGCCAAAAAACTAGCATCAGTGAAACAAAAACAAATACAGAATTATCAGCCAATCCGAAAAAGGCCGCTCAGCAAATTAAAGACCTTGAAAATAAAATGCATCAATATGCCCGGGACATGGAATTTGAAGCTGCTGCCGAAGTCCGTGACCAACTAATACGTCTTAAAGAACAATTTGCCAGACAGTAAAAAACCCGCCGATGTGGCGGGTAGTAAGGGGGGGGCGAGGGTATCAATTACCGTTGCATAAACCCGCCCATATTCATGGCACGCTCGCGCAATTGCTGTAATTCTCGCTGTTTCACTTCCAATTGAGCGAACAATTGCTCTGCGGAAGGATCAATATTGACCATCTCTTGGCGAACGTCGTCGCGCAGTTCTGCGGCCAACTGCTGAACCTGCTGGTCTTCAAAGGCTTGTTGTTGACGCATTTCAAATTCTTGCTGGCGTTCTTGGAAAGCTAGGATTTCTTCCTGTGACGGCTCGGCACCCGGCTGTTGATACTGCTCAACGGTTGCTTGCAGCTTATTAAATTCAGCCTCGGCATCGTAACCCCCGGAGCTCATCTTCTCGGTTATCGCGTTGCGCAGTTGCTCCCGCTTGGCATTGAGATCACTGTTTTGCTGATAAGCTTGCTCTTCCAAAGAGCCCAGTTGTTGCTGGGTTTGGTGCAGCTCTTGCTGGACTTGCTGGAATTCAGCGATCAACTGCTCCTGTTCCGGACTCATTTGCGGCTGAACCTGTTGCATCTGGGCACCACCACCTTGGCCGAAAGCCATCGCCTGACCAGCTGCGAACACACCAGTGGCAACAAGTGCGGCAGAAAGTGCGGTTTTGCGTACCGAATTGGACTTAAAGGACATATACACTCCTAATGGGTGAAAAAAAAGCAGCATTAACGATATTTCGTTTAATACCTTAATTGCTTCGGTGTGACTAATACACCCCACATGGGTTCAAAAAATTTCATGCACAAAAAAGCCGGCTCAAAGCCGGCTGAAGGTTAATGTTGATTACTGAGCCGTTTCAGCTTCAGGTTCTTCCTGGGCTGGCGCCGATTCGGCACGTTCAACGAACTCAATATAGGCCATTGGTGCGGCATCACCCGCTCGATAACCGCATTTCAAAATACGGACATAACCACCATTGCGCTCACTAAAGCGTGGGCCAAGCTCATTAAACAACCGGGCTACTGCAGCTTGATCGCCTAATTTTGCAAAAGCACGACGGCGAGCATGAACCGTATCTTGCTTAGCCAGTGTAATTAACGGCTCGATAACGCGACGCAATTCTTTAGCCTTGGGCACGGTGGTTTTAATTACCTCGTGCTCAATCAACGCCAGAGAAAGCGAACGCATTAACGCTTTACGCTGGCTGGAATTACGACCTAACTGACGTCCGGAATGACGGTGACGCATGTCAGATACTCCTGTAAATATTAAATTTTGGTTTCGGAAAGATTCTGCAGTTCAGCAGGCGGCCAGTTCTCGAGCTTTTGCCCCAGTGATAAACCTTTCTTTGCCAAAACATCTTTGATTTCGGTAAGTGATTTCTTGCCCAGGTTTGGCGTTTTTAATAGCTCAATTTCCGTACGCTGGATAAGATCGCCAATGTAATTAATATTTTCTGCTTTCAAGCAATTTGCAGAACGCACAGTCAATTCAAGGTCGTCTACCGGACGCAGTAAGATCGGATCAACGGCTGGTTGTTCTTCTTCAACCGGTTCGGCCTTCTCTGCTTTAAGATCAACCAATACAGAGAGCTGATCGACCAAAATTCCAGCAGCCTGGCGAATTGCATCCTCGGCTGAAATCGATCCATTAGTCTCGATATCGAGAACCAGTGAATCCAAATCAGTACGCTGTTCAACCCGTGCACGCTCAACATAGTAGGCAACACGACGCATTGGGGAAAACGATGCATCAACCAGCAGTTTGCCAACCGTGTTTTCGGTTTCTTCACGGCGAGCGCTTGCCGGAACATAACCCATACCACGCTCCACCTTAAAGGTCATGTTCAACTCAGCGCCTTCACGCAAGGTGGCAATAACATGATCCGGGTTGACAATCTCAACCGAATGATCAGCTTTGATATCCGCTGCCGTCACAGTGCATGAGCCGGTTTTTTTGATCGAAAGCGTAGCTTCATCACGGCCATGCAATATGACTGAAAGACCTTTCAGGTTCAGGAGAATCTCAAGGACATCCTCCTGAACGCCTTCAATGCAGCTGTATTCATGCAAAATGCCTTCAATCTCGGCCTCGGTAACCGAAACACCCGGAATAGATGACAGCAGAATACGACGCAACGCGTTGCCAATGGTATAACCAAAGCCACGCTCAAGTGGCTCGAGCACAACCCGCGCGTGGGTCTCGTCGGTTGCATCGACATCAACCAAACGCGGCTTGAGCAGTTCTGTGGAACCAAGTTGCATTCAACACCCCCGGATAGGATTACTTCGAGTAAAGCTCGACTACGAGTGATTCGTTAATCTCAGCAGGGAGATCTTCACGAACGGGCAGGGCCTTGAATGTGCCTTGCATTTTCTTGGAATCAACCGTCACCCAATGGACATCTTCACGCTGTGCAGCCAGTTCAAGGGCATCTTGAATGCGCTGTTGCTTTTTCGACTTCTCACGAACAGCAATCTCATCACCAGCACGCACTTGGTAAGACGGAATATTAACGACTTCACCATTAACAGTAATGCAGCGATGCGATACTAACTGACGTGCTTCTGCGCGGGTCGAGCCAAAGCCCATCCGGTAGACGACGTTATCGAGTCGGCATTCGAGCAGTTGAAGCAGGTTCTCACCGGTAGAACCTTTTAATTTAGCTGCTTTTTTATAGTAGTTACGGAACTGACGCTCTAGGACACCATAGGTGCGACGCAGTTTTTGTTTTTCACGTAACTGCAAACCATAGTCAGAGACTTTCTGGCGGCGATTAGCGCCGTGTTGACCGGGGGCGCGGTCAAGATGACATTTATCTTCCAGCGAGCGAACACCGGATTTCAAAAAAAGGTCAGTGCCTTCGCGGCGCGCTAACTTGCAGGTAGGACCAATATATCGAGCCATAATCTTGAGTTCTCCTTGAGAATAAGCGCGACTTAAACGCGACGTTTCTTAGGCGGACGGCATCCATTGTGCGGAATCGGCGTTACATCGGTAATGACACCGATTTTAAAACCGATAGCGTTTAATGCACGGATGGTTGACTCACGACCCGGCCCCGGGCCCTTTACTTCAACATCAACGTTTTTAACGCCGTATGCCTTCGCGGCCTCACCGGCTCGCTCGGCGGCAACCTGAGCTGCAAACGGGGTAGATTTACGCGAACCACGAAACCCCGAACCACCGGCAGTTGCCCAGCTTAACGTGTTGCCCTGACGATCAGTAATCGTAACAATCGTGTTGTTAAACGATGCGTGAATATGAGCCACGGCATCGGTTACTACGCGTTTAACCTTTTTACGGGTTGGAGTTGCTTTTGCCATTAATAGATTATCCTATTCGTTGCGAATATTAAGCCTGATTAACGCTTAACCAGGCGACGCGGACCTTTACGAGTCCGTGCATTAGTTTGTGTACGCTGGCCACGAACCGGCAAACCGCGACGGTGACGTAGGCCGCGATAGCAACCGAGATCCATCAAACGCTTGATGTTCATCGAGACTTCACGGCGCAAATCACCCTCAGTGGTGTATTTAGCTACCTCTGAACGCAGTGATTCGACCTCAGACTCACTGAGATCACGCACTTTACGATCAGTCGGTACGCCCGCGGCTTCACAAATTAATTTAGCAGTAGTCGGGCCGATACCATAAATAGACGTCAGACCAATTACCACATGTTTTTGAACGGGAATATTAATCCCTGCAATACGTGCCATCGTTTTTTTCACCCCAAAAAAGAGCGCAATAAGCTACCATATCGCGCTGTAATTAGCAAGTTATTTAAATCTTTAGCCTAAAGCCCATTCTTAAAGTGAGACTTTCTAACCAGACTGTCATATTGGTGCGAAACCAAATGCGATTGAACTTGGGACATGAAATCCATCAGCACAATCACGATAATCAGCAAGGAGGTACCGCCGAAGTAAAACGGAACGTTCCAATACAAAATGAGAAATTCAGGTAACAGGCAAACGGCGGTGATATATAT
>Ga0129303_100061_pt1 | contig 11462 bp, 15 predicted proteins | sample ElbSprsedimmetaG_FD_94490 | JGI IMG/M metagenome (GOLD analysis project Ga0129303, IMG submission 94490) | Hot spring sediment bacterial and archeal communities from California, USA to study Microbial Dark Matter (Phase II) - Elbow Spring... | ecosystem: Environmental > Aquatic > Thermal springs... | reverse complement strand
ATTCCGGGAGCTATTTTGCCCTGGGGATCGTATCGGGTCAGACCTTCGAAGATGGCGTTGGCTATGGTGCCTTCGGGCCTCCCGGTCATCAGGGCCGGATCGAAGGTCTCCGGATCTGCCCCCAATACATACCTCAGGGCAGGCGCAGATCCCCTCTTAGCTCCACATCCGGTCAGGAGGAGAGGTACCAGCACCAGAAGGAGCAGCGCCGGCTAAGCCCTTTTCATGAGACCTTCTTTTGAGTTTTTATAACTCTTCGAGATGTTTGCCGAAAATCTTCTTGTTCTGCATGAAAATGCCTCATAGCATTTTCTAGCAACGGGAGACCTCTTCCATGTGGTCCCGGCAATTCTCGCAGATGCCGTATACCTCAAAGCAGTGCTCGGTTACGGTAAAACCCAGCCTCTGCAGCTCCTCGCCCATGTCCTCCAAAGGACAGCGGGAGAGGGGATAAGCAGCCCCGCACATTTTACAGACAGCATGATGGTGGTGCTTGGAAATCCGGCGCAACCCGTAAAGGGCCCCCTCTGGTCCTTTCAGCCGACATATAAGACCCGTCTGGACAAATAATTCCAGATTACGGTAAAGGGTAGAGAAATTTATTCCGGGATGGAGGCGGTTCACCTCCTGGAAGAGTTCCAGGGCGGTCTTAAATCCCTGCCCCTGGAGGGCCTCCAGGATGGCTCGCCTCTGGAGGGTTAGGCGCAAACCCTTGTCCCTGAAAATTTCCTTTATCTCCATGTGCCTTTCACCCCCTTTATCCCCAAGACTATCGATAAAATAAAGGCGCACAGGAGCACTATGGTGCCTCCGGGGGCCAAATCGAAAATAAAAGAGAGGTAGAGCCCCACCACCACGGCGAAGAGGGCGGTGGCCACGCTGAAGGCCAGAGCCCCTTTAAAGCTATTGCCCAACTGCAAGCCCACCGCCGGAGGAAGCACCATCAGGGCAGCTACCAAGAGGGTGCCCACAATCCTTACCGCCAGGGCTACCGTAACGGCGGTAAGCAAGGTGAGATAGATGTTCAAAGAATCTACCGGCATACCCGCCAGCCTGGCCGCCTCCTCATCGAAGGATATGGAAAAGAACTCCTGAAAGAAAAGAAGGGTTGAACCCAATACAACCAACCCAGCCATCCCCATCACCACCACGTCCTGGGGGGCCACGGCTATCAAGCTCCCAAACAGAAAAGAGAAGAGATCGGCGTTAAAGGCCTTCTTCAGGCTGATCATCACCACCGCCAGGGCCACAAAGGTGGACATGACTATGGCCAGGGATATTTCCGCATAGCGAGGGAAAAAGCGGCGTATCCCCTCTATTATGAGGGCGGCCAGGGCAGCGGCGGCTATGGCTCCATAAAAAGGGTAAAAACCGAAGAACATGCCGGCCGCCACCCCGGCCAAGGTGGCATGGGACAAGGTATCTCCTATTAGGGACAGGCGTCGTAAAACCATGAAGAGCCCTAGGGTGGCGGCTAAAAAGGCGGTGATCACCCCCGCCAGAAAAGCCCGTTGCATGAAGGGAAAGCTCAAAATATAAGAAAGGCCCATTCAGCACCTCCTCCTGAGGCTGTATCCCAAGACCTCGGCTATATGTTCCTGATCCACCTCTGTGATGTCCTCGTGGATGTAGACCCCTTGATTGCGAACGCACCCTATCTTTTTAGCCCTTGAAAAGGCCTCCCCTATATCGTGGGTAACCACCACTATGGTTAGACCCTGCTCCCTATTTAACTTTTCCAGCAACCGAAAAAACTCCTCCTTGGAAGAAACGTCGATGCCGGTGGTGGGTTCGTCCAAAAACAACGCCCTAGGCCTCTTCGCCAGGGCGCGGGCTAAAAAAGCCTTCTGCCTCTGGCCGCCGGAAAGCTCTCCTATGCGGCGATAAGCCAGATCCCTGATGCCCACCAGCTCCAGGGCCCAGAACACCGCCTCTTTTACCTCCTGTCGCCAGAGGCTACCCCAGCCCTTGTAATAACCCGAAGCCACCACCTCTTCCACGGTGGCGGGAAAAGCGGGATTGAAGGCGGCGGCGGCATGTTGAGGCAAGTAACCCACCATGTCCCATCGTCTAAAGCTATCTAAATTCTGGCCGAACAACCATATCCTACCTTGAAGGGGCTTCAGCAAGCCCAGCATGAGCTTCAAAAGGGTGGATTTTCCCGAGCCGTTGGGTCCTATAAGGGCCAGGAAATCCCCCTCCATAACCTTGAGGGAGACCCCTTCCAGTACCGGCCTCCCGTTGTAAGAAAAATAAACCCCTTCCATCCGGGCCACTTCGATTTTATCCACCAGCATACCCCCCCACAGCGGAAAGGCCCTTAGAGCAGGGCCTTTTTAAGGGATTCCAAGTTCTTTTCCATGAGGGAAAAATAATCTTCCCCGGCATCCATCTCTTTCTGGGTCAACCCCCCTATGGGATTCAGCACCAAAACCTCTGCTCCTGTCTCCCTGGCCAGGGTTTCGGCCAGCTTGGGGCTGGCTAAGGTTTCCATAAAGATATATTTTATGCCCCGGCTTTTTATCAGCTCTATCAATTCCGCCATCTTCTGGGGAGAAGGCTCTTGCTGAGGGGAAATGCCGGTTATGGGAATTTGCTCTAATCCATAGCGGCGGGCCAGATAACCGAAAGCCGCATGATTGGTGACAATCTCCTTTCTCTTGGCCTGGGACAAGACGGAGCGATATTTTTGGTCCAGCTCCTTCAACCTGGATTCCAACCGTTTATAGTTCTCCGTATAATAATCCCTGTTGGCAGGATCCGCCTGCACCACACCTTCATAGATGCGCCTGGCCATCTCCTGGGCCAATACAGGATCGGTCCAGATATGGGGATCGTTATTCTCTATCAGGCCCTTTCCCACTTCTACTGTCTTGACTCTCTTGACCTGCAGCTGCCCTTCTATCTTCTTGGCCCATGGGTCCATGGGCTCCCCCAGAAAGACGAACAGTTTGGAATCATGGATGGCAGCTATCTGCTGGGGAGAAGGCTCATAATCGTGGGGCCCTACTCCCACCGGCTGGAGGTTGATCACCGTCCCCTTGTCGCCCACTATCTTGGCAGTAAAATCGTAGAGGGGGTAAAAGGTGGTGTACACCTTTAAGCCCTCGCCAGGCACCTGACCCTTGGGCCGGCAAGCCACCATTGCCAAAGTTAAAATTCCCACCAGGAGCAGCAAGGCCCCCATCTTCCACCTCATGGAGAGCACCTCCTGCAAAATATTTGCATTTGCATATGAATATAAAATATCGGGATCCTTTTGTCAATATATAGAAAAAAGCAGGCTCATACACCTGCTTCAAAATCGTCCAGCTTACTTCTCTGAAAGGCAGTCGGAGCAATAGCCGAAATACACTGTGGAGACGTTTAAAACTTTAAATCCCTCTTTGGCCAGTTCCTCATTCTCCTTGGGCTTTTCCCCCACATTTACCTCATAGGTGCGACCGCATTTAAGGCATACGAAGTGATCGTGGGGCTCCTTGCTCAGCTCGTACTTGGTGGTTCCGTCCAAGGTGGGAGCTTTGTTTATGATACCCATCTGGACAAAAAGCTCCAGGGAGCGATATACTGTGGCCATCCCCACGGTGGAGCAATACTGGCGAGCTACCTGATACACCTCTTCAGCGGTGGGGTGTTCATCGGAAAGGTCAACCAGCGCTTTTAAAACAGCCTGGCGCTGGGGGGTCATACGGCGATCGCTCTCCCGCAGCTTCCGTTCTGTAAGCTTCTGCACCTCAGCCATCAGCCTCCATCCCCCTTTCTCCTGAGATAATCCTTTACAGCTTTATGGAGGGCAGTGGCCCCCAAATTGGAACAGTGGAGCTTAAAATCGGGCAGACCACCCAAAGCCCCAGCCACATCTTCATCGGTTATGGCAAGGGCTTCTTCCAGGGTTTTCCCTTTAGCCATTTCCGTCAGCATGCTGCTGGTGGCGATGGCCGCAGGACAGCCGAAAACCTGAAATTTTATGTCCTCTATCCTGTTATCCTTGACCTTTATAAAGATGCGGAGATAATCGCCACATCGGGGATCCCCCACCTGTCCCACACCGTCAGCGTCGGGAATGATCCCTGCATTCCTGGGATTTAAAAAGTGGTCCAGCACCCGTTCCCCGTACATTTAAACTGTTCCTCCTGAAGAGTTATGGTCATCTGTTCATTTTCATTTTATCTCATTTAATCCGCCTTGTCAATAAAAATTTTCAGATACGGGACATAGTTAAAAGCCTTACTCCCCTTCCCTTCAATTGCTTAAAAACTACCCCCTGGGAAATGGCCTTCAGCACCCATTCGGGATCCGTCACCCGGGTGCCCGAGACCACATGCACCCCGTGGTCAAAGAGAACAGGGCTGAGGGGGGTGGTGGGCCCCAGGACCATCACCAGGCTTTTCTGGGAACATAATTGCAGAAGCCCCTCCAGGGTACCGTTAATAAGGGCAGTGCCGGTGATGGCCACCACATCTGCCTGGGGTATAACCTCTTCGGCTGCCTCGGCAGGCAGATCTCCGGCCTGGGGATTTTTTTCTAGGACCCATAGATTTTGGGCTATATTTCTTATTCTTTCCACAAAGGGAAAATGCCCCACTATCACCACATTTCTGTTTCTTCCATGTTCAGCTATGATATCTTCGGCATTGATCTCCTGGAGCTCCCCCTCATCTATCTCCAACAGAGAATTTATGGCCGCCATCCCCACAGAGGCCTCCAGAGGGCTGGGGGAAAAAACGTAGGGGCATAGCTCCCTGGCGCTCTTCTCTGTGAGGAAGCCGGCTTCCCTTACCGGATAGCTTTCCCCATGATGGCCGGGGGGCAAAAGGGTAGAGGAAAGGCCGCAGTATCGGCTCCATACCCCGGTCCAAAAGGGACCTATCCTCACCTCTTTGACCGGCGCATCTCCCTTCAGGCTACTTATAATGTCCTGCAAGATCTTCATCTTCACACCTCCTACAGTTCAACCAAAACAATAGCGATTCCCCACTTCGTTCAAGATAAATTTATCAGGAAAAGCCTGATAAAGATGCACGCTGGCCAAAAAGCCGGTACAGTGCCCTGGGGCTAAGATTTTAAAAGGAAAACGCTTTAACTCCCCTATGGTCCAGGCCAGCCTTTCCGGGGCAGCGGCCACCAGATGGGTTCCCCCTATAATGGCAAGAATATTGGATTTCCCCGTAAGGCCCTGTATATGGTCCAGAATGCTTATAATACCCGCATGGGCGCAGCCCAGCAGGACCACCAACCCATGGGGGGTTTCCAGCACCAGGGACTGGTCATCCCAGAGGCGATCTTGCCGGTATACCCCCTATTAGGGCCTGAAATTCAGGACCTGGCCCCTCCTGCTCATGTCTCCTCTCGATGGCCCCTGTCAACCAGATGCCCGGCGCTACCTCTTGGGGCCCCTCGTCCAGGTGAAATAGAGCCCCGCTCCTCTCTAGCTCTTCCCTGTCCCAGGGAATACCTACGTATCTCTCTTTATCGTCCTTTCTATAGTATTTGGCCTCAAAAATATGGAGGGATGGGCGAAGACGGGCAGGGGTCCGCACAGCTCCAGAAGCCTCTTCAAGCCGCCCACATGATCATAGTGGCCGTGGCTTAGGGCCACCCCTTTGATCTCCCGGGGATCCAGGCCCATGTTTAAAATATTTTGAAAGAGGGCTGTGCCCGAACCAGTATCGAAGAGGACCCCTCCTTCCCCCCACCTGACCAGCAGGGAAAGACCATGTTCGGCTATAAGCCCCCTGCGGTTCACCGTGTTATCCACCAGGACTATTACCTCCATCAGCTATCCCCCCGAGGTATTTTAAGGGAGTATCTCTATGCTGTCCCCCTCTTTGACCCATCCTCCCTCCAGCACCTGGCAAAAAACACCTCCACTCTTAAGCGGTGCTGGGAAGGGGCCAGGGGATGAGGCTTTCTCCTTCTTGCCTATGGCTATCACCTGGAGCACTGCCTCCCCCGCTTTCAGCCGGGTTCCCTCTTTTATCCCCTCCTGAGGCAATCCTTCCACCGTGAGGTTTTCGGCAAAAATCCCGGGAGAAAAATCTATCCCATAGGCAGCGGCTATCTCCCTGGCCCTCTCAGCGAAAAACAGGCTCACCGGCCGGGGGCTGCCCCCATGAACGTCCCCCTCTATGCCGTACCCCGGCTTTAAATAGGCCCGGCCCACATTGACCTTGGAACCCCTCTGGGGGCTCATATTAACGCCGATGACAGTTCCCAAGCCACCTCCTCCCCTCAAACGCTGCCGGTGAATTTATAATAGACCCTATCCTCCACATGCACAGGCATCACTTCCCCTTCTTCTGCCATTATGCCCAAATACTTGCTGGCCTCGGGCTCTTTTAGCCCCAAGAGGAGACATATCTCTTCCAGGGTACAGGGCCTCCTTTTCAGCAGCTCCCTTATTTCCTTTATGATCTCCTTACCCCCGGCCATCTCCCGGGTCTCGCCCGCAAAAGTCTCTATCATCTCGGCCCGGGGGCCCAGCATCTCGGCTATCTTAAGAAGGCGCTCTTTTTCCACCGGGAGGGCAAACCCTTCCGCTGGAGGCCGGGTAACGGTGTTGAGCTGGATCCTCTCCACGGGAATATCCTGGAGAACCTCCGCCAGAGCCTTCACCTCTTCCTCTCCATCATTAAAACCCTTCATCACCATAACCTCCAGCCATATGGTCCCGGTAAATTCCCGGCTGAATTTGGCCAGCCCTTCCAGGACCATATGCAGGGTCAAGCCGGGACAAGGTCGGTTAACCTTCTGGAAGGTCTCTTCCCGGGCGGCATCCAGGGAAGGTATCACCAGGTCTGCCCCCTCCAATTCCCGGCGGATTTCTGGCTGGTAAAACAGAGCCCCGTTGGTGAGAACTGCCAAAGGCAAGGAAGTGATGGCCTTTATCCCCTTTATTATCCTGCCCAGGGCGGAGTTCAGGGTGGGCTCGCCCGAACCGGAAAGGGTTATATAATCTGGAGGGGGACCCTCCTCCAGCCTCTCTTTCAATTCTTTTAGAATCTCCTCTGGAGGGTTATATTCCTCCCGGACCAGGGTTTTCCTCACCGTCCTGCCCAGTTGGCAATAAATACAGTCGTAGCAGCATACCTTGTAGGGCACCAGATCCACCCCCAAGGACCAACCCAGGCGGCGGGAAGGCACAGGGCCAAATATATATCCCATTTTTTCTCCCTCCTCTTTATTCCCGGGGACACTCCTTCTCCCTCGGTAACAGAAGGCACCTGGTCATTTTGACTATCCAATCCCAATGGAGACAGAAGTGGATTATAACCAAGAAAAGGAAGACTAGGGCTGACCAGCGATGGATCTGTAACCAGTCCTGACGGCTAAAGATTAGATCAGGGGAGACTCCCCGGGGTGCGTATCTACCCTTGGGCAAGAAGAGCCAGGGGATCAAGCCAGAGACTGCCAACAAAATAAAATTCAAAAAAAGCAGCAGATCCACCAGATAATTTATCTTCCAGCGGGGCATGGGCCTCTCTCCTTGCTGTAAGCAATTGTCACCTTCAGTATAGAATTTCTTTAAATCAAGAGCAAGATCCCTTGAACAAAAAGCTGGCCGCCAAGGCGGTCAAGGGCACAGAGAGCACCATGCCTATGCTCCCCGAAAGGGACCTGACTATTTCCGTGGCGATTGTATCCAGGTTGACGATTTTGCTGAAATCCACCCCATAGGCCATCAGCAGCAGCAACAGTGGTATGGAACTTCCGGTGTAGGCCAGGATCAGGGTGCTTATCATGGTACCCATTACGTCCCGGCCCACGTTCATACCCGCAGTCCAGAGATCCTTACGGCTGAGATGGGGGTTATTCTCGTGCACCTCCTCCATGGCAGCTGCTATGGATATGCATACATCCATGACTGCCCCCAGAGCCCCCAGGAGTATACCGGCGAACAGGAGGGCCTTGAAGTCAAAATTCACCCTCTGGGGAATGAATAGCAGCATGGCCGCCTCTTCACTGCTGAGGCCTGTGAGCTTTACCTTGTAACCCACAACATAAGAGAGAAGTCCTGCCAGGATCACCCCTCCGGTGGTACCCATAACTGCTGCCAGGGCCTTTTTGTTGATGCCGCTGATGGTAAAGAGGGTGACCACGGCTATAAAAAAAGCTGCCGCAATGGTCATGGGGATGGGATTGTAGCCCTTTAGCATCAGGGGCAAGAGACATTTAAAGATGATCACCACGGTTACGGTCAAAGTGAAAACGGCTTTAAGGCCCTTGAAGCCGCCCACCGAAATCAAGGAAAGAATAAATATCGCCAAAAGCCAAAAGATATGATCCTGCCTCACATAGTCGGTAATGAACACTTCCAGGCTTCCGTTGGGATGCTTCTCTAGGTTCACCAGCACCTTATCTCCGGGCTTTACCGGCATATCGTAGGCGGGATGACCTGAAAACCGGTTCTCCGTCGTCACTATTCTGCCCCTATATTCACCGCTCAATATCTCCAACTTCACCTGTTGGGCCCCCTGTACCACCCCTTCCCCCGGAACCACTTTCCCCGCCTCCAGCACCCGAGCCCTGACCGTTTCCACCCCCACCTGCCCCTGGGGCTGGGCTCCAAGGGTGGAAGAAAAAAGAGAAAGCAAGCATAAAATTGCTCCCACCAGGAACAAGGCCCTGGGCTTCAGCCCAGGGGCAAAACCCCCTTTCATCCTTTTACCTCCTTCCAGGCTATCCTTCCATCTTCTACCAATCGCTAACCCGGGCATTCTTAAAGCCGTAGAGACAGTAGAGCATTAGCCCCATCAACATCCATACCGCAAATCTAAATAGGGTAACCACATAGGGTAACCACCGGCAAGCTGAAGATTAAAGCCAGACACCCTGCTATACCCAGGGGGCCTACCAGCCAAAGGGCTGGCACCTTAAAGGCCCCGGGGACCTGGGGTCTGGCCATCCTCATGGTCAATACACTGAGGGAAGTGAGGGTAAATACGCTCAACCCTCCCAAATTGGCCAGTTCCGCCAACTGATCTATGGGGAAAACCCCCCTCCCAGGATGGCCACTCCGAATACCACCAAAGTGGCCACATGGGGTACCCTGGTTTGGGGGTGTACCCGGGCGAAAAAGGTGGGCAGGAGACCGTCTCTGGCCATGGCATAGAGGATCCTGGCGGCGCTCACGCCGTAGGCCAGAATAACTGCCAGAAGTCCCAGAAGTATGCCCAGGGAGATCAGGGCTCCTCCCCAGTTGATACCTATGCTCATAAGGGCAAAGGCTACGGGATGGGGTACATCCAACTGGGTATAGGGAACTATGCCCGTCAACACCACCGCCACTGCCACGTACAGCACTATTACCAAGCTGAGGCCGCCGATTAAGGCTGTGGGGATGCTTTTCTGGGGGTCCTTAACCTCTTCCAGTACAGTGGTCATGGCGTCAAAACCCGTGTAGGCAAAGAAGGTGAGGGCCGCTCCTGCCAGGATGCCCTCTTTAAGCCGAAGGGGGCAAGAGGGGATCAGTACACGGGCTTTATATGGAAAATTCCCGATAAAATAAAGAAAAAGATGGCAAACAGCTTTATGGAGGTCAAGAAAGCATTGGTTCGGCTCACGTTTTTTATTCCGCTATAGGCCACAATCCCCACCAGCGCCAGTCCCACTATGGCGGGAGGGTTCACCATCCCCCCCATGGGCTATATCCCTATCCTCCCAGCAGATAGGAGAGGCTTACCCCGGAACCGGCGTACTTGGCGGCAGCCACTCCGGGGAGGACAAAAATACCTGCTCCGATCAAAGAGCCCACGAATAAAAGCAGCAGCTCCCAGGTGCCTATGGCCCTATTAAAAGACGATATTCCCGGGCTTCGGTTATCTCCTGGGCTTGCTCCAGAGTCTTCCTTCTGAAAAAATAGTTAAAATTACAGCAGGACACCTTCCCCTCTCCTTTCCTTGAAAGAAACTCTAATCAATTTTAACACCGGATCGCGAAAAGATAAAGCGGGTACACTCCAAAGCGTACCCGCTCAAGGGGTGTTGGATTTAGCCCTGCTTCCGGGAGAATGCGCTCCTTAGAGCAGGGCGGGTTTACTTTACCAGTGCAATAGCCTCTATCTCTATCAAGGCCCCCCTGGGAAGTTCCGCCACGGCAAAGGCCGAGCGGGCCGGGGGATCATGCTTAAAAAAGCGGCTATAAACCTCGTTGACAGCCTTAAAGTCCTGTATGTTTTTTAAAAAAATAGTAGTTTTTACTACCTTGTCCATTCCGGAGCCGGCTGCTTTCAGGATAGCTTCTAAGTTTTTAAGGGCCTGCTCTGCCTGCAGGGTTACGTCTCCAGGAACAATTTCTCCAGGGGCCGGATCCAGAGGCAGCTGGCCCGATATAAAAAGGAATTCTCCGGATCTAACCCCTTGAGAATAGGGACCAATGGCTTGGGGTGCCTCGGGAGTTGAGATAATTTCTTTCATGGATCATACCTCCTTTTAGGCTTATAAAATATGATCCAGAGAGGGCCTCTTAAAGTATTTGCCTCCAGGCGGCAAGTCCAGAATTTTTTCACCTTTCACCATCATTTTTCCCCTCAGGAACACATACTCAAACCTTCCATACTGCACAAAGCCTTCATAAGGGTTGTAATCTACGTTTTGTGTCTGATTTTCAGCCCTTATGATGGACTTAAATTCCGGGTTGAAGATAATTATATCGGCGTCGCTCCCTTCTTGAATTACCCCCTTTTGAGGAAAGAGACCAAATATTTTAGCAGGCTTTTCTGCCAACACGCTCACCAGTTCTTCCATGGTTATTTTTTGTCCCTTCACCCCATAGGTATAAATCAATTTTACCCTGTTTTCCACTCCAGGCATACCATTGGGTATCTTGGTGAAATCATCCTTGTCCAGCCTTTTTTGGTCCTTGTAATTGAAAGCGCAGTGATCTGTAGCCACAACGTCTACATACCCTTCCTTAATAGCCCTCCATAAAGACCTATTGCTTTCCTTATCCCTTAACAGAGAAGGTATGACAAAATTTTTTAAATGGGCAAAGGACTTGATGGAGAGACATTTGTTTTTCTATAGTGGGATAGTAGGGATAGAACCGACAGGGCAATATTGGCTGTGTTTTGCCCAATACCTTAAAGACAATAACATAAAGGTAGTATTGGTTAATCCATTCCATGTAAAGAGGAGCAAAGAATTAGATGACAATTCTCCCACAAAAAGCGATAGAAAAGACCCCAAAACAATAGCAATGCTAGTAAAAGACGGGAGATATGTAAATCCGATAATACCTGAAGGAGTATATGCAGAATTAAGGGTAGCGATGGACATAAAAGACAGGTTGAACAAACAAATAGGGATGACAAAAAATCAAATAACAAGATGGTTGGACATATACTTTCCGGAGTTTAACACTGTATTTTCAGACTGGGGAGGGAAAGCAGCACTTATCACATTAAGAGAATTTCCAACGCCTGAGAAGATAGCAAAAAAGAGTGCTGAAGAAATAATATCGAT
>Ga0129303_100060_pt1 | contig 11531 bp, 13 predicted proteins | sample ElbSprsedimmetaG_FD_94490 | JGI IMG/M metagenome (GOLD analysis project Ga0129303, IMG submission 94490) | Hot spring sediment bacterial and archeal communities from California, USA to study Microbial Dark Matter (Phase II) - Elbow Spring... | ecosystem: Environmental > Aquatic > Thermal springs... | reverse complement strand
GGTTTTTCAGGTGCGCTTGCCCCGGGTGCTGGCTGCCATGGCAGCTGGGGCGGCCCTCTCCACTGCCGGAGCTGCCTATCAGGGCATGTTCCGCAATCCCCTGGTGTCTCCAGATATTTTGGGAGCTTCTGCCGGAGCCTGCTTCGGGGCAGCCCTGGCCATTTACCTCTCCCTGGGGGTATGGGGTATACAGATAACCTCCTTTCTCTGCGGCCTGCTGGCCGTTTCCCTCGCCTTTTGGGTGAGCACCAGGGTGCGCCAAGATCCCGTCCTGGCCCTGGTCTTGGCGGGCATCCTCATCGGCACCCTGTTTTCCTCCGCCACCTCTTTAATAAAGTATATAGCAGACCCCTATGACAAGCTGCCCGCCATCACCTTCTGGCTCATGGGCAGTCTGGGGCGGGTCAGCGCCAAGGATCTGGCCATGGTGCTCTTCCCCGTTCTGGTGGGCATGCTACCCCTCTACCTTCTGCGCTGGCGCCTCAATGTCCTCTCCCTGGGGGAGGAAGAGGCCCGGGCTCTAGGGCTGAACACTGGCCGGTTACGGCTCATGGTGATCCTCTGTGCCACCCTCATGACCTCCGCTACAGTGGCGGTGAGCGGTATCATAGGCTGGGTGGGCCTGATAGTGCCCCATCTGGCCCGTATGGTGGTGGGACCCAATTATAGGGAACTGCTGCCGGCTTCGATACTCATGGGCAGCACCTATCTCCTTTTGGTGGACGATCTGGCTCGAACCCTGACCACAGCGGAGATGCCCTTAAGCGTCCTCACTTCCCTGATAGGGGCCCCCTTCTTCCTTTTATATTCTCCTGCACCTGAGGAGGGGGTGGGCATGAAGCTGGAGGTGAAAGATCTGGCTTGCGGTTACAGGCGCCGGCCTGTAATCCAGGGAGTAAGCTGTTCTGGGGAGCCGGGGGAAGTGCTCTGCCTGCTGGGCCCCAACGGTTCGGGGAAGACCACGCTTTTTAAAACCCTGTTGGGGCTCCTGCACCCCCATAGGGGCCGGGTCCTTATAGAGGGGGAAGATATCCATAGATGGCCCCGGGAGAGGCTGGCGCAGGTGATGGGGTATGTGCCCCAGAGCCATGTCCCTCCTTTTCCCTTCAAGGTGCTGGATGTGGTGCTCATGGGAAGGACCCCCCATCTGGGGCCCCTGGATTCCCCTGGCCCCAGGGATATGGAGCTGGCCCATAGGGCCCTTGCTGTCTTGGGCATCAGCCACCTGGCAGACCGCCCCTATACGGAGATAAGCGGGGGGAAAGGCAGCTGACCCTCATAGCCCGGGCCCTTGCCCAGGAGCCTAAAATTTTGGTAATGGACGAGCCCACGGCAGCTTTAGATTTTGGCAATCAGCTTTTGGTCTTGAGCTATATAAAAAGCCTGGCGGATATGGGTTTGGCCATTATCATGTCCACCCATTTTCCCGACCACGCCCTGCTCTACGGCAGCAAAGTTTTGCTATTGAAAGGGGGGAAGGTTTATGCCCAGGGGCTCCCGGAGGAAGTGGTTACCGAAAAGAGCCTCGAGGATCTCTATGGAGTAAAAGCCAAGATAATGAAGTTTAACCTGAATGGAGCCGAGGAGTTGAGGGTGTGCGTGCCCTTGGCCAGGTAAGGGCAACAATATGTACTGGGGAGGAGAAAACATGAGAAACACGGCCTTTAAGGCCATCTCTCTGTTGCTATGCCTCTTTTGTTGCCTTCTTCCAGGGTGCAAGGCTAAGCCCAGCGAGGCACCGGAGGCCCCTCCGGCCAAAGTGGTGACGGATGGGCTGGGCAGGCAGGTGCAGATCGAGGGGGAGGTTAAACGGATCGCCTCTTTCTATCCCATAGCCACCCATTATCTCTTCATACTGGGGGAGCAGGATAAGCTGATATGCAGCGACGGGGGTGGGGAGCCGGGAGCCCTTCTTCAGAGCTTTAGCCCCTCATCTGGAGAAGCTGCCCAAGGTGGGAGGGGGAAAGGGGCCACCAACGTAGAAGCCCTGCTGGAGTTAAAACCCGATCTGGTCCTGGTAAAAGGCCATGACCAGAAGGGGGTGGAGGAGCTGGCCTCCAGGGGGCTCACAGTGTATGCGGTAAAGGCCGAGCAGCCCGGAGAAGTTATGGCCACCATGGAGAGTTTAGGCAAAATTCTGGGCAAAGAGGATAGGGCAGAAAAAAAAGATATAACTTCCAAAACGGAAAAATTGCCTGAATCCTCCCGGCCCAAGGTCTATTTCGCCGGCACCGATATATTGAAGGTGGCCGGGGGAGATATGTACCAGAGCAGGTTGGTGGAGATGGCAGGGGGCAGGCCTCTGGGCAAGGACCTGAAGGGAGGATGGGTTACCGTATCGGCAGAACAGATCCTGAAGTGGGATCCCAAGGTCATCCTCATACCCCGCTATGGATGGAAAGATGTCAAGGGCCCGGAGACGGTCAAAGAGGATCCCCGTTTCAAGGACATCAAAGCAGTCAAGGAGAATAAGGTGTGGTGGTTCCCCCTCGGAACTCACGCCCTGGGATTGGCCCACACCCCAGTGCCCCCTGGGCTTGATCTGGCTGGCCAAAACACTGCACCCTGAGCTTTTCCAGAATCTCGATCCGCTTACCGAAGCCAACAAGTTCTATAAAGAGTTTTACGGCCATACTTTTACGGAGTTAGGCGGGTCCCTCTGAGGAAGGGGACCTGCCAGGCCATGCTCATCTCTTGTTGAATCTAAGGAGAGCGGCAAATTAGCTTAGGGACACGTTAAAGACTGCTCAGGGCTGGCAGCGGCATGGGTCCTTAACTTAAGGAAACCAGGGTTACGGGAGAATGAAAGATATGGAGTGCACGTTTTGTGAGCGGCGCTGTGAATTGGACACAGGAAAGAAAGGTTTTTGCGGGATGTATGGCTTTTCTCCGAAGAAAGGCGTAATCGAGCTCTTTCCGCACCGCTATTCGACAATTAAAAAAATAACGGGGCGCTAAAGCCCCGTGGATGGCAAGTGTTTAGGATTTCCGAGAGACTATATTATTCTAAAGGGAGGCAATATAAAATATGCTGTATAATTCCAGGTTTTATAAAATTTTATCCGTATTTTTGCTTATTTTTTGCTTATTTTCCTGGTGAGCGGGGTATCCGCAGGCTGCCGGGTGGAAGGGGGGAAAAAATGCCTCCCCCGGCTAGGGTAGTGGTTACTGATGGTTTAGGCCGACAGGTAGAAGTACCCGCTAAAATTGAAAGGGTAGTTACTAACTACGGTATAGCTACCCACTTTCTGTTTGTCCTTGGTGTTCAAGACAAATTAGTGGGTATTGATGTCCCAACCAAAAACAAACCAGGAGCTTTTCATCTCAAACTTCTATCTGAATTTTTAATGATTTACCTGCCGTAGGAAGTCCTCGAAAGGTTAATGTAGAAGAGATACTAAAGTTAAACCCGGATCTGGTTTTAGTGGCAGGGAGAAACACCCAACTCATAGAGCAGTTAGAGGGAAGAGGCCTATAGTTTTTGAAGTGGTGGCGGAGACTCCTGAGCAGCTTATGTCTACTGTGGAAAACCTTGGAAGGTGTTTTGGTAAGGAAGAGAGAGCTAGCAAATATAACCAATATTATCAACATATGTTAAGTAAAATATCTCAAAAGACTAGGGACATTCCTTCTTTCGCTCGTCCGAAAGTTTATATGGCAGGACCTTCTGGTCCCCTTTCCACTGCTGCCGGAGACATGTATCAAACTTCTCTCATTGAAATGGCTGGAGGAAAGAATGTGGCCGCTGATATGAAGGGAGGATGGGTAAATGTAGATCTGGAGCAGATAATAAAGTGGAATCCGGACTTTATTTTGGTGGTAAAGTATGGCAACATTACTTCGGAGACTATATTGCAAGATCCCCGCTGGAAAGACATTAAAGCAGTTAAAGTAAGGTAAGGTTATGTGGTTCCCTGCGCCACTGGATATTTCCTGGGATTATCCTTCTCCGCAAGCCTGTTTGGGTCTGGTCTGGCTGGCCAAAGCTTTGCATCCCGAGCTTTTCCCCAATCTGGACCCCTTGAAGGAGGCGGACAGATTTTATCAGGAGTTCTACGGGCGTTCTTTCACCGATTTGGGAGGGAAGCTGTAATCGGAGCCTGAGGGATAAACCCTACCTCCCAGATTTACATTGTCCAGCTCCAAGGGTGGCCTTTTGGCCGAGCCCTGGAGAGTATAGCCCCCGCTTTGGGGGCATACTTTTTAGAAAAAGGGTTTTAGCTCTTAAGGAGGTAGGGTATGAAGGCTATAGTTATGGCGGGGGCGAGGGATCCCGGCTCAGGCCCCTCACCTGCTACCGGCCCAAACCCATGGTGCCCATAGCCAATCGTCCCATTTATAGAGTATTGCTTTGACATTTTAAAGAACCTGGGCGTGGCTCAAGTGGGCATAACCCTGCATTACTTGGCAGAAGTTATCCAGGAACGCTATGGGGAAGGGGAAAACGTGGGTTTGGAGCTGCGCTATTTTTTGGAGGAAGAACCTTTGGGTACAGCGGGAAGCGTAAAAAACGCCGCTGATTTTTTAGATCAGACCTTTCTGGTGATAAGCGGAGATGCCCTCACCGATTTCGATCTCCGGCCAGCCGTAAAGGTCCATAGAGAAAAAAAGCCCTGGCCACCCTGGTGCTCACTTCGGTGAAGAACCCGGTGGAATACGGGGTGGTCATCACCGATACAGAAGGCGCAATCAAGTCTTTTTTAGAAAAGCCCAGTTGGGGTGAAGTATTCAGCGATCAGGTCAATACCGGCATCTATATATTGGAGCCGGAGGTACTGGATTGGATACCTCCGGGGAAGCCCTTTGATTTCAGCCGCGACCTTTTCCCCCGGCTTCTTCAGGAAGGGAAGCTCCTCCTGGGGGTCTCTTTGCCAGGGTACTGGTGCGACGTGGGCAACCTGGATCAATACTATCAAGCCCAGATGGATGTGCTTCAGGGCAAAGTCAATATCCGATGGCCGGGAGAGGAGATGGGATCAGGCATATGGGCTGAGGAGGGGGTGGAGGTCCATCCTTCAGCCGTTTTGGAGGGCCCCCTGCTTCTGGGGGCCTACTGCAGGGTGGGACCAGGGGCTCAGGTGGGGCCTTATGCGGTACTGGGGGCCCATACCCGGGTGGAAAGGGGAGGGACGGTAAGGCGCTCCTTTCTATGGGATAATGTCCGGGTGGGCAGCAATTCCATTTCAGAGGGGGTAGGGGTGGCCTCCGGCGTGCGCACGGGTTCCCGGGTAAGGTTGGGGGAAGGGGTGGTGGTGGGAGAGGGAACCTGTATGGAAAGGGAGGTGCAGGTATATCCTGGGGTTAAAGTGTGGCCCTACAAACATCTGGGGGCCTGCACAGTGCTCAGGGAAAGCCTGGTTTGGGGCAAGGGGAGCTTCAGGCCCCTCTTCGTGGGCAGCCAGGCCCCTTTTTCCTCAGGATTAGACCTGACCCCTTTGCAGGTGGCCCGGCTGGGGTGGGCCTATGGTTCGGCTTTCCCTCCTGGTTCTCCTTTGGGGGTGAGCCGTCTCCCTGGGGGAAGGGGAGATGGTCTTCCAAGCTCTGGTTTCTGGCCTGATGGCTGCGGGGATCAGGGTTATAGATCTGGGGGTTTTGCCTACACCGGTTTGCCGTTTTGCCGTGGGCTTTCTGGGTTTGAGGGGTGCCTGCCATATCAAGGCCGATACTCAAAAAAATGATAAAATTTGGCTGCACCTTATAAACGCCCGAGGCAGGGATTTTACCCCCAGTTTTATCAGAAAAATAGAGGGCTTGTTTTGGCGGGAAGAGACCCGCCTGGCTGGAGAAATTTTTCCCCGGGAAAGGAGCCGACCTTTGATCCCGGCTTACCGGGAATGGCTGCTGGACTGTTATCCCCAAGGGGAAAAGAAACTTTCCTTCAGCCTCCTGTGCCTAGAGGGGCCAGGAAGATGGCTGGAGAGGATATTCTCCAAAGCCGGTTTCAAGCTGATGGCAAATGCCCCCTTGAAGATGGTAGTGGACAGAAATTGGGAAGAGTGGCAGATGATATATCAAGGTCAACCCCTGACTGCCCCCCAGCAGCAGGCCCTGCTGGCCTGGGCTTTCTTCGAGTTGCTGCCTGAAGAGGATCTCATCGTCCCCTTAACCGCTTCCCACATAGTGGAAATGCTGGCCGATTCTCTGGGCAGAAAGGCGGTGAGGGTGAAGAGCCACCCCGGCTTTTGGCAGGAAGCCTTGGCCTCCCCGGGAAGGGGGTTCCTGGCCTCCCACTGGCAGCTGGATACCCCCTTGACCCTGCTCGCTCTATTTTCTCTTGTGGCTGGAGCAAAGGGAGAAAGGGATTCCTGAACTTCTAGCCACCCTCCCTTCCCTTTATGTCTCCGCCCGTTCTGTATATTGCCCTTGGGAGGAAAAGGGTAGGGTCATGCGCTCCCTCATATCCCAGGAAGAAGGGCTCTCCCCCGTGCCCGAAGGGTTGCGGGTTCAGCGGGAGGGGGGTGGGCCCTGATCCTCCCTCACCAGGAGACCCCCCATTATCAGGTTTATGGAGAAGGCTTCAGCCAGGAGGCAGCAGAAGAGCTGAGAGCCATTTTTATACCCAAAAATTAAAAGAGCTGCTGGAATAGCCTGTTTTCCCGGATGACCGCCTTGGCTCAGGATACCGGTTTTCCCTGGGGTCCTCAGGGGATAGCGGGGATGGCCTTCCCCCAGGTAATATGGTAATATGGTGGACAAAAGAAAAAATGGTCAGCCTTCTGGCTGGGCGATTTTAGGAGTTAGGATTTTGCCCCCTGGGGATATTTTTTCACCGTTATTGTATTTTTGATCTCCTTCCTGGCCGGCACCGTGGGGTCCATTTTAGGGCTAGGAGGGGGCATCATCATAATCCCTGCCTTGACCCTCCTATTGGGCTTGGATATCCGCTATGCTATAGGGGCCAGCATAATTTCCGTCATCGCCACCTCCAGCGGAGCGGCGGTGGCCTGCTTAAAGGAGAGAGTAACCAACATCCGCATAGGCATTCTCCTGAACACAGCCACCACCACCGGAGCCATCTGCGGCGCTTACCTGGCGGGGATTTGCCCTAAACAGTGGTTATATATCATTTTTTCTTTGGTAATGGGTTATTCCAGCTGGAGCACGTTCAAGCGACGCCACCAGGAACTGCCAGGGAGGGTGGATCCCCATCCCTTGGCCTTGAGACTGAAATTGAACGGCCACTATTATGATCAGGTCCTGAAAAGAGAGGTCCCTTATTCCGTGTCGGGGGTCTATAGCGGCCTGCTCTTTATGTATGTGGCAGGGCTGATCTCGGGGATACTGGGGATAGGCAGCGGTGCCTTTAAAGTGCTGGCCATGGATATGTGCATGAGGTTGCCCATGAAGGTATCCACCGCCACCAGCAACTTCATGATCGGCGTGACCGCCGCTGCCAGTGCCGGCATATATTTCAGCCGGGGGGACATTCATCCCCTGGTGGCAGCTCCGGTGGCTCTGGGGGTGCTGGCCGGTGCTGTCCTGGGGACCAAGCTCATGGTCCATCTTCCCAGGACCACCATCAGAAAATTTTTTATTCCGGTCTTGATCTGTATATGCGTGGAGATGTTCCTGAAAGGGGTGGGGATCCGTTAAACCTCGCCGGCTGGAGGTAGAGGACATCATAGCCATGTTCCTCTTTGGAGGCGTGGCCTTGAGCTCCATCCTGGTGGCGTTGGGTCTTCTGGCTTATTTTCTCGCAGGCCGGGGGTGGCAAAATTACCCAACCACCTTAAAGGGGGTAATCCTGGGGCTCAGGGAAGGGGAACCGGTAGCCCTGATAGAAACGGGGCTTCTTTTGCTCATGATTACGCCGGTAATGAGGGTAGGGGCTGCCCTGGCAGCCTTTATCAGGGAGAGGGATAGCAGTTTTGTGCTGATAAGCCTCTATGTTCTGGGGGCTCTGCTCTTTAGCCTTTTAACCGGGAAGTGAGGGGATATGATGCATCCTGCCTACCTGGCTAAAGGGGAACTGGAGGAGATAGCAGGGGAACTTATGGCCCAGTTGGAGAGCTGCAATCTCTGTCCCCACAGGTGCGGGGTCAACCGTCGGAAGGGAGAAAGGGGTTTTTGCCGGGCAGGCTGGGAGGTGGAGATAGGGGGATACGGTCCCCATTTTGGCGAAGAGGAGCCTCTAGTGGGCATACATGGATCGGGAACCATATTTTTCAGCCATTGCAATATGGCCTGCGTGTATTGCCAGAACTACGAGATAAGCCAGGGATATCAGGCGGAGAAGGTGACTTTGGAAGAACTGGCCCGTATAATGCTGTGGTTGCAACAGAGAGGCTGTCACAATATCAACCTGGTCACTCCCACCCATTATGTTCCCCAGATAGTGGCGGCCCTGGCCCTAGCTGCCCGGCAGGGGTTGAGGATACCTTTGGTGTACAACTGTGGCGGCTATGAGCTGGTGGAGACCTTGCAGAAGCTGGAGGGGATCGTGGACATCTATATGCCGGATTTTAAATATGCGGATCCGGATATAGCCCTCCGCCTTTCCAAAGCCCCCCATTATCCCCGTTATGCTAAGGAAGCCCTGAAGGAAATGCAGCGGCAGGTGGGGGATCTGGTGCTGGATAAAAGGGGCATAGCGGTGAAGGGTCTTATAATACGCCATCTGGTTTTGCCCGGAGGGCTGGCCGGGACTGAAGAGGTTATGGAGTTCATCGCCCGGGAGATCTCCCCCACAGCTTATGTCAACGTGATGGCCCAGTACTACCCTGCCTATGAGGCTTATCGTTATCCCCCTCTGAACAGGCGGATAACCAGGGAGGAGTATATGGAAGCCCTGGAGGCGGCCTGCAGGGCCAGCCCCCGCTTCCGGTTTGCCCGTTAAGGGGTACTGGCAAATATTTTATAATCTATATCTGGAAATATATTGTAATCCTGTTCCATCTCTTCTATCCTGGTTTCGTCTAGGCAATTTTTCTCTATACTTTTCACCAATTCCCAGAAATTTAAAAGATGGTTGTGGGTGCGCTCCACCGCATATTCCACCATGGTGCCGGTTTTCATGATGAAGGCCTAGTCGCTGCTCTGGGCGAACAATAGTTCCCTGGCCGCCTGGTTCAAGGCCCTGGCCACCAGGGGGGCGCTTTTTTGTATTTATTGGCCAGCTGGATCATCCTTTCCCCTGCATGGTGGAGGTGGCGGTAGATCCAGTGGTTACACCTGTCCAGCCACACTTCATGGTAGCCGTTGTTGCCCCAGCTGGAGAGGCAGGGAACGGCGGGCTGGTTGCGCTGAAACATTTCCAGGTAGTCGCTGGGAGTTATGAAATCCAGGGGGCAGGAAGCCCAGGCGTGGATTTGACGAAAGATATTCTCTATAAATTGAGGGCCTTCAAACCACCAGTGGCCGAAGAGCTCGGCGTCGTAAGGGCAAACCACTATAGGGGGTCTATCCATAATTAAGAAGAGAGATATTTTACCTGCTGTTCCCGGTTGAAAAGAAAGTTGCCCGCATGGATTTTAGCTTTAAAGCTGGCCCATTCAGGTCTATAGGGTTCCTTGTGGTGCGATTTGCCCGTGATCCGGAAATATTTTATACCGGTGATCGTAACCTATATCCCTGTAAAACTCCCGGTAATCCCAGTCGCCGGGATAACCCTCCTGGGCGCTCCACACCTGGACAGAGGATTCCAGGTCCCGCCCAAAAGCAGCTACCCCTGAAGGGGTTACCACAGGGGCGAATATGGCGTAGCGGGGCCGGGGGGTGGCATATAGGAGGCCGTGGGCATCCACAAAGAAGTAATTCGAGGCCATATCTTTTCAGGATCTCTTCATCTCCCGGGTTGTAGGCACATTCGGGCAGCCATAGGCCTTTAGGGTAGCGGACGAAAAAACGATGATAGGTTTTGAGGGCCATCTCTATTTGGGCCTTCACCACTTCCCCCTGTAACCCTATAAGAGGGAGGTAACCGTGGGTGGCGGCGCAGGTTATTATCTCTATATCTCCCTCTTCTTGAAGCTGTTTAAAGGCCTCTATGAGGTTGCCCTGGTACTCATTATAAAATCTGGTCACCTCTTCGAATATCTTTTGATACATCAGGGCCAAAGGGTGAAAGGAGGGCTGGTTCCTGGTCCGCCACACTTCTCGGGCAGCCAATTCCCTTAACTTTTCCAGATGAGAGGAATAGCGCTGCTGCACCAGGGCGTCGGCCATCAGGGACAGGAGGGTAGGACTCAAGGAGATGGTAAACCTGTAGGGAATCCCCTCTTCTTTTAAGCGCCGGCACATCAAGAGCAGGGGGATATAGGTTTCGGTCATGGCCTCATAAAACCATCTTTCCGCCAGGGTAAGACCGTTTCTGTCCCGCACAAAGGGAAGATGGGCGTGGAGTACCAGGGAAATAAAGCCCTTAGCCATGGTTCTCCTCCTCTCAAAAATTTTTAAAGGAGGGGTCATAGCCCCTCCCGCTTTTGCTGCCATACAGGAGAAGAGGGAAGGGAGCCGGTCTTAGGGGAAAGGGCTGCTTCCCAGCAGGCCTGTAATGGGGGGCCATAGGGGATCGATGACCTGGCTGGGGCTGTCGGCTGGAGTGGTGACCAGGTTGGAGCGGGCTATGGTTATAAAACCGTAGCCAGGGATCCACCGGCCTAGATCCGCGCAGAAAGTGGTGCATGGCTTGCCCGTGTAGGTATACCAGTTATCGTCCATATCGGTGATGGCGATTTCAAAATAGGGGGCCTGCAGCAGATCGGCATATTCTCCAGCCAGCTCGTACACCCTCAGAAGGGGACGGGAATGAAGCCAGGCCTGGTGGCCTACCTTCCTCTTCAGCTCCTCTTTTTTGTTTTCGTCCAATTCCCAGTAGGCGTATATCCAATAAGGATCCTTCACCATCAAAACTATCTCGCTTTTGCCGTATTTGGGGGGGAGGCTTTTTCCCCCGGGTTCCATCAGGGGTTTAGCCTCTCTTCGGGGCTCCCGCCGTCACAGGAAAAAGGTCGCCAGCCCTATTGCTATCAGCAAAATAATCCCTAGGATCATGGCCGTTGTCATCAAACCCCACGCTCCGGCGAATTTTTTATTTATTTCACGCTTAGTATAACCACTTCTCCCGAGTTTATGGCTATACTTAAAGTGTGGAGGGAAAAATAAATCGAGGAGTGAAGGGATGGATAAGGGAAAAATTTGGGAGGAAGTCCCCTGGAATCTTAAAGAAGCCATAGGAGTGCTTTTGATAATGTTTCTCTCGGCCTTGGCCGGTTCGGGCCTCATCCATGTATGCTGGCCCTTTTTGCCCCTGCCCCAGAAATATTTTTTGGTGGAAATATTTCAGTTTTTAGGATTGATCCTGGGCGGCTATCTGCTGATAGGGAAAAGATACCGGGTAAGCGGCAGGAGCCTGGGATTGGGGAATCCCTCCATATCCCTGTTTTTTGTGGGTTTAAGGGTGGGGCTGGTCCTGTTTTTAACAGTGGCCCTGCTGGGCTTTTTCCTCCAGCTTTTCTTCCCCCACCAGAGCCTTCAACCCTTCGCCGAACTGCTGCTAAAATCCAGACAGCCTGAGGAAATCCTCTTGCTTT
>Ga0129303_100059_pt1 | contig 11648 bp, 10 predicted proteins | sample ElbSprsedimmetaG_FD_94490 | JGI IMG/M metagenome (GOLD analysis project Ga0129303, IMG submission 94490) | Hot spring sediment bacterial and archeal communities from California, USA to study Microbial Dark Matter (Phase II) - Elbow Spring... | ecosystem: Environmental > Aquatic > Thermal springs... | reverse complement strand
GGGGGGAGAATTTTGAAGGCTTTTCTTAGATACGGTGTCATGATCCTGGCTATTGTAAGCTTGGTCTGGATGAAATTTGCTGAGAACTCCTCCTCCCTCCCCTCCCCCCAGGAAATGGAAATCCCCCTAGATCGCCTGCTCCGCTTCTGTCTCCCCTGGACAAAAACAGCTGGAGGTCCTTATCCTGCGCCAGCTTTGGAGATCCCTATTTTGCCGAAGCGGCATATTATCAGGCCCAGATAACTCTACCCCGGGAATATAAGGTTCTGGCCAGCGGGGCCCTAAAGGGGAAAAAAGAGCGGGGAAAAGAGATAACCTGGATATTCCACAACCAGCATCCCATCAGGGAATTTGCCTTTGCCGCCTCCTCAAAGTGGCTTATCTCCACCCGGCAGGAGGGCCCTGTTACCATAACAATGGGCGGAACAGATGGGTTCCAAGAAGTATTGGAAACAGCTTCACAGGCCTTGAGGTTTTTCCAGAAAATTTATTCCCCTTATCCCTACACTTACTTGCACGTAGCCTTTGTGCCCTTGGAAGGCTTCTCCGGTATGCAGTACCCAGGACTTATATTGCTCAACCGTCTAGAACCCCAACGCTCTGGGGTATTGATACATGAAATAGCTCACCAGTGGTGGTATAACATGGTGGGCAATAACAGCATCCAAGAGGCCTGGATCCACGAAGGGTTGGCAGAATACAGCCCCTTGCTCTTTTACAAGCACCTTTACCCGGATGTTTACAGGGCCAAAACAGACCGGTTGGCAAGGCTGGGAGAGTCCATAGAAGTACCTATAGACCTCCCTTTAGAAAAATATGGACAGGAATCCCTATACCGCCAGGGGGTTTATGCCAGGAGATGCCTTTTTTTGGCTTTTATTGGAGAAAAAGGCGGGAGAGGAGAAATTGCTCCAGGCCCTTAGATTCGTACAGGAATACTACCGCTACGAAATTGTCCCTTCTGGGTCTTTAAAAATAATCTTGAAGCATCGCTGCCCTCCCAGCGAGGAACTGTTCCCCCTGTTTATGTCCCAAAATTGAAATCAAAATTCCACCTCCAGCAGCTCCAACACGTTCTGTATCCGGTTGCCCACAGAACTCTGCTCCGAGCCGGCGAAGAGCAGCCCTACCGCATAGTTCTCCCTGTCCAGTATTAAAGAACCGCTATCCCCCGGCTGGGCTAAGGGTCCGGTGACAAACTGATCGCTGAACATGCCCGTCAAGTTTTCATCCAAAAGAACCTTTACTGTGGCTTGCAGGACCTTCACCGTTGATCGGGTAACACCGCTAGACCGCCCGCTTTTAACCACCTCCATCCCCAATTCCACTTCCCTTACACCCTGGATCTTGCCCAACTCCAGGATTTCTTCCCGGATGGCTTCTGGGCTTATGGGCCGGGCTACAGCGCAGTCCACCAGGTTATAATCCGAAGCCAGTTTTTGCAATCTCACCTGGTAATCAGGCCGAAATATCTTTAAAAGCTTGTTCAACATATCCTGAAAACGCAGGGCTTGAGGGCAGGTGGCCTCTTGGATCAAGGGCTCAATGGGGACAAACCGTTCCAGATAACCTATGACCTGATCCTCCCTTCCCCCATCATAGGGGCCAGGCTGCAGTATGGGGTCCCCTTTGCAGGCCCTGCCATCTCGGCCGTTGGTAATATTGGCCAGGATGTGGTTGTTGGATAAAATCAGGAGTTCACCCGTGTGCCTGTCCTTTACCGCCGCCCCGAAGGTGCCAGCGGTAATCTTGTAATGGCCTATGCTCATACCAGGCTGAACTGGCCGATGGTAGTCGGTCCTGCCCAGGAGCCGTATTTCTCCCACCTCCACCACATTCGTCTTCACCCCTTCTATGAACCGGGGTATCCGCATATGGTGGGCCAAAGAGGATAGGGGCAGCTTTTCCTTTACCATCACTATCAAGGCCGGTTTTCTGGTAACCCGTCCCCGGACCGATTTGTATCCCTTTCCCACCTCCACCACCTGGGGTGTCTGGAAAATATTCCTTTGATATCTACATAGAACCCTTTCCACCCTCTCCATAAAATAAGTCCCCCTGCATGGAAAAGTTTTCAATTTACCATATACAGGAGGACCCTTGGGGGTGCGATTCCGTCGCTGATCAGACCTGGGAGCTCCGGCTGGCCCTATAAGCCTTGTACATCAGGACGCTGAGGGGACCCAGGGCCAAACCCACCACCCCCATCAATTTAAAGCCCACGTAAAGGGCCACCAGGGTGGTCAGGGGATATAGCCCCAGGGTTACGGCCACCAGTTTGGGCTGTAAAATCTGCCTCAAAGCCACCACCGCACCGTAAAGCAGGGCTAAAGCCAGGGACATTAAAAAATTCCCTATGATCAGCTCGTAAATTATCCAGGGGAGAAATACCACCCCCGGACCCAATATGGGGATAAAATCAAAAACGCCTATGAGAACGGCGAAGAGAAAGGCATATTTTACCCTCAGGAGATACAGCCCCCCTACAAGCTGGGCTGTCTGCAGGCTCACCAGCAATATTTCCGCCCGGAGATATCCCAGGGATCCCCTTATAAAAGTGGACAGAAGCTCCCTGCCCTCCTGGCGAAGGGAAGGGGGCAAGAGCATCGTAAGCCTCTCCAGGATCCAATCCCTATCCCTGCTGAAGAAGAAGGCCGCCACCAGGGAGAGGATCATGAGGAACCATGCTTGGGGCATATAGGTTAAAAGGGAGCTGAGCCCCCGGACCAGCTGTTCCAGCCAGCCTTGGATAGCCTGGGCTTGGGCTCCCCAGGCCCTTTCCAGGTAGGCGTAGATCTCAGGAGGAAAACGCTCCTTTAAAAGATAAAACCTCTCCAGCAGGGAGAAGGCCCCTTGGATAAATTGAAGGCTCTTTTCCGTTATGGCTGGCATCTCCTGGATCAGAACCCTTATCTCCCCCACCAAGCTCCTGATCAGCCAGAAAAGAACCTTGGATATACCCAGAAAGGTCAGCAACAGAAGAAACAGAGAGGATAAACCCCGGGGTATTCTATGCCTTTCTGCCCAGTTCACCAAAGGGTCTATGATGAGGGCCAAAAAGGCCCCCAGGGCAAAGGGCAGTACCACAGGAAAGAGGGCGGCCAACAGGGAGCAAAAGGCAGGCCAGAGATAATGATAGATCAGAATAAATAAAATTTCTGCCATAACCAAAAACGCCAGCCAATAGAGTCCTTTAGACCGGAAACCCAAGGACGACCCTTCTCCCCTCATCGGGATTTATCTGGCTAAATCCATAAGAAATGGTAAGCGGAGGAGAGGCCACCCCTCCCCCGCCATCTATCCTACTCCGCTTTTTCTATAGCTATTTTACCCTCTCGGGCCACAGCCCTCAATTTATCTCCGGGCTGAAACTTGCCCGCCAGAACACCGTCTGAGATCTGGTCCTCCACCAGGGTTTGGATGGCCCTTCTCAAAGGACGGGCCCCGTATTCCTCATGGAAGCCCTCCCTGATTAAAATCTCCTTGGCTTCAGGGGTCACCTCCACTTCCAAACCCCTCTCTTTGAGCCGCTTGTTGAGGGCCTCCAACATACGATCCACTATCTTTTCCAGATGATCCCGGGTGAGGGGATGGAAGACGATAATCTCGTCGACCCGATTTAAAAATTCCGGTCTGAAGGTGCGCCTCAGCTCATCCAGGAGCCGCTTTTTCATCCGCTCGTATTCTTCTTCTTTCTGGGGGGCCCGGAAACCCACCGTTTCCCTCTTCAAGGTGGCTGCCCCCACGTTAGAAGTCATTATTATGACCGTATTGCGGAAATTAACGGTACGGCCCTTGGCGTCCGTCACCCTCCCATCCTCCAAAATCTGAAGCAAGACGTTGAAAATATCGGGATGGGCCTTTTCTATTTCGTCGAATAGGATCACGCTGTAGGGACGCCTCCTCACCGCCTCCGTGAGCTGGCCGCTCTCCTCATATCCTACATATCCGGGAGGAGCTCCCAAAAGGCGAGAGACGGTGTGCCTCTCCATATACTCGGACATATCGAAACGGATCATGGCCTCTTCGTCACCAAAAAGGGCCTCGGCCAAAGCCCTAGCCAACTCCGTCTTGCCCACCCCTGTAGGGCCCAGGAATATAAAGGAACCTATAGGCCTCTTGGGATCCTTCAAGCCCGCCCGGGCCCTGCGGATGGCGCGGGCCACAGCCTTCACCGCCTCTTCCTGGCCTATAACCCGGCGGTGCAGCATCTCCTCGAGGTTTAAAAGGCGCTCGCTTTCCTCTTTGGTCAGTTCGGTCACCGGTATCCCCGTCCAGCTGGAGACGATCTGGGCCACGTCTTCAGCGGTGACCACGTATTTCTCCTCCACCTGGGACATCTGCCACTGTCCCCTCTTGGCCTGGATCTCCTCCTTCAGCTTCCTCTCCTCATCCCTTAAAGCTGCAGCCTTTTCGAACTCCTGGGCGTGGACCGCCGCCAATTTCTCCTTGATGACCTCTTCCAAGCGCTCTTCCAGTTCCTTTAACTCTTCCGGAGCCGTGTAAGCCCGCAATCTCACCCGGGAAGCAGCTTCGTCTATGAGGTCTATAGCCTTATCAGGTAAAAACCTGTCGGTTATATACCTGTCAGAAAGGCGGGCAGCTGCCTCCAGGGCCTCGTCGGTTATCTTTACCCTATGGTGGGCCTCATAGCGATCCCTCAGACCTTTTAAGATCTCTATAGTCTCTTCCACGGTGGGTTCCCCCACCATGACCGTCTGGAACCGCCTTTCTAAAGCCGCATCTTTCTCAATATGCTTCCTATATTCGTCTATGGTGGTGGCCCCGATTATCTGTATTTCTCCCCTTGCCAGGATCGGCTTTAAAATATTGGCGGCATCGATGGCCCCCTCCGCAGCCCCGGCTCCTATAATGGTGTGCAGCTCGTCGATGAAGAGGATGACGTTTCCAGCAGCCCTGACCTCCTCCAGCACCTTCTTAAAGCGCTCTTCGAATTCTCCCCGGTACTTGGTTCCTGCCACCATGGCGGCCATGTCCAGAGCCACCACCCTCTTATCCCTTAAGACCTCGGGCACCTCATTGGCCACGATCTTTTGGGCCAGGCCCTCCACGATGGCGGTTTTACCCACTCCTGGATCCCCTATGAGCACCGGGTTGTTTTTGGTGCGCCGAGCCAAAATCTGAATAACCCTTTCGATCTCCCTTTCCCGACCTATAACCGGATCCAGCTTCCCTTCCTGGGCCAACCGGGTCAGATCCCTGCCGAACTGATCTAGGGTGGGGGTACGTCCTCCTCTGGGAGAAGCCTTCACCGCCCCAGGGGTGGTGCCAGGGGGATAGGACATGCCCGGGGGAGGAGTCCCTCCCATGCTCAAGGGGCCCAGGAAAAGGGTCCAGCCCTGAGGGGGCTGGGCTGCTCCTCCTAGAATTTCTAAAATTACTTCCCTTAACCTATCGCTCTCTATCCCCAAGCTCCTCAAGATTTGAGCAGCCATACCTTCTCCTTCTTCCAAGATCCCCAAAAGAAGGTGCTCCGTCCCCACATAGTTGACCCCCTGCTGCCGCGCCTCTTCCGCCGCCAGTTCCAGGGCCCTTTTAGCCCTGGGGGTGAAATTTATATCCCTGCCCACCGGGGTCTCCCCTGGAGGCATTATCTTCCTCATCTCCGCTATCATGGCTTTTAAATTTATACCCAGCCGGGCTAAAGCCCGGGCAGCCACGCTCTCCCCATCTTTAAGGATGCTGAGCAGAATGTGCTCCGTGCCCACAGCAGGGTGATTCAGGCTCCGGGCCTCTTCCTGGGCCATCTTCAGAACCCTGCTGGCCCTCTCCGTATATCTCGGTGCCATAGACTCTTCACCTCCAAAAATTCTAAGCCGCTTCCTTTAAGAACTCCCTGACCAGTCTGGCTCTACATACATCCCTTTCCCAGGGATTCATTTCCCTCCCGTATAGCAGTTGCAAATAAGAAGGCTGAATTTTAACCATGAGCTGGTTAATTTTCCCCAAAGTCAAGGGCAAGAATCCCGTGGCCACCCCCAGGCGCAAATCGGAAAGGAGCTGTAGGGCTTCTTGGGAGCTTAAAATGTAGCCATGGGCCAAAATGCCGTAAGCCCGGCCTACCCTATCCTCTAGAAAATAGGGCCTCTGCTGCTTCAAGAGTTCCCTGGCCTGCCTTTCCTGATCCGCCAGGCGCAAAGCAGCGGCGGATAGATTTTTTATTATCTCCTCTTCGCTCAAGCCCAAGGATATCTGGTTGGATATCTGAAAAAAATTTCCTTGAGCCTCAGTGCCCTCTCCGTAAAGGCCCCTTACAGCTATGCCGATCTTGGTGAGGGCGGTGAGCACCTCCCCCGCCTGTCTGGTCAGCATGAGGCCAGGCAAATGGACCATGGTGGAAGCCCGTAACCCCGTTCCCACATTGGTGGGGCAAGCGGTGAGATACCCTTTCTCTTCGTTGAAGGCGTAGTCCAGCTCCTCCCCCAAGGCATCGTCCAGGGCGTCGCTCTTTTCCCATCCCTCCTCCAGGCGGAGGGCCGGCAGAAGGCACTGGATCCTCAGGTGGTCTTCCTCATTGATCATAATGCTGAAGGCCTCGTCCTCGCTCAAGATAACGGCCTTTTTCCCCCTGGCCCTGGCCAGCTCAGGGCTGATCAGGTGTTTTTCCACCAGTAGCTGTTTTTCCAATTCTGTCAATTCCCATAAAGGTATCAATTCCAGCTTGCCCGCCACATTCGTCACCCGGTCCCGCTGGATGGCACTTTCTGCTAACCTTATCATTTCCTCTTCTTGGGAGGGAGTCATAAACCCAGGAAAAGGCAGGTGGCTTAAATTTCGGGCCAGCCGGATACGGCTGGAGACAACCACATCGCTATGGGGGCCCTCTCCCTCCATCCACCTGCTTTCCCGTTGCCAGTTAAGCCTCATAAATTGCACCCCTGCCGCCGGAGGCAATCCTCCAAGTAGCGGATTCTATCCCTTACGTCCGCAGCCTTTTCGTATTCCTCTTTGGCTATTAACTGCTGTAATTTATCCCTAAGCCTCTCTATTTCCAGGCGTACCCTCTTCCTGTTTTCCAGCTTACGGGGAACCTTGCCCCGATGCCGGGAAGCCCTTTGGGTTCGCCTGATGAGGGGGTCCAATTGGGAGGCCAAATGGCGGTAGCAGGCGGGACAACCCAACCTGCCTATCTTTTGAAATTGTTGGAAAGTAAGGCCGCATTTCTTACAAACGCGCTCACCCATAGGCTCACCCCTGCTGGGTTCAGAAATCTGATCCAAGAGGCTGGAAAGGAATTTGGCTAAGGAGAAGCTCAGTTGGGGTTCCAGTTCTTTAGCGCAATCCTGGCACAAGTACAGCTCGGACTTCTGACCGTTTATAATCTTGGTTACGTGGACTGTAGCTGGTTTTTGCTGGCAACGTTGGCACAGCATGGTTTCACCTCCTCAACTCAGATCAGACCGTAAAAGGCTCAAAACCACCGCTTTTAACATGGCGGCCCTCAGCCTATCCCCTGTAGTCTGGTCCAGGGAAAATGTCTGGCTCAGGACCGCCTCCAAAAACAGCTTTTCCCTAGGCGTCAAAAAACCCTCTTCCCTTAACTTTTCCAGAAGATCCATGGAAGAAGAAGGGGACAGCCCATCACCAACGGCCCTGTGAAGCCATTCCCGGAGCCTCTCTTTGCTATCCAAGGGCAGCCGGACGATGCGCACATACCCTCCTCCACCCCTCCGGCTCTCCACCAGGTAACCCCGCTCTATGGTAAAACGGGTGCTGAGGACGTAGGTCACCTGGGAAGGCACGCAGGTGAAGCGCTCCGCCAGTTCCTGACGTTGAACTTCCACCATTCCTGCACTGACGTCCAGCAGCCATTTTATATAATCCTCTATCTGATCGGCCAGCGTTCTTCCCTTCATGGAGAACCCACTCCATAAGTCAAGTCTTAATCTAAAAAAAATTAAGGAGCCACAACCTTACACCCTATTCCACCTGTATGTCTATCTTCCTGCCCTTCTCCTCTTCGGCTTTGGGCAGCTCCACGGTGAGCACCCCATCCTTATAGGTGGCCTTTATCTTGTCCACTTCAACGCTTCCTGGCAGGGCTATGGAGCGGACAAAGCTGCCATATCGGCGCTCGCAGTAGTAGTAACCCTTGTCCTTCCTCTGTTCTTCTATTTTCCTTTCCCCTTTTATGGTGAACATATTCTGGGTCACGCTTACCTCTATGTCTTCCTTTTTCATGCCCGGCAGATCGGCCTTGACCACGTACTTGTCTTTTTCTTCAACCATCTCGATGGCAGGGGTCCAAAAGTCCACCTCCCATCTCCTCTCCACAGGGAAGAGGGGGCGAAACCATTCCATCATCCTCTGGCGGAACTCCTCGATCTCCCTGAAAGGATCCCAGGGGGTCAATCCTCCCCGATACCTCTCTATAGGCATTTATCATCCCTCCTTTTAAAGATTAACCATATTAAGGGTTGTGGCTCCCTTTTCACGAAGAAGCGGCTGCCTTCACAGAAGCCTTTTTGATCCGGAAATCCAGGCGCCCCTCTTCAGCTGTGAGCCAAACCTCGTCACCGGGGCCTATCTCGCCAGCCACTATTTTACGGCTGAGGGGGGTTTCCACCTCCCTCTGGATGACCCGCTTCAAGGGGCGAGCCCCGAAGGCGGGGTCATACCCTTTGCTGGCCAGGTAGCTTACTGCGCTCTCCTCCCATTTTAATTCCCCTTCTGTAGCCTGTTTAAACCTCTGGGCCAAACGTTTGAGCTGCAGGATCGTTATCTGCTTTATGTGTTCCTCTTGGAGGGGTTTAAAGACAATTATCTCGTCGATCCGGTTCAAAAACTCCGGGCGGAAGTGAAGCCTCAAAAGGCCCATCACCTTTTCCTTTAGGAGCTGAAAATCCCCTCCCCTCTCCTGATAGGCCAGGATCTCCTGGCTGCCTATATTCGAGGTCATTATTATAATGGTATTTTTGAAATTGACCGTCCTCCCCTGGCCGTCGGTCAGGCGCCCTTCATCCAGAATTTGCAGCATAAGGTTGAACACATCGGGATGGGCCTTTTCTATCTCGTCAAAGAGGACCACGCTGTAAGGCCGGCGGCGTACAGCTTCGGTGAGCTGCCCCCCCTCTTCATAGCCCACATACCCCGGCGGGGCTCCTATAAGCCTGGCCACCGAATGTTTCTCCATATATTCGGACATATCCAGGCGGATCATATTGCGCTCGTCGTCGAAGAGGGCCTCTGCCAGAGCCCTGGCCAGCTCCGTCTTCCCCACCCCGGTGGGTCCCAAGAAGATGAAGCTGCCTATGGGCCTGTTGGGATCCTGCAGGCCGCTTCTAGCCCGCAGCACAGCGTTGGCCACCGCTTCCACCGCCTCTTCCTGATCCACCACCCTCTGATGCAAAATCTCCCTAAGGCGGATCAGCTTCCCCTTCTCCCCTTCCAGAATCTTGCTCACCGGTATACCCGTCCAGCGGCTTACTGTCAGGGCTATATTTTCCTCGTCCACCTCTTCTTTTAAAAGACGGCGATGCTTTTGGATTTTAGACAGGGCTTCCTCTTCTTCCTTGAGCCTGCGCTCCAGTTCCAGAAGGCGCCCATACTTTAGCTCAGCGGCTCGATTCAGATCGTATTCCCTCTCCGCCTTTTCTATCTCCTTCCTGGTCTCCTCTATCCCCTTTTTGAGCTGGCGAACCCTGGAGATGGCTTCTTTCTCCTGTTCCCATTGGGCCCTCAATTCCTCCGCTTCCCTCTTTAGTTTCTCCAACTCCCTCTCTATTTCCCGGAGTTTTTCCTGTGAAGCCTTGTCTTCCTCCTTCCGGAGGGCAGCTGCTTCTATCTCCAGCTGCATGATCTTCCGGGTAACCTCGTCCAGTTCCCTAGGCATGCTATCTATCTCGGTGCGGAGCCGGGCCGCGGCTTCGTCTATCAGGTCTATAGCCTTATCGGGCAAAAACCTGTCGGTTATATACCTGTCGGAAAGCACCGCAGCCGCCACCAGGGCTGAATCCTTGATGCGCACTCCGTGATGTACTTCGTACTTTTCCTTCAGCCCCCTCAAGATGGATATGGTCTCCTCCACCGAAGGGGGATGGACCATGACCGGCTGGAAGCGCCTCTCCAGGGCGGCATCTTTTTCGATATGTTTCCTGTATTCATCTATGGTGGTGGCGCCTATCACCCTCAGCTCTCCCCGGGCCAACATGGGTTTCAATATATTGCTGGCATCCACGGCTCCCTCAGCAGCACCGGCCCCTACTACGGTGTGGAGTTCGTCTATGAACAGGATTATCTCTCCGGCCGAGTCTTGAACCTCCTTTATAACCGCCTTTAACCTCTCCTCGAATTCTCCCCGGTATTTGGCCCCCGCCACCAGGGCTCCCATGTCCAAGGCTATTATCCTTTTGTTTTTTAGCCCTTCGGGCACGTCGTTGGCCACAATCCTCTGGGCTAAACCCTCCACGATGGCGGTCTTGCCTACCCCTGGCTCTCCTATGAGCACCGGGTTGTTCTTGGTGCGGCGGGAGAGTATCTCTATGACCCGGCGGATTTCCTCATCCCTGCCGATCACCGGATCCAGCTTCCCTTCCCTGGCCAGTTTGGTCAGGTCCCGGCCAAAGCGCTCCAAAGCTTCATAAGTAACCTCGGGATTGTCGCTGGTGACCCGGCGGGAGCCCCTGATCTCCCTGAGGGCCTTTAATATGGCATTCCGATCCACTCCAGCCCGGCGGAATATCTCCTGCAGCTCCCGATCCCCTGCCTCTAGGAGGGCCAGAAGCAGGTGCTCCACACTTACGTATTCGTCTTTGAACTCCCGGGCTTCCTCCTCGGCCCTGGACAGCACCCTGGCCAAATCTGTGCTCAGATGCAGAGGACCTCCATAGCCCCTAACTTGGGGTATGCGGCTGAGGTAGGCCCTCACCCCGCTCCTCAATATGTCCTTGGACGCCCCTGTCCTGTCCAGGATCCGGGGGACGAGGCCCTCTTCTTGCTCCAGGAGGGCTAAAAGGAGATGGGCTGGAGTGACCTCCTGGTGATATTGGGAAGCAGCCATCTTCTGGGCTTGTTGGAGGGCTTCTAGGGATTTTTGGGTATAATTTTCAAAATTCACCTTACCACCCCCTGCTCAACCTCTCTATCCGCTCTTCCAAAGCAGCCACCCGTTCCATCAGGTCCACGATGATGGCTGCTCCCACCCAGTTCACCCCCAGGCAGCACCTTAGCCTCAGCGCTTTGTATATCCGGGTCAAATCCCTGGGGCTCAACCTGTTTCTATTTTGATGATGCCCAGAGCCTCTAGATAACGTAAAAATTGGGGGGTGGAAATCCAACTCCTCTATACGGACTCCCTCTTCCCAAAGGTCGTTATAAAGGCGGGTCAATTTCATAGGCCAACTCTGCCTCTCCTCTGATCTTGAAGTTTACGGTAGAGATCCCTCTCCTCGGGGGAGAGGCTCTCCGGTATGTCTATTACCAAGCGCACGTAAAGATCTCCCCTTTCTCCGGTGGGGGAGGGCAAGCCTTTGCCCTTAAGCCTCAGCCTGGTGCCTGCCTTGCTGCCGGGAGGGACCTTCACCAGCACCTCTCCGTCCAGGGTGGGTACCGGGATCTTATCCCCCAGCACCGCCTGTTCTGGCCTGATCTTTACCTCCGTTTCCAGATCCCTTCCCTTCACCTTGAAG
>Ga0129303_100058_pt1 | contig 11760 bp, 14 predicted proteins | sample ElbSprsedimmetaG_FD_94490 | JGI IMG/M metagenome (GOLD analysis project Ga0129303, IMG submission 94490) | Hot spring sediment bacterial and archeal communities from California, USA to study Microbial Dark Matter (Phase II) - Elbow Spring... | ecosystem: Environmental > Aquatic > Thermal springs... | reverse complement strand
GTGCTGGAGCCTGATAGCTATAAAACCATTTATACCTCCAGTACATTTCCAACAACCGCTTATGGCTATGTTTATAACCTGAAGCCCGAGCTGGCTGAAAAGGTTAAAGAAGCTTTCTTTACCTTCGATTGGGAGGGCAGCGCATTACAAGAAGAGTTTAAGAACTCTGGTGAGGCGCAGTTTATCCCGATCACATATAAAGAGCACTGGGAAGTAATCCGCACTGTCGATAAGGCAATGGGTGTGGAGTATAACTGCGACTAGATCAATAGTCTTTAAACTTTAGTCAACTTATCGAAGCTTAGAATCTTAGTTGCTATATCAAATTGCCTCTCAATGATGAGAGGCAATTGTTCTTTTAAGGTAAACACCATGCTTTCTGTTCACCAATTGACCAAATGCTACGCAACGGGCGATAAAGCCTTAACCAACGTTTCCTTAGAAATTCCAGCCGGTCAAGTAGCTGCACTTATTGGGCCCTCCGGTGCTGGTAAAAGTACGTTCATCCGCTGTATCAATCGTCTAGTAGAGCCGACCAGTGGCAAGGTCTTTTTGGGTGAGACTGAGCTGACAAAATTAAATCAAAGACAACTAAGACGTGAACGCCGTCGAATGGGGATGATCTTTCAAGAATATGCCCTTATCGATCGCCTAACAGTGATGGAGAATGTGCTATCGGGTTATCTTGGCTATACCGGCTTTTGGCGCAGTTATTTCCGACGCTATCCACAAGATGTAGTAAAGAAGGCGTTTGTATTACTAGAACGAGTGGGCTTGGAAAAATTTATTGATAAACGCGCTGATGCCTTATCAGGCGGTCAACGTCAACGCGTGGGTATTGCAAGGGCTTTGCTACAGAGTCCCGACATTTTGCTTGTCGATGAGCCTACCGCCAGTTTAGACCCTAAAACCTCTCGCCAAATTATGCGGTTGATTAAAGAGCTGTGTATCGAGCGAAAATTGGCAGCCATCATCAATATTCACGATGTGCAGTTAGCGCAGTTATTTGCCGATCGCATCATCGGATTGCGTGCGGGTGAGCTGGTGTTTGATGGGCTACCCGATGGGTTGGATGCAGATATGCTGACTCGGATTTATGGTGAGGAAGATTGGAATCGTTCTGTTCAATCCGATGAAGAATCGCCTGAATCCTCAAAGACAAAATCAAATTCGCATGATATTCATTCAGCGTTAAAGGGTACAAATGTATGAGTACATCAAACGATAGACTCAACCTTGCTGCCCAAGGGCAATGGCGCCGACTGCCCTTAATCCAAGATTGGCGTTATCGTTGGGCACTCATTAGTGCCGTGATTATCTACCTGATTCTGGCTGGTCTCAGTATCGAGGTCAATTGGGCTAGAGTGGCCGAGGGCGCATCCCGAGGGTTGGAGTTTATAAGTGCCTTCTTTCAGCCAGATTTCACTACGCGTTGGCGCGATATTCAGCAGGGGCTTCTAGAATCCTTGACCATGACATTAACCTCAACGGTGATTGGCATTATCTTGGCAATACCGGTGGGTGTTGGTGCTGCGCGTAATATTGCGCCGTTACCTATCTATCTTTTTTGTCGATCCATTATCGCCATCTCTCGAACGTTTCAAGAGATAATTATTGCAATTCTGTTTGTGGCCATGTTTGGTTTTGGCCCGTTGGCAGGAATGATCACCTTAGCCTTTGCCACCGTGGGTTTTATGGCGAAGCTGTTAGCAGAAGATATTGAAGATATCGATGAACGACAGGTTGAGGCGATACGCGCAACAGGCGCGAGTTGGTTGCAGATGATGAACTATGCCGTTCAGCCGCAGGTCATGCCGCGCTTAATCGGTTTGTCGTTTTATCGATTAGACATCAACTTTAGGGAATCTGCGGTCATTGGTATTGTCGGGGCCGGTGGTATCGGTGCTACCTTAAATACGGCACTGGCACGTTATGAGTACGATACAGCAGCTGCGGTTCTGTTGATTATCATCGGTATCGTCTTGATGGCCGAGTATTTATCCAGCTATATCCGTAAATGGGTGCAATAATGCCGCTACGTTTTTTGTCTGATGATAAGGATCTTTCGCAAGCACAATGGAAATTACGTACCACGCGTGAGCAGTGGCTAATCTGGTTAGGTTGGCTGTTCGGTGTGTCATTGTTCTTGCTGTGCTGGAAAGTCATCTCTGACAACACGATGTGGGTGTTTGTTCAGGATGCGCCCCAACAAGGTGCTGATTTAATCAGTCGAATGTGGCCGCCAGATTGGGCATACGCTAATCTGCTGTGGAAGGCGTTGTGGGACACTATTAACATCGCCACTTTGGGAACAGTGCTGGGTATTATGATGGCGTTTCCCTGCGCATTCCTAGCCGCACGCAACACCACCCCACATCCGATCCTTCGTAGTTTTGCCTTATTGATTATCGTGTCATCACGCTCCATTAACTCGTTGATCTGGGCGATGCTACTGGTCACCATCATCGGGCCTGGCATCTTGGCGGGTATTTTAGCGATTGCGCTGCGTTCGATCGGATTTATCGGCAAGCTATTGTATGAGGCAATAGAAGAGATTCACCCGACACCGGTCGAGGCGATCACAGCTACTGGTGCCAGTCGCATGCAGGTAATGAGTTATGCAGTTTTGCCGCAAGTGATGCCTGCCTTTGCTGGAATTAGTATTTATCGCTGGGATATTAATATTCGTGAATCAACAGTACTGGGATTGGTCGGAGCCGGTGGCATTGGATTGCAGTTAAATGCAGCGATTAATTCCTTAGCATGGGATCGGGTTAGCATCATATTTATTTTGATTTTTGCGACCGTTGTAGTATCGGAGTATATCTCGGCTAAAGTACGTAAAGCATTTATTTAAGGCTGTCCATTAAAATTTGGAGAAAATCCTGAATAACCCGATGTATTCAGCCAATCTTGCCGTGCCATGATAATGGCGACCAAATGTGGTTCAAGTTTTCTTGCAGACCACTGTGTTTCTCCGGCGGTGCTGCTGGGATTTAACCATTCGTCAATCTCGCCGGTCATTTTGCTGATGATCGGCTTTTGAATCGGCCTCAATCACCCGGGCTTTATCCTGATCCGAGCGGCGCACCACCTCACCTTCATAGACCCTACCCTGCTGCCCTGCTTTCTGCTGGGCCAATGCTTCCTGGATGCGTTTGCGCAGCCAGATGCCTATCGTTAAATCACGTAATATGGGCACAACCATCAGCAAACCGAGCAAGTCGGTAAGCAGCCCGGGTATCAACAGCATGACACCACCGAACCAGTTGCCCAGCAGGCCCATGCCATCGAGCTGTCCGGTTCCCCCTTGGCTAGCAGCTTCACGCCGGGCGCGGTTAATCGCTGAAGGCCCGGCAATTTTGATCAACCAGGCACCCCAGATACCGGTAGCAAAGATCCACAACACGGTAATCCAGAAACCGACCACGGAGGCCAGGCCAATTAAGGTAAATAGCTCCAGCAATGGTAGAAGCAGTAAAAATACAGCAGCCTTAGGCATAAATAATGTATTATCCGTTAGATATCTGTGGGTTATAAAGCAAATAATTTGCACGCAAAATTGGCTGTCAATTAGCCTCATAATGCTTAGCTTTAACCAATTGGCTAAAGGTATGCACTGAGCTAATGCTTGTAGCCTTGGGCGCGCTGACAACCGTAACCTTTATCAAGTTCCTGCATTGGCCATTCTGCGGGACTACCGATTCCGATTCAATCGAATTTTGCGGAACTAAAAAAGTCGGTCGATATTCTACCAGCGAGACATTACCACCGATCGGTCAGGAAATTTTTCAGGAGTGAACATGGTTGATCAAAGCACCGAGAAGCTTAACCTGATTGTCAGCACCGTAGATGATCAACAACAAGCACGAACGCTAATCGGCGCGTTGCTGGAAAAACGCCTAATTGCCTGTGGCAGTATTTCCGCTGCAATTGAGTCGCATTTTAACTGGCAGGGTTCACGCCAGCATGAAACTGAATATCAGTTATTTCTAAAAACAGTGCCCGAAAAAACCCCTGAACTGCTGCAAACTCTCGAGCGCATACATCCTTACGATTGCCCGGAAATTCTGCTATTTAGCCCTGATAGCAGCAAGGCTTACGCGCGATGGGCGCGTGAACAAACAGCCTAACCCCCTTATCTTTTGCCACCAACCACTGACTATATTATGTACAAGTTCGATCAATGCACAGGCCGAACAAACCCTCAGCGACTGTTTGCCAGCGTAATGCTGATGCTGCTGTTAGTCACGGTGTTCTCGCCGCGCGCAGCCCAAGCCGATCTTTTGTCCCCAGAGGAGGCCTTTAATGCCATCGCTCAGGTAAGCGGCGAGCAAATCGAGGTGCTGCTCACCCCGGCTGAGGGATATTATTTATATCAAGATCGGATTTCCCTTGAACCGGCCAACGCAGATGTCGTGCTGGGCAGCCCCGATTTCCCACCAGCGGTAATCACCGATGACCCAGTGTTCGGTGAAACGAAGGTGTTTCAGGAAGAGGTTCTTTTCAGCGTGCCGATCAATCATTCGCCCGGTGGCACACAGGTGGTTGAAATCCACTTCCAAGGCTGTTCTGAGGAACACGGGGTTTGTTATCCACCGCAAAGCACGACCGCCAAACTGGATTTACCTGCGGTTGGCGAGGTTTCTACCACCGCTGTTCAAAGCACTATCAGCGGCGTCTTAGGTGGTCTATTCGGCGGCAACAGCAGCGGTGAACCACTCGACCCTGAGGAGGCATTCGTACCGCATGTAGATTTCGCCAATGATCAAATTCGGGTTATTTTTGAAATCGCACCCGATTACTACCTGTATCAGGATCGGCTTTTAGCTGGCACCAACCCCGATTCAGTGAGCATCGAAGCCGCCGCTCTTCCTGCTGCGGTGGAAAAGAATGACCCCAGCTTCGGGTTGGTTCAGGTGTATTATGATCAAGTACAGATTCATCTCACCCCGCAAACCGATGAGCCCTTCGATCTGGTGCTTGGGTATCAGGGCTGCGCTGAAATGGGCCTTTGTTATCCGCCCATGGAGAAGAGCTATCGCATCGACCCGGCAGCACAAACCATTGAACCGATTGAAGATACGCAGGCTGAACTCACCCCGATGCTCGATTTGGCCGGTGGGCAAACCACCGATACCCCCGTGGCAATACAAAGTACTGAGCCCACCCCCGCGCAGGCCGACGTCTCACGGTCGCAAACTGATTTAATCGCCGATAGGCTGGCCTCGGATAATTTGTGGGTGATTGTTGGCTGGTTTTTAATAATCGGCCTGCTGCTGGCCTTCACGCCCTGCGTCTTCCCGATGATTCCGATTTTATCGGGCATTATTGCCGGTCAAGGCAAAAACATCACCCCACACAAAGCGTTCGTGCTCTCGCTGGTATATGTACTGGCAATGGCCATCACCTACACCATTGCCGGCGTATTAGCCGGTATCTTCGGTGCCAATCTGCAGGCGGCTTTCCAAAGCCCGTGGATTTTGGGCGCATTCGCAGCCATCTTCGTACTGCTAGCACTATCCATGTTCGGCTTCTACGAACTGCAACTGCCCTCTTCCATCCAGTCACGCATTATGAATGTTCAAAACCGCCAACAAGGCGGCACGCTTACTGGCGTGGCCGTGATGGGCTTTTTATCGGCCTTGATTGTCGGGCCCTGTATGGCGCCACCACTGGGCCGGTGCGTTGATTTACATTGGCCAGACCGGTGATGCCGTGCTCGGCGGGGCGGCTTTATTTGCCATGTCAATCGGCATGGGGCTACCGCTGATTCTCGTTGGCACCTTAGGGGGCAAATACTTGCCCAAAGCCGGCAATTGGATGAATGCGGTCAAAGCCGTCTTCGGGGTGCTGATGTTGGCGGTCGCCATCTGGATGATCGAGCGCGTGGTTCCGGCCAGCGTCAGCCAGATTTTATGGGCCGCCTTGTTAATCAGTTCGGCAATTTATATGGGCGCCCTTGACCCAATTCGCGAAGGCATTTCTAACTGGTTCCGGCTGTGGAAATCCATCGGTCTGATGCTGCTGATTTGGGGCGTGCTGTTGCTTATCGGCGTTGCTGCAGGCGCCAAAGGCACACCGTTGGCACCGCTTTTTGGATTGAATTTCGGTGGTGTCGGCCAGAGCACCGAACAAATCACCTTTGAGACGATTGAAAGTGAGCAGGAACTCGATGCACTGCTAGAGCAGGCAAAGGCCGCAGGCCAGCCGGTTATGCTGGATTTCTATGCTGACTGGTGTACCGATTGCGTTCGCATGGAACGTGAAACCTTCTTACAACCTCAGGTAGCCTCCGTGCTGCAGGATTTCAAACTGATTAAGGTGGATGTCACGGCGAATACAACTGAACACCGCGCATTGCTCAGCCGCTTTGATTTGTTCGGTCCGCCGGGCATAATTTTCTGGGATGCCAGCGGTGAGCCGATGCGCTCGCACTGGCTGGTGGGCTTTCAGCCAGCCGACCGCTTTGCAACGCACGTCCGTGAGGTAGCTAGCCGGTAAATACCATTAAGGCAGGAGCAGCGCATTACGCTCATGTTATGGTTTTTTTTTGGACATTTAGACCTGATACCGGCAAAATACCCGCATTTGGTTGCAGATCGCACGCTTGTTTAAGCAGATCGTGCTTTTTCTTCTGGCAAAAATCATCCTGACGCGGTAGTTGCATGCTGAAAATTCAAATCATCCACGGCCCGAATTTAAATCGTCTCGGCCAGCGTGAACCGGAAAATTACGGCCACACGACGCTGGCCGACTTAACCAAGAGACTCGATCAGCTTGCGGAAAGACTTGACATCACGCTCAATCATTATCAGAGCAATCATGAAGGCCAGATTATCGACTGCATTCATCAATGCACCGATGACGACACCGCCGGTTTGATCATTAACCCCGCTGCTTTTACGCACACCAGTGTGGCCATCCGTGATGCACTGGCCGCAAGCGATATCCCCTTTATTGAAGTGCATATCTCAAATGTATATGCCCGCGAGCCGTTCCGCGCCCATTCCTACATTTCTGATCTTGCCAGCGGCAGTATTGTCGGCATGGGTGTTTTCGGCTACGAATTGGCATTGCTGGGGTTGACCGAACAGTTAGGCCACCGGCGCGAGCATTTACTGCTCGGCCATGCCAAGCCCGAAGAACATTAACCTAATTCTTACCGAGAATCTGACATGGATATTCGCAAAGTAAAAAAATTAATCGAACTGCTGGAAGACTCCGGTGTTGCCGAAATTGAGATCCACGAGGGCGAGGAATCCGTTCGCATCTCACGCAACGTGCCCGCCAGCGCGGCACTACAGCCCATGCAACCAGCAACACAACCAGCGCCTGTCGATCAGCAGCCTGCCCCGACTACAACAGAGGGCGGCACCCCGGTCGAATCCAAGCCTAGCGGGCAGGAAATCATCGCACCGATGGTGGGCACGTTTTATCGCTCGCCCTCACCCACCGCCAGCCCATTTGTCGATGTGGGCAGCGAAGTCAAACCCGGTGATACCTTATGCATTATCGAGGCGATGAAAATGTTTAACCAAATTGAAGCTGAGATCAGTGGCACGATTAAAGCCATCCTGGTCGAAAATGGCCAACCGGTCGAATTCGGTCAGCCGATGTTTATCATCGAATAACCCAGCCCAATACCGGGTCTACTTATTTTTATGCGCCTGGAATCTGATCTGAAAGCCACCTGAATAATCAGGTATCGTTAAGGGAGTCTTTGATGCTCAATAAGGTTTTGATCGCCAACCGTGGCGAAATTGCGCTACGGATTCTGCGCGCCTGTCGCGAACTGGATATCGGCACAGTAGCGGTGCATTCCACAGCTGACCGGGAGCTAAAACACGTCCGCCTAGCTGATGAATCAGTCTGCATTGGCGGGCCGCGTTCCAACGAGTCCTATCTGAATATTCCGGCTATTATCTCTGCCGCCGAGCTAACCGATGCCTCAGCCATCCACCCGGGTTATGGCTTTTTATCCGAAAATGCCGATTTCGCCGAACGGGTAGAACATTCCGGTTTTATCTTCGTTGGTCCCACCGCCGAGTCCATCCGCATGATGGGCGATAAAGTCACCGCCAAAGAAGTCATGCGCGAGGCTAAAGTGCCTTGCGTACCCGGCTCGGAGGGCGCCTTGGGTAATGACCCTGAAGAAAACAAGCGCCTAGCCGCTGAGATTGGCTACCCGGTGATTATTAAAGCCTCCGGTGGCGGTGGTGGCCGTGGGATGCGAGTGGTGCACACCGAAGCTCATCTGGCGCATGCCATCGAGATGACACAAACCGAGGCCAAAGCCGCCTTCGGTAACGCCGAGGTGTACATGGAAAAGTACCTCGAAAAACCTCGGCATATTGAAATCCAAGTCATTTCAGACGGGCAAGGTAATGCCATTCACTTAGGTGAGCGTGACTGCTCCATGCAGCGACGCCACCAGAAGATCATTGAAGAGGCACCGGCTCCTGGCATTACGCAGCAACAGCGCGACGAAATCGGTGCAGTCTGCGTGGCTGCCTGCAAACGGATGAATTATCGTGGTGTCGGCACCTTCGAATTCCTATACGAGAATGGGAATTTTTACTTCATTGAAATGAACACCCGGCTACAGGTCGAACATCCGGTGACCGAAATGATTACCGGCATTGATCTGGTTAAAGAACAATTGCGGATCGCCGCCGGCGAACCGCTGACTTTAACCCAAGATGATATTGAGTTTCGCGGCCATGCCGTCGAATGTCGCATTAACGCCGAGGACCCAGTCACCTTTGTCCCCAGCCCCGGCAAGGTCACCAGTGTGCACTTCCCTGGCGGGCTGGGCGTGCGGGTTGACTCGCACCTGTATAACGGCTATGTCGTGCCGCCCTACTATGATTCTATGATCGGAAAATTGATTACCCACGCAGGCAATCGAGAGGCAGCTATTCGCCGTATGCGCGGCGCACTGGAAGAAATGGCCATTGAAGGCATTAAAACCAACATTCCACTCCAACTAGATTTAATGCAGGATCAAGGATTTATGAACGGCTGCGTGGATATTCACTTCCTGCACAAGCGCCTGGGCCTTACATAAATGAGCCAGCCGACTTGGCAGCAACTGTGGCTGGACGTGCCCGCTGCTGCAGCCCCGCGCTGCGAGGCAGCCCTCGAGAAGGCCGGCGCCCTATCGGTCACCATGACCGAGCTGGGGGATCAACCCGTACTCGAACCCCGCCCCGGTGAGAAACCACTCTGGGATCTAACCCGAGTTACCGGTCTGTTTACCGCCGATATTAGCCCCGATACCCTGTTTGCTCGTCTTTCTCCGGACTTAGAACCAGCCTGGCTAGAGAAATTAGGTCACAACTATCTGGAAGACGAAGACTGGGTGCGTAAAACCCAAGCTGATTTTAGTGCCGAAAAACTCGGCCAGCGCAGTTGGGTAATACCGGCTTGGGAAGAAACCCCGGCTGGCTTTGGGCACGATGACATTGCCATCCGCATCGACCCTGGTCTGGCATTCGGCACCGGCAAACACGAAACGACCCGGCTGTGTTTACAGTGGCTGGAAGACCATACCCAACCCGGACAACACTGGCTGGACTATGGCTGCGGCTCTGGCGTACTGGCCATCGCCGCTTTAAAATTCGGTGCACAGAAAGCAACCGGAGTGGATATTGACCCCCAAGCGCTCAAGGCAACACGAAATAACGCGGGCCTAAATAGCCTCGATGAACAAAAGCTGACCTGCTTTTTACCTGAACAGACACCGAAACAGCTTTATGATGGCTTGGTTGCCAATATCCTCGCCCCGATACTGATTGAACTGGCAGAACAACTGACCGCACAATTAAAACCCGGCGCCCGCTTTGCCCTATCCGGCGTGCTCCGGGAACAAGCCGAAGCCGTGGCAGCTGCCTGGTGCGCCGCAGGCTGCCAGATTGAAGCCTTTGAGTATCTAAACGACTGGGCTTTGATTAGCGGATTTAAGCCTACCTAACATATCGCAGCAGGAGCTTAGGTTAATCTGGGCGACCTAACTAATTGCACATGCGCGCAGGAAACCCTCGCACCCACGGGGGTGCAAGCAAACTGCGTTGGGGTTTGATTGAATTTGAAATGCGCACAACGCCCCATTGATGCAGCTTAATAACCCAGCCGTCGCCTATCCTGAGGTTCCACTAGCGAGCAGCGCAATTCACCTCTCAAAAAACGCTTTGCGGCAAATGCCTGGCGCAAACCACGACGAAAATCTGCCTGCGTTCCCAGCACCCGAGCGCAATAATCATCACCGAGGCGGTCGTGTTCTGAGTGACAAATGCTGACAGCGATACCGTCAAACGCCGCCACGCCAGTCTCGCTATAACGTATACGATCACCATGATAAGCCTGAATGCCAAACGACACCGGCATGTCGATCACCACATCAAAGCCGGTGGGTTCAATCTCCCGCCAGGATGAGCCGACACGCAATTCACCGGAAACGATAATACACTGGACACGCTCGCCATAACCCGCCTGTGCGCGCCGTTTAGCTAATAATTGCGCTTCATAAACCGCCTCAGCCTCACGGGCACGGGCCTCAGCGGCGCGCATTTCGGCTCGTTCACGGTCTAATTCGCCTGTTTTTCCAGTGCAACAAGACGTTGCTCTACACTCATGGCCATCCAAGTGTCTTTATCAATACCCAGCGGGTAGCTAGCGCATCCTGCTAAAAACAAGGCCAACACTAAACCGGTCAGCGTTTTACCGACATTGTTTGTATACATTCACCCACCGTACCCGAACCGCTTTCAACAGACGAAATAACGCCCGTTTTGTGAAATTTTAATTACAGCTAAAGGCGTTTGCCGCCAAGCTTAGCAATCAATTTACTGTAATTAGCTCTATCAATGCCAACGTTATTTAGTCGACCCTGAATAATCCTCTCGAAATCGATACTCCGTCAATTGGCTAGCTGAAACGGGTGGTGACTTTAGGTGGCTGACTGGCCCAGCAAGGGGTCGATCAGCCCCAATAGCAGCGATATCCGCAGCTGGCCGCCCCGGAGTCGGGCGTAAGAATAGATCGGCCAGAGCAGGTTGTAGCCAGCGGCCGCCAGAACCATCTTCAGAGAATCAGTGAGTTGGCCCTTGAGGTCTTTGACCGCCGAGACGGTCTGCGCCAACAGCTCCTCGACTCCAGCCCCGCCGAGACGCTTGCGGTAGCGTGTCAGCAAGGACGGATCGCAAAGCAGGCGAGTCTGGAAGAACACCTCGCCGCAAAAGTACTGCCAGTAAGGGTTTTCCATCCAGCGCTGGACGACCGCCTCGTTGGACAGGTCGTAGGCGCACTAAAGCACAACAACCCGAGCATCAGACGAGCCGGCAAGGGACGACGGCCGGCAGCGACTTGCCGACCGCGTCTGCCAAGGCATCGCCTCACCCACCCGGACCGGTGGATGACTCATATCGATCATTTCGTCCAGCCGAGAGCGGAACAGATCTTGTTCTCAGCTACGTGCCGGATCGTCAGCGGGTGCTTGCTGAATTCTAGCCATGGGAAATCGTTCGTTTTTGCAAGGAAACAGCCCTGATGATTGTATTTTCTTGCAATTTATCAAGGCTAAATCCACCGTATTACCAAGAAAAGTCAGTGGGTTACGAATTTTTCGGAGCCGACTAAGTAAATTTTCGCCACAATATAAAAACCCCGGTTTACATTTACCGGGGTTTTTTTAGTCTTGAGGATTAGGACAGATTAAAACGCTATCGACATATTAAGCTGAGCGTTGCGCCCTTGACT
>Ga0129303_100057_pt1 | contig 11781 bp, 5 predicted proteins | sample ElbSprsedimmetaG_FD_94490 | JGI IMG/M metagenome (GOLD analysis project Ga0129303, IMG submission 94490) | Hot spring sediment bacterial and archeal communities from California, USA to study Microbial Dark Matter (Phase II) - Elbow Spring... | ecosystem: Environmental > Aquatic > Thermal springs >... | reverse complement strand
GTTGCTGCATGAATGATTCACATTTTGCTAACTTAGGGTTAAGAAAGCGACTGGATATATACCAATGCCTTAGCCTTAAGGCCACAGGTAATCATCAAGTCGGCTATACACACACTAGAATAACCGACCTGACACCGTTGTGACCAATCGGGATACAAAACTACCCGAGTCCCCCAACGTAACAGAGCTCAGCAAATAAACGAGAAAAACAAAACCGACACCGATCTGAGCGATCAACACGCCAGAAAAACCATCGATGTCCTGCGTGAGGGGGGTTAATAGCTGCAAGATGCATCAACGCGCGGGTCGCGCAACCCAATTTCCGTCATCCTCTAGCCAATGCGGTTTGCGAGGATCTGCATGACGCCTTTGAGGTACGCTAGCGCCATTGCGCGATACTAGGCGCTAATAGCGCGGTGAGACGGGTGAAAAACGGCTCACTCTAGCCATCCGTACCGATCTGACCTTAGAGCAAATTCAAGAAGAAGCCAAACGGCACCGCGGCTGCAAATGGGCTACCGGTCATGTAACCAGCCCCTAGCGCTTAGCCTGTGTTAATTGTAAGTAAATCTTTTAAACCACCAGCATTAACTCCCACTGCCGCGCTGACCATAATGCGGTGGGCATTATTTTACTGCCAGCCTGATATTAGGTTAACGCAAAAACCGGTTGCGCAACCCGATTGCTGTATTGGGAAGTTAAAAAACCACCAATCTCCGATAACCACAAGCCAAGCGCGCACGTCGTAATCACGCTAATTCACTGCATAGATTGTAATTACCCACCTATCCTGAGCTTGTCGGCATCAAGCAACCACCAAGGGAACTCATGCCCACAAGCGAAGATCAAGCTCATATCGGACAGGCCATCAACACCCTGGGCATTTTTACTCGGGTAATGTATCGGCTGATATAAAGTGCCCAACGCCCGGTTAGGAGGCTCGCTAAATACGTCGGCGCACCTTCACCACCGATTTATCATCCATCACAGGATAGCACTCAAAGCCACTGCGTTCTGCCAAGGCAAGCATAGCGTGGTTTTCAGCCAGCACCTCACCTTCAAGTTCCCGGATACCCCGTCTGCGAGCGGAGGTGATGAGCGTTTCTAATAGCTCACCGCCCAGACCTTGGCCTTGCCAATCATCGGCCACCACCAAGGCAAATTCAGCTGTGATGCCATCAGGCTGGACGATATAGCGCGCCACGCCTACCTCACGCTCGCCCTGAGCGCCGTCAGTCATGGCCACAAAGGCCATTTCCCGGTCGTAGTCAATCTGGGTAAAACGCACCAGCATTTGCGGGCTGAGCTCGGCAATCGGGCGCATAAAGCGGAAATAGCGGCTTTGATCAGAAAGATTACGCACAAAGGTTTGTTCAGCTTCGGCATCTTCCGGGCGGATGGGTCGAATTTTCACCAACCGGCCATTGGCCGCCACCCAGGTTCGCGCTAAATGTGCCGGATAGGGGTGAATCGCCAGATGGGCATAACGCTCAGCACCGCGGCGAACCCGCGCTAAGGTAATGCGCGCATCGACGGCCATGACCTGCTTGTCATCAGCAAACAGCGGATTGATATCCAGTCCATCAATCTCTGGCAATTCACAGGCCATTTCCGAGACCCGCAGCAAGACGGCAACAATGGCTTTTTTGTTGACCGCCGGCATCCCGCGGAAGGCATTGAGTGCGCGGGAAACCCGGGTCTGCTCGATCATCCGTTCGATAATTACTTCATTAAGTGGCGGCAATGCCAGTGCTCGGTCAGCAAGGATTTCCACCTGTGTGCCGCCCATACCAAAGGTAATCACTGGACCGAATACCGGATCACGCATAATGCCTACCAACAGTTCGCGCACATTGTGGTGATCGCTCATGTGCTCGACGGTTACTCCATCGATACGGGTATCGGGGTATTTACGCCGGAACTGCTCGAGCATTTCAGCAGCCTGCATCCGCACCGACTGCACACTGCGAATGTTTAACCGCACCCCACCAGAATCACTTTTGTGGGTCAGATCGGGCGCGGAAATCTTCAGCGCAACCGGGAAACCCAAGGTCTCGGCAGCTAGCATGGCATCGTTGGGGGTGCGTGCTAGCATGCTGGGATTGGTGGGAATGCGAAATGCCGCCAGAATTGCTTTAGACTCACGCATGTCTAAAGTGCTGCGCCCCTCGGCCCGCGCTGCTTCAATAATCAACCGCGCGCCTTCTACATCCGCGGTTTGCTCTTCGGCAATCGCCGAGGGGGTTTGCATTAGCAGGGCTTGATTACGCCGGTGCGCCATTAGGGCAGCGATGGCCTCCACGGCTGATTCCGGGGCTCGAAAATGAGGAATGCCAGCCTGATCAAAGGCTTCACGCGCGCTTTTTACCAAGGTGTCACCCAACCAACAGGCCATTACCGGCTTATGGTTCTTCTTAGCCACCTCAATGACTTGCTCTGCACAACCTAAGGGGTCGGTCATAGCCTGGGGGGTGAGGATGACGATCGCAGCGGCAACATTTTTATCTTTTAGCGCCACATCCAGCGATTGGTGATAGCGTTGCGGGTCGGCATCGCCAAGAATATCGACAGGATTATCATGCGACCAATGCGCGGGCAATACTTCATTGAGACCGGCTAGAGTTTTTTCATCCAACCTGCTCAATGGCACATTTAAATCCTCCGCCCGATCCACCGCCATCACCCCCGGACCGCCCCCGTTGGTTAACACCAGCAACGAGCCAGTCTTTTGTCGCAGCCCCAGCGAGAGAATCTGCGCTGCGGCAAACAGTTGGGTGACATTTTCCACCCGCACCACCCCGGCGCGCTCTAAGGCGGCATTGAAGACATCATCACTACCGATTAACGCACCGGTGTGGGTCGTCGCTGCTTTGGAGCTTTTGGTATGCCGGGCCGATTTAAGCACGATAACCGGCTTAACCCGAGCCGCCGCCCGCAAACCCGAGAGAAAGCGCCGCGCATCGCGCACACCCTCAATATAAAGAAGAATGCCGTGGGTCTTGCCGTCCAAGGCGAGATAATCCAGCAATTCTCCAAAATCAATGTCTGCCGCATCCCCGGAAGAGGCTATCGCGGAAAAACCCACCTCGCGGCCTTCTGCCCAATCGAGCACAGCCGTACATAAAGCACCGGACTGAGAGACCAATGCCAGATGCCCCTCGCGGGCCTGGTTGCGGCTGAAGGTGGCATTTAAACCCAATGACGGTCGCATCAACCCCAAGCAATTAGGCCCTAAAATCCGGATACCAAAGTGCTGGGCAGTATCGAGCATATCCTTTTGCAAGCGTTTGCCCTGCTCACCCGATTCGGCAAAACCCGCCGATAAAACCACCGCACCGCGAACACCCATCTCACCGCATTCGCGGATAATACCCGGCACACTCGGCGCTGGTGTGGCGATGACCGCCAAATCCACCGGGATGCCATAGGCTTTCAGGCTGGGATAACAAGTGTGCTCTTCGATGACCTCATACTTAGGGTTAATTGGCACGATGGTACCGCTATAACCTGCGGTGAGCAGATTGCGAAACACCATAGTGCCAACCCGACCTTCGCGCGTGCTGGCTCCGTAAACGGCAATACGCTCAGGATTAAATAATCGTTCGAGGACATGTGCACCCATTTGTTCACTCCTATTGCTCAATCGTGGGGTTAGCGCGCATACTTTATTCGAGCATAACCCATTTAGGTGTAGGCAAAATGAACGTCGCTATTTTTTCTCACCCGGATTGCTTAGAGCATAAAAATGGATCATTACATCCCGATCAACCCGGTCGGATTAATGCCATTTTTGATCAGTTGATTGCCTCAGGCATTGATCCGTTTCTGGTTCATCAGCAAGCACCCTATGCCGATGATGAGGCGGTGACACGAGCACACTGCCCGCATTATCTCGACGCGCTGCGCACCAATATACCCACAGAGGGCATAGTCCCCCTCGATGGCGACACAGCACTTAGCCCCGGTTCGCTGGATGCAGCACTGCGCGCGGCCGGTGCCGGTGTGGCCGGCGTGGATTGGGTCATGCAAGGAGAAAACCGCGCAGCCTTTGGCGCTGTGCGTCCCCCGGGGCACCATGCTGGACCTGACCAGCCTGCTGGTTTTTGTTTGCTTAATAACATCGCCATCGCCGCCCGTCACGCCCAAGCTGTGCATCAGATTAAGCGTATCGCCATTATTGATTTTGACGTCCACCACGGCGATGGCACTGAAGCCATTGTCGGTGGTGATGAACAAATTTTGTTCTGCTCTGTATTCCAGCACCCCTTCTACCCGTTTACCGGTGCAGAAGAGCCCTGCACCAACTGTCTCCCCGTTCCTCTGCCTGCGGCAACCCGCGGTTCACAGTGGCGCGAGGCTATCAAGGCTGCCTGGTTTGCCAAGCTCGCTGAATTTGCCCCGCAATTAATTTTGATCTCTGCCGGGTTTGATGGCCATTTGGAGGATGATATGGGGCAGTTGGGGCTAATTGAGGATGACTACGTTTGGCTAACCGAACAGCTGCGTAATCAAGCGCTTAAATCAGCAAACGGACGCATGGTTTCGCTATTAGAGGGGGGCTATCACCCCGGTGCGCTGGGTCGTTCAGTCACCGCGCATTTAAAATGCCTGCTGGCGATTTAAGCCGAAAAAAATCACGATTTTTGCCATTGGTAGCAACGCATCTTTTTTGCAGTTTTTTGCCAGTAATACCCAGTGCTTCAGCGGTTTTACGGGTTTTGCCGTCATTCGCGGCTAAGAGCTGTTCTATAAATACCCGTTACTGGCGTTGCAGCAAGCCGATCTAACCTTTTCCATCTAGGGCTCGGTGCGTATCAATTTCACCAAAGTGAATAATAATGTTTAGCCAGCTGCAATATTGAATTCAATGTCACCGCCCTACCGGACAATTAATTCTCCCCGCATAAGGCAAAACTGGCTGGAGGATACTAAGATGAACTGCATTCAGTCCGTAACGCGCTACTGGCGTGAATCAATTTTTCTATTACGGTCTGATCCGTTAATATCGCCCGCCCAAATTTAAGTAAGGTCATAAATTGATGAGCTTCCCCAAGCGGCGTTTTACTATTCAACTGTTTCGCTTTATCGCCCCGATAGCTGTACTCGCGCTCGCGGTGCTCATTTTTATCTATCTGATTAAAACCCGCCCAGAGCCGCCACCAGCCCAACCGGAACAGCGAAGCTGGAAGGTCGAGCAGGTTATTGTCACACCGCAATCACTCGCACCCAGGCTGACTGCATACGGTGAGGTGATAGCAGGTGACGCCATCACCTTCCGCGCCCCGATAGCCGGGGTAATCGCCAGCCGCCCAGCTCAAGATGGTGCCCGAGTATCAAAAGGGGCCCTGCTATTGGCTATGGATGAGCAGGATTTCAAACCTGCGCTGGAGCGCAGCCAAGCGCGTGTCGATGAGCTTGAAGCCCAGCTTAGAACCTTGCAGATCGAGCATGCTCAAGACCAAGAAGCCTTAAGCTTGGAGCAAGCGATTGTGACTAATGCCGAAAACACCCTGCAACGTAATCTCTCACTTTTAGAGCGCAAACTCGCCTCTGATAGTGATGTAGAAACAGCACGGGATGCACTCACCCAAGCCCGTTTGGCACTGAGTAATCGTCAACAACGTATTAACAGCTATGAATCCCGCAAGCAGGCGTTACAGGCCCAGATTAAAACCGCCTATGCCGACTTAGAAAGCGCCCAGCGGGATGCCCGACGAGCTGTGATTCATGCCCCGGGTGATGGGGTGGTGTGTTCAGTCTCGGTGGCTGCTGGTGATCGGGTAAACACGAATGATGAATTACTGCGCTTTTACCAGCCTGAATACTTAGAACTACGCGCCACCCTACCTAGTCGGTTTGCTGATGAGTTACGCTGTGCACTTGAAGCTGATCAACCGGTGCGCGCACAAATTCAGACCAGCACGTCACCACAAAACTTGCGTTTAGAGCGCATTGCCGGGCAAGCTCGTGGCGAAGGGATAACAGGTATCTTCCGGTTTGAAGAAATGCCCGATAATCGACCGGGGGAAATTCATAGCATCGAGATCATTCGCCCGCCGGTAGATGAGGTAATCGCGCTCCCTTATTCAGCGATTTATGGCAATAACATTATTTATCGCATTAACGAAGATAAGCTGCTTGAACGCATTAACGTTGAGGTATTGGGTAGCTATCCGTTTGAAAACGAACGGGGCGTGCTGGTGCGTGGCGATGATTTAAACCCCGGCGATGCCATCGCCATCACCCACCTGCCCAATGCCATTGATGGCTTAGCAGTAGAACCGCTGAATGAAGACACCCCCGCTGCCACAGCGCCGCTTGAGGTTACACCATGAGCCCGGCGTCGAAATCAGATCAGACCCAAAACGAGCAGCCCACCAGCCTGCTAGGCCGCTTTGCCAAGCACCGAGTGGCCCCACATGTCATTATGCTGCTGATGGTACTGGTTGGGATTTTCGCAATTACGCGAATGAACGTGCAGTTTTTCCCCAACTACGCACCGGATATCGTCACCGTCTCGGTGACCTGGAGCGGTGCTTCGGCTGAAGATGTTGAACGCAGCATTACCGACCCGCTCGAAGAACGGCTGCGTTCGGTGCCGAATGTAAAAAACATCACATCCACCTCGGCTCAGAGCATCGCCTCGATTCAGGTGGAATTTGCAGAAAATACCGATCCGATTGCCGCATTAGATGATGTCCGCGAGCGGGTCGATACCTTCCGCAATCTACCAGCCGATGCTGAAACACCACAGGTCAGCCGCATTGCCCGGTTCGACCCGGTAGGCAATGTACTGATTTATGGCGATTTTGAACGCGATGCCATGCGCGAGTGGATTGACCAGTTCAAACGCGAGCTGCTCATTGCCGGCATTGATGACGTCAATGTCATCGGCCTACCCGAGCGCCAGATCAGCATTGAAATCAAACCGGATAAACTTGCCCAGATTGGGCTTTCTATAGATGAATTGGGCGAGATTATTAGCGCCCAATCCCAGGATCTGCCCGCCGGGCAGTTCGGTGCGTTGGACGGTGGTCGTGAATTGCGCGCAGTTGAACAGGGACGGGATATCCACGATTTTGCCAATATGACGGTGATCAGCGATGCCCAGACCAACATTCTGTTAGGCGATATTGCCAATATCGTTTGGGCTGATCGCAACAACGAAACCCTTATTACCTACAATGGTCAACCCGCCGTCGAGTTGAGTCTGCGGCGTTCGGAAGACGGTGACACCATTCAATCGGCACGAATACTCAACCAGTGGGTGGAAGAAATCCGCCCAACCCTGCCGCAAGGTTTAGAAATCAAGCTCTATGACCAGTCCTGGGAGCTGTTACGTGACCGGATCAACCTGTTGATCAGCAACGGGGTCAGCGGGTTGGTGCTGGTACTGTTGCTGTTATATTTATTTTTGCCCGGACGGGTCGCATTCTGGGTCGCGATGGGTATTCCGGCAGCATTTATGGCCGCACTGGGGATTTTGTGGCTTGCCGGTGGCAGTCTGAATATCATCTCCCTTTTCGCCCTGATTATGGCTTTAGGGGTGATCGTGGACGATGCCATTGTGGTGGGCGAAAACGCCGATGCCCGCAGGCGTGATGGTGCCACGCCGTTTATCGCCGCACAAGGCGCGGTACATCGCATGTTCTGGCCAGTTATGGCCTCCTCAATGACCACCGTGGCCGCATTTATGCCGCTTTTGGTGGTCGGTGGAATTATAGGCAATATTCTCGGCGATATTCCCTTTGTGATGATCTGTGTGATTCTGGCCTCACTGGTGGAAAGCTTACTGGTACTGCCAGGACATTTGCGGATGGCCTTTGCCCAGCAAGACCGTAAGGCGCAATCTGTCGTTCGCAACAATGGCATTAAAGCCCGCTTTGAACGCGGTTTTGAATGGTTTAAAGAACACCCATTCCGCCGTGCTGCGCGCTGGTCGATCACCCATCGGGGGGTTACGCTGGCCGCTGCTGTCGGCTCTTTGTTCATTGCCGTAGGCTTGATTGCGGGCGGGCGGATTGGATTCACCTTCTTCCCGGCACCCGAACCGCAGATGCTCTATGTCAATGCCACCTTCGTGGCCGGCACCGATCGTAATACTGTAGCGACGTTTCTCAAGTCTGTTGAAGAGGCAATTGACGCTACTGAAAAACAGCTGGATGCAAAACTAGTCAACACCGCCGTGGTGCGCTTAGGTTCCACGGTAGGAGAAGATGGTTCAGCTGCAAAAGGTGACCAGCTCGGTTCACTTAAACTCGAATTAACACCGCCTGACGAGCGCGATATCCGCAATACCGAATTTATCAGCACCTTGCGTGAACATATTGACCTTCCCCCCGGTTTAGAGAGCTTTTCGATTACCGAACGCCAATCCGGCCCGCCGGGAGCAGATTTCACCGTGCGCTTTACCGGCGGCTCGGCTGAAACCCTAAAAGCCGCCGCGCTGGAGTTGACCACCGCACTTGAAAACTTTACCGGTGTGCTGGATGTGACCGACGACCTCCCCTATGGGCGCGAACAGATCACTTATAAAGTCAATCATTTCGGTCAGTCACTCGGGCTGAATACCAGCAATGTCGGCAACCAGTTGCGCGCGGCTTTCGATGGGGATTTAGTCCAGATCTTCCAGTCTGGTGCCGATGAAGTGGAGGTACGGGCACTGCTACCACAAATGTCCCGTGACCGGATTGCCGTGCTGCGTGATTTAACCATCCGCACACCCGACGGGCGCACAGTGCTGCTTGACCAAGTAGTGGACTTTTCAGCCCAGCGCGGCTTTGAAGCCATTCGCCATGCCAATGCCGAACGCGCTGTGCAGGTAATGGCCGAACTGGACAGCGAGCTGACCTCGGCAGGCAACCTCGCCACTGCACTAGAACGCCGTGCCCTACCAGCATTAGCCGAACGCTATGACATTAATTACAGCTTTGAAGGTCTGCAAGCCGACCAACGCGACACCATGAATGATATGCGTTTTGGTCTGTTTATTGGCTTGGCATTGATGTATTTCTTGCTGGTTTGGGTATTTGCCGCCTGGACTACGCCGTTTATCGTTATGGCCATTATTCCCTTTGGGCTGGTTGGTGCAATTTTAGGCCACTGGGTGATGAATATTGATCTCACCATTCTCTCCCTATTCGGCTTATTTGGACTAGCCGGGATTGTGGTCAACAACGCCATTATTCTGGTGGCGTTCTATCAGTCCCAGCTTGAAAACGGTTTAGCGCCTCAGCAAGCCTTAGAACAGGCCGTCACACAACGACTGCGTGCGGTCTTGCTGACCTCCCTAACAACCATCAGCGGGCTTACCCCATTGTTATTCGAAACCTCATTTCAAGCCCAGTTCTTAATCCCCATGGCCACCTCCATTGCCTTTGGTCTGGGTTATTCAACCCTGCTGGTGTTATTTGTCATCCCGGCACTGCTATCACTGCGTGAATCCTTGCGTGGCCGATTTGTAAACAGTGGTTCTGCCAACCCCGCCTGAGAATAGGCGGATGCAAAATTTCCCGCAGGTGTCGGTAGACCGCCTGTAGTGCTGTGGTTTTTGGTCACCTAAGCGCTTTTGGATCCATCAGAAAAACTTAATTTTTTTATCTAAGCTCTTGGAAGACTGATTTAAGCAATCCAACCATGCCCCATTCAGCCACAGCCAAAACATCCAATTCACACAACCCATCCCCTACCGTGAATGTGATTTGGTGGGTACAACCCGACAGCCTGCGCCTAGATGATCAACCTGGGTTACAACAGCTAGATCCAAACGCGAATTTACTGGTGGTCTTTTGTTATCCAGTATTAACCGACTGGTTGGATGTCGGCTTTAGCCGCAGAAGCCAAAAGCGTATCGATTTTGAACACCAAGGTTTAAGCGCACTAAACGCCGCGCTTAAACAATATGGCCAACGCCTTTATATCAGTAATCAACCCGCCGAGTCGTTGTTGGCCGAACTAGCCCGCCAACTCAATGCCCGCATTCTCACCACCGAGCCCAACGGGTTTGATGAAAAACAAAGGCTTAAACAAGTCCGAAATCGCTTGGAAAAAATCAACCCCAGCCAGCTAACTATCTGTCCCGGCAATAGCCTATTTAGGGGTGATTTACTCCCTTTTGATCCCAGTGAACCACCGGGCATATTCAGCCAGTTCCGCCGACAGATCGAACGTAACCAAACACCGGTGGCTGCACCAATCAACCCGCCTGCTTATCTACCACCCCCTCCGGCTGTAATCCCCAAGCCACTTACGCCTTTTATTGACAGACCCACCGCTAGATTGCGTTTTAATGGCGGTGCCGCGGCAGCACAGCAGGCCATGGATAAGTATTTAGCAGATCATCAGGCGGTATTGAGCTACAAACAAACCCGCAATGCGCTAATGGGAACACACCAATCAAGTCAGTTATCCCCTTGGCTGGCGCAGGGGAGTTTATCGGTGCGGCGTTTTTGGCATTCAATTGCTGAATTTGAGCATCGCATTGCTGCCAATGAATCCACATACTGGCTGAAATTTGAATTACTCTGGCGAGAGTTCTTTCGCTGGATTACCCATGCGCATGGAGCAAAATTATTTAACTGGCAAGGGCTTTCCGACAAAAAACCACGCGGTGAGCAACGCTTTGATTTAACCCTTTTGGCACGCTGGCAGCAAGGCAATACCGGTTTTGGCCTAGTGGACGCCGGTATGCGCGAGCTGGCTGAGACTGGTTTTACCAGCAATCGGGCTCGGCAGAATATGGCCTCATGCTTAATCCATGAAATGGGCCTAGACTGGCGGCTGGGTGCGGCCTGGTTTGAGCACTGCCTGTTGGATTATGATGTTGCCAGTAACTGGGGCAACTGGTGCTATCTGGCCGGGGTGGGTAATGATCCGCGCCCGCAACGACGCTTTAATCTAAAAAAACAGGCCGAGATTTATGATCCAAAAGGACTTTTCCAACAACGGTTTTTATCCTAAACCAGCAAAGCATAACCAGCCCAATCCGCTCTAGATGACATTGATTTGAATGCTTACCTCTTCGCCCACCGCCGCCTCGGTCATAGACGAGCTGCAATGCACAGCTGATTAGCCCCAGTTCGATCTCAACCTGATCCGCAGCCAAAACGCTTAATACCCAAACAACCCAAATCTATGCCGGCGTAGTGGCTGGCCCCAGCATGGGGGTAGATGGCCCGGTTTTTGGTTGCACTAGGCGCCGTTAGTCGATACCAACGGTTATCCCATCTTGGATTAGAAAAACCAGCGCTGAATCTTTAGCCATAGCGAACCTGAGCCTATTCGTTAAGCATTCTCAACCCACATCACAACCAGCCAATCGATTTTTCCTCCGCCCCATTTGGTACAATCAAACAAATAGTTTCACTGCGCGAGAACCATGGCCACGCACCCATACCCCGAAGCGGTTGATGAGATCAACGGCCCAATTGACCCTGAGCATTTTCTGTCAACCTACTGGCAAAAAAAGCCGGTGTTAATTCGCCAGGCCTTCCCGGACTTTGCAAGCCCGATCTCCCCGGAGGAACTGGCTGGTTTGGCTTGTGAGGAAGACGTGCCTGCTCGGTTATTACTGGAGCACGGCCCACAGGACTGGACGTTAAAACAAGGCCCGTTTACCGAGCAGGATTTTATCAATCTGCCAGAGCGGGGCTATTCACTGCTGGTAACCGACTGTGAAAAAATCATTCCCGATTTTATGGACTTAGTGGATGAATTCCGCTTTGTACCCGACTGGCGGATTGATGATTTAATGATATCTTATGCGCCACCGGGGGGCTCGGT
>Ga0129303_100056_pt1 | contig 11794 bp, 8 predicted proteins | sample ElbSprsedimmetaG_FD_94490 | JGI IMG/M metagenome (GOLD analysis project Ga0129303, IMG submission 94490) | Hot spring sediment bacterial and archeal communities from California, USA to study Microbial Dark Matter (Phase II) - Elbow Spring... | ecosystem: Environmental > Aquatic > Thermal springs >... | reverse complement strand
GTATTTCCCTGATTGAAACCCGGTTTGCTGATAGCAAAACGCTATCGGAACAAACCGCCGAGCTGGGTAGTGCGGCGTGTAGCAGAGTGACTTTCTGCTGTTTTAATTGGTATGAGCTTATGAGAGTGTAACCTGATGCGGATTGATGTTGCTTTAGAGTGGTTTTTAAACCCCGACCACTTACCTTTTATTATCGGGATAGAGCAAGGCTGGTTTGCCGAAAGAGGCATGGATGTTTTTCTAAATGCGCCAGAAGATCATTACGATGGATTGGCTGGTGTGGTTTCCGGTGAAATGGCGTTCGCCTGTAATGAGCCTTTGCACATGGTTGATGAGTATCGCCCCGGACTTAAAGCGCTGGGGACTTTCTTTGAAACCCGTGGCGGCATAATGCTTACCCCCGAGGGGCTGGAGAAACTCAAACAAGGACAAACCCTAAAAATGGCCTCACCGGTCAGTGGTGAGATTACCGATGAGCTGGCTGCAGAAATCATCGAACGCTACATCGCGCAACAAGACTGGCCATCTAACCCAAAGCCCGTCGAGGTGCATTCAGCCGGTTTTGAGCATTTAACCAACCTGCAATCTGGCTTCGATGCCGCTTGGCTGTGCTTTTATAATTTTGAAGGCATTGAGGCGGCGCATTTAGGTTTGGAGACGCTGTTTTTAGACACCTCGATGGTTGATATGGCGAATTTCTCTGCGCTGGAACTGTTCACCGGGGCCGAGTTTTTCGCCGAGCACCCGGCACTGGTTGCCAATTTTATTGCAGTGCTCAGTCAAGCGACCCGTTTTGCGCTCCAAAACCCGCAGCAGGCACGCGAACTTTGGTATAAACACACTAAATCCGAGCCGGATGCGCTCACCGACGCCATTATCAATGATACCTGTACCCGATTTATCAGTCCGGTTGTGCGTGACGAGAGCCGCTGGCTGCCGATGTACGAGCAGCTATCTGACCTTGGCTTGGCGCAGGTAACCCGCGGTCAATTTGCTGATTTATACCGGGAATAAACTGGTTTAAATCGCCGCAGACAATGCCAGCAGTGCATTTCAGGCATTGTCCTACATTTGCAGTATCCCGGTTTAATCAGGATGGAAAAAACCCAAGCGCCCAACGACCCGTTCAAGGTTCGCATCACGCCGGCATTCAGTGTGCTGGTGGGTGGCCACCGTGACCAGCGTTTGCATCGAAACTGGTATCAACATGGTGAAGCCGATCTGCGTGAGCGGCATTTACAGCAGTGCCTAACCGAGACCTTATCGCGGTTATATCGCGCTGCCGATGAAACCTTCCAACGAACCGAAGCGGTTTATCTGGCGCAATCACCGCGTTTACGACTGATAACCGGCGTTGCATGTGGCACTGATTTAATTGCCCGAAAAGTCGCCGAGCAGCTGAATATTGCGCGCCATTTACTCATTCCTGGTGAAGAGCACGACAGCCCCTGTGGCAATAAAGCCGTAGCCCATGCTAATCGGGCGGTGGCGATGGGGATGCAGCCGCCGATTGGGCAGAAAAAACTAACCCAAGACACCTATTCACTGCGTGATGACTTGGCCCTGACTTTTTCCGATGTGTTGGTTGCCGTCTGGGATGGCCAAGAGCCGTACGGCATCGAAAGCGGGGCGGGTCTGATGGTGCGCGATGCGATAAAACGCCGCCAATGTGTGATCTTGCTGCATCTTGATCCGCATTTTGACCATCCGCAGATTAAGCTACTCAACCCCGATAGGCTCACCGATGCAGCACTGACTGGTATCAAGGTTATGGGGGCTACCCCGGCGGCATTGTTGAGTTTATTTGACGATATCGGGCTCGATGATCCTCGGATTGATGATTGGATAGATCGGATTTTATGTCCCTTTGAGGCGGCAACGGATGCGAATAATGCAGAAAATCGCTTATTTTCGCGTATCGGCCAGCAGGTTTCTGTTAGCCGGTTTATATTGCTGTGGCTAATGTGGCTCGCCAGCAAACTTGGATTGGCGAAAACGCGGGCGCGCCCGGTTGGGCTTTTTCGTTGGGTTTCCGGTAGCTGGCTTTGGTTACGGATGATGCTCAATCCGCCTACTCGCAGCCAGCCGTTGCGGATAATCGAGTTACTGCAAACCGATGTTACCGGGGAGTTACGCCGCCATTGGGTGGTGCATCGCATGCACGGCTTTTTTTCCGGTCTGGCCCGGCTAGATCCTAAAGCCGCGATCCACGCCATAACCCCGAGGGTAGGGCATAATCGCTATGATGCAATTCGTCCCAGCTCGGAAACCCGCAAGCGCCATCCGATTAAAGAACCGCAATTTGAGCAGATGTTTAATTGGTCGGACGAACAGGCCCGTGTTTATGCCGAACGCCACCGCGATGATACTTGGATGATTTACTACGCAGCCGCCTTAGCGGTATTTTGCGCGGTCGCCGGTGCGTTAAACTTCTGGCCTTCCCAGCCGGATCAAACCCCTTACTTCTGGATTTTCTGGGAGTTTGTGCTGCTGAATTTTATTGTCCGCCGCGTATTAAAGTCACGCTTTAAAGATCATCACGGCCATTGGATTCGCTTTCGTTTTATCGCCGAGCAACTGCGTTATCTGCGCCTAGGCTACCCGTTAATGGTAATTCCAGAAGCCTATGCCACCCCTTATTGGCGGCCGCGCAGTGAAAATGATGACCGTGTCAGTGAGCTGGAAAGTGCTGAGCTGTGGGTTATCCAGCGTATACTAATTGCCGAAGGAATCCCTCAGGATCGCAAAGATCCGGTGCTTTATGAAATGAGCCGGCACAACAAACCCATACTAGAGTATGTTCAGGAAGTATTGAGCGAGCATGCCAGCTATTATCGCAATAGTTTTCAAACTTTACAGCGTGATCATCACTATTTGCATCGGCTGGCATTTGTCCTGTTTTTCCTAACCTTTGTGGTGGTGACGCTGCACTTTTTTATGCATCTGCCTTGGAGTTTGGTGTTCACCGCATTTTTCCCAGCCTGGGGTGCGGCTATTCATGGCATTCTGGCTCAGAACGAGGTGGTTCGTGTGTCGGCCATGTCCGGTCAGGTCTGGCAGCAACTAACAACACTGCGCGATGCGTTTGCATTGCATAAGCAAGTACAGAATGACTATGCTTTACCCCAAACGCGGTGGATGCGCACCCAAGAGTCGCGAGAGTTGGTGGGTGCGGCGACGCATATACTCTCCGATGCCAACCGCTATTGGCGCTCGTTGTTGCGGCATAATCAGGCAGATTTACCTGGTTAGACTGGCAGGGCGCCTCGGAAAGCATCGTGACTAAGTTCGAGTGCAAATCCGCGCACGGTGAGCGACGAGAGTTATCATGAAGATATCAGGATGCAGGCCATTTATGGTCTGCACGTTTTACATCCCGCTTAGCGCTTCCCAATTCGCTCTAGGCGAATCGGTAGGAGCCATTGATGGAATGACCGAGAAGCCCCATTCCAGCCGCAGATGAAGTCGGCGTTTGCAAAGGGCATGGATGCGCCGATCCGCACGCAACGCGGCTATCGGACTATGCAATAGGTTTGAGGTGCCTTCATGTAGGGCTTTATTCAAGCATTTGTGGTTTTATCGGCGGTTATGAGAAAAGGCCATCACTGCATCAATATGTTGGTTGCCGCTTAACCACAACAATAAGCGTTCCACACCAAGGGCCACCCCGCAGCTCTCTGGTAGGCCATGCTCCAAGGCGCTCATAAAGCGGTTTAAGCTTTGATTGCTGGTTTTGTGGGTGCTCGGGGGTTTTTGCGTGGCTGATAACCGGGCGCGTTGCCGCTTTGGGCAGGTTAATTCCTGATAACCATTGGCTAGCTCCATTTGCCCGCCATAAAGCTCAAAACGACATGCGCGCTCTATGCGCATACCGGCAATGCTGTCGTATTGGGTTTTTGCCATAGCCGCTTGGCTTTCCGGAAACCCGGTGATGAGTGTGAGCTGCTCGCCGGGAAAGGTTGGTTCGACAATATGGGTTAGCAGCAAATTCAACCAATCATCACGGTTTAATGCGATGTCGGCGGAAACGTTAATCCCCAGTCGTTTGCCAGTCTTGGCTAATTCCGTAGCCGGGGCGTGATAGACCTGATCGGCGCTAAGTTGGCAGTATTCAGCTAATAATTCGGCATAATCCCAACGTACAATCGGTGGGGTCTTCGCTTTTTGGTCGGATGTAACAGTTAAAATTAAGTCCAGCGTGGTTTCAATGATCTGGGATAAATCAACCTGAGTTTGGTAGAACTCGAACAGAGTGAATTGCGGATTGTGAAGCCGCCCGGATTCCCCGGCGCGAAATACCGGCCCGAGACTGTATACACCAGGCAACTGAGGGTATGCGGCCAATACCCGCTTTAAGGCCAGTTCGGGTGAGCTGTGTAGGCTGTTTGCGCAAGCATTGAGCGCATCATAGGTGTGGATAAGCTCAATTCCGGATTCAAAGGCATCGGCATCAATGATTACCGGCGGGTCAATTTCCAGCCAGCCACGCTGCTCACTGACGGTACGCAATAATTGATTTATTCGGGCGCGTTTTCGCAGTGTTGCTAGGCTGGCACCTGGCCGCCAGGATTGATTCATGCCGTTAGGGCTTTCGAAAAACTGTAACGAGCAAGCTCGAGGGCATAAAGTCACACAGTAAGCGATGAGTCATATCAAAAAAATGTGGCTAAAGCGAACACGCACGCGACCAGCAAGCGAGCTGCAGGTAGGTTTTGCGATGCGATCATTAATTTTTAACCCGGGAAAGATACTCCCCAGTGCGGGTATCGCAACGCAGTGTTTCGCCCTCTTCAATAAACAGCGGTACCTTAACCACCGCCCCGGTTTCCAGTGTGGCCGGTTTGGTGCCGCCGGTGGCCGTGTCACCGCGCAAGCCTGGGTCGGTTTCCACGACTTTAAGCTCAACGTGGTTGGGCGGAAGCACTAAAATAGGTACACCATCGTGCAGGGTGACACTGCAGATATCCTGTTCTTTTAACCAATGTTTCGCATCACCAACTGCGTTCTCATTGGCATTAATCTGTTCGAAGGTTTCCGGATCCATGAAATACCAGTCTTGACCATCATTGTACAGGTATTGCATTTCGGTTTCGATGACATCAGCCGCTTCGATAGTTTCGCCGGATTTGAAGGTGCGCTCGATGGTTTTACCGGTTTTTAAGTTTTTCAATTTAACCCGGTTAAAAGCTTGCCCTTTGCCTGGTTTAACAAACTCGTTTTCAATAATGGTTGCCGGGTCGCCATCGAGCATGACCTTCAAACCGCTCTTAAACTCATTGGTGCTGTAACTTGCCATAGAAATTCAAAACCTTTGCGTGATTTTGTAACCAGCTTTTCCCTTTTGCCAGAAACGTTCAATGCGCGGATAATACCTCAAATGACTAAAATGAACCAAGAAGCCGCCGCAACTGATGCCACAAATGCTTTTCCGGAGTTGCTAACCGACTACATAAAAGGACAGATCGCGCAAAGTAATAATCCCGAAGCATTGCTGCGCCAATTTAAAGCTGACCCCATCGAAAATCAGACTGTGCCTGGGTTTGCCCCAGACCCGGTGGGGGATCTGGATTCGGGCGTCTTCCCCGGATTGCTACATAAGTATCATGGTCGGGTATTGCTGATTCTCACTGGCAGCTGTGCGGTGCATTGTCGATATTGCTTTCGCCGCCATTTTCCTTATCAAGATCAGCGGATTGATGCCGATAAGATGGATCAGGTGGTTGCTTATCTCAATGACCACCCTGAGATTACTGAAGTGATTTTGTCGGGGGGTGATCCGCTGTCGGTGTCAAACCGCAGATTAGCGATGGTAATTAGGCGGTTAACTGAGCAAACCGGCATTACCCGGTTACGGCTGCATAGCCGAACCCCAACAGTTAATCCTCAGCGGGTGGATGCTGAGCTTGTGGCGATGCTCGCATCTACGCCTGTTCCAGTCGTATTGGTGACGCATGTTAATCATCCAGATGAACTAGGCAGGCAAACCAAAGCGGTTATGCAGCATTTGAGCCAGGCGGGTGTGCACTTGCTAAATCAAACCGTTTTGCTTAAAGGCGTGAATGATGATCTGCAAACGCAATTAGTTTTATCTGAACGCTTGTTTTCGCAGCGGATTTTGCCATATTACCTGCATCAACTCGACCAGGTAGCCGGTGGTGCGCATTTTTATGTCCCCATTGAAGAAGGCTTGGCTCTTTTGGATCAGATGCGGGCGCGCCTGCCGGGTTATCTGGTGCCGCGCTATGTATGTGAACCGCCAGGCAGTGTCAGCAAACAGCATCTCGCGTAGTTGTTTAGTTATCAGTGTTACACGTTTAGAGTGCTATGCTAGTTTCGCAACGTTTTGTTTGATGCGATATGATGAGCAGCCTTAACGCGCAACAAACCTGCCGTGATTTGTCACAAACACCAGTCTACTATTGAACCGATGGTTACTTTCATCCTGAGGAACGATGACCAATGCAAGGAATGAAACCGGAAAATAAATGCCGCGAGACTCTACAAAAACTTTATCAGTTACGTGAAAAGTCTGCTTTTACTGAGCCGGCAGAAGCGTTGGCGTTGCTGAATCGTTTCCTCATTGAGCATCACCAGACCCTGCAGGATTGCCCAAATAACACCTTGAGGCCTTTGGTGGATGAATTAGGCTCGTTGGCCGAAGCGCTTATCCACCGATTGAGGTTGAGTTTTAAGCAATCGAGCGTTCCATTAAGCGCGCGGGCGCGCAAGCAGTTATTTGTATTGCTCGATTCGTTGAATGTTAGTGAACAATTATTTAAACTTGAATTCCGGCTGGCAGGCACCCACGAGCGTTACAGTAAGGGGGGCGCGGAATTTAATGAAGCTCGCATACTATCGGTTCATGAGCGGTTAAACTGCAAGCAAGAGCACCTATTGGCACTGCATCATGCCCGGGTGCGCGCGGTTAGTCTGTTGATACTAGACTGCTTTCAAGCCTATGTGCCAGTTCCGGAAAGGCTTTACCAGCACTTACATAAAGTAGCGCGGCAAGCGCGTGAATACTTATTCCATAAACATCACCAAGGTTGGGTTTCGGTTCGCGCCTCATATCTGGCCATCCTGATGCTGGCGATGGTCAACCCATATGCCCTGCGCTGCGAGGATATGGAGGAAATGCTCGATTGTCTGCGCCATCTGTCTGGCTATGTGCGTTTGCGTTCTGAGCCGACAGAATCGATGGGGCGTTATTTAGATATCAGCGGACGTATCGCCCCGCATGTGGCGATTTCCAAAGGGTACACCGCTGGCAAACGAATTTTTGTTGATGTCGAGGAATTATTCTCCGATAAAGCCCGTAACGACATCGACAAAGGGTGCCAACATCAGCTTGATCGCTTTCTGGCTCGCCTGCAGCTATTTATCATCCCGCGAAAGACGCGAAAAAAGATCAAGTCAGATCAAGAACAAGATCAAAAGCCCTGGGTATGGGTTACCGCCGGATTTTACAGCGCGCATCAGCAACTGCTGCAACAGGCCACCGCTTCGGGTGATAAAATCAACACGCGTTTGGCGTTATCTGGTATTGACTGGCTGGGCACGGAAGACAGCCCTGCGCGCAAGCACAATTCAACCGCTGCAAAAAAACACAAACCCTTAGAACTTAATCTTGATCGCACCAAACCGGCCGAAGATTTGAATTATGAAGGCATCCCGAAAGGAGACCGAACCCCTAAAGTGTCATTCAACCGTCCACGGCGGTGGGAATTAATTGATGTCTCCGATGGTGGTTTGCGTGTCCGCTGGCCTGAGAAGGGTAAATGCCGTATACAGGTAGGTGATGTAATGTTTATCGAGTCTGAAGGCGCTTCGGCTCAGAAAATAGATACATTTTATGTCGCTGTAGCCCGCTGGTTGCGTCATGTCAATGAACAACTCGACGTAGTTGATGTGGGTGTGGAGCAATTTTCCGGGCAATGGTCTGCGTTTTTTGCCTACCCGGAAGGTGCCCGCATGGGGCAGGCAGAGAGCTGGCCGGTGTTTATAAGTTCTACAAATGGCAAGTTTGATTATATTATCCTGCCAACGCAGGAAAGCTTGCGTGGACAGGTGCTACGCGTGGTTGATCATGATGGTGTCGAGCAGCGCATCGAGCTTGGTAAGCCTATTGAACAGGACGTTTCTTATCAGTTAATGGAGGTTGCATGTGGCTGAGTTAATCAGTTTGCAGGGGGTCTCGTTATCCATCCTGTATTTGACCGAATCGATCAATGAAGCCGTTGCACTCCGAGGGCAGTTGCGTAATGCCGGTCTTGCCGCCAAAGTGGAGCACGCTGCTGATATTAATGCAGCTAAAAAGATGCTTAATAATGACCAGGTAGATGTAGTCTACATTGACGTTAAATCCGGTTTACAAAATCAGCTACAGAGCTTATGTGACCATCAAGCGCATCAGCGAGAGCTAAATCGCTGGGTTCCCATTGTTGTGTTTTCGACCGGTAAGGCCGAAACGCTAAACAAGCTTTATGCCATTGGGGCGTTTTGTGTGATTACCGATGAAGAATTAACGGAAATCATGCTGATCCGCGCGGCTCAGACCAGCATGCTCAATCGTCGTTTTCTGGAGCAGAAAAAACTGTTGGAGGGTGCAGAGCGGCGCTGTGAAAAACTGATTGATGGATCAGCCGAGCCGGTGGCCTATGTTCATGATGGTCTGCATATTTACGCTAACCAGGCTTACGTGGATATGATGGGCTTTGCCACTCTGGCAGAACTGGAAAATGAGCCTATTTTGGATTTGGTTGAAGCTGGCAGCGCACAAGATCTAAAGCAGTTCTTACGTCAGCCGGGGGCGCGGGCACGCTTTAATTTTCGCGGCGCGCGCGAAGAGTCTTTTGAACTCGAACTTCACTCCAGCATGGCGAGTTATGAGGGTGAGCCTTGCCTGCAATTATTCGCCAAAGAGATCAAACATGAAGATGAGGCGGTTTCCGAACAGCTCGAATACTTATCGCGGCGCGATCTGCTAACTGGGTTATATAATCGCAATTATCTGTTTGAACGAATGGCTGAGCGGGTTGGCAGTATCCGCGCCCAAGGTTCGGGACATGCAATTCTCGCTTTGCTGGAAATCACCAACCACGAGCGGACTAAAGAGCTTGTTGGCACCACGGGCATGGACGATGTGCTAACTGAGTTTGGCAAACAGATTGAAGCGGCCTTACCAGAAAACGCGGTGGTGGCACGTCATGGTGCATTCTCGTTTTTGATCTTTCAGGAAGAAGGTGAAGCGAGTGAAGCCAGTGCTCTAACTAAGATGTTGGTGGATGTAGCGCGTGAATATGTTTATACCAAAGATACCACATCAATCACCCTCAAAACCGCGATCGGTTATTTGATTGCAGATGAAAACTCACCTGACCAGCCTTCCGATCTGGTCCACCGGGTTGAGCGGGCTGGGCTAGAAGCCGCTAAAGAAGGCGTCCACGTGGTGCGGGAATACCAGCCGGATCTAAAAACGGCCAGTGAACGTGAACAAGAAGAGGCCTGGGCACGGCGTATCAAGAAGGCGCTTAAAGAATCTCGATTTACCCTTGTGTATCAGCCTATTGTGCCATTGACAGGTGATACCAGCCGAGAGCGTTTCGAAGTATTCATTCGTATGTTGGATGAATATGGTGAGCAGATCAGTCCGGCTGAATTTATGGAGCAAGCACGCCGCACTGGCTTGATTCAGTCCATTGACCGTTGGGTACTGCTCTCGGCGATCAAGCAAATTCAAAAAGGAATCAAGCTCGGTCGGGAGCGTCAGCTTTATATTCGTATCAGCGAAGAATCGCTGAAAGACACCGAGTTTACTCAGTGGCTGATTAGCCGCTTGGCGATGACCCGCTTACCAGAAGACCGGTTAGTCATTCAGGTTAGCACCACCGTAGCTGGACACATGCTGCGACATCTGGCTGATTTACATGATGGGCTGGCACCATTGGGTGGCACGCTTATCGTGGATGATTTTGGCGACAATGATGAGGCCTTCCAGATCTTCGATCACCTTAAGGTCGCACAAGTAAAGCTCTCTCCCGCGCTACTGGAGGAATTTAGTAATGAAACCGAGCGCCAGGAGCAGGTTGGCCGCATCATTGAGCAACTCAAGAATCGCAATCTCAAGGTAATTGTGCCCAATGTCGAAGATGCCATCACCTTGCAATTGCTCTGGCCGATGGGTGTCGATTTTGCTCAGGGTGAATTTATTGAAGGGGTGAAAGAAGAACCTGAGCTTCAGGCTGTTTAAGCGTCAATAAACAAAGGCTAATTATTTTGAACGATACCATTATCGTAGAAGGGTTGGAATTCGAGGCTATTATCGGTATTTTGCCTCATGAGCGTAAACAAAAGCAGCCGCTGCGGGTTGATATTCTTCTGTATGTACCACCCATCACCCCGGCTGCGCAGACCGATCATATCGATCAGACCGTTGATTACGCTCAAGTTTGCGAACAGGTCGCAGAATTAGCTCGCAACGGGCGTTTTCAGCTAGTCGAAACCTTCGCAGAGCGCGCCTGTGAGCACTTATTGCAGACCTTTCCGATCAAAGCCGTCTCTTTTAAGGTGATCAAGCCCCATGCGCTACCCGAGGCAGATGGTGTTGGGGTGAGCATTACCCGTCGTGCAGAGGATTAACGCGCATGTCGGTTAATCGATCTCAAAGTGCCGCTGTGGCCGGATCACCCGTTTCGACCAGATTGCCGGTGCCAGATCATGCCGAACAAGAAAAATCGATAGCATTAATCAAGCACATCATCGCGCGAATGCAAGCCGAGCCTGATCAGACACTCAGTTTCGCGCAATACATGGATGAACTGCTTTACCACCCGCAGTGGGGCTACTACAGCAGTGGCCAAGTGCGTTTTGGTAAGGATGGTGACTTTATAACCGCCCCCGAGCGCTCGCCATTGTTTGCTCGTGGGCTACTCTGTGAATGGCTTGCCTCAGTAGATGAGCACTCTGCAGATTTTGTTGAATATGGAGCCGGGTCAGGTCAATTAGCAGTCGATTTGCTGCCCGCTATGGAGCAGGCTCATTGCCTGCCGGAACGGTATTTTATTATCGAACGCTCGGCTGCACTCATTGAGCGCCAGCGCGCACGCTTTTCTGCCGCTTTGCCTGCTCATCTTGCTGAGAAAGTGTGTTTTATCTCTCGTTTGGATCAATCCAATTGGCAAGGTGGAATGATTGTCGCCAACGAAGTGCTCGATGCTCTTGCCTGCGAGCGCTTGAAATGGCGGTACAATCAGCCGGATACGGTCAAGCAGATGCGCGTTGGTTTTGACGGCCAGCGCTTTGTTTGGAGTGCAGCGTCGGCGAATGAGGAAATTGTAAACGCAATGCGTATGGTCTCCGAGCGCTTGGCAGACCGAGCGGTGTCGGATTCGGTTTATTGTGAATTGAATCTTCAGGCGCCGGTATTTTTGCAAGATTTGTTTGTGCAATTGCAGGCCGAGGGCAAGCCGGCTCGGATATTACTTTTCGATTACGGCGGGCGCTCTGCAGATGTATACAATCCTGAACGAGCGGATGGCACGTTGCGCTGCCATTTTCGCCACTTGGCTCATAATGACCCCTTTGTATACCCAGGCTTGCAGGACATCACCGCCTGGGTAGACTTTGAGCAAATTCAACACGCCGCCCAGGCGGCAGGTTTTGAGCAGGAAGGCTGGCTTAACCAAGGGCAGTGGTTGCTTAAAACCTCAGTGCCTGATGAGCTGGCAAATCAAATGCAGCAGACAAAAGACCAGGTACAGCAAATCAGGCTCGCCCAGCAATTACGTGATCTGGT
>Ga0129303_100054_pt1 | contig 11902 bp, 13 predicted proteins | sample ElbSprsedimmetaG_FD_94490 | JGI IMG/M metagenome (GOLD analysis project Ga0129303, IMG submission 94490) | Hot spring sediment bacterial and archeal communities from California, USA to study Microbial Dark Matter (Phase II) - Elbow Spring... | ecosystem: Environmental > Aquatic > Thermal springs... | reverse complement strand
CCGGCCGTTGACCAGGGCCTCGGAGCTGCCCGGGCGCAGCCGTACCTCCACCTTAGGGGTGACGACCACCACCTCCTGGTTTTCCTCATCCCATCTCACCTCTGCCCCCATGGAGGTGGCCAGTAACCGCACCGGAGCCATCAACCTGCCCTCCTCGATCCGGGGCGGCACTTCCCAGCCCGTCACCAGCTTGCCATTAGCCCAGATGGAAGGCTCAACCGGTCCCTTTTCCAAGGGATATGATGGATCCGCTCCCCAGGCTACAGGTACCAGGATAAAAAACAGGAGCCAAAACATCCCCCAGATAATCCTCAGGTTCATGGAAACTACCCCTTTCCATAAATTGTGACTCTAAAAGGAATTCTTCCCCAATCCCACAAATCCCTCTTTTTAATAGCTTGGAGAGCGTAAAATTTCAGAAGTGACGGAGGAGGTTCACAAGGGAGGAAACCCTGCCCCATAGGACCCAAAAATAGCCAAATATTTTTCAGGTTTTTCTATTTTTAGGGTCTATTTTTAGGGGGGCCGAGGTTCGAGGGCGTTAACCCAAAGCGCCTGGCAACGTCCGAGCGAGGGCTTCTCATCCAGGCCCCTTGCTCTACCCGGTTAAGAGGAGAGGGGTTCAAAAAGAAGCGAAAGTGTTGGCAGTTTTTCAGGAATTTCTTGCCATATGGGTACAAACCACCTCCTGAAAAAAGCCGTAGAAAGCAGGGGCACCGATTGGATGAATTGAGGGGGGATTACCCCACCTCGCGCTCCCCCTGTTTTTTTATACACGCCCTTCCTGCTGAAACAAAAAAGCCCCTTTCGAAGCAGGGGCGGTTAAAGTTTGGGGCGTAATCCCTTTCCCTTGGAAGCTGTGTTTTGGTTTTTCTCCAGTATTTCGCCAGACAGCTTTTCGATATCTGCCATAAAAGCCTCAAAAAGGGCAAGAACTCCGGCTGCCAGGTTGAAGTCCAAGATTTTCAGTCCAGCAGCTTCCGCGGAGTACGCTTTCTTCAGCTTGACGCGCACAATGGCTTACCAGTTCTTGACACCCAACCTTTTTTTGACTATTATTGAACTCGTCCTGAAAACCAGACGAATATTTTTGGAGGTTAACCTATGCAGATGTGGCTGGAAGCAGGAGACATAAAGCTCAAGATCGCCCTCAACGACACCTTCACCGCCCGGAGGGTTTGGGAGTCCCTGCCCATAGAAGCCGAGGTCAACACCTGGGGTGAGGAGATCTACTTCGAGACCCCCCTAGATCTTCCCCAGGAAAGGCCGCAAGAAACGGTGGAGCTGGGACAGGTGGCCTATTGGCCCCGAGGCAGGGCTTTATGCATTTTCTTCGGCCCCACCCCTGTGTCGGGACCGGGAGAGATCAGGCCCTACAGCCCGGTTACGGTGATAGGAAAAGTAGTGGAAGGGGACCTGGAGGGCTTAAAAAGGGTGCGGGACGGCGAAAAGGTGAGGCTCACCAGGGTGGAAGAATAAAAGATCAGCTCCTATTGGTGCCCTGAATATGACCTGCGGTTCCCTCTCCGGAAACAGCAGGCCTCAAATCCTAGTCTTTTAGCTGGCCGGCACGGTAAAAAAAGTGTATAATGGAATAAGCAATTTAAAAAACCGTAAGCATAAAAGTGAATATCCCCTCATAAACTTAGCCAGCGAAAAACAGACAGGAGGTCATACTTATGGACAGTTTTCCCCTTCCCCAAACCTTCAGGCAGGTCTTAAAAAGGGCCCGGGATAGGGATCCCGAAAGGCCAGCGGCTATCTTCGGGGAAAGGACCATAAGCTATGGGGAGCTATGGGAGAGGGCCCATCGGCTGGCCTACGCCCTTTTCCGGCTGGGCATTAGGAAAGGAGACAAGGTCACCCTTTGGATGCCCAATACTTTGGAATGGATTATAGCCTGGTGGGCTGTTCCCATGATAGGGGCAGTGGTGGTCCCCCTTGACCATTGGTACAGGGAAATAGAAGCCCAACATATAATAAATCATTCCGATTCCAGGATGGTCATCACCTGCCGGCCTACGGGCAAATGGGACTTTTTGTCCATGCTCAAGGAGATAGAAATTCCCCAGGTAGAATACATAATCTCCGCGGGGGCAGCGGAGAAGATAAGCGGCATAGAATTCGAAGAACTGGTCCAAAAAGGAGAGGGCTGGTGGGAGGATGAAGCTTTTCTACACACTCTGGAAGGCATCTCTCCTGAAGAGGTGGGAATAATCCTGTACACCTCCGGCACTACGGGCAATCCCAAGGGCGTAATGCTGTCCCAATACCAGATAATAAAGAATGCTTATGATCAGGGGAGCCGCATGGAGGTCTCGGAGAGGGATAGCCTGGTGGTCACCGTGCCCTTCTCCCACTGCTTCGGCTGTGTCATGTCCATAACTTTAATGGCCAACTTCGCCGGGACCCTGATACCCCTCCTGGCTTTCGACGAAAGAAAAGCCCTGGAGGCGGTGGAAACTTACAAGGGCACCATGATCTACGGCACGCCCACCATGTTCAGCAGGGAGATGAAGCTCCTGCGGAAGGAAAAATTCGATACTTCCAGCCTGAGGACAGGTATAATGGCCGGAGCCCCTTGTCCTGAAGACCTCATGAGGGCTGTGCAGGAAGAGATGGGGGTAAACCTCTGCATAACCTACGGCCTGACAGAGGCTTCACCGGGCATCACCATGACCAGCCTAAAGGATACCTTGGAAGATAGGGTTAAAACAGTGGGTTATCCCCTGCCCCAGGTAGAGGTGAGAATCGTAGATGCCCAGGGCCGGGAACTCGGCCCGGGAGAGGTGGGGGAGATAACCTGCAGGGGTTATAACGTTATGAAGGGATATTATAAAGCTCCGGAACTGACCGGGGAAGTGGTCAAAGGGGGCTGGCTTTATACCGGAGATCTGGGCATGATGGACGAGAGGGGCTATATAACCTTTAAAGGCAGGAAAAAGGAGCTGGTAATAACCGGGGGGATAAATGTCTACCCTATAGAAGTAGAAGGCTTCATACGGCAGATGGAAAAGGTCCACGAAGTGGCGGTTGTAGGTGTCCCCGATGAAGATCTGGGGGAGGTGGTGGCGTGCGCAGTTATACCCAAAGAGGGGGTAGAACTCACCCCCCAAGAAGTGGTGGATTTCTGCTATGGAAAAGTCGCCAGCCCTAAAGTCCCCAGATACGTCCACCTCACCCCTGCCTTGCCCCTGAACGGAAGGGGGAAAATTCAAAAGTATATATTACAAGACATGCTAAAGGATCTAATCCAGAAGGGCAGGCTCCAAAAGATAATACCTACCCAGGTAAGGGAAAAATCTTCCCCGCCCCTTCCCGCTTCCAAATCTGCAGCCAGATGATCCTTTAAACCGGGCCTCCGGCCCGGTTTGCTTCTTTTTCCCTGGGAAAGAAACCTCTCTGGGCCAGTATTATGATGGCAAAATTGTATACAAAATGGCTCGCCACTCCGGTCCAGAAACTGCCGGTATACCAGTAAAGCCCTCCCAGTACCAGCCCCATGACAAAGGCCAGCACCAGGAGTATAGGCCTGGACCAATAGCGAAAATGGAAGAGGGCAAAGACAGCTGAGGTGAACCCTATCGCCCAGCCAGCCGGGAGCCACCGCATTGCCAAGGTCTGGAGGGCTGCCCTGAACAGCAGCTCTTCACTCACAGCGGTGATCGCCGTTACCCCCACCACATGGGGAAAGGTCAATAACTCCACCAGGCAGAGGTTGACCTCGTCCACCCACAGGTTTGGGGATAAAAATCGCAGTAAAAAACGATAAAGCCCCAGAAACATCAATACAAGGGCCAAACCCGAGCCCAAACCGTATCCCAACACCACTTCCCAAGGGGCCCTTAGAAGCAACACTGGCCATAGGCGCTGGTGGGCAATTATAAGAAGGCCCAGGAGACCCAGGCTTCCTTGGCTGAGGTATAAAAGGGTTAAAGGAAGTCCCTTATCCCTTCCGGGGGGAGGATTACTGACCAGGTGGCTTGCCCCCATCCTGGGAGACACCCTCCTCTTCCGGTTGAGGTTGGGTCCCAGAGGAGCTACCTGCCGGCGGCTTTCCAGAAGGATGCCCCTCAGAAGGTTTTTCTCCGGTCTGGGGCTTGGGACTTTGAGGGATCCCATCCCGCTGTTCCTCAGAGCTTGATCCGGAAGGAGCTTCGCTCCCTGAAGATTTCCCAGGCTGGGGTGGAGTAGGGACCTCCTTGGTGCCCATCCTGATTATCTCTTCCACCGGTATATAAAGGCTTTCGGGAAGGGCTTCCTTGCTCCCCCCTATTATCCTCTCCCCACGGACCCTATACCCCTCCTGGCCTTTCTGCTCCACCACCACCTTTCCCCTCTCCAGCCCGGGGTCTTCCTTCCGGATAACCTTAAAGGGAATGACCTCCGTGACCCAGGTCCTTATTTCCACCGGACGTTTGTAGAGGTGATGGCCGTAGATTTTTATCGTGATATAGTCAGGTCCCACCACAGCTCTCAGGTAGAGATATTTTTCAGTGTTATTCTGGAATTTAAAGTCCAAATAGCCGTAGAAAACAGTGGCATCCCTCCCTAAGGGCACATAGCCTACGGGGAGGGCGTGATTATGCCTCTCCACTATCTTCAACCCCGCCAGCAGGACGGCGTTGTACAAGGTGGAGGAAACTCGGCATATGCCTTCTCCCACGGTATCCACAAACTTATTCTCTATAATGGTGGGGGCCTCCCTGTAGCCCGCCTCAGCAGAGCGGGGGCCCACCACCTCGTTAAAGGAGATCACCTGGCCAGGGGCTACGAAAAGGCCGTCGAAAGCCTTGGTGGCCAGGGTGATATTCTGAACCCGGTTGGCCGAGGAGTGGTCGAAATTGACTGTAAACTGGGCCAACAGGGAATCTACCCCCATGCTCTCCACATCCTTAGTGCTCCTCTTGGGAGGCAGGGTTTTAGAGGGCAACCTTATACGGAGATCTTGGCTGCTCTCCAGGATGGACAAGAGCTGGGGATAGGCCGCTTCCAGGTCTGGCCCCCTGCCGTCCCGGCTGGGCACCACTGTTATAACGTCATCAGAGGAAACTCTCAAAAAGGCGTCCTAAGGCGGAACAACCAGCGGCTCGGTTAGACTGCGGAGGGAAGAAAGGAGTCGCCCCTGATCAACTGTATACCTCAGAGGAAAATTGACCCCCTGATTTCTGGCCTTCCACCATTCCCAGAAGCGCTGCCCCATCCATCCCCGGTGGCCTATGGTGTACAACTCCTCTAAGATGTGCCGATCCACCTCCACCCCCAGCTCCTTTAGGGGCAGTTCCCATGACCTACCTTCATAATTCTATTCTGACAGGGCGGAATAATATTTCCTCAGCCCGTATATCCAGCCATTCCGCCACTTTCTCCACTGTTTTGCCACCCATGGGCTGGCCGTCTAGGCAGACACCGGCAATCATTGCTCCAGGGGGACAGATCCTTTTGTCTATAATAGTATAGGGTCAAGGCTATGGTGGAAATCAAAAAAATAGCCAGGAACAGATAGATCCGTAGCCCGGGGATAATCCCTGCTGGCGCAGTCTTGCCTTCCCTCATTTGATCCCTCTTACCCCAACTTCAAGATAAAAATTATTGTTTAATGTTCGACAGAAATATTGCCTATCCTTTTTTGGATGAGTTTTAGGAGCTATCTTGAAAAATTTTAATCCCGTATACGAAAAACCTGGTTTTCTGGATTAAGCCCCCATATATATCCTATATGCTTCCTGGGGAGTTTTGTTTTCCACCGTTACCGCATAGACTGCACTGGTAAACCTTACAGCTTCCTCCAGGGGTTTCTGGGTGGATGTTCCTGCCGGTGGCGTTCCTTCTGGCGCCGCTTATGTGAATTTGCTGATACAATTCTTCCAAAAAGTCCCTGGGGTCCTTAGTATGACCCCCAGCGCAGATGACTCCAGTCCTGCCGGCAGCCAGGACAGCTTCTTTAAAGGCTTCAGGGATGTTTACCTCTGCTTTCCGGGGATAGTTGACCTTAACAAAATCAGCCCCCAAACAAGCAGCTACCCCGCAAGCCCCTGCTATCAGATGTGGGTCGTACTCATCTTCCACCGACTTGCCTCTAGGGTAGGCCCAAATGATGACCACCAACCCCCGCTGATGGGCTTGGTAGACCGTCTGGGCAGCCTTATGAAACATGATATGCTCGAATTCGCTCCCAGGATATATAGTGTAGCCCACCCCGGCTATTTTTAGCCCCGACTGCTCTTTAAGCCTGTACACCTCCTCCACCGTAATCCAGAGGGTGCTCAAGGGGTCTCTCTGGTCCCTTTTTACCAGATGGGTTTTGGAATTGAGCTTGATGATATAGGGTACATCCGGATAATCCATGCCGTAGCGCATGATGAGCCCAGCCTGAGAGGCAAAAGCACCTATTCTGGCCCGGGAAGCTATCCTAAAGAGGTGCTCGGGATCTGCATCCTCTTCTGCTATCCCGGGACCGTAGAAATCATCGTTCAGGTGCTCCACCTTTTGATCCCCGGCAAAGAGGCAGAGCCTACCCGTACCCTGGGTTATCATATCTAACCTCTCTTCAGGAGGCACGTCCAAGGGAACCTTGATATTCACGGCCTTACCCCCCATCCTAAAGTTTTTCCCACCAGCACCTGATTATGCTGATCCCGTTGGCCACCGCTTCCCTCACCACCAAAGGAGGCCTTATTAGGGCCGTTTCCTTAACGCCCGCTCCGGTGGCCTCTATGCCCATACAGCGGGCTTCCCGCAGGGCCCTCCAGAGGTGGAAGTCCTGGGTGACGATGATGGCCGAATTCCAGCCGTGTTCTTCCATAATAGCCTTGGCCTCCCTCAAATTCTTCCTGGTATTTCTAGAAGAAGTTTCCGCACACACAGCCTCTGCAGGAATTCCCCAGGCAAGGAGTAGCTCCTTTGCCGCCGTGCCTTCAGGAAAGGGGCTGAATTTGCCCACACCGTTCCGCAACTCATAGAACAAATATCCCTTAAGGGTACTGTCCGGTTGCTTCCTGCTTCATCGACCGGCACTGGACATCAGCCTGCAACCTCCAGTCTCCACAGGCGTAACTTCCCGCGGAACTCGCGGTAGGGCCGCATCAGCCCGCGGCCAAGGCGAATTTGAGCAGATTCTTTGCAGCGTTTATGTCTCGGTCGTGGTGTGTCCCACACATCAGACACGTCCACGACCGGACAGAAAGCGGAAGTTCAGGGAGAACATGCCCGCAAACGTGGCACGTTTTCGATGTGGGCTCGAAGCGGTCGACCTTTTCGATGTGCACGCCCCGAAGCTTGGCTTTCGCTTCGAGGAGCGCACGGAAGGTCCCCCAGCCGACATCGATGATATGGCGGGCAAGCCGTCCATTTTTAAGCATGTCCCGAACATCGAGTCCCTCGACCGCAATCACCGGATGCGTCCGGACGAGTTCGGTTATGAGTTTGTGGAGAAAGTCCAGCCGGATGTTTCGAATCCGGCGGTGGAGTCGGGCGACAGCGAGGCGGGTCTTCTCATAGTTTCTCGTTCGTTCGATGAGCCTCCCCTTTTCATCCCTCACTCCGCGGCGCGAAAGTTTCCGTTGAAGCCTTTTTAGACGTTTGAGCGCGCGCTGAAGCGGTCTAGGCGCATCGGTCTTGTGGTGCGCTCCCGTTTCATCCGCCAGCGTCACAAAGCTGTCCAAACCCACGTCGATTCCTGCTGCCGGCCCCTCAGGCGCGGAATCGGATCGGGAATGTCTTCCTCCACCGTAAGGCTCACGAACCAGCGATCGGCCTCGCGGCTTACGGTGGCGTGGAGGATACGCCCTTGGGGTAGATACATGCGCACGGTGCCGTTCTCTTTTTGCCGAACGGGTTTCTCCTTCAGGCGGACGGCGCCAATCCGGGGCAGGACGACGTGCCGTGCCTTTCCGGGATAACGCCTGTCGCTTCCGTCCAGAAGCAGGCGGATCGTGCCGGAGCTGTTGTCCAGCCTGAAGCTGTCCCGCCGGTCGTGCTTGCGGCGGAACTTCGGGTAGCCGACTTTTTTCCTTACCTTCAACCCGCGGAAGAAGTTTGCAAACGCCTTTTCCAGATCCCGGAGGGCTTCCTGCGGCGCCCACTTGGACACTTCGTACATCCAGGGGAAATCCGTCTCTTTGAGGCGGTTCAGTTCCCGGTGAAGCCCGTAGCAGTTCGTAGAACGGCCTTCCTTCTCGTAGATCTCTTTCCACCGCGCGAGGCCCCAGTTGTAAGCGAAGCGGGCAGCCTCGGCGTGTTTGGCGAGGAGAATTCGCTGTTCCTTGTTGGGATCGAGTTCATACCGGTAGGCTCTATGGGTCTTCATGTTGAAGCGCTTCCAGCGCCTTTTTTGCTCGGCGTCTCGCGGAACGCTTGCCGTACAAGCGAACGGCGAGGGAAGTGAGCACTTCGGTCATATCGCGCACCAGGTCGTCGTCCACTTCCCTTTCTTCGACCACTAGGATGCAGCGTCCTTGAGCCCGGAGAGCAGCCTCGATGAATTCAAAACCGAAGCGCGTGAGCCGGTCCCGGTGTTCCACGATAATCGTCGTGACGTTTGGATCGGAAAGTATTTTGATAAGTTCCCTCCGCTTGCCGTTTAGACCGGACCCGATTTCCTTGACCGTCTTTCCGATCGAAAGGCCTTGGGCGTTGGCAAATTCCAGAAGCTTCACCACCTGCCTTTCCAGGTCGGCCTTCTGGTCGGAAGACGACACCCGGGCGTAAAAGGGCGACGATGCCAGCTTTCGGCGCTTCGGGCTCAAAGACGAGAATCGTGCCTGAGGGTGGGATTTCAAACGGCACGGGCATTTTGCCCTCTCTGACCCAACGCCAGGCCGTCTTGTAGGTGATGCCGTGCTTTTTAGCCCATTGGCTGAGTTTCATAGGTATATTCTACCTGAAAAAGAAATAAAGGTAAATTATATTTCCAACTGCTGGCAGCCCCGCGTCCACCAGCATCTTGCGGAAAGTGTGCCGGAGCCTGTGCGGGGTCACGTCCACGCCCGCCAGCCTGCCCAGCTCCCGCAGCCGCTTCTGGACGGCGCGGCTGGTCATGGGGCCGCCGTCCCTACCGGGGAACAGCCACTCGCCGGAAACACCCTCAAGGTATTTAGCCAGGGCCTTCCGGGCCGTGGCGTTCAGCGGCACCTGTTTCCTGTCTCCTCGATCTTGAACAGCTGAAGCTACGGGAAAAAGTTGTCGGGCCCGGCCCTACCGCAGCTTTCTGCCCTTCCTGCTCAGCAGAAAGAAGAGGTCGTTTCTGTCCTGCTCTCTCAGTCCCTGCTTCGTTTTAATCAGTGTTTTAATCAGTGTGTCGAGGTCTGCCACCACCACCGGTTCCCCCTCCAAGTCGAAGACCACAGTGCCCGCGTTGTCTATCTCGACATCGCCGATCCTGGCTATGAGGTCCACCACGATTTCGTCTACGACCCGGACGACACCGTGCTTCTCCAGGTCGTCCGGTCGGAGGTCTTCTGCTGCCCTGTCAGGGAGCACCAACAGGGCCTGCTTTAGCTTCCGGACATTCTCGGGTGAGGGATCGACGAGGAAGTCGATGTCGTGCGTCATCCGGGGCCTGCCGTGGAAGTTCACGGCTAGACCCCCGACCAGCACGTACCGAACGCCCAATTCTCGAAAGCGGCGGCAGATTTTCTTCAGGTCTTCTTTCGTGGGGGGCTTGCTCCCGGGGCCTCCCCCAGTAACATCCGGACTTCCCATTCCTCCTCCTCATAGGTGGAAAAGCGCCAGACGCCGCGCGGGATGGGGAGCCTGCCGCAGAGCGCCAGGGCGAGTTCCACGAAGCCGTCCCAGTACTCTGCAAAAGGCGGCGTCTCCTCCGGATCCCTCCTGCCGATTACCTTCATAACCAACCAATCCTGGTTCGTAAAACCTACCTGAATTTAACTTCAGGCAGGGACCCCCTCCGAACCAGGCATACACCTCCTTTCCTGCAGATCGGCCCTTCTGGGCCTACGGCTGAAGCCGGAAGGCAGACCCTCGGCTTCAGCCGTAGGGTCTATGACCGCTCAAATTCCTCCAAAACTTCCTCCGGAAGGGGCGCTTCAAAATCGGGTGCGATGAATATCTTCCCTTTGGCGGTGCCGGGAACCCTCCTCCCCTCTTCCGCCATTACCGGAACCAGACGGGCCACCGGAACGCCGGCCTCGGCAATGATCACCTCTCTTAAGCGGCGCTGGAGGCCCTGGCTTTTAAGCCTGGGGAGGAAAGCGCCGCGCTTTTAAACTTTTCGTAGCGCCAGCCGTCGAAGCGCTGTAAAAGCCTGAAACGCTTCCAGGATACGCCCTGGCAGACACGGTCTCCCAAAAAGTTTTTCAGGTCAAAATAGCCGCTCGCACGCACAGCCACAAAACCAACATGTCTTCCCGCATACTTCCCGGCAGGCACTTCTGCCACCACTAGGTCGCCCGTAGCGAAGCCGAAGTGGACATTCTTCCGCAGCCGGTGTGCTCTGGGGAAGCCGTGCCGGTCGAAGTTCGCCATCTGCCTCCTACCGCGCCCCACCGCACGGAAGACCTGCACGTACTCTGCAGCAACCTCTAGCTTGTCGGGTACTTCCCCCACACAGCGGGCATCGAAGTAGTGGGTCTTGGGAAGGCTGAGCCTCGTCCGGTCGTACTTGGTCCGGGCGGTGGTAGCGGTAAAAACGGGCAGACCGAGCGACCCGAGCCTTTCCACCAAAGCGTGCCGTGCGGCATTCATGAAGGCTGCACCCTTGAGCGGCTCTCCGAGCTGGGACAAGACCTTCGGTACGTTATCTGCTCTCTTCCTATCCACTGCCCGTTCAGATCTCTTCAGCTCTTCCAGCCACTCCTGGAGCAACTTGTTCCCCTTGGTCTGGTTGCCCTCCCGGCAGGTGAAGGTAAGGTTGGACACCCGGTCGGTGCCGCCCCTCGACTTCGGGACTACATGGTCCACCTCCAGTGGCACGTTCTCCTTCCCGCAGTAGGCGCACTTCCTGCCCCACTTCTCCAGCAGGTACTCCCGCACCTCACAGCCGGTAAGCTCGTCCCGCTGGTACTCCACTCCGAAAATCTCCGGGTTCTGGAGCTTCTGGGTGTCGAACTTAGCCGACTCCACTATGATTTCTCTGATGGGCAGCCAGCGGAGGAGTTTTTTGACTGTTGAGAGCGCCCAGTTTATGCGGGCCTCAGCGCTCGGGGGCAGCCAGCCCTCCGGTCTTCTGCGGTTGTCAAAGCGCGGCTTCCGGTACCTGGTCCTGCGGCTGCGGCGGCTCCACCTTGCCTGCCTCCTGGAGAGGAGCTTCTCCGGTATGTCTGTGCGGTGGTGAACTTCGGCAAAGAAGACGGCTGCTTCTTTTCCTTCCGCCACCCGCACCACGGAAATTCCGGTGGCCTCATAGCCGGGGTCGATCTTGAGTTTGAGGGGCTGAAGAACTGACTGCTCGACAATCCTGTCCTTCAGACGAATGACAAAGGGGACAAGCCGGTGGACAACGGCTCTCCCTTCTTTCAAGAGTTTTCTTGCCTGCCTTTCAGAACAAGGCATGATCGGTCGCTTGTGTTGGTCCAGAACAAAAACCACCATTCTCCCTCCCTTTTTGGGACCCCTTACGGGGCTTGTGACGGGCCGAGGCGGACTTTTCCCGGCGCCCTCCTCGCCAATGTTACCGAGCGGCCTTCTCCCGGCAGCCGGGCTACAGCACGCCACCGTTCCGCAACTCATAGACAAATATCCCGCTGGGATACTGTCCGGTTGCTTCCTGCTTCACCGACCGGCACTGGACATCAGCCTGCAACCTCCAGTCTCCACAGGCGTAAGTAACTTCCCGCAAAAACTCGCGGTAGGGCCGCATCAGCCCGCGGCCAAGGCGAACTTGAGCAGGTTCTTTGCGGCGTTTACGTCTCGATCGTGCGGTTGGCCTTTACATTTCTCGCTT
>Ga0129303_100053_pt1 | contig 11978 bp, 13 predicted proteins | sample ElbSprsedimmetaG_FD_94490 | JGI IMG/M metagenome (GOLD analysis project Ga0129303, IMG submission 94490) | Hot spring sediment bacterial and archeal communities from California, USA to study Microbial Dark Matter (Phase II) - Elbow Spring... | ecosystem: Environmental > Aquatic > Thermal springs... | reverse complement strand
CTGGGAGAGGCTGAGGGAGGTGGTGGAAATCGTGCGGCCTTCCTTGGCCATGGACATCATGGTTTACACCCCCCAGGAGATGAGGAGCTTGGAAGATAACCTCCTTTTTCCAGGAAAGAGATTTTGAAGAAGAGGAAGGTCCTCTATGAAAAAGGCGGATAAATGGTTTGAATTCTCCTTGGACGATCTGGACTCCGCCGCCATAAATGCTCAAAGCGGGTAAATACCACAAGGTGTACTTTTTTGCCCATCAGGCAGCAGAAAAGGCCCTTAAGGGCTTTTTGCTTACCAGGGGATTTATCTCCCCTAAAATCCATAATCTGATAGATCTGGTGAACCTCTGCGTCAGGTACGACAGCTCTTTTGCTGAATTTTTACCCCAGGCCCGCCTCTTAAATCAGTTCTACCTGCCCACCCGGTATCCCGGGGTCCTGCCGGGAAACCCCCTTCTGGAGGTGGATAAGGGAACAGCAGAAGAGGCTTTAGGTTGGGCCAAGGGCATTTTTGCTTATTGCAAGAAAATGGGCCTGGCCGGATAGCGAACCACGGGCCTTCAAGGCTGAGGAGAATTGCGGTATAACTACAGGTGTCGTATAATGGAGAAAGATTTCGCTCCAAGCAAGCTACATCCTTGCGGTTACCGCGTAGTATCGCTACCCCATTTTGGGGCCCGGGGTGAGGGTGGAGTTCAGGGGAATCCTTGGTAAGGGGCAGGGGAAAGAAACCTAGACCTTCAAGTTGAAGGTTCGGCATCCCAAGCCCTTTTGTAAATCCTAAAGGGAAGATAGGGGGGGGAAGGATGTTGGTGATAAAACCGCCCCCTGTCCTGGAGGGCATTATAAAGCCGCCTGGGGATAAGTCCATATCCCACAGGGCAGCCATAATAGGGGCGCTGGCTTCCGGCACCAGCTATATAGAGGGCTTTCTGGAGAGCGCCGATACCCTGAGCACCTTGAAGTGCATGAAGGCCCTGGGGGCGGAAATAGAGGGACCCCAGGAAGGGCGGCTGGTCATAAAGGGCCAGGGGCTTCAGGGTTTGCGGGAGCCGGAAGACGTGCTGGACGCTGGCAACGCCGGCACCACCATGAGGCTTCTGCTGGGGGTGCTGGCAGGTCAACCCTTTTACAGCGTCATAACCGGGGATCAATCCCTGAGGAGGCGGCCTATGGGGAGGGTCACCCGCCCTCTCCAGCAGATGGGGGCCCAGGTTTGGGGAAGACAGGATGGGGAACTGCCCCCCCTGAGTCTCCGCGGGGGCCGGCTGAAGGGAATCCAATACACCCTGCCCGTGGCCAGCGCCCAGGTAAAGTCGGCCCTCTTGCTGGCAGGGCTGTTCGCCTCCGGTCCCACCACTGTTATAGAGCCTATCCCCAGCAGGGACCATACGGAGAGGATGCTCAAGGCCGCCGGGGCCCCCATCACCCGGCAGGATAACGCCATAACCATAGAAGGGGCCTGCCGCCTTTGCCCCCTTTCCCTGGAGGTGCCGGGAGATATATCTTCTGCGGCTTTTTTCCTGGTAGCGGGATGTATCCATCCCCGGGCCCGGATACAATTGCTGGGGGTAAACCTGAATCCCACCCGGGCCGGAATCTTAGAGGTGTTGGAAAAAATGGGAGCGGAGATAAAGATAAAGAACATAAGGGAGAGCAGCGGAGAAGAGATAGGGGATCTGGAGGTATCCAGCAGTGCCTTGGAAGGGGTGGAAATAGGGGGCAGCCTCATACCCCGGCTTATCGACGAGATCCCGGTCCTGGTGGTGGCCGCTTCCGTGGCCAGGGGCAGGACGGTGATCAGGGATGCAGCCGAACTGAGGGTCAAGGAGAGCAACCGTATAGATCTTCTGGCCCTGGAATTGAACAAGATGGGGGCCCAGGTCTACCCTCAACCCGACGGCTTCATTGTGGAGGGGTCCGGAGGTGAGCCCCTGAAGGGAGCAGAAGTGGATAGCCATGGGGACCACCGCCTGGGCATGGCCCTGGCCGTGGCTTCCCTGGTGGCCCGGGGGGAGAGTACCATCCTGAACAGCCGCTGTATAGGCGTATCTTATCCCGCTTTCCCCCGCGATCTGGCCCGCCTGGGGGTGGAGGTAAGGGAAGGGAATTGAGGATAAAGGGAAATATAGCCATAGATGGTCCTGCTGGAGCTGGTAAGAGCACAGTGGCCAAGCTCATAGCCCAGAGGTTGGGTTACGTCTATGTGGATACGGGGGCCATGTATAGGGCCCTTACCTGGAAGGCTCTGGAAAGGGGCATTTCTCCCCAGGACGAAGAGGGCTTGCTGTGCTTGCTGAGGAAGATAGACTATCGCCAGGAGTTCAACCCCGACGGGAGCATAAGGGTATATTGGGGGGATAAAGACATAACCCGGCTTATAAGGGGGGAAAAGGTGACGGAAAATGTCTCCACTGTGGCCCAGCACCCGAGGGTGCGCCAGGCCCTGGTGGGCCTCCAAAGAGAAATGGCCCGCACAGACCGGGTGGTCATGGACGGGAGGGATATAGGCACCAATGTATTGCCCGATGCCCCTTATAAGTTCTTCCTCACCGCTTCTTTAGAAGAGAGGGCCAAGCGCCGTTACCTGGAGCTCCTATCCCAGGGGGAAAAGGTGACCCTGGAAGAAGTCAAAAGGGACATAGCCCGGAGGGACGAAAGGGATAGCCAGAGGCCTGTTGCTCCCCTCAAACCCGCAGCTGACGCCGTCATAGTGGATACCACCCACATGAATCCCGAAGAGGTGGTGGATTTCATGCTGGAGAAGATTAAGGAGAGGTCCCTAAAAGCCCGAGATTGAATTGGGGGGAGGAGCCCGTGTTCTATCAGGTAGCCAAATTTATATGCTATTTATTTTTAAAGTTCATATGCCGATGGGAAGTCAAAGGACGGGAAAAGTTTCCCCTAAAAGGGCCGGTAATAGTAGTGGCCAACCATGTGTCCTACCTGGATCCTGTGGTGGTGGGGGTTGCCTGTCCCAGGAGGGTCCATTTCATGGCCAAGGAGGAGCTCTTCCACGTCCCCTTCTTGGGCTGGATCATAAAAAAGCTCCACGCCTTTCCCGTGCGCAGGGAAAAGAGCGATCGCCTGGCCCTAAAAACGGCCCTGGAGATTTTACGCCGGGGAGAGGTTCTGGGGATCTTCCCCGAGGGGACCCGCTCCAAGACGGGAGAGCTGGGCCCCTTGCAGCCTGGGGCCGCTTCTTTAGCCCTGAAGATCGGGGCCACCATCCTGCCCGTGGCGGTCAAAAATACCAACAGATGGCTTAAGGGACGCATAGAAGTGATTTTCGGCGATCCCCTTCAGGTGGGACCCGCTAATCCCGTCACCCCCCAGCAGGTGGAAGATCTTACCCGGCTTATACATAACTGCCTTAAAAATCTTTTAAACTTGTAGGATTTTTGCGATTGAAGGAGGAATTTAATCCTTCTTTTCGAAAAAAATATACCAGGGGGATAAGAAGGATCTCTGGGAGAGGCAGATCACCAGTGGAAGTCATAGTGGCCCCCCATGCGGGGTTCTGCTTTGGAGTGGAAAGGGCAGTGAAAATTGCCCGGGAAGCCCCCAAGCCTGTAGCCACCCTGGGCAAGCTCATCCACAATCCCCAGGTGGTGGAACAGCTGGCCCGGGAGGGCATATACCCCGTAGCCTCCCTGGAGGAGGTGCGCCATGGCCGGGTAATCATCCGCTCCCACGGTGCGCCTCCGGAGGTGCTGGCCCGGGCCCGGGAATTGGGCCTAAAGATCATAGACGCCACCTGCCCTTACGTGGCCAGGGCCCAGCGGCTGGCCAGCACTCTGGCTGCCAAGGGGTACGAAGTGGTCATCTTCGGAGATCCCTCCCATCCCGAGGTTCAGGGATTGAAAGGGTGGGCCAGGGATAAGGGCGTAGTGGTGTCCTCCCGGGAAGAAGCCCTGTCCCTCCCCCACCGCCCCAAACGGGCCCTGATTTCCCAGACCACCCAGCCGGAAGAGAAGCTGGAGGAGATAGCCGCCATCTTGAAGGAAGAGAGCGGGGAATTGAGGGTATACAATACCCTCTGCCGCACTACCCACCAAAGGCAGAAGGCGGCTTTAGAGCTGGCCCTTCAGGTGGATGTGATGGTGGTGGTGGGGGGCAGGGAGAGCGCCAATACCAGACACTTGGTGGAGATCTGCCGCAGTACCGGTACCCCCACTTATCATATCGAAACTGCAGGGGAACTGCAGAGTTGTTGGTTTAAAAATGCCCGGAGGGTCGGGATAACTGCTGGCGCCTCGACCCCAGCGTGGATTATCGAGGAGGTAGTGGTAATGTTGTCTGAACAGGAAAAGAAGGATATCCATCAAGAGGGAGAAGAAGAGCAGGCTTCTGCCCTGGTTTCCGCCGAGGTTGAGGCCCCAACCTCCTCCGACGGGGGAATTGAGTCTCACCCCTTACCCAGGTTGCGGCGGGGAAAAATTTTGAGCGGAGTAGTGGTGCAGATAACCGATAACGAGGTTCTGGTGGATATAGGCGGCAAGGGGGAAGGGGTGATACCTCTAGAAGAGCTCAGCCATAGAAAAATAACCGACCCCCGGGAAGTAGTCTCGGTGGGGGATACTATACAGGTCATGGTGCTGAGGCCAGAGGACGAAGAGGGGAGGCCGATCCTTTCCAAACGCCGGGCCGACAGGATAGAGGCCTGGAATAAATTAGAAGAAGCCCTGGCCAACGGCACAGAAGTGCAGGGAGAGGTAATAGAAGTGGTAAAAGGCGGCCTCCTGGTGGATGTGGGGGTGAGGGGGTTTGTACCTGCCTCCCTTCTGGAAATGAGCTATGTCCCCGACCTGAGCCCCTATGTGGGGAAAACCCTCCGCCTCAAGGTGGTGGAACTGGACCGCAGCAAAAACAAGGTAATCCTATCCCACAGGGCGGTGCTGGAGGAGGATCTGGCCAGACAGAGGGAAGCCACCTGGGCCAGCTTGGAAAAAGGCCAGGTGCGCAAGGGCATAGTGAGGAGATTGACCAATTTCGGGGCTTTTGTGGATCTAGGAGGGGTTGACGGCCTCCTCCACATCTCGGAGATATCCTGGGGCCGGATCGATCACCCGGGCGAAGCCCTGGAGGAAAACCAGGAAATAGAAGTGGTGGTCCTGGACGTAAATCGAGAAGAAGGCAGGATATCCCTGGGCAGGAAACAGCTCCTCCCCAATCCTTGGGACACGGCAGCAGAACGCTATCCGGTAGGTTCCATAGTCCAGGGCAAGGTGCTGCGCCTGGCTCCCTTCGGGGTTTTCGTGGAAGTGGAGCCGGGTATAGAGGGGCTGATCCACATATCCCAGCTGGCCGACCGCCACGTGGAAAGGTGCGAAGAGGTGGTGCAGCCTGGAGACGTGATCCCCGTAAAGGTGCTGGGGGTTGACCCGGAGGCCCAGCGCATGAGCTTGAGCTTGAGGCAGGCCTTAAAGGAGAAAAGCAAGAGGGAAAACCGTCAGCCCGCCAGGAGGGAGGAGGAAGAAGAGACGAATTCAGGGGCCACAGTCACCCTGGGGGAACTCTTCGGGGATCTTTTAGAAGAGACCAAGGAGAAGCTTTAAGACAAAGCCAAAGGCGGCCGCAAGGCCGCCTTTCATGGTATAAACCCCATCTTCCTGGGAAAATCTAAACCCAGGAGGTGAAGGATCATGATGGGGTATACCTTGGGAGTCTTTCTGGTGGTGGCAGTGTTTCTGCTGATCTATTTTGGCCTAGCCCATAGGGTCCTGGATAGGCTCTATCTAAGCGATAAGGCTGCCCTCCTCTTGGGGGCCATGATATTGGGCAGTTTTATCAATATCCCCTTGAGCTCGGGGAGGGTGGTCTCCTCCCTAAATGTGGGGGGCGCCCTTCTGCCCTTAGGTTTAGCCGTATATATCCTCTACCGGGCAGGTACCGCCTGGGAGATCTGGAGGGCTATTCTCAGCGGTATAGCCACCGCCGCAGTCCTTTTCGGCCTCACTTTGCTGACCCGGGGCCGGGAGGCCTGACACGTGACCGGCTTGAATCTGTTGGAGATCCCCTTTTCTATTACCCTTTGATAGCAGCCCTGGTTGCCTATGGGGTGGGACGTTCCCGGAGGGCAGCCTTTGTGGGAGCTATTCTGGGGGTATTGCTTTTGGACCTGGCGGATCTGGTGTACTACTTGACCTAGGGGATAAGGGGAAGAGTGGCCTTCGGGGGAGCAGGGGTAGTAGACATAACCTTTATAGCCCCGGTGCTGGCCGTGGCCCTGGCGGAGGTCATAGGGGAGACCAGGGAAAGGCTACAGGGCGGCCCGGGAGGGGAGGGACGATCCCCTTCCCTTTTAAAAAATTTAAAAGCTCCCCTTAAGCCCTTTCTAGGGGGAAAGGAGGACAAAGGCTCCGATGGGTAGACAGAGAAAGGATATCAATTGGGTGGGGCTCTGGTTTTTGGCCCTTCTGGTTCTCGGGCTTATGGGATCAACCCTGGCATACCACTGGTGGGCCAGGAAGCATGTTTCCAGCTATTCCTGGAAATTTATAGGGGTAAAGCAGCATACCGAAGGTCCCTATTCTGTACTTGTGGATGAGCAGGGTAACGTCCTGGACATGATGGCCCGCAAAGTGTATATAGGCGATGAATTCATCTCCTCCGACAACCGCAGGTACCGGGTCATGAAAATAGAAGGAAACCGGGCCATCTGCCGGGAGGTGGGCCTGGAACCTCCCCCCTTCCCTTGACTTTATCGATAAGGGAGAGGGCTGTACAGGCGGGCAGAAGCCAGACCGTAGGTATTTACCATTCCCATGATGATGAATCCTATGTGCCTTCCCAGGGCACGGAGAGCATCCCTGGAAGAGGGGGGTGCTCCAGGTGGGGGAGACCTTAGCCCAGCGCCTGCGGGGCATGGGGCTGACCGTGCATCACGATCTCACCTCCCATGCCCCCCATGACGATGCCGCTTACCGCCGTTCCCGGCGTACTGCAGTAGAGCTGCTGAAAAAAGGAGCTGCGGCCCTATTCGATATTCACCGGGATGGGGTCCCTGACCCTGTCTTCTATGAGCGCACCATCCATGGCCAGAAGGTGACTTCTTTACGGTTTGTGGTAGGCAGGGAGAACCAGAATATGCAGTCTAATCTAGATTTTGCCAAAAGGTTAAAGGCCGAGGCCGATTCCCGCCACCCCGGGCTGATTAAAGGTATCTTCTTGGGGGCTGGGGATTATAACCAGGATCTATGCCCTCGGTCCGCCCTTTTAGAGGTGGGCACTTACACCAACACTTTGGAAGAGGCCCAGAGGGGCATCGCCCTCTTCGCCGATGTCGTCCCCCCTGTTCTGGGGATCCCGGTTCAACCCGCGGCTGCCCAGACACCCAGCACCAAGGCGGACTGGAAGGGGATATTTTACATCCTGCTGGCTCTGCTGCTGGGAGGAGGTATTTATCTCCTGATAGCCAGCGGCGGCTGGGATAAGGCCTGGGAAAGGCTGAGGCATTTCACCACGGTGGAATGGGGGGATATCTGGGGACTTCAGGGCCGAAAGCCTCTGCCAAGGCGGGAGGATCGATCCCCAGAAGGGGAAGAGCAAAAAAATGAAGGGGAGTAAAAAGCAGGAGCCAGCTCCTGCTTTTTAACTTGGCCCTCCTTGACGGATAAAGGCGGATATCGGATAATTGAAGCGTAGAAAGCAGAATGGAGGTAAACGGTGAGAAGACCTCTGGTGGCCATTGTGGGGCGCCCCAATGTGGGCAAGTCCACCCTCTTCAACCGGCTGGTGGGGGGGAGGATCTCCATTATCGACGACGAGCCGGGGGTTACCCGGGATAGGATCTATGGGGAGGTGGAATGGCGAGGCCGCACCTTTACCTTGGTGGATACCGGCGGATGGATGGGCACGCAGGGGGACGTCATAACCCGGCAGGTTAAGCGGCAGGTAGAACAGGCCCTCCAGGAGGCTGACCTCATACTGATGGTGGTGGATCAAAAGGAGGGCTTGCTTCCAGAAGACGAGGAGATGGCCAAGATGGTGAGGCGCCAGAACAAACCGGTAATACTGGTGGTCAACAAGGTGGACGATTTTTCCAGTTTTTCTGGCGCTGAGTTTTATTCCCTGGGATTGGGGGATCTTTTTCCCGTCTCCGCCCTTCACGGCCTAAATACAGGCGATCTCCTGGACAAGATCCTAGAACTGCTGCCGGAGGAAAGGGAAGGGGAAGGCAAACCGGAGCCCGTATTGAAAATAGCCGTTGTGGGACGCCCCAATGTGGGGAAGTCCTCTCTGGTAAACCGCCTTTTGGGGGAAGACCGGCTCATAGTCACCCCTGTACCCGGAACCACCCGGGATGCGGTGGATACGCCCATATATTACAAAGGACAACCCCTCCTCTTTATAGACACGGCAGGCATAAGACGCAAAAGCCGGGTGAAGGAACCCCTGGAATACTACAGCGTGAAGAGGGCCCTGAAGGCCATTGAAAGATCAGACGTGGTCCTCCTGGTGTTGGACGGGGTGGAGGGGGTTACGGAGCAGGATAAAAAGATAGCAGGTTTTGCCCATGAAAGGGGCAAGGGGTCGGTAATCCTGGTGAACAAGTGGGATCTGGTGGAAAAGGACGCCCACACAGCCCAGCGCTATGAAGAAGCCATAAGGCACGAACTCTATTTCCTCCACTATGCCCCTATACTCTTCATCTCCGCCCTCACGGGCCAGAGGGTGAACAGGGTTTTGCCCACAGTGCTGGAAGTGGGGGATCAACACGGCAGGTGGATCTCCACCGGCTTGCTGAACAGGGTGGTGCAGGAGGCGGTGGCCTTAACCCCTCCCCCTTCCCTGAGCGGCAAAGAGGTGAGGATTTTTTACGCCACTCAGGTCAAGACGCGTCCTCCCACCTTTCTTTTTTTTACCAACCGCCCGGAAGATATCCATATCTCCTACCGGCGCTATTTAGAAAATTTTCTGCGGCAATACTTCGGTTTTGAAGGGACCCCCTTGCGCCTTATCTTCCGGGAGAGATAACAACAAAAGGAGGTTTGAACATGTGGTTTTTTTTGCTGCTGCTGGCGTACCTTTTGGGGTCTTTCCCCACCGCCCATGTGATCAGCTGGTATTTCTACGGCGTGGATATCAGGAGGAGGGGAAGCGGCAATGTGGGCGCCACCAATGTGCTGAGGACTTTGGGCCCCCTTCCCGGTTTTCTGGTATTGGCGGTGGACATATGGAAAGGGGTCCTGCCGGCATGGCTGGGCCTAAAATACGGTTGCCCCTGGTTAGCGGCAGGCGCTGGCTTGGCTGCCCTGGTGGGCCATAACTGGTCCATCTTCTTGGGATTTCAAGGGGGAAAGGGGGTGGCCACCGCTGCGGGAGCGGTGCTCATCATGGCGCCTAAAATTTTACTGGTGCTTTTGCTGATATGGCTTCTGGTGGTCCTCCTTTCCCGTTACGTTTCCCTGGGGTCTATAACTGCCGCCTTCCTTGCCCCTTGGCTTTTGATCTTCACCGGCCAACCCCCCTATGTTCTCTACGGTATAATAGCGGCCGTTATAATCATGTGGAGGCATTACCCCAACATAAAGAGGCTCCGGGCAGGTACAGAACACCGCCTGGGGGAGCGGCTTTAATGAAGATAGCCGTGGTGGGAGCGGGGAGCTGGGGTACAGCCCTGGCCCTGGTTTTGGCCCGCAAGGGCTTAAGGACCACGCTATGGTGTAGAAGAAGGGAACTGGAAGAGGAGATAAAGGAAACCCGGCAGAATTCCTATTATCTGCCCCAGATCCATATCCCACCCCAGGTCACCCCCACTTCGGATTTGGAAGAAGCGGTGAGGGGGTGCCAGGTGGTGGTCTTAAGCGTCCCTTCCCAGGCGGTGAGGGAGCTGGGAAGGAGATTGAAGCAGGCTTTACCCGGCGATATCCTCCTGGTGAACACGGCCAAAGGGCTGGAAGTGGAAAGCCTAAAGAGATTGTCCCAGGTCTTGCAGGAGGAGGGATGGAAGAGGATAGCAGTCCTTTCCGGGCCCAGCCATGCCGAAGAGGTGGCCAGGGGGCTACCCACCACCGTGGTGACAGCCTCTGAAAACTTAAAAGATGCGGAGCATGTCCAGGATATATTTATGGAAGCCAGTTTTCGGGTGTACACCAGTTCTGACGTTATTGGGGTGGAATTGGGGGGGGCCTTGAAAAACGTCATCGCCCTGGCCACCGGTATAGCAGAGGGTCTGGGCTTGGGGGATAACGCCCGGGCTGCTTTGATGACCCGGGGAATAGCGGAGATGGCCCGTTTGGGGGTGGCCATGGGGGCCAGGGCCACGACCTTTGCCGGGCTAAGCGGTATAGGGGACCTGATCGTAACCTGCACCAGCCGTTATAGCCGCAACCGCAGGGCGGGCATCCTTTTGGGCCAGGGCAGGTCCCTTGAGGAGGTGATCTCCAGCACCCGCATGGTGATAGAGGGCATAAGGACAACTGTGGCGGCCAGGTCTCTAGCCCATAGGTATGGGGTGCGCATGCCCATAACCGAAGAGGTCTATCAGGTGCTCTATGGGGGCAAAGCCCCGGCAAAGAGCGTGGCCGATCTCATGGGCAGGCCCCGCACTCACGAGATGGAGCCAGGGGTCTGGTAGAAAACCGTTCTTTTCTTCCTCCCTCGGGCATAATTGGTTAAGGGTTGGATTTATAAAAATCGGCCGGGTAATATTTTTTTGAGCCCAACATATAGATGTAATGTTAAAACGTGTCAGGAGCCCTTTGATTTCTATAAAGCCTTGGGGAGGGAGTAAGGGGTGGATAAGCGAGATATCTTCAAGGACATAACCGAACGTACCGGGGGAGATATCTACCTAGGAGTAGTGGGACCTGTGCGAACCGGGAAGTCCACTTTCATCACCCAGTTTATGGAGAAACTGGTGCTTCCCAATATAAAGAACCCCAACGAGAGGGATAGGGCCCGGGACGAACTGCCCCAGAGCGGGGCCGGCAGGATGATAATGACCACCGAACCCAAATTTATCCCCAAAGAGGCGGTGGAAATAACCATCCGGGAAGGCCTCAAGGCCCGGGTACGGCTGGTGGACAGCGTGGGCTACACTGTACCGGGAGCTTTAGGCTATGAGGACGGTACCGGTCCCAGGATGGTGAGGACGCCCTGGTTTGAAGAACTGGTACCCTTCCAGGAGGCGGCGGAGATAGGTACCCGCAAGGTCATAACCGATCACGCCACCATAGGGATAGTGGTCACCACTGACGGCAGCATAACCGACATCCCCAGGGAAAACTACGTGGACGCTGAAGAGAGGGTTATCTGGGAACTCGAGGAACTGGGAAAGCCCTTTGTGGTCCTCTTGAACTCGGTGCACCCTTGGGCTGAGGAGACGGCCATCCTGGCCGGGGAATTGGAGTCCACCTATGACGTCCCGGTGCTGCCTGTGGACTGCCGCAACCTGGCGGAGGAGGATATACTCCACATTTTGGAGGAAGCCCTGTATGAATTCCCGGTGGCTGAAGTCAACGTGAATCTGCCCCGCTGAGTGGAGGAGCTGCCCAGGGATCACTGGCTGCGGGAACAGCTGGAGGAATGCGTGCGGGGGGCTATAGGGGAAATCCGTCGCCTCAGGGAAATCAACGAAGCCATAGCCAAGCTCAACGAGTACGATATAGTTCACCGGGCCTCTTTGAAGGATATGGACCTGGGTACCGGTACGGCCACCATCGATCTGGCCCTGAAGGAAGAGCTCTTCTATTCCATCCTGCGGGAAGTCAGCGGACTGGAGGTTATGAGGAAATCACGAGGTGCTGAGGTGGCTGAGGGAATTGGCCTCGATAAAAAGGGAATGGGATAAGATCGCCTATGGGATCCAGGAAGTGCGCACCACCGGCTATGGAGTAGTGATCCCCACAGAAGAGAAAATGGAATTGGCGGAGCCGGAGCTGATAAAACAGGGGGCCGTTCAGGAGTGAGGCTGCGGGCCACAGCCCCTTCCTATCATTTTATCCGGGCAGATATCACCACCGAGATCACCCCCCTGAT
>Ga0129303_100051_pt1 | contig 12329 bp, 9 predicted proteins | sample ElbSprsedimmetaG_FD_94490 | JGI IMG/M metagenome (GOLD analysis project Ga0129303, IMG submission 94490) | Hot spring sediment bacterial and archeal communities from California, USA to study Microbial Dark Matter (Phase II) - Elbow Spring... | ecosystem: Environmental > Aquatic > Thermal springs >... | reverse complement strand
TTGGGTTCTAAATTCGCACCCAGATGCTTGCTAATGATACGCACTTAGACGTATCTTGCCAGCCTAACCGAAAATTCCGCGGTTGCCGAGTTTTCGCGCTAAGCACGATAGGTTTATTTTGAACATAAGCGCCGCAGATCAGTTACAATCATAATAATTATTATTTCTTCTATAGCGAGGGCAATAGTTTTGGAATCAAACGAGCTAAAACGCGCCGGCCTTAAGGTTACATTACCCCGGGTCAAGATTTTGGAAATCATCGAGAGCAACCCTGAATGGCACATGAGCGCCGAGGATGTCTACAAAGAGTTGCTGAAACGAGGTCAAGAGATTGGTTTGGCTACTGTCTACCGCGTACTGACCCAGTTTGAAGCAGCCGATATTCTCAAGCGACATCAGTTTGAGGGTGGTAAAGCGGTATTTGAATTGATCTCCAAAGGCGATCACGACCATCTGGTTTGTGTGAAATCCGGACAGGTGGAGGAATTTCATGATCCGGTCATCCAAGAGCGCATTGCGAGTATCGCCGATCAGTTTGATTTTGATCTGACTGACTACTCGCTGGTGATCTACGGCATAAGCCGCGAAGCCCGAGACCAGGGGCGCTAGGCGGCTTTCTAGTAGAGCTTACTCAGCTTGAGTGGGGTGTTCGAGCATCTGCCGGGCATGAGCGCGGGTTTCATTAGTGATCGTCCGCCCGCCCAGCATACGGGCCAATTCTTCTATCCGGCTGTCTTTATCCAGCGGCTGCACACTGGTTACTGTGTTACTCCCTATTTGCTGTTTGCTGATTCGCCACTGATGCTGCCCGTGTGCGGCTACCTGCGGCAAGTGGGTTACACAAAGCACCTGACGTTTCTCACCTAGCATGCGTAAATGCGCGCCGACAATATCCGCTGTAGCCCCGCCAATACCGGTATCAACCTCATCGAAGATAAATGTCTCGATGGGGTCATCGCCAGCAGTCAGTGTTTTTAGCGCCAGTGCCACGCGGGCTAACTCACCGCCGGATGCAACCTGCTCAATGGGCGCAGGCGGCTCGCCGATGTTGGCGCTGAGTAAGATCTGAATGCGGTTAATACCCCGTTCAGCAAAGCGCTCTTTAAGCGCGTTATCCTCTCGGACACTAATTTCCACCTCAGCGTTGGGCATGCCAAGTTTGCGGATGGCTTCTGCTAAGGCTTTTTGCAGCTTTTTGGCGGCCTTCTGGCGCTTTTCGCTGATTTCTTGGGCTTGTTGTGCATATTGTTGGGTCAGCGATTTGATTTGTTCTTCTAGCGCTTGGTCGTCCTGCTCGCAGGCCAAAAGGGCGACGCGCTCAGATTGCAGTGCCTCGATGTGGTCGGTCAGTGCCTCGGGGGCAATTTTGTGTTTGCGGGCTAGCTGATGCAACTGGTCTAAGCGGTTTTGAATGTGTTCTAATTCCGCCGAGTCGAGTTCAGCATTTGATAACTGATCCATCAAACTGCTAGAGACCTCGGCGACGTGAATCTGCGCCTGCTCCAACGCTTCGAGCATGGGCTCAATTGCAGGGTCAAGATCGGCTACTTGCCCTAATGCATTCACCGCCTGGCCAATGCGGTCATGCGCATTGCCTTCATCTTCGTATAGTGCATTGATTTGTTGTGCCAGTGTCTTGCGCCATTGCTCCATCCGTGAGAGCTTTTTTAACTGATCATGCAGTTGATTAAACTCATTCGGCTGGGGGTTGATTTGCTCAATCTCATCGAGCTGAAAGGTGAGCAGGGCAATGCGATCAGCGCGGGTTTGCTCCTGTTCTTTAAGCAATCGTTGTGCTTCGATGGCTTTGCTTAATTGTCGGGCGGTCTTTTTTAATTGCTGGATCTGGGTTTCTAAATGCGCAAATTGGTCCAGCACCCGGGCCTGATGAGCGGGGTGGATTAACTTCTGATTTTGGTTCTGGCCGTGAATATCCAGCAAATACACCGATAAATCTCGGAGCAGGGTGGTGGTCGCCGGGCGGTCATTGACCCAAGCGCGCGAGCGGCCATCTTGGCTTAACTTGCGGCGGATTAGCAGGGTTTGCTGATCATCGGGGTGTTCTAAACCTTTATCTGCAATCAAGCGAGCGGCTTGACTTTCCGGGTTGATGGTGAATTCACCGGTAACTTCACCACTCTGAGCACCGCTTCGCAGCAGTGCCATATTGGCGCGCTCGCCGAGAATTAAACCGATGGCGTCAATCAAAATGGATTTGCCCGCTCCCGTCTCCCCGGTCAGGGTGGTCATACCGGGTTTGAATTCCAGATTGAGCTGATCAATCAACGCGATGTTTCGGATGGACAAGTGTCGCAGCATGGCGTGTTTTCTGGTGTAGCGCGCAGGTTAAAATTGTTGTCCGCTCCAGCCTAGCTTGCTTCGCAGCAGACTGAAATGGTCATGTCCCGGTGGATGTAATAACTGCACCTGGTGGTCATGACGGCGAATAATCAGAACATCGCCCGGTTGAGTTGGCTGGTTGAGTTGGCCATCAAAACTAATAATGCCACCACCACGAGAATCCGATTTAAGTGAAATTTCAATGGTTTGGTGCGCGTCAACCACAATGGGCCGATAGCTTAAGGTGTGGGGACAAATGGAGACGATACCAATAGCTTCAAGCTCAGGGTCGATCAAAGGCCCCCCGGCTGACAGGGCATAGGCGGTTGAGCCGGTGGGCGTGCAGACGACAACACCATCGGAACGCTGATGGTTGACCAGCGTACCGTTTAGGCTCATCTCAAACTCAATCATCCGCGCTGGATCCTGCATCTTAAAGGTGATGTCATTTAAGGCCACACTCTGCATTACGCGGCTGTCTTCGCGCATCAACACGCCTTCTAACAAAAAGCGGTTATCGACACTGAAGTGACCATCGAGGATCGCGCCGAAATGGTCGGCGAGTTTCGGGGGGCTGATGTCGGCCAGAAAGCCCAGTCGCCCTAAGTTGACGCCTACAATGGGGACGTTAAATCGGCATAATGACCGTGCCGCATTTAGCAAGGTGCCATCGCCACCAATGACGACGATTAAATCACGATCTAAGCGGTTTCGGGAAAACCAGCGAGCATCGCTGCCAGGCAAGGGGTTTTCATTTTGATCATCGAGTGCCCAGTCTATCCGGTGGCTTTCGAGTACGGCAATAAGCTCGGTGAGCACGGTGCGCACCGCTGCATCATTGCCCGGTTTAAGCATGACACCCACCCGCTTAAAGGTAGGTGCTTTTTCTGCGTTTGGCGTCGGTTCTTTGTTGTTTTCTGACATAGATTACGCTAAATGGTGGCACAGATAGTCTGCTGCAGTGGGCGTGCAGACTTGAAATGAACAAAATAAATACCCAACCATATAACAGTCAGCGCTGCATTGCTACGGGTTAATATGGTAATCCAACGGGCTGAATGCTAATTTGTTCGGCACTTGCGTCAGAGATCAACCGACAGTGAGCTCGCTATAACATCATGACTGACAAATGGTCTGATCTTCCCGATCGCGCCCAGGCGTTGTTGCGATTGTTGATTGATCGCTACACCGATGAAGGGCAGCCTTTGGGTTCGCGCACGTTGGCGCGATTGTCTGACTTGTCCTTAAGTCCGGCTACTATTCGTAATGTAATGGCCGATCTTGAGGATATGGGGCTGGTTAGCACGCTGCACACCTCTTCTGGTCGTGTGCCCACCGAGGCGGCATATCGGTTATTTGTGGATTCTTTATTGGTTAGCCCGGCGAAAATGCCGACGGATGCGCGGCACTTAGAGCGCATTTTGCGACAGGCGGCCGCTGATGATCCACAGCAAATGGCGGATACCGCCTCTAATCTGCTCTCTAGTTTGACTCAATATGCCGGGGTTGTCACCATACCCTCGCGGGCACGGGCGGTTTTTCGGCAGATTGATTTTGTCGCCTTAAGTCCGGGGCGAGTGCTGATGGTGCTAGTAACTCAAGATGGGGGTGTGCAAAACCGCATTATCCAACCGCCCAAGCCCTATAATCAGGATCAACTGACTCGTTTTGCTAATTTCCTCAATGAGCGGCTCAACGGGCAGACAATTCAGGAAATGCGGGCATCATTGCTCAGTGAGTTAAGAAAGACCCGAGCCGAGATTGAGGGTAACCTAGATGAAGCCATGAATCTGGCTGAATCTGCGGTCGATGCCGTTGAAGACCAGGCCGGCGTGGTGGTTGCCGGGGAGCTTAATTTAATGGGTATCGATGAGTTTGGTGATGTCGAGCGCGTCCGCCGGCTGTTAAATGCATTTTCAGAAAAACGCGAACTCATTGGACTGCTTGATCAGTGCGAATCAGCGCGCGGGGTGCAAATTTTCATCGGCCGTGAGTCAGGCTCGCCGACCTTTAATGAATGTGGTGTGGTAGGCGCCGCCTACGGCATTGAGGATGAGGTTATCGGTGTGCTCGGCGTGATTGGTCCCAAGCGGATGGCTTATGATCGCGTCATTTCGATAGTGGATGTGACCTCAAAATTACTATCCGAAGCGCTAACAGGCCAGCAGCAACAGCATAGGTCTTGAAAAGCGCCTTGCCGTCCCCACCTCTTTGTGCATTGGGCAGCTCGTTTGATTTGCCCCATTGTTAGAAACAGCAGCTTTACCCCATGCTTAATCATTGGGATGAGTATTTATTGATTTAAGTTAGATCAGGAGCCGCCATGAGTGATAAGCCTGTAGAAGAAGGAAAGCAACAAACCGCAGAGCAGCAGCGCGCGGAGCAGGCCTACGAGTCTGTTTCAACCCAAGGCGAGCCTGTAGAGGGCGAATTGGAGACAAATGATCAGAACGCTGCAGAGCAAAGTGATGAAGACGAGGTTGCTAAATTAAAAGCAGCACTAGAGGAAAAAGAACAAGAGCTGCTGCGGGTACATGCTGACATGGAAAATCTTCGCCGCCGCGTTGAGAAAGATATTCAATCGGCGCGTAAGTTCGCGCTTGAGCGTTTTGTGGAAGCTTTGCTGCCGGTGGTGGATTCACTGGAACTGGGCATTGATGCGGCTAGTAAAGAAGGCGCGACATTAGAAAAAATCCGCGAAGGCGATGAAATTACTTTGAAGATGCTGATCCAGACGCTGGAAAAACATGGAGTGAAGCCTGTTGATCCCATGGGTGAAAAATTCAATCCCGACCAGCATCAGGCCATGAGCGTACAACCGCATGAGGGCGAACCTGATCATGTGATCGGGGTAATGCAGAAGGGCTATTTGCTAAATGATCGTGTTGTGCGCCCGGCGCTGGTAGTAGTTTCCAAGTCATAAATTGGAATGATAACAGTTGTGAGCTGTAAATTGTCTTGAAAAAACCAGAATCCACCCCACAACTGATAGCAACAAGACGAAAGCCGGGTTAGATCAACCCGCTTAACAAATTTCAAATAAATATTTAGGAGCAAGATTATGGGTAAAATAATCGGTATTGATTTAGGCACCACAAATTCTTGTGTTGCCGTAATGGATGGCAAATCCGGCAAGGTTTTAGAAAACGCCGAAGGCGCACGCACAACCCCTTCAGTAGTCGCATACACCAATGATGGTGAGGTATTAGTTGGTCAGCCGGCCAAACGCCAAGCGGTGACTAACCCTGAAAACACCCTATATGCCGTCAAACGTCTGATCGGTCGTCGCTTTGAAGAAGACGAAGTGCAAAAGGACATCAAATTGATGCCCTTTAAAATCGTTAAGGCCGATAACGGTGATGCTTGGGTAGAAGTCAATGGTAAAAAAATGGCGCCGCCGGAGGTCTCGGCTCGCGTTTTGATGAAAATTAAGAAGGACGTTGAGGCTTATCTGGGCGAGGAGGTGACCGAAGCGGTTATCACCGTGCCGGCATACTTTAATGATAGCCAGCGCCAAGCTACTAAGGATGCCGGTCGGATTGCCGGTTTAGAGGTCAAGCGGATTATCAACGAGCCGACCGCGGCTGCGCTGGCCTACGGCATGGACAAAAAAGGTGGCGGCGACCGCAAGATTGCCGTATACGATCTTGGCGGCGGTACCTTCGATGTTTCTATTATCGAAGTGGCTGACCTAGACGGTGAAAAACAGTTCGAAGTTCTGTCTACCAACGGCGATACCTTCTTGGGTGGCGAGGACTTCGATAACCGGTTGATCGATTATCTCGTCGATGAATTCAAAAACGAGCAGGGTGTGGATCTTTCCAACGACTCCCTGGCGATGCAGCGTCTCAAGGAAGCAGCGGAGAAAGCCAAAATCGAGCTTTCATCCACAGAGCAGACCGATGTGAATCTGCCCTATATAACGGCTGATCAGTCAGGCCCGAAACACATGAACGTCAAAATCACCCGAGCCAAGCTCGAATCTCTGGTGGCAGATCTGATCGAACGCACCATCGAGCCGTGCAAGGTGGCGCTAAAGGATGCCGGTTTATCTGCATCTGAAGTGGATGATGTCATCTTGGTTGGTGGCCAGACCCGGATGCCGAAAGTGCGTGATTCGGTGGCCGAGTTCTTTGGCAAGGATCCGCGTAAAGACGTGAACCCTGATGAGGCCGTTGCTATTGGTGCAGCCGTGCAGGGTGGCGTGCTATCCGGTGGGGTTAGTGATGTCTTGCTGCTTGATGTCACACCGCTGTCTTTAGGTATTGAGACCATGGGCGGGGTGATGACCAAGCTGATCGAAAAGAACACCACGATCCCCACTAAGGCGAGCCAAATCTTCTCCACTGCAGAAGACAACCAAACCGCTGTGACGGTACATGTGCTGCAGGGTGAGCGGGAAATTGCTTCAGGCAATAAATCGCTGGGCCGGTTTGATCTAACCGAAATTCCACCAGCTCCGCGTGGTGTGCCGCAGATTGAAGTGACCTTTGATATCGACGCTAACGGCATTCTTAACGTCTCAGCCAAGGATAAAGGCACCGGGCGCGAACAGAAGATTGTGATCAAAGCCAGCTCTGGTTTGTCTGAAGAGGAAATTCAGAAAATGATTGATGATGCCGCAGCTCACGCGGATGAAGACAAAAAGCTCAAAGAGCTGGTCGAAACCCGCAACAAAGGCGATAGCATGATCCACACCGTAGAAACGACACTCAAGGATGCCGGTGATGCATTGACCGAAGATGATAAAAAGCCGGTCACTGATGCCATTAAAGCGCTGCGCGAAGCGATGAAGGGCGATGATAAAGCTGATATCGAAGCCAAGATTCAGGCGTTATCACAGGCATCGCAGACGGTCATGCAAAAAGCACAGCAAGCCGGTTCAGGCAGCGATCAATCGGCTGAAGGTCAGCAGTCCAAGGCGGACGATGATGTGGTCGATGCTGAGTTTGAAGAAGTCAAAGACGACGATACCAAGAAAAGCTGATCGAGCCTGATGTTAAGAGCGGCGGTATAATCACTGCCGCTTTTTCGGTACCAGTTAAATAAACGGGTCGCCGGGTAACCGCGCTGACCCGTGCTTTGTTTGCATTATCGTGAATTTTCCCGGCTTTAGCCGGGGGAACACTTGCGCCATTTGAGAGATATTATGGCTAAACGAGATTACTATGAAGTGCTCGGGGTGAGCAAAAACGCCTCGGCAGATGAGCTAAAAAAAGCTTATCGCAAGATGGCAATGAAATATCACCCGGATCGTAATCCGGGCGATGATCAGGCAGAAGCGCGTTTTAAAGAAGCAAAAGAAGCCTTTGAAGTCCTCTCAAATCCACAAAAACGCGCTGCCTATGATCAATTTGGTCATGCTGGAGTAGATGGCCAAGCCGGTGGCGGTTTTGGTGGCGGTTTTGGTGGCGGTGCTGGTGCTGGGTTCTCCGATATCTTCGGCGATGTGTTCGGTGATATTTTCGGCGGCGGCCGCGCTCGTGGCGGTGCGGCGCGTGGGGCTGATCTGCAATACAACCTGCGCCTTAGTTTGGAAGAGGCGGTTAACGGCACCACCGTCGAGATCCAGATCCCGACCACCAAAACCTGCGAAACCTGCAACGGCAGCGGTGCGAAGCCGGGCACGGGTAGAAAAACCTGTACCACCTGCCATGGACGCGGTGTTGTGCGCATTCAGCAAGGCTTTTTCTCTATTCAGCAACCTTGCCCGGATTGTGGCGGTGAAGGCCAAATCTTAGAAGATCCCTGCCGAGATTGCGGCGGCACTGGTCGGGTTGAAACCAAAAAAACCCTGTCGATCAAAATTCCGCCAGGGGTGGATACTGGTGATCGGATCCGTCATTCTGGTGAAGGCCAACCGGGGGAGAAAGGCGGCCCACCGGGGGATTTATATGTGGCAATTGAGATCAAACCACATCCATTATTTAAGCGCAAAGGTGCCGACTTAACCTGCGATATGCCCATTTCATTTGCCACGGCCGCTTTGGGTGGTGAGATTGAAGTGCCGACACTTAACGGTCGCGTTAACTTAAAAATTCCCGCAGAAACCCAAACCGGCAGAGTCTTCCGTCTGCGTGGTAAAGGAGTAAGCCCGGTTCGTGGAGGTCCGCGGGGTGATCTTTTGGTCACCGTGCATGTAGAAACCCCGGTTAACCTCAACCGCGAGCAAAAAGAGTTGCTCGAAGCATTCGAACGCTCACTAGACCCGGACGGTACCGCCTCGTATGCAGCCAAACACCGACCGAAGCAGCACTCGTTCTTTGACTCGGTTAAAAAGTTCTTCGATGACCTACGGGGCGATTAAAACCACGGTGTTTCATAGGGTCAGGGTTGATTTGCATTGACATTTGCCCCGAAGATTCTTATATTCCTAATCCCGCGATTGATGCATAATGTCGGGCCCTCAAGGGAGACAGGATTACTCTGAATGTTGTTCTGATTATGGAAGACGACATTCACTAATCCTTATCTAGTCTCCACGGGGGCTTTATTTATTTGCGGGAAAGATGCTAAGCGGCGCTGACGCTTGCGGTTGAGGTCTGATTTGAACGGGGCAACCTACAGAGAAAACCAGAACAAGTGCAGGCAATACCGACAGGAATTGAAGCAATGTTAAAACCGGTGGTTGAGGACCTCGGTTTTGAATGGGTCGGCGGCGAGTTTCGCGGCGGCCCTTCCGGTCTGTTGTGCGTATATGTAGATCATCCGGAAGGTTTGACGCTCGATCACTGCGTCGAGATCAGCGACGCGCTATCAGGTGTGTTAGACGTGGAAGATCCCTTCCCGGGTGCTTATCGGCTGGAGGTTTCATCCCCAGGAGTCGAGCGCCGTTTGTTTCGCACTGACGATTTTGCCCGTTTCGCCGGGCACAAAGTGCAAATGCGTTTGCACAAACCGGTAAACCAGCAGCGAAAATTTGCCGGTCTGATTGAGGGGGTCGATGATGAGGGTAATATCACCGTCATTATCGATAATCTAGGGGCGTTGGAGTTTCGCTTCGAAGAAGTGGAGAAGGCGAACCTTGTATACGATTTCCAAGATAAAAAACGGGGTCGTGGTAAGAAAAAGCGCCGTGCGGCTCGATAACTGAGCAAATAATTAAGCAATATGAGCAAAGAAATACTTTTTGTCGTCGATTCGGTCTCGAATGAGAAAGGCGTTGAGCGCCAGGTCATCTTCGAGGCGATCGAGGCAGCATTAGCCCAAGCAGCGCGTAAGCGTCATGGTGGGGATATTGACACCCGTGTTGAGATTCGTCGCGAGGACGGTTCTTATCGAACCTTCCGCCGCTGGAAGGTCGTTGATGCGGATACCTCAGAAAATCCTGAGCGTGAAATTATTCTAGAGGCTGCCCGGTTGGACAATCCTGATATTCAACCCGGTGAAATCATCGAAGAAGAGATTGAATCGGTCGAATTCGGGCGTATTGCTGCCCAAGCTGCCAAGCAAGTTATCGTACAAAAAGTGCGCGAGGCCGAGCGCCGGCAAGTGGTTGAAGCCTATCTTGAGCGCAAAGGTACGCTGGTCATGGGGCAGGTTAAGCGCATTGATCGGGGTAATGTGATTCTGGATTTGGGTGGTAATGCTGAGGCTATTATCCCCAGAGATGAAATGATACCGCGTGAATCAGTGCGTAGCGGTGACCGCCTGCGTGGTTACATCACCGATGTGCGCTACGAGCAACGCGGTCCGCAGATTTTCGTCTCGCGCACCGCGCCAGAATTTCTGATGGAGCTGTTTAAGCTCGAAGTGCCAGAAATTGGGCAGGGGCTAATTGATTTGATAAGCGCATCACGCGATCCTGGTCTGCGTGCCAAAATCGCCGTGGCTTCCAAGGACCCTCGGATTGATCCAGTCGGCACCTGCGTGGGCATGCGTGGTTCGCGGGTTCAGTCAGTCACCAATGAACTGGCCGGTGAGCGCATTGATATTATTATCTGGGATGAAAACCCGGCACAGTTTGTCATTAATGCCATGTCGCCCGCCGAAGTGGTATCCATCGTCGTTGACGAAGATGCCGGCAGCATGGATGTGGCCGTCAGTGAGGATAACCTCTCCAAGGCGATTGGCCGCGGTGGGCAGAATGTCCGGTTAGCCAGTCAACTGACCGGTTGGCAGATCAATGTGATGAGCGAAGAGGAAGCGCTCAAGAAAGGCGAGACCGAAGCCAAGCAGGCTCTCGAACAGTTCGTCGTTGAGCTGGATGTTGACCAGGAAGTCGGTGAAGCGCTGGTCGAGGCCGGCTTTACCACGCTCGAAGAAGTTGCTTATGTGCCCAGCGAAGAGCTGACAAGTATTGAAGGATTTGATGAAGAAATCGCAGAAGAGCTGCGGAATCGCGCCCGTGATGCCCTGTTAGTGCAGGCGATTTCCGGTGGTGATAACGCTAGCAGCGATAAGGCGGCACCGGGCGATGCGCTTGCTCTAGAAGACTTGGAAGGTATGACTGCGCCATTAGCAGCAGCGTTGCGCGCAGCCGGTATTAATAACTCGGATGATTTGGCTGAATTATCGATCGATGAGTTATGCGAATACGAGGGTGTCGACGAAACCCAAGCCGGACAACTGATTATGGCGGCGCGCGCGCCATGGTTTGCATAACCACACTTGCGCGATGGTCGGCTGGCTGATACCAACGCGGCCAACTTACTGATATTGTTTACGAATTATTTTGAAGGCAAGACCACAGGAGTCGTTAATGTCCGAGGTCACGGTAAAAGAATTGGCAAAACTAGTGGGCGCAACCCCAGAACGTTTGCTTGAGCAGCTCGCTGAAGCAGGCGTCACGGTTGGCTCTGTGGATGCCAGTGTCAGTGACGAAGACAAGATGAAGCTGCTCAGTCACTTGCGCAAGGCGCGTGGTGGCTCGGATGGTGGTGCAAAACGTTCAGGATCGCGCATTTCACTTAAAAAACGCTCTCAGCAAGAAATCAAGCTCGGCGGCGGGAGTAAATCCAAAACCGTCGCTGTTGAATATCGACGGAAAAAAGTCTTTGAGCAGCCTGAACCAGAGCCGGCAACCAGTCAAAAGCAGCCAACAGCGACTACCTCGAAGCCTGAATCTGCTAAGGAGCAAGACCAGCCAGTTGTCGAACAAGAAAAACCAGTAAAATCGCCATCGGCCTCAACCGAGCAGGCGGATCAGCCCGCTGCAAAACAGGAAAAGCCCGAAGATCAAAACACACAACAAAAAGCCGAAGCTGTTGACCAAGTTAACGTTGCCTCGACAGACTCAGAACCGGCCGATAAAGCGAAAACAGAGCAAGCCGGCGATAAACAGCCTGAAACCAAAGCGGAATCTGATAAAGCTACCAGCGAAGATGACGATAAATCTCCGGCTAAGAGAAAATCACGGCTTCGCATTGTGGCCATGCCTGATGAAGCTCCTGGTATTCCGGTTGAGTCTCTCGACGAAAAAACTGAGAGAAAGCGTGCCAAACATGGTGGCAAAGGCCGTCGGGCGCGTGAAGAAAGCGGTGGCCGCCAAGAGCTGAGTTTTGGTGACGCGGCCGCCGGGCGTCGCAAGCGCAAAGCCAAAGGCAAAAAAGGTAGTGGTAAAACACCGGCCGAAGTCGCTAATAAACACAATTTCGAGAAGCCAACGGCTCCGATAGTGCGAGAGGTTGAGGTGCCGGAATCGATTTCGGTGACCGATCTTGCGCAACGCATGGCGGTCAAGGGCGTTGATGTGGTCAAGGTTCTGTTCAACATGGGCGTGATGGCCACCATCAACCAGGTGTTGGATCAGGATACCGCCATACTGATTGTTGAAGAGATGGGCCACAAGGCAAAAGCTCAGTCTGAAAACGCCCTTGAAGATGAAGCGCTTGCCGCAGTCGAACAGAGCGATGAGAAGACCCGTCCTCCGGTTGTGACCGTTATGGGTCACGTCGATCACGGTAAGACCTCCTTGCTTGATCATATTCGCCGCGCCAAAGTTTCCGCCGGTGAGGCCGGTGGGATTACCCAGCATATTGGTGCATATC
>Ga0129303_100048_pt1 | contig 12636 bp, 11 predicted proteins | sample ElbSprsedimmetaG_FD_94490 | JGI IMG/M metagenome (GOLD analysis project Ga0129303, IMG submission 94490) | Hot spring sediment bacterial and archeal communities from California, USA to study Microbial Dark Matter (Phase II) - Elbow Spring... | ecosystem: Environmental > Aquatic > Thermal springs... | reverse complement strand
GTTTGTAGCCTACCTACGAGGGATTGAAACCGTATTGTCCGAGGTCAGTGGGGGCTAGCCGCAGCATTGTTTGTAGCCTACCTACGAGGGATTGAAACTAAAAGTCTATGATATGCTGTGCTGCGGCCGGATCCCACTTGTTTGTAGCCTACCTACGAGGGATTGAAACGGATTCTTACGAAATGCCTCTAGCACTTTGGGTACCAGCTCAAGCAAGTTTGTAGCCTACCTACGAGGGATTGAAACATTGTTTTCTTTGTTACGCAGCTCGTGAAAATTTTCAGCGTGTTTGTAGCCTACCTACGAGGGATTGAAACACTGAGGCATACGACGAACTAGGCCCTCAATTGCCTGTTTGTAGCCTACCTACGAGGGATTGAAACTCAGGGTCGGCCGCCCGACACTATTGGCGCTCATGCTCGTTTGTAGCCTACCTACGAGGGATTGAAACTATGGTAATCGCGGAGGCGTTCACCGTGCTAGCTAGTTTGTAGCCTACCTACGAGGGATTGAAACCAAAACAAATCATCCCAAATCAACAAGGCAACTTTTTGTTTGTAGCCTACCTACGAGGGATTGAAACTCATCATTAAGATTTTTTCCGCTCCTGGTTTGAGGAGTTTGTAGCCTACCTACGAGGGATTGAAACACCGCCTTAGATCGTCGAGGTTGATGCCGGCCAGTTGTTTGTAGCCTACCTACGAAGGATTGAAACCAGTCTTGGCTTGAAGCTTTCCTAAGGCGTTCCCTAAGTTTGTAGCCTACCTACGAGGGATTGAAACCTAGCGAGGTGGGTTTTGTGGTTGATGTGGAAAGCTAGTTTGTAGCCTACCTACGAGGGATTGAAACCTGCTCTGCTCAGACACCTACGCCCCCAGCAGGAACGACATTTGTAGCCTACCTTCCGAGGGATTGAAACACTTAAGGTATCTTATATGGAAAGAAAAAATTACTCCCTGAGAAGGGAGTAGAATATGGAGGTGGGACGGTTTCCAGACCCAGGAAGGAGGTGTCAGGTGGAGATCAGGGTTTGGATTTATCCGAAAAGAAGAGCTTATTCACGCTGAGGCCGAAAAACTCGGCCAGCTTCTTCATGGTCTCCTTCCGAGGGGTGCGCTGTCCCCTTTCGATCATGGCATAGGCGCTCTGGGGTATGCCCACTGCCCGGGCCACCTGCTGTTGGGTGAGCCCCCTGCATTGCGCAGGATGTACATTTTATAGTTGCGCATAATTTCCACCATAACGAGGAATATTTCCTTTGATTCATGTTCAATCACATGGCGCAATAATTGTCAAGCTTTTTATAGTGATATATAACATTAACATTGTGCTTTATCACAAAGGGTATTAAATTAGCCTTTAGAACCCCTCGGAGGATCTACAATGGCTTCTCTAGGAGAAAGGCTGGCTGCCCTGCGCAGGGCCAAAGGGCTCACCCAGGCAGAAATAGCCAAAAAGCTCAACATGGGGCAGAGCACCATCGCCATGTACGAAAAGAACCGGAGAACCCCAGATGCCCAGACCCTGAGGCGTCTGGCCGATTTCTTTGAAGTCTCGGTGGATTACCTGTTGGGCCGGATGGATCCATATCCTCTGCCAGAAGAGCTCCAGAAAGTGAGCGCCTGGGAATCCAAGGACTCCCTCCCCTGGGACACCTACTTGACCCTCCTGGAGGAGCGGCTTAAACTTTTAAGCCCTGAAGAGAGGCGAAGGGCCCTTCAGCACTTAAAAGGGGATTATCCGGAAGTTTGAAAAGGGCTAGGTGTCACTGGGACTCCCAGGAAGCCAGGAAAGCCTCATCTTCCCACAAACGGGGCCCCACCAGATCCCCGGTATCCCAAAATTCCTGTACCCTCCATCTCTTTTCTCCCCAGGTGGGGGGTGTCACTCCCGCTTCTTTGGCCATCTGCTCGGCCTCCCTTATCATTTCTTCTATGATTCTGGGGGTATGCAGGCGGGGGACCACGGTGGTGCGCCAATAGCCTCCGGCGTATTTTAAGGCCAAAATCAGGGTCTCCTTCACTTTCAGGCCGATATCCTCTCCCAGGGGGGTTTCGGGGCTGCTCAAGATCTCCCGATAAAATCTCAAGGGCAGTTTATAGTCCACCGCCAGACAGGAGAGGAGGCCTTGCTCCAAGAGCTGGAAAACCACCTCTGGCCGGGAGCCATTGGTATCCAGCTTTATCTGAAAACCCATGTCCTTCAGGCGCTGGATAAAGGAAACGAGATCGGGCTGGAGGGTGGGCTCTCCCCCGCTTATCACCACCGAGTCTATATATCTACGCCTCCGGGCCAGGGACTCCAGGATCTCCTCCTCGGGGATAGGTTCCACGTATCTTTGGGGATCCACCAGCCCGGGGTTATAGCACCAGGGGCAGCGGAAATTGCAGCCCAGGGTGAAGATGACAGCTGCCACCTTGCCAGGATAATCGGAAAAAGAGCTCTTAAGGTAAGCCCCTATTTTCAACGGCCTTTCCTCCTTATTTTAATTTAAAACTGCGCCGCTCTAAGAATTCTTCCTGCTTGCCTGGGTTGTAGTAAGAGACGGGCCGGTAATACCCGGTAACCCGGGACCAAACTTCGCAGGGGGCCCCGCACAAGGGGCACTTCTCCACCCTGCCTGCCAGATAACCATGATCAGGGCATATGGAGAAGGTGGGGGTGAGGGTGAAATAGGGCACTCGGCTTTGGGAGCAGACCTTGAGGATAAACTCCCTGCAGGCCTCGGGATCAGGTTTGGCTTCTCCTAACCAGAAATGGATGACCGTCCCTCCAGTATACCTAACCTGCAGCTCTTCCTGGTGTTCCAGCACCTCCCAGGGATCTTCGCTCCAGTACACAGGGACATGGGTGGAATTGGTATAGTAGGGTGGAGCTCCCTTCCTTGCCCTCTCTTCGTTGGCCACTATGATGTCGGGAAATTCCCTTTTATCCAGCCGGGCCAAGCAGTAAGAACACCCTTCAGCCGGGGTGGCCTCCAGGTTATACAGGTTGCCGGTGCGCTCTTGGGCGGTCCGGCAGATCTCCCGGAGAAATTCCAGAATTTTAAGGGCAAAGGCCTTGCCCTTCGGGTGGGTTATGGGTACCCCCAATAGGTTCAAGCAGGCCTCGTTGCCTCCCACCACCCCCAAGGTGGAGAAATGGTTGGCGAAATAAGCTCCGAACCGCTCCTTTACCCGACGGAGGTAGTGGGCGGTAAAAGGGTAGAGCTTTATATCGGCGAACCTCTCCAAAACCCGGCGTTTGACCTCCAGGCCCTCTATGGCCAGGGAGGCCAAAACCGCCAGGCGGTTGAAAAAGCTCTCTTCTCCGGAGCTGAGATAGGCCAGGCGGGGCAAATTGATGGTGACCACCCCTATGGAACCGGTCAGGGGGTTGGCGCCAAAAAGCCCACCTCCTCGGCGGAGCAATTCCCTGGTATCCAGGCGCAACCGGTAGCACATGCTCCGGACCTCCTGGGGAGAAAGATCGCTGCCGATGAAGTTGGCAAAGTAGGGGCTGCCGTATTTTGCCGTAACCTCCCATATCTCGGGAGGAACATCCCCTTTCAGCCACTGGGGAGTTATGTTGAAGGTGGGTATGGGGAAAGTGAAACTCCTGCCCTTCCTGTCCCCCTGGAGGAACACCTGGCAGAAGGCCTTTACGAACATCCGCCTTTCCTCCTGGCAGTCGCCGTAAGTGTAGGGCATCTCCTTGCCCCCCACCACCGCCGGCTCCCCATCGTAAGGGGAGGAGAGCACATCCAGGGTAAAATTGGTGAAGGGCACCTGGAGCCCCAGTCTGGTGGGGGTGTTGAGGTTAAAGATGGCCTCCTGAAGGGACTGGCATATTTCTTGAAAACCCAGCCTATCCTCCCGGATAAAGGGGGCCAGCAGGGTATCGCAACTGGAAAAGGCCTGGGCGCCGGCAGCCTCGTTCTGAAGGGTGTAAAGAAAATTGTATACCTGTCCCAGGGCGGAACGGAAATGCCTAGGCGGCTCGGTTTCCACCATCCCCGGCACCCCATTGAAGCCCTCCCGCAATAAATCCTGCAAATCCCATCCGCAGCAATAATTGCCCAAAAAGCTCAGATCGTGGAGGTGGATCTCCCCCCGTTGATGGGACTCCCTCACCTCCGGAGGGTATATCCGCTCCAGCCAATAGGAAGAGGACATCTCCCCCATCAGGTACATATGCAGCCCTTGGATGCTGAACCCCATATTGGCGTTTTCTCTAACCTTCCAGTCGGCGCCATTGAGATAGCGCTCTATCAAGTCCAGAGGAAAATATTTATAGCCCTCCTTCACTCTTCTCCCCATCTTCCTCGAATTGCATTTCTTTATATGATTTCGCCTTCTTTAGCAGAAAACCTGGTGCCGGGTTTGCAGTCTTAAAAGGGACATATAATAGTAATCACTCTAAAAATATGCTATAATAAGATGAGCTGGTCCAAAAATTATAAAAGCGAGGTAAACAAAACACGCGCTTTGGAGAGGTAATCAAGAGCGAAGATTTCAAGACAGAAAAACATGTACCGGTGATAACCACCCTCGAGGTGCCCGCCAAGGTGAAGGCGGGGGAACCCTTCCAGGTGAACGTGACCGTGGGCAAAGAAATTCCCCATCCCAACACCACCGAGCACCACATCCGCTGGATCAAGATCTTCTTTAAACCCGACGGAGATCAGTACGCCTACCATGTGGGCAGCTTTGCCTTTGAGGCCCATGGAGAGGTGGTGACTGGACCCAATACCGGCCCGGTTTATACCGAGCCCTCCGTAACCCTGTCAATGAAGGTCAATAAATCCGGCACCCTTCTGGCCCTATCTTACTGTAACATACATGGGCTATGGGAAAGCAGCAGCCGCATAGAGGTAGAATAGCACTTACTTAGAAGGGGGGTGTTCACCCCCCTTTAATTTCAATCCCTCCTTCCGGAGAAAAAGGCCAGCAGCCTGAGCACAAAGAGGAAGAGGTTCACCAGATCCAGATACAGGTTCAGCACTGCATAGGGCACCTCTTCCGGAGCCACCCCCTGCCGGTACTGGGACACATCATAATAAAATCCAGCCGCTGAAGATCAAAACCCCTCCTGCACCATATAAAAAATCCACCAGGAAATTCAGTTTTACAAAGAGGCTGGCCACGGCCAGGACTACGAGCCCCAAGGTGGCGGCAAAAAGAAATCCTCCCAGAAAGCTAAAATCCTTCTCGGTGCTCCGGGCATAAAAGGCCAGAGAGCCGAAGATCACCGCAGTGGCCAGAAAAGCCGCTGCCAGAAGGTTGGCTCCCAGGATAGAGGCGTAATACTTCACCACGGGATAGAGGGTGGCTCCAGAAACGGCGGTAAAGGTATAGAGAAAACCCACCCCGATGGACCTTTTGCTCATCCGGATTATAACTGCAGCCACGATCATGCCCAATTCCACCAGGATCAGGGGGAAAATCTACTCCACGGGTTATATAGAGGGCGGCCAGGATTGCTCCCAGAAGCGAGAAGACCAGGGAAAGGATGTGGCTTAGGCTCCCCCTGCCCTGGGTTGCCACATAGGTGTTATCCATACACATCCTCTCCTCACTTTTTGGTTTTTAAATATCTATCCCTTTCGCTGTAAATGCACCCACAATACTTCTGCCGGTAGAGTTCCAACTGCCGGGAAAGTTCCACCCCCTCCCTGTATCCCTCCCGGAAATCTTTATAGTAAAAATTAACTCCATACTCTTTTTCCAGATTATAGCCTATATCTTTTATGCTGTCATGTTGCTGATAGGGGCTCACCAGCAGGGTGGTGGAAAAATAGGCATAGCCCCTTTCTCTGGCCTCCAGAGCCGTCCTGGCCATCCTCATGAAATAACATACAGGGCAGCGGTGGTTTTCCCGGAAAACCACCTGGCGGAGGAAGCCCTCCAAGTCATAATGATCCTGATAGATCACCTCCAAGCCTATCCGGTGGGCGTATTCCTTCAGGGAGTTTAGCCTGTTCCTGTACTCGGTATAGGGGTGTATATTGGGGTTATACCAGAAACCGGTAATATGCCATCCCTCTTCCTGGAGCACCTTTAAAGGGTAGAGGAGGCAGGGGGCACAACATATATGAAAGAGCATCCTTTTCTCCATTCCCGCACCTCCTTAAGCTCAGCCTTCTAAGCGATAGCCCACCCCGGGTTCGGTTATTATATACCGAGGCCTGGCTGGGTCAGGCTCCAGCTTGCGCCTCAATTGCCCGATATATACCCTGAGGTAATGGATCTCTTCCTGGCATTCTGGCCCCCACACGCTGCGGAGCAGTTGGCGATGGGTGAGGACCTTGCCCGCATTGAGGGCCAGATGTTTCAGGAGCTCGTATTCAGTCGGGGTGAGCTTGATCTCCCTATCCCCCATCTTCACCTGCCTCCGGGCCATATCGATGGTCAGGTTGCCCACTTTGACCACCGGGGTATTCGAAGATTTGGAGGCATGTCTCAGGGCGGCCCGCATCCGGGCCAAAAGTTCCCCCATGCCGAAAGGTTTTACCACATAATCGTCGGCCCCGCCATCCAAGGCCTTGATTTTATCCCCCTCCTGTTCCCTCACCGAAAGGACGATAATGGGGGCTGCTGTCCATTCCCTCAGCCTTTTGATGACCTCGAGGCCGTCCATATCCGGCAGCCCCAGATCGAGGATTATGATATCAGGGCGAAAAAAGGCTGCCGCTTCTAAGCCCTGGAGTCCGGTGGCAGCCTGCTGCACCTGGTAACCGTGGGCTTCCAGGGCCACCTTCAAGAGCCTTCTTATGGGGGCCTCGTCATCTATCACCAGCACCCTCGGGGAGGTCAATCGTCTCCTCACCCCCTTCTTCCCGCATAAGGCTGGGGGGAACAGAGGGCAAGGGCAGGGTGAAGGTTATCCGGGTGCCTCCTTCAGGTCGGTTTTGGGCCCAAATCCTTCCTCCATGGGCCTCTATTATACCCTTGCAGATGGAGAGGCCCAGACCGGTGCCTGGCACATGGCTGTTGCTCCCCAAGCGGTAAAACTTTTCAAAGATCTTATCCTCTTCTCCAGGCGGTATGCCCGGTCCCTGGTCGGCCACGCTCACCTCCAGCTCCCTTTCCCCCTTCTTCACTTCGATCTCGATCTTGCTGCCCACAGGGGAATACTTGGCAGCGTTGTCCAGGAGATTGAGCATCACCTGCTCCATAAGGCTGAAATCGGCCTTCACCAGGGGGAGATCCGGCGGGATGCGGACCTCTACGGTGTGCTCCTGGAGAACCTCCTTGAAGTTCCTCAAGGCAACACCCACCACATCCTCCATATCACACCACTCCAGCTTCAAAGGCAGGATTCCGCTCTCCAGGCGAGCCATATCCAGGAGGTTGCCCACCAGCCGGTTGAGGCGCTTGGCCGCCTCTTTTATGGTGAGCAAAAGGGCCCTCCTGGCCTTGGCATCATAGACATCCTCCCCTTCCAGGAGGCCGGTGACGGCGGCGGTGATGGAGGAGAGGGGGGTGCGCAGGTCATGGGAAACGGAATTCAGCAGGGCTGTGCGCAGCTTTTCCGAAGCGGAAAGGTACTTGACCTTGTGGGCCTCTTCCGCCAGCTGCTGGCTCAATATGGCCATGGCCGCCAGATTGGCAAGGGCCTCCAGAAGATGTTTCTGTTCCGGATCCAGCCTCCGCCCCTGAAACTTCACCCCTAGAACTGCCAGGGTCTTTCCTTCGGCCTTTAAAGGCAGGTAAAAACCTTCTGCCCCTGCCAAGGTATCCGTCCCTTTGCCCGCAGGATGGCCGTGGGTGAATACCCAGGCAGCCACGGTATACTCGTTATTGTTCCACCATTTTCCTATTATGGAAGGGTACATGGCCCTCAGGCGCAACTCCCCCGTCTCATCGGGCATCAGCAGTACCGATTCTCCCTCCACCGTCTCGGCAGCGGTCTCCGCGATGGCCCTGATCAAGCTGCCCATATCCGCTGCCACCGCCATCTTACGGCTAAAGGCATAGAGGGCTGCAGTGTGCCTCTCCCTCCTGCTGGCGTTCTCCGCTTGGGCCTTTAACCTGGTGGCCATGTTCGCCGTGATGAAGGCCATCCCCAGGAACACCAAAAAGCTTATAAAGTAACGCAAATCCAGGACGGTGAAGCTGAAGGTGGGCTCCACGAAGAAAAAGTCAAAGGCCAGAATGCTCAAAACCGCGGCGAACAGGGAGGGCCCCAGGCCGAACTTCAGGGCGCTGAAGAGCACAGGCAGGAGATAGAGGAGGTAGATATTGGTCAAATCGAAGAAGGGCTGGAGGATTTTATTGAGCACCGTCACCGCCACCACAGAGGCGGCTGCCCCCCCACAGGGCCAGGACAGGGTTGGGGGAGACGGGATCTTGGCCTTCTTCTCCTCCTTGGGCGGCCCTTTGCCTGGTATAACGTGCACGCTTATACCTTCGCTGTTTCTGAGGATTTTGTCCACCAGGGAACCCTGAAAAAACTCCTTCCAGCGGGTTTTGTGAAGGGGCTTGCCTATCACTATCTGGGTGACGTTCTTCCTCCTGGCTAAAGCCAGGATCTCCTCGGCCACGTCTTTACCGCTCAAGGTGATCACTTCAGCCCCCAGTTCCTCTGCCAGCCTCAAGTTGCGGGCCAGCTGTTCCTTCTCCCTTTCGTCCCCGGGAAACTGATCCGGCACCTCCACATGTGCCGCCAGCCACTCCGCCTTCAAAGCCGCAGCCATACGCCTGGCTGCCCGGATGACCTGGGCGGAGAAAGGGCTGGCGCTTATACAGGCCATAACCTTCTCCGCTGCTGGCCAGGGTCCGGGAATGCCATGGGCCCGCATATAGCGGCCCAGTTCCCCCTCCACCTTCATGGCGGCATAGCGGAGGGCCATTTCCCGGAGGGCGCTCAGGTTTCCCAGGCGGAAGAACCTCTGCATGGCCCTTTCCGCCTGGGGAGGTATATACACCTTGCCCTCCTTCAGCCTCTCTATAAGATCTTCGGGGGGCAGATCTATAAGTTGGATTTGATCCGCTTCCTCCAGCAGCCGATCGGGAACCGTCTCCTGAACCTTTACTCCGGTTATCTGGGCCACAATATCGTTGAGGCTCTCGATGTGCTGGATATTCAAAGTGGTATATACGCTTATCCCCGCCTGCAGGAGTTCTTCCACGTCTTGATAGCGCTTGGCATGGCGGGAGCCCGGTATGTTGGTATGGGCCAATTCATCCACCAACACCAGCTGGGGGCGACGGGCCAGGATGGTATCCAGGTCCATCTCTTTGAATACTTTGCCCTTGTAAACTATCTCCTTAGGTGGGATGACCGGCAGCCCCTTCACCAAGGCCTCGGTCTCGGGCCTCCCGTGGGTCTCCACCCAGCCTATTACCACGTCCACCCCTTCTGCCAGCCGTTCATGGGCCGCCTCCAGCATGGCATAGGTCTTACCCACTCCCGCCGCAGCCCCTAAAAATATGGTGAGCTTGCCCTTCTCTTCTGCCTTGACCTCGGCCAACAGCTCTTCAGGATCGGGGCGGAGATCCTCCCCTTCCCTCTCCATCATAAACAACACCTGCCCTAGGAATTCAGAGGCAGGGGATCCCCTGCCTCTATGGGGTGAGCTGATCCAGCTCTAAATTTAATTTTAGCACATTCACCCGGGGTTCCCCCAGTATGCCGAACTGCCGGGGTATGATGTTTTTGTCCACCAGCTCCTTCACCTTTTCTTCCGGAAGGTTGCGGGCCTTAGCCACCCTGGGCACCTGGAGGTAGGCAGCCGCCACTGAGATGTGGGGATCCAGGCCGCTGCCAGAGGCGGTGACCAGATCGCTGGGAACCGGAGCGTCTGGGGGCAACCCGTTCAGCTCCCGCACCTTTTCTGCCCGCCGGGCCACCTTGTCTATGAGCTCTTTGTTGGTGGGGCCCAGATTGGATCCTCCGGAATCGGCGGCGTCATACCCTTCCCCTGCTTCCGAGGGCCTGCCGTGGAAATACCCGGGGCTGGTGAAGGACTGGCCTATCAAAAGGGAACCCACGGGCTGCCCATCCCTGTACACAAGGGATCCATTGGCTTGATGGGGAAAAAGCAGTTGGGCCAGTCCGGTGAAGGCCAGAGGATAGATCAAGCCGGTGAGAACTGTCATGACCAGGAGCATAAGAGTAGCGGTGATGATCCCCTTGATCATATTTTCTCCCCCCGCAGTTTTTTAGGCTAAACCCAGAGCCACCAGAACCATGTCTATCAGCTTTATCCCTATAAAGGGAGCTATCAGACCCCCCACCCCGTAAATCAAGAGGTTTTTCCTCAGTATGGCGCTGGCCCCTATGGGTTCGTAAGGGACCCCCCGCAAGGCCAGGGGTATCAGGGCCACTATTATCAGGGCATTGAATATAACCGCCGAGAGGATGGCGCTCTGGGGGGTGGCCAGGTGCATGATGTTCAGGGCCGCCAGTTCAGGATAGGCAACGGTAAACATGGCGGGGATTATGGCAAAATACTTGGCCACGTCGTTGGCTATGCTGAAGGTGGTCAGGGCACCCCTGGTCATTAGCAGTTGCTTGCCTATCTCCACGATCTCTATAAGCTTAGTGGGGTTGCTCTCCAGATCCACCATATTGCCAGCTTCCCGGGCAGCCTGGGTGCCGCTTCCCATGGCCACCCCCACATCGGCCTGGGCCAGGGCTGGAGCATCGTTGGTCCCGTCTCCGATCATGGCCACCAGGTGCCCCTGGGCCTGGTATTCCTTGATCAGCTTTAGCTTGGCCTCAGGGGTGGCTTCAGCCAGAAAGCTGTCCACCCCCGCTTCGGCAGCTATGGCGGCCGCGGTGAGCGGGTTATCCCCGGTAATCATGATGGTCTTTATGCCCATGCGCCTCAATTGGGCAAAGCGCTCCTTTATGCCCCCTTTGATTATATCCTTTAGGTGGATCACCCCCAGAACCCGGGGGCCGTCGGCCACCACCAGAGGGGTCCCTCCCCTTCTGGCCACCTCTTCCACCTTTTGCTTCACCTCCGGGGGCAGGCTGCCGCCGTTCTCCTTGACAAAGGCTTCCACCGCATCGGCAGCCCCTTTCCTTATGCGCCTTCCCTCCACGTCCACCCCGCTTATGCGGGTATGGGCGCTGAAGGGGATAAAAGTGGCGTTGAGGCTGCCCAGATCCCTCTCCCTCAGGTTATACTTCCTTTTGGCCAGCACCACTATGCTGCGGCCTTCAGGGGTTTCATCAGCCAGGGAGGAGAGCTGGGCCGCGTCGGCCAGCTCTTCTTCCGTAACCCCAGGGGCAGGAATGAACTCGGTGGCCATGCGATTTCCTAAAGTTATGGTGCCGGTCTTATCCAGAAGCAGGACGTCCACATCCCCCGCGGCCTCCACCGCCCTGCCGGACATGGCCAGCACATTCCGGCGCAGCAGCCTATCCATACCCGCTATCCCTATGGCGGAGAGCAGGCCCCCGATGGTGGTGGGTATGAGGCAGACCAGGAGGGCGATGAGCACCGGCACCGAGACCACCACCCCTGAGTACATGGCAAAGGGCTCGAGGGTTACCACCGCCAAGAGGAAGATGAGGGTGAGGCCCACCAGTAGTATGGTCAGGGCTATCTCATTGGGGGTTTTCTGCCGTCTAGCCCCCTCCACCAGGCTTATCATACGGTCTAGAAAGGTTTCCCCGGGATTGGCGGTAATGCGCACCTTTATCCAATCGGATAGGACCCTGGTTCCTCCGGTAACCGCGCTCCTATCTCCCCCGGATTCCCTTATCACCGGAGCCGACTCCCCGGTCACCGCGCTTTCATCCACCGAAGCTATGCCCTCTATGACTTCGCCGTCGCCGGGGATGATGTCGCCCGCCTCCACCAGCACTATATCGTCTTTCCTCAACTGGGAAGCAGGCACAGTTACTATCTTCCCGTGCACTATCTTTTTGGCCATGGTCTCGCTACGGGTACGACGCAGGCTCTCTGCCTGGGCTTTACCCCGGCCCTCGGCCATGGCCTCGGCGAAATTGGCGAAGAGCACGGTGAGCCACAGCCACAGGGCCAGCTGTATGTTCAGGGCCATATGGGTAAAGATGCCGGCCAAGGCATCCCTTATGATGAAGGCGGTGGTTAAAAAGGCCCCCACAGCCACCACAAACATTACGGGATTTTTGACCTGGACCCGGGGATCCAGCTTTAAAAAGGCATCCTTTATAGCCCTGAAGATCAATTCTCGAGTGTAGATGTCCTTAAGTGTGCGCCTGTCCATTCGGCTCCCCTCCTAAAAGACCTTACCGGCTATCATCAAGTAATGCTCCACGATGGGGCCCAAAGCCAGAACCGGGAAAAAGGTCAAAGCTCCCACTATGATGATGACCGCCACCAGCAAATTGGTAAAAAGCAAACCGGTGGTGGGAAAAGTGCCGGGACTGGGGGGAATGTACTTTTTCCGGGCCAGGCTGCCTGCTATGGCGAATACGGGCAAGAGGACCCCAAAACGGCCTATAAGCATGGCCCATCCTACACCCAGGTTGTAAAAAAGGGTGTTGGAATTCAATCCAGCAAAGGCGCTGCCGTTATTGGCAGTACCCGCGTCAAAGGCGTAGAGCATCTCGCTGAGCCCATGGGGCCCGGGATTCAGAATAGAAGAGGTGCCTGCCGGGGTGACGGCAGCTATGGCCGTGCCGATGAGGATAGAGGCGGCAGGTATCAAGACAGCC
>Ga0129303_100047_pt1 | contig 12903 bp, 12 predicted proteins | sample ElbSprsedimmetaG_FD_94490 | JGI IMG/M metagenome (GOLD analysis project Ga0129303, IMG submission 94490) | Hot spring sediment bacterial and archeal communities from California, USA to study Microbial Dark Matter (Phase II) - Elbow Spring... | ecosystem: Environmental > Aquatic > Thermal springs... | reverse complement strand
GGTGGGCACCCTGGTGAATTTTGTTAAAAAAATGGCCCTAAGCCCGGGGGAACCCGAAAACCCTGAAAAGAGAAAGGAGTAGGCTCCAGTGAGGTACACGGCAGTGGCTCGCCGCTATGCTCAGGCCCTCTTCTCAGTAGCCAAAAAGGCGGGACAAGAAGAGAAGATCAGGAATGCCTTGAAATTCCTAGAAGACGCTCTGAAGGAAAACGATTTTCAGAAGATAATCTACCACCGGCTCATTCCTCCGGAGCAGAAGGAGCAGCTCCTGCAGGCCCTCTTGCCCAATCTCAGCCCCATTATGAAGAACTTTTTACGGGTGGTGCTCTCCAGAGGCCGGGAAAGGGCTCTCATACCCATTGTCCAGGAATATGATAAAATCTTGGACAATACAGCCGGCATAAAGCGGATAGAGGTGAGCACTGCCTATGAACTGCCCCCAGAGCAGAAGGAGGAAGTGGAAAGGGAGATAGCCAAACTGGCGGGGGCTAGGGTGCGGTTGACCTGGCAGGTGAACCCTTCCCTTTTGGGAGGCCTGTCTATCCGCCTCAATGACCGGGTGGTGGATGCCAGCGTCAAAAAGCGATTGGAGCTCTTGGCCAAAAGGCTCAGCACAGTGTGAGGCCGGGGAAACCCGGCTTTTTTTATTTTCCAGTCTAAAAATTTTCCAGAGATAATAAAATTTTTAAGGCAGCAACCTTTCACCCCGGAGGAAATCCATGGCCCGCAGCGCCCTTCTTCTGCTGATATTTTTTCTTTTGAGCCTGATACTTCTGCCCATAGCAGTTTTCTATGGCATAAAGATGCTCAACCCCCCGGTGCAGGTAAAGATCGGGGAAAAGCTTATCCGGGTTTATTTCCACGAGACGGGGATAACCAAGACCATGCCCCTGGAGGAGTACGTGGTGGGGGTGGTGGCGGCGGAAATGCCTGCCCACTTTGAGATGGAGGCTTTAAAGGCCCAGGCGGTGGCGGCCCGGACCTATGCTTTAAAGATGGAGGAAAATTCACCCCATCCCGAGGCGGATGTCTGCACAGATCCCAATCACTGCCAGGCCTATCTGGACGATGGGGATCTCCGGAAAAAATGGGGTATCCTCAATTTCTGGCGCTATAAAAGCAAGATAGAGGCTGCGGTCAATTCCACCCGCGGCCTGGTGCTCACCTATCAAGGAAAGCTTATAGATCCCGTCTATCACGCCAACGGCGGGGGAAGGACGGAGAAGGCTGCCCATGTGTGGGGCAAGGAAGTGCCCTATCTCCAGAGCGTGCCTTCCCCCTGGGACGAAGGCGATCCCAACTATCAGAGGATCCTGACCTTCACTTTAGAGGAGTTGCAGGGGAAATTGGGGGGCCAGGTCCTGCCGGCGGCCGCCAATCTCCCTCCTGGCAATTTTATAGAGGCCCTGGAGAGGACCCCTACAGGGAGGATAAAGCTCCTCCGCGTGGGAAATAAAATCCTGCCCGGAGGTGAAGCTAGAAAGCTCCTGGGCCTGCCTTCCACCAACTTTACCTGGGAAGTGGAAGGAAATAAGGTCCGTTTCCGGGTGATAGGCTACGGCCATGGGGTGGGCATGAGCCAGTATGGGGCTAATGGTATGGCCCGGGAGGGCTACGATTTCCTCTCCATACTCAGGCACTATTATCCAGGCACGGAGGTGGTTCAGGGGTATTAAAAGAAGGCGAATGGGGCAGAATCTATATCGAGGTGATGGTTATGAAAGGGATTCTGCCCCTGTGGAGAAAGATCGTGGACAAGGGGGGGCAAAGGCTTTTCCCTTTAAGGCCAGCCCGCATCCTGGTGCTCCTGGGTTTGGCCCTGGGCAGCTATTATTTCATCACCCACGACCCCCTTTATCAGAGGCCCGCTGTCCAGGTGCTACCCCCTGCTCCGGTTGTCCTCCTTCCTGCGGTGGAATCCCCGGTGGGCTCCAGCACCCTGCCCGGTTCCGAGGGTGAATCCCCGGCCGCTCCCTCTCTGTCCGCCAATCCTTCCTCCGGGAGGCCCCTCACCTTCTCCCGTCCCCTGGAGGGTCCTGTGATCCGCCCCTTCGGCTTTACCTATGATCCAGTATATGAGGATTACCGCTTTCACCCCGGGGTCGACCTAAAGGCCCCTGAAGGATCCCCGGTGAAAGCCCTGGCCGGCGGAGTTGTCCAGCAGATAGATTATAGCCAGGATTGGAACTACCGGATCATCCTCGATCACGGGGAAGGCCGGCAGAGCCTGTATGCCCATTTGAGGGAGATCCAGGTGGCCAAGGGGGACAAAGTGGAAGCGGGCGAGGTTATCGGCTTTTTAGGCCTTCCGGGAAAAGCGGAGCCCGGCGAAATCCATCTGCATTTGGAGTTCAGAGAAAATGGACAGCCTGTGGAACCGCCCCTCCCGTAAAACCAGGTTCTTTTTGCCGCACCCCTTCAATAGAATAGAGAAGGATCAGATGGTGGGAGGCTGTCCCATGGACGACTACATTAAAGAGAGGGTGCTGGAGGTGGCTCTCTACATCGTAGAAAACCGGGCTACGGTGCGGCAGGCGGCCTCGGTGTTCAAGGTGAGCAAGAGCACGGTCCATAAGGACGTGACCGAAAGGCTACCGGGCTTGAACGAACATCTGGCCCGAGAGGTGAGGAAGATTTTAGATATCAACAAGGCGGAGCGGCACCTGCGGGGGGAGAAGCCACCCGGCGTAAATACCGAGCCCTCAAAATTTCCTGAGGGGGCAGGAATTTTTTCCTCTCCTGGAGAATAACCCTGGGAACAATCCAGGGAAAGGAAGATGGCATTCGGCCTAGGGCAGGATATGGGACTGGATTTGGGAACAGCCACCATCCTGGTATACGTGGCCGGCAGGGGCATAGTGGTCAGGGAGCCTTCGATGTTGGCCATCGATAGAGGCACAGGAGAAGTCATCGCCATAGGGGAAAAGGCCCGCCAGATGCTGGGCCGCACCCCGGGAAACATTGTGGCCCTGCGCCCTCTGAAGGACAGGGTGATAGCCGACTTCGACAGCACCGAAAAGATCATACGCTACTTTATAGAAAGGGTACAGGGGGCCAGCATCTGGAAAAGGTCCAGGATGGTCATCTGTACCCCTGCCCAGATAACCGGGGTGGAGGAGCGGGCCGTGAGGCAGGCTGCCCTTCAGGCGGGCGCCCGCCAGGTTTTCATGATAGAAGAGCCGATAGCCGCTGCCCTGGGAGCGGGTTTGGACATATCAGCTCCCCAGGCTTCCATGGTGATGGACATAGGGGGAGGGACCACTGACGTGGCGGTCCTTTCCCTGGGGGGCATTGTGTGCAGCGCTTCCCTGAAGGTGGCAGGGGACAAAATGGACGAAGCCATAATCCGGTATGTGCGCCGGGAACACAACCCCGTCATAGGGGAAAAGACCGGGGAGGAGCTGAAGAAGACCATAGGTACTGCCCATCCCTCCTGCCGGTGGCAATCCTCCATGGAGGTCAGGGGGAGGGATGTGGTCTCGGGGCTGCCCAGGACGGTGAAGATCTCAGCTCCCGAGGTCTTTGAAGCCCTGCAGGAACCCCTTCAGCAGATCGTGGGGGCCATAAGGGAAGTTTTAGAAAAAACCCCTCCGGAGCTGTCTGCTGATCTGGTGGACAAGGGGATGGTGCTCACGGGAGGAGGCAGCCTTCTGGCAGGTATAGACACGCTCCTGGCAGAAGAGACGGGCCTGCCGGTGTACATAGCGGAGGACCCCGTCTCCTGCGTGGCCCTGGGAACCGGCAAAGCCCTTGCCATGATGGATATACTGGCCAAGAGGGCAAGAGTAGATCAAAACCGCCCGTAGAGGGTGGTTTTTTATTTATCATCAATTTAAAAAGAACCTGATCTTTTCAGGCCTTTCTTAGCCCGGGCCCTTTCCAGCTGCTCATCTATATCCATTATCCTCACGATGAGGTGGGGGCGGTCCCTTTCCGTTACATATCTCCACTGATCCAGTAAGGCCTTCCTCTCCCGGAGGAGATGGCTCTGGATGTCCATAATTCTACCTCCCTTCTTCTTTTTTCCAGGCATTATTATACCACTTTTACTTAATCTTAAAGACAGCTTTACCCCGTTTTTTCTTTTCTCTTGAAAGGGTTTTTCTGTTTTATGTCGAAGCGTTGCTAGATAAAGGATTGGGGAGGGGAAACATGGGATACCGGAGGAGACAGGGGATAATCCTGTCATTTCTGCTTTTGGTCTTGGGGGCCCTCCTGCTCTTTCCCCATTTCTGGAACAGCAGGGTCCAGGCAGGCGGTCCTGAACCGGGGAGCCAGGAGGATCCCCTGGTGAGCAAATCTTATGTAGACCATTATGTGGAAAAGAGAGTGGGGGAGATAAAGGCGGAAATAGAGGCTTTAAAACAGAAGGTTAAGGAACTGGAGGAGAGGATTTCCCACCTTCAGGGGAAAAAGATCATAAAGCTCACCGTGGGCAGCTCTACAGCTTATGTTAACCAGCAGCCCCGATCCCTTCCCGCGGCCCCTTACCTTGAAAGAGGGACAGCCATGGTGCCCTTTCGCTTCATAGGGGAGGAGTTGGGGGCCGAGGTGGACTACGACAACGCTGCCCAGAAGGTGAGCTACCTCACCCCCGAACACCGGGTGGAACTGAAAATAGGCAGCCGGCAGGGTGTCTTTGACGGGAGAATCGAGGACCTCCCCGTTCCCCCCACTTTGGTGAACGGCACCACCATGGTGCCCCTCAGGGCGGTGAGCGAGGGCCTGGGGGCCGAGGTGAAATGGGATGAGGGCACCAGGACCGTCACCATAGTGAAATAAAGGCATTTACAAAAAGACTGTCTGGGAGAGGTTAGGGGGCTGGTGGCAATGAACATAAGGTCGTCCCGGGGTTCGGCGGGAACGGTGCTGGTCCTGCTCTTTTTAGCCGTGCTCGTGTTCTTCCTGTTTGCCGCCGTGGGCTATTACCTGGCCCATCTGTGGCTGGAGGGCCCCCTTCCTCCTCCCAGCAAAAAGGGGGAGGCGGAGGCCGCTAGAGGGCCAGGGCCGGTACTCCTCCTGGGCCTGGACCGGCGTTATCCCCAGGAGCCCTGCCGTTCCGATACCATAATCCTGGTCCTGCCTGATCCCCAGGAGAAGAGAATAGCCCTGCTCTCCATACCCCGGGACACCCGGGTGAGGATTCCGGGGTACGGCATGGATAAAATCAATTCCGCTTATGCTTACGGAGAAGAAAAGCTCCTCCTCAGGACCCTCAACAGTTTTTTGGGGGCAGAGATCAGGGATTACGTGACCGTGGATTTTAAGGGGTTCCAAAAGATAATAGACCTGCTGGGGGGTGTGGAGCTGGAGGTGGAAAAGCGCATATATTACCCGGAGGAGGGCATAGACCTCTATCCTGGCAGGCAGCGCCTGAGCGGCTACAACGCTTTGGCCTATGTGCGCTTCCGAGGGGATCCCGAGGGAGACCTGGGCCGCATCCGCCGCCAGCAGAAATTTCTCAAGGCCCTGCTGGAGCAGGTTTGGAACTGGAACACCATCCCCAAGCTCCCCCAGCTTTTAGCAGAGGGGAGGAAGCATGTGAAGACCAACATGGAATTCCAGGAGCTCCTTTCCTGGGCCCTGTATTTCAAGGATATAGACAGCAGCCGGGTGAGCTTTTACACCCCGCCGGGGGAGGGGCAGTATATAGGAGGTATCAACTACTTCCTGGTGGACGAAAGGGAGATGTCCCGGCTGCTAAGGGAGCTGCCGCCCCTGCGTTAGGAGGGAAAAGATGTCAGAGGCCTGGATCTTAGGCTGTCGGGTCCATGGGCTGACCCTCAGGGAGGCGGTGGAGAGGATAGCCGGCTTCATAGAGGAGGGCACCCCCCATCAGGTGGTGACCCTGAACGCGGAGATGGCCTATCTGGCCCACCGCCATCCTGACCTTTTGCGGGTCATAAATTCCGCTTCCCTGGTGGTGCCCGACGGAGCGGGTATCCTCTGGGCTGCCCGGCGCCTGGGCTTTGCCCTGCCGGAGAGGCTTCCAGGGGTGGATCTGGCCCTGGCCCTGATGGAGAAGGGCAGCCTGCGGGGATGGCGCTTTTATTTTTACGGTGCAGCCCCGGGGGTGACGGAGAGGGCTGCCTTAAAGCTCAAAGCCCGTTTTCCCCGACTGGAGATAACAGGGATAAGCCACGGCTACCTCAGCCCTCTGGAAGAAGGGGATCTCCTTCACCGGATAAGGGAATCCCGCCCCCATGTCCTCCTGGTGGGCCTGGGCTCTCCCAAACAGGAATTCTGGATAGCCCGCCACCTCCCTGAACTGGGGGTGCCGGTGGCCATGGGGGTGGGGGGAAGCTTCGACGTCTGGTCCGGGGATGTATCCCGGGCCCCGGTTTTCCTCCAGCGCTGGGGCTTAGAATGGCTCTACCGCCTCTTCCAGCAACCTCGGCGGCTCAAGCGTTATGTGGCCCTGCCCCTCTTCCTGGCGGCAGTGGAAAGGGAAAGGCGCTGGAAAAAAGGCCGTTACCTCCCTTGATCCCCCACGTCTTTTTTTCACAGGTGGTGCATATGGAAAGAAAAATTTCAGGGATCCTGCTGATCCTTTTGTTCTTTCTGGGTTGGGCTCTGACCCCCTTTCCAGGCCAGGGGGAAGCCTTTGGCTTTTTGAGCGACAGGGCTGCAGGCATCACCGGGGTGGCCCTCATCAGGCTTCCGGGCCTCCTTCTCCCTGAAGGCCTGGACGGCAAGGGGGAGAGGATAGGGCTGGCGGACAGCGGTTTGGACACGGGCAACCCGGGGGACCTGCACCCCGACCTGATGGACCCCGGCAGCCCCATCCCCAAGGTGCTCATGCTGAGGAGCTGGGCGGGTCGGGAAAAGGCGGACGACCCCTTGGGCCACGGCACCCACCTGGCGGGCCTGCTGGTGGGCAGCGGCAGCCTTTCCCAGGGACAGTTTCGGGGCCTGGCCCCCGGTGCCCACCTCTATTTCCAGGGGCTCCTGGATCCCCAGGGGAGGCTTTCCCCTCCCCAGAACCTGGAGGAGCTTTTCCGGCCCCCCTATGGGGCCGGGGTGAGGATCCACGTTAACGCCTGGGGGAGCAAGGGCAACTATTACTCCCCCTACGCCCGGCAGGTGGATTCATTTATGTGGGAACACCCGGACTTTCTCGTGGTTTTCGGGGCAGGCAACCACGGTCCGGCAGCCGGGACCCTGACCCCGGAGGCCAACAGCAAGAACGCCCTGGTGGTGGGGGCCAGCCAATCGGTGCGGCCTGGATACAGCCCGGAAGCGGTGGATGCCCGCAGATGGGCCGAGCTCTCCAGCCGGGGCCCTGCCGGAGACGGTCGGCTCAAACCCGATATCTTGGCGCCGGGGACCGGGCTGGTGGGCCCCTGTTCCCGCCTGGTGGCGGGTAATTTCCCCCCTAACCCCGGATACCGGGTAATGGGGGGCACCAGCCAGGCCGCCGCCGTAGCCGGGGGATCTGCGGCCTTGCTCCGCCAGTATTTAAGGGAACAGGGGTTTCCCCAGCCTTCGGCCGCCCTCTTGAAGGCAGCTTTGGTGGAGGGGGCCTGGGTGCCCCCTTCCGGCCCCAGCTCCGATTTTCCCGGCCTGCTGGACCTGGCCTCCACCCTCCTCTCCCTGAAGGAGGGGGCCGTAAAGATAATGGACCACCCCGGGCTGGTCTCAGGAGAGACGGTATCCTTCACCTTTGAGGTGAAGGATACCACCCGGCCTTTCCGGGCCACCCTCTTCTGGACCGATCCCCCTCCGGAGGATCTCCAAAGCGGGGTTTTGGTGAACGACCTGGACCTGGTGGTGGTGGATCCCCAGGGGAGGGAGTTCTGGGGCAATGACTTTTCCGGATCCGGCCAGCCCGACAGGCGGAACAACGGCGAGAAGGTCTACATAGCCCACCCCCTGCCCGGAACCTACACGGTAAAAGTCCATGCCTTTAAAGTCACGGGCAGGCAGGCCTTCGCTCTGGCCTACGGCCAGCCCCTTATCCAGGACACGGTAGTGGAGGTGAGGGGAGAGGAGGTGCTCCTGGCCAGCGGCCGCTCCTTCCCTCTGTCCAAGACCCAGGCCTACATAGCAGGGGAGGGGAAGGCCCAGCCCTTACCCGGGGCAGCTGCTTACGGCGGGGAGGGCCTTCTCTACGTGCTGGCCCAGAAGTACCAGGGCGTAGGCCTGGAATACCTCCACCTGGAGGAGGGTTCCCTGGTGTTGGAGATAAACCCCAAAGCCCGGGAGGGGGGCTACTTCTTAGCCCCCGGAGGCGCTTTCACCTGGAACGGCCAGAGCTTTTCCCCCTCAGGCCCTGGGGCCTCCCTGCCTTTGGGGTTTTCCCTCCAGGGGGTGGTGAACCCCGGCACCCAGGTGCTCTGGCGGGGGGAGTTCAGCCACAGGGAGATGGAGGGGGTTTTGGAGGCCCTGGATGTGGAGCGAGGCCTTTTGAAGCTCTACCATCAAGATTCCCTGCCCTATCATCCCCAGGCCGCGGTGGTTTTCAGCGACCAGCTGCGGGAGGGGGACCCCCTGGACTATCCCCTGGGTGCTCCCGCGCCCCTGCAGGTCTCCAGCCTGGTGCCCGGCCTACCCCTGAAGCTGGCCCTAGACCACCAGGGGCAGATCTCCTATGTAGGGGTCAAAAGGGAGCTGGCCCTGGGCACCCTGACCCGCCTGGAGGGCAACCGGCTGCAGCTGTCCTCGGGCCGGGCCTATGAATGCCTTCCCGGCATATCGGTGGAAAAGGACGGCCAGCCCGCCTCCCTCTTCCATATCAGTCCTGGAGACTGGCTCCTTTTAAACATTCTGCCCGGTTCAAACCAGGTATTGAAGCTGAGCGCCTACAGCCGGGTCCTCTATGGCAAGATCCTCTGGGCGGGGGAACAGGGCCGGTATCTCTACATTTCAGATAATGCCAATAATTACCGGGTCCTGGAGTTGGAGGGCTCCACCCCGGTGTTCCGCTGGGGGCTTTTGGTGGACCCCAGCCTCCTTAAGCCCGGCGACTGGGTACGTGTGTGCCTCCCCCAGGAAGGGGAGCGTCCTTTGCGCCTGGACGCATTCCCCTCGGTGGGCCAAGACCTCTCCCTGGTGGGGAGATTTTCCGGACCCGCCCAGAAGCTCTCCCTCGCCAACGGCCAGGACTACCGCCTTTCCCCTTACAGCCTGATCACCCTGAACGGCTACCGGGTGGATGTCCAGGCTTTGGCCCCCGGCCTTCCGGTGGTGGTGGACTGGGTGGAGGGCCCCCAGGGGCCGGTGCTCCTACGGGCCGCGGCCCAGGCACCCCCTGCCCCTCCTCCGGATCTGGAGGTCAGCCTTCTGCCCTCCCCCGGGGGCTGCTATCTGGTGGGCAGGACCCAGGCCCGTTTGCTTTATGTAAACTTCCCCGACGGCCATCAGGAAGTGGTGGTGCCCCAGGGAGGGATTTTCCAGCGCTTCCTCAGCCGGGCCGGGGGCACCATCCAGATAGTGGCCCTGGGCTTCGACGGCGGTATAGACTCCCGCACCCTGGACCTGGTCCAGGATTTGGGATTCTGGGACATAAAGGGCCATTGGGCCGAGGAGGTCATACGGCAGGCCGCCAGCCGGGGTTACCTCAAGGGTTATGAGGACGGCAGCTTCCGCCCCGATCAGCCCCTCACCCGGGCTGAGCTGGTGGTCCTGCTGGTGCGCCTGGCGGGCTGGCCGGTGGAAGGGGATAAAACCCCGGCCTTTAAGGACCTTCAGGAAATCCCCCCCTGGGCTCGGGCTACCCTGGCCGTGGCCCAGGAAAAGGGCTTAGCGGTGGGCTATGGGGACGGCACCTTCAGGCCGGCCGCTCCGGTGAACCGGCTGGAGGCGGCCGCCTTCCTGGCCCGCTACCTGGAGATGTCCGGCCCCTCCCTTTCCCCTTCCCCTCCTCCCTTCCGGGACTGGCAGCAGATTCCCTCCTGGGCCCAGAGGGCCGTGGCCCAGGTCTATGCCCAGGGGCTGATGCTGGGGGTGTCCCCGGAGCTCTTCAGCCCCTTCAGCCCCTTCACCCGGGCCCAGGCCGCGGCCGTCCTCACCCGGATGGAATGAGGGACCGGGGAAAAATAAAAATTTTAAGGGGGCCTTCAAAGGCCCCCTGGTTATTCGGCCTCGATCCACAGGACCAGCTCCATGTTCTGGGCCTGCTTCTCCATATGGGCCAGCCGGTTTTCCAGATCCCGCGCTTCCGCCCTCAGCCTCTCCCGCTCCCCGGGGTCCAGGGCAGTGTTGGCCCGGGATACTTTTTCCCGGTACTGGTCCAGGAGGCGCTGGAATTCGGGGGTCAAGTCCGTCCGGCTCCTCTGCACCTCGCCGCCCAGGGAGGCCAGCTCTCCCACCAGGGCTTCGCCCCGGCTCTGGTCCAGGGTTAGCTGGTAGAGGACCCTCCTTTCCCTTCCGGTGTTCTGCTCCCCCAGGGGCTTTATAAGGGCTCCATATCTGCCCGCTATCCTCAGGGCGGCTTTCCTGGTATCCTCCAGGTCCTGGGCCTTTATTTTAATCAAGGCGCTGGCCACTTCCAGATCGGAGCTCAGGAAGGAGCGCTCCGGATAGAGGGGCCCGGCCGCCACCTGCAGGGGCTGGGGCTTGGTGGGGCTTTCTTTTCCGGAGGCCGCAGGAGCGGGGGCGGGGTTTTCTTTAGGCTGCTCCCCGGCGCTGGCCTTCTCCTCCCCGGAGGGAGGGGGAACCTCCCTATCCCCCTCGGGAGGCCTTTTCTCCGGCTCCCTTATCCGTGCTTCCGGGATAGGCTCCTCTTCCGGCCGGGGGGATTCGGGAGCAGCAGGGGCCGGCTCCTGGGGTCGGGTGTGGGTAAAGGGGCTCATCCCCGGGTCCAGGGCCAGCCTCTTCCAGAAGCCCTGGCCCCAACCCGCAGCGCTGCCCGCCAGAAGGAGCAGGACCGCCGCCACCGCTGCCAGGCTTTTCAGCCAGCGGAGCCGGCGCCCCTTCTGGACCCTGAGCAGCACCCTCTGTTTAAAGCCGGCGGGAGCCGGGGGGGTGGCCTTGAGCCCCTCCAGGGCCCGGCGGATCTCCTGCCACCGGGCCACCTCCCTCCTGCAGGCCGGACATCTCTTAAGGTGCTCCTCCAGCCTGGCCCTCTCCCAGGGGGCCAGTTCCCCGTCCAGGTAGGGGGACAGCCATTCCTGAAACTCCCGGCATTCTGCCCCTTCCCTCCTTCCCCCCGGCATCACCATTCTCCCCCTTCCTCCAGGAATTTTTCTTTGAAGGCCTTGCGGGCTCGGTTGAGGCGGGATTTCACCGTCCCCGGGGGACAGCCCAGGATGCGGGCCATCTCCTCGTAGCTGTAACCCTGGAGCTCCCGCAGCACCAGCACCGCCCGGAATTCCGGGGGAAGTTCCCCCAGGATCTTCTTTACCCAGGACTTCAGTTCCAGCTCCTCCAGGGCCTCCAGCGGATCGGACCCGGCCGCGGCCACCTCCCGCTGCATCTCCCCCTCGCCGGTATCCACCGGCGCGTCCAGGGATAGAAGCTCTGCCTTGGACTCCCGCCGCCTTTTATTCAAAAACACGTTCATGGTTATCCGGTGCAGCCAGGTGCCGGGGTCCGCCTCCCCCCGGAAGTTGTCCAGGGCCAAGTAGGCCCTCAGGAACACCTCCTGGGCCAGGTCCTCGGCATCGGCCTGGTTGCCGGTGAGCTGCCAGCTCAAGCCGAAAACCTTATCCTGATAGGCGGCCACCAGCTCCTCAAAGGACAGACACCCGTTCTTTCTTCCCTTTATTTTCAAGGGAAACACCCCTGAACCCGGCAGACCCGGTTACTTAGTTAGACATGGGGGAAGGGCAAAAAGTTCCCCTGATTTTTTATCTTTGCCAGCACCATCATTTTAACATATAAGGTGATCTTCCGGGAACTTTCTGGTCCGGGCTGGTGTCTAATATAAATGGCAGGGGAGGAAACTTCCTCCCGGCCCAATCTAAAAAGGGAGGGGAGAGGCGGAGGAGAGCTTAAGAAGAAAACCCAAGGGCAACTGAAGCCTGAGGTCTAAGATTTCCTGTCCAGGCCTTTGGGCCTGAGAAAAAAAAAGAAAAGGGGGAGGAATGAACCTTGCGTAAAGTGCGCAACAGATGGCTTTCCATAGCCCTGGCGGTTATCGTAGGCCTGGCCCTGGTGTTGCCGCTGGCACCTCAGCAGGCCCAGGCAGCGTCGACTTATCAGATGAGCTACGTGGCCCGGGTAAAGGCACCGTACTCGGGTGAGATTGGAACTCTAATCATCTCCATGGACGGCATAAGCGCCAGCGAGGCGAAGGATAGCGAAGTAGTTCTGAGCCTGCCCAGCTCGCCAAGTGGGTACAAGCTCGTGGTAGACCAGGCGAAGATTAAGGGGACCAACTATTTTGGTAGGGGTGCTAAGTTCGAAGTTCAGCAGATTTCCGACACCACCGTCAAGCTCAAAGTCAACGCGGTAAGCAAGAAGGGTGACCCCGACAAAACCAGTCTGATTTCCATCCCGCTCGAAGTCACCATACCCTCTGGCGTATCTGGCGATGTCATCCTCACCATCGAGGCTCCTGATAAGTCGCAGTTCTCCAGGGGCAGCATTGTCATCGCCCGGGTGGTGCCTGCCAAGGTAGAGTTGGCGGTGGAGAGCGTCCCGGTCATCGGTTCTGCCGGCGGTAAGATCGGCGTGATCGAGCTCAAGGAGACCGTAGCTAAAGCTCTATACGAGAGCCCGGTAACCCTGAGCCTGCCGTCTGGCTTCAAGTGGGCGGACAAGAACCTTAATAAGCTTGAGGACACAACTTACTCCGGTAAGGAGTACGCTACCGTTGTCTGGGGCGACAAGACCCTGAAGGAGAGGCTTGAGTTCGAAGTCAAGAACGACGCCCGCGACCTGAAGATCAGCGATAAGTCTGACCAGGGAACCGAGGAAGCCGCCTTCCTCAAGCTGCAGCTTTACGTCCTGCCCATTGAG
>Ga0129303_100046_pt1 | contig 13376 bp, 11 predicted proteins | sample ElbSprsedimmetaG_FD_94490 | JGI IMG/M metagenome (GOLD analysis project Ga0129303, IMG submission 94490) | Hot spring sediment bacterial and archeal communities from California, USA to study Microbial Dark Matter (Phase II) - Elbow Spring... | ecosystem: Environmental > Aquatic > Thermal springs... | reverse complement strand
GGTGGCAGTATTCGGCTGCATGGATTCGATCGGTTCAGCCCCGCGGGCGCGGGGAACGCCGTACAGTGAGCGTGAGGAAAAGCCAGCGAGCCGGTTCAGCCCCGCGGGCGCGGGGAACGCACTTGTCATATATGGTTGATTTTAACACGGTTTTCCGTGAGAAAATTTTCCACCATGGCAAATCAACGTTTTGTTCGATTTCAACTTGTTAAAGATGGATGGAAAACAGCCGGTTACTCCTCATCCTTGGGTTCGGTGAGAAAGCGTACCAGCCGCAATCCGTCATAATCCACAGGGACGCGTCGGTTGGGGCCGATGGTCTGAAACTCGAAGCCGGATTCGTTGCTGCTGGCCCAGGCCATCGCAACATTGCCGTCGTCGGCAAGGATGCTGATCTGCTCCCAGATAATTTCCCTCACCCGGCGGGTAACGTCCCCTACGTAGACGCCAGCACGAATTTCCAGCAGCCACACGGCCAGACGACCGCGCAATCGTGGCGGGACGTTTTCGGTCACGACAACGAGCATGGTCATTGCTACTGGCTCCGATGACCGTCATCCCCCGGGGAGTCCGGCTCGGGAATGGCCGGGGGTTGCGCTTCCGGTGCCGGTGCTGGCGGGTCGATACCTCCGGCACCGAGCACGTCCTCAATCAGGGGAATGAGCCGCTGGAGCAGCTTGCTCTTGCGGAAGGCCTTGCGACAGGCGATGCGCACCTCCCGGTCAGGATGACTGCTGCCGCGTGCGGCAATCTCAAACGCCACGGGAACGACTGTGTCGAACTTGACGATGTCGGCTATATCGTAGACGAAGCTCCTGGGCTTGCCGGTGTGCAGAAAACCAATGGCCGGCGCATAGCCGGCGGCGAGAATGCCCGCCTCACAAACGCCGTAAAGGCAGGCGGTGGCCGAGGAAAGACATTTGTTGGTCAAGTCGGAACGATCCCACTGGTTCGGGTCGTAGCGCCGGCCGTGCCACTTGATTCCGTGCTGCCGGGCCAGACGCTTGTAGGTCTCGCGCACCCGAGCACCCTCAATGCCGCGGAGCTGTTCCACCGATCGGCGCTGGGGCGGTTCCTCGCCGAAACGTAGGGCGTACATGTGACGCACCACCTTAAGCCGCAAATTATCGTCCAGCGCAAGCTTCGCTTGGTAGAGCAGCTTGTCGGAGCGCGCACCACCCGGCTGACCGGCAGAATACAGGCGCACCGCTCCTTCGCCCACCCAGATCAGCAATGTGCCCACGGTAGCAGCGAGCTTGACCGCAGTATGAGACACCCGTGTGCCCGGTTCAAGCAGGATGCAGGCCAGCGATCCGACCGGGATGTGCATGCGCTCGCCGTTGACTTCGTCGATCACCACGAAGGCTCCGTCGCGCACGTCGATCTGGGCCCGACCGACAAAGACCATCGAGGCGCGGTCTTTGATCGGGATAGGCTTGAGCGGAACAAACGGCGCCATCAATCAACTCGGCGAATCAGCATTAGACCACATCCGAAACTCTTCGAACGCCCCAGCCCTCGCGCCAGCGTCTCGTGAAATCGTGCCGGATCAGACACTTCGACTACGCCTTGGTAGTCGATACTGGAAAAGCGGATCTCGCGCCCGCGACGACGCAAGGTATGCTGCCGGTAGGCGGATAACTGTGGTTCGGCGAGCAGCCGGAAACCCGCCCGTTCGCTGCGTCTGTCAAGCCACTCGATGGCAGCCCGATCCATGCGGCGCGCCAACTCGTCTCGGTCGACGGTCTTCTCGGCGCGTGCCCGTGCCTTGGCGTCCATGAGCACATCGTGGTGCCGGGCATTTTTCTGTCCTTCGACCTTGCGTGCCACCACGGGATTGGCGCGCAAACGAAAGCCCAGTTGCATGCCAGCATCCAGTGCTGGACAAAATGGCTTGATCTCGCAATGCAGCAGGCCTGGCACGTCGATGGGTTCTACCGTAGATAGTAGGTAGAACAGCGGCAGACCGCGTGGACGTGCATCCGGAGCGAGCGCATCTATTTCCAGTTCCTGGCGGAACAGGAAAGGGCGTTGATTTTCGTGGGGAAATAGTTTCCACAACAATTGGTGGTTGCCATAGGCATCGCCCGCCATCAACTGGCCGGCTTGACGGGCATTCAGGTTGCCGGTGGCCACACGTACTCGTGACAGGTACATCAGTTCTCCTCCCGCGTCCGATGGCGGTTCTCACGTCGGCTGGTGAACTGCCAGCGCCCTCGGTGCAAGGGCTGATCATGGCGATGGTGCAGCTCGTGAGCATCGATATCACCGCCCTCGCCTTCCCAGGCGTACAGCACATCACCCTTAAGACGCATGCGGCGGCGCTCGTCTTCTTTGGTCAGGCTGGTAAGGCGCGGAAAGTCGAACGATAATGCTTCCCGAATCCCGCCTGCGGTGACAATCCGCGGGTCGAGCGGCGCGCCCAGTGGGCAGGACTTGCGCCCCAGGAAGGGAATGAAACCGGGGCGGCGCAGCGCAGCCTCTAGGTCCGCAAGCGCCCATGGTGAGGAATCAGCCAGGCGAATCGCCACAGTCCAGTAGCCGTCACAGCGATATTCCCGCGCTGATAGAATGGTATTGAGCCGATCCTTGCGCACGGCTAGCTCGTCCCGCCGGGAGCGTACATGCTTTGCCGCCGTGCGTCCGGGCACTTGGATGGTGTGGTAGTCACGGATCAGTACGCCAGGACTGTGCTGTTTTACGGCCACTTCGACGGCTTGTCGCAGCGAGGTTTGTCGCGACTGATCATGCCGGGAAATGCCGAGTGCGCCGGCCAGAAGACCGAGAATGGCCGAACGACCGGGATAGGTGGCCGACGGGCGGGTGCCGCCCACTGCCGCCTCGCCCCAGCTAGCCATGGGCGCGTAGATGCGAAAGACGAGAAAGTCCATGCCCACCTCCGCTTACTGTTCGCGGAGAAAGGCGCAGAGCGCGTCGAGGCTACCCTCCCCCCGGAAGGCGTCAATCTCATAGCGATCATCCGCGCAGGCACCATAGACCTGATCGAAATGATCCCGCTGGGTGCGGATAGCTCGGAGGGCCTGTTCGCCATAGTCGTGCCCATCGACCGGGCGGAGGAAGGAAACCGCCAGTGAGCGCGGCTGCTGATCGCCCTTTTCCGCCAGGACGTAAGAGGCATAGGCTCGCGACCCGAAGCTGTTCTGCTTGCCGCGCGGGGCCACCTGTATGGCCGCGCGGGTGAGTGCTTCGATGGCGGCATCCGCCAGTTCCGCATTGCCGCCAAGATTGTCGATCAGCTGATTGCGATCGATGCAGACGTAGGAGTAGAACAGGCCGGAGGCGAAGCCGGTCTCGCCGATATGCGAGGCACCCATGTCCTCGCTGCCGTCGTTGAGATCGTCCACGGCGGTGAAGTAGTCGTCCTCGATGGTCACGCGGTGTACGCTAATGGCGTGCGCCACCTGGCAGGCGGCCTCGACATTGTAAACCGGGTCGGCGGCCAGCATGCGGCCGAACAGGCCGATGTCAACAGCGTCCGGCGTGGTACGCAATAGCTTGAGCTCGTCCTTTTTCGGTGCGCGGCGCTCGTCGATCAGGCGATCGACGAGCTGGTTGACCGCGGCCCATTCGCCCGGGCTGATGTGGGCGAGTTGTTCGATCTCAGTGCCGTCCTTCTTGAGCGCACCGAAGACATCGGCAATCTCACGCGCCCATTTCATGGCGTCGGACTCGTCGATGCCGGCTGCCACCATCCGCTCATAGACCTTGGTCCCGAGACGCTTGGTGCGGGTGCCGAGATGATTTTTCATAGCCTGTTGGAAAACGTCCGAGGTGCGCCAGGTGCGCTTGAGGCTCTGCGAGGAGACCCGCAGGCGCTCGGCGCCCCCCATAACCGCCGTCTTGGGACGACCGAGGTCGTCGCGGTTGAGGTTGGCAGGCGGATAAGACGTGAGCAGGTGAAGTTGTACGAAACGGGACATGAAACATTTCTCCATAATTTAGATGGGATCAGCCGCCGTGGTAGCGGCTCAGTTCAGTGAAGTATTCGGTCGCCCAGCGCACCGGCAGGTGGTGCTGCGGACGGATGTCAGGACCGTATGTCTGTTCCTGGTGCCAGTGCAGGATGTCGTCGGCCAGGGACAGCACGTTAGTGGCTCGATCCAGCAGGTGTACAGCGCGGCGCAGACGGCGCAGCAGTTCGTCAAGGTCGTGGCTGTGCTGAAGCTGGGAGAACCGAAGCTCGCTCATGAACGGCTTGCCCGAGCCACGCTCAGTCTGCGCGCCAAGGGTAGCGGCGAAGCTCTTCGCAGCAACGTGGGTTTCAACATCCGCCAGCACCGCGGCAACCGTGCCCCAAGCAGGCATCCGCCAGCCCTTGCGCAGGTTGGCCGGCAGGGCAAACCATAGTTGACGAAAGCCTTCGGTCAACAGGGTGTCATCCACCGCGCGGGATCGGCGCAGTATGGCCCTCGCAGCCGGCGGCATGGCGGATCTTCCACCGGCCGGATTGCCGCGCAGGCGCTGCCACCAGTGGTGCACGACCTCGCGGGACGCTTCGTCCCGCAGGACTTGGTAATAGGGTTGTTCGCTCATGTGTCCTCCTTATGCTTGCAGATCGGCCGGTCGGTTTTTCTGGGTTTTCCGTTGCCAGCCGGCGGCAGCCTGCAGTTCCTGCATTGGCTTGCCGCGTGCCAGCCATTTGTTCAAGTCGTTGCGTGCCTGGACGATGCGCTTCATGTCCAGCGCCCCGGTATCACCCGTGAGCGAAAGATCATCGAAGACCTGCAAGGCGGCATCACGCAGGCGGGTATACCAGCGTTTCGCCACCGGTTCGGGCAATACGCCCTCTTCACCAGCACAGATCGCCTCCCAGAGATCGAAAAGGCAGATGTAGAAGTCAGCCTCGGTCGCCTCGAAAACCCGCTGGCCGATATGGCTGAAGTCACCCTTAACGTCTTTGGGCCGGGAAAACCAGGCCGAGCGCACAGCCGACTGAGTTCGTCCTGCCACCTCCCCGCCTATGGCGGTGAGCTGTTCGACCCACGCGAGCATCTGGTCTTGGCGTTCGGGTTCGACCACTAGCAACGGCATCTCGCTGGCATACCAGCCGCGGGCTTTCATGTTGTCCATGTCGTAGCCGAACACCCATAAGCGGGCGCGCCGGGCGGTGTCCTCGATGTCGTCTAGCACCGGGGCCTTGCGGGCGGCATAGTCATGCACCACCCGTGCAGGCATCTGACCACGCTCCTCTCGGTCTTCGAGCACCAGGCTTTCCCAGTGGCGATAACCGATGCCGCCTGGTTGCCCCTTGATCGAAAGCGGTGGCTCGGCCGGCTTTTTCGGGTCGCGGCGATATGGAGTGAGCGGGTGGATCCAGGGACCGGCATAGTTATTACCGTAGTTCTTCGCCCGCACAGCAACCACGCTGGTCTCGCTCTTCCGCCCGCAGAGATCGCAATGACAAGGCGTCTTCTCGAACTGCAGACGGAAGCGTCGGGGCATCGCCCAGTAGACATGCAAGGGGTGAACGTCATCCGGCCAGATTTCGCTGCCCTCGCAATCACTCTCCCGGGTGGCCGTCAGCCAGGGGAACACGTTCCCATCTTCCGGATCGGGCGCAGAAAACTCATGGTTTTCGCAGTCGAGCACGTTCAGCCACAATCTTTGCCAGAACGTGGCTTCCGGGTCATGGGGCAGCACGAGCGTGGTCAGCGGTCCACCGCCCCGGATCCCTGTGCGATACCCCTTGCCACCCGAAGGCGCGTTGATTTGCATGGTGAACAGCGCCATGGCGGCACAATCCGGACAGATGCGTTCGACCAGACCCCGCTTGATGAAGTGATCGGCATTGAGTTTCAGAGTCTGCGCGCCGGGAGCCTCGATCAGCAGGGATGCAACCGGGCCTTCTGACCGATCGGCCAGTGAGTCGAGGTCCTGCATGAAACGCGGTCCGTCGCCGTCGAGCACAAAGGCATCACGGTAAGGCGCGAAGGCTGTATCCAGCTCTTCCACCGTCGGCGGGCGTTCCCAAAGATCCGCCCATTCACTGATGTTCCTAGGCGCGAAGGCGGTTTGCAGCAGGCCGATCAGGAACTGCCAGGCCGCCCCCTGGAAGTCAGCCCGTACCAGAGAGAGATCCGCGTATTCCGGCGAGGCCAGCCCCGCCGGGCGGTCGTACACTACCGTGCCGTCGGGGCGACGAAACGGCAGCCAGGGGGTTTCAATCAGGTTCATCTTTCCTCCTTGGAGCAACCCACTCCAGCTTTTTTCGATTTGATCATCACGCCGCACTTTGTCGAGTAACTTGATGAAGAGTCTTCTTCGGCAAGCCAGAGTGACGCATATGTCAGCACCCGATGGCGTTGTTTGAGATCCTCTCCATCCTTGTGCAAATCACCCGGCAATTCGGCGAGCTGATCCGCCAATCCTTGCCGAAGATTGACGCTACTCATCTCCCAGGGATTTGCCACGTCGTCATGCCAGGGAGTCAATCCACCGCCTTTGCGACGACGAACCAGCACGACCCGCACGCTCGGCTCGTCGGTCACGCGGGTGCCGATCTCCTCGTCATCGCTCCAGCCGTCCGCGCTGTCCAGGCAGTAGCCCTTTTCTAGCTTAAGCGCATTGAACCGCGCCATGCCCACGTTGCCGCGTTCCCGTCCCTCGACAGCCAGCGCAGCGTCTTCCAGCGTGTCTGGTAAGTCGTCGAGATCGGGCGAGTAGACCCCTTCGATCAGGTCGCGGGAACGTTCTGGCAGGTCGATCCCGCCAACTTCGCGCAATACGCGTACGGTGCGCCAGAGGCAGGTGATGTCGTCATAGACCGCCGCAGTACCCGGCAACAGTTGCTTGACCCAGTTCTCGCCGGGACGCTCGGACCAGCGAGGCGCCAGCACCTTCAATCTCGGCGCCGAGCGCTGGTCGTCTGTCGATACCCTATTGCCGTCCGCATCACGAGGGTGCCGGTGCAGCCGCCCGGCTCGCTGAATCAGTAGATCGATCGGGGCGAGATCGCTGATCATCACGTCGAAGTCGACGTCGAGGCTCTGCTCGACTACCTGGGTGGCGATCAAGACTTGCCCTCGGCGAAGGTCGGCTGTGGATTTCTTGCCGAACCGGGCCATCACCCCATCCTCGATACGCTGGCGATCGGCCATGGTGAAGCGCGCGTGGAACAGGAAGATCGAATCGGCCGGAATACCGGTAGCGACGAGCTGTTGAAAGGCCTCGATGGCATCGTTGACAGTATTTCGAACCCAGCATGCGCATTGGCCACGACGAACCGCATCGCGTATCTCGTCGACGGCCTGATCGGGATGATCGATAAAGTCCACGGGCAGATACCGACCGCTGCCCCGGGTGCTCTCGACCGCCACCTCTTTAATTCGCTCATCGGTCACGTGGGTTAGTAGTGGAAAAGCCGTGTCTACTGGAACTTCCCGTTCCGAATGACCCCGGCCTCGCTGCCAGGCGGCCACCAGTCGCCGTCGCTGCTCGATGGGTAGAGTAGCGGTCAGCAGCACGGCGCTGCCGCCCTGCCGAGCGTGAGATTCCAGCAGCTGTTCCAGCAAATTGCCGGTGTAGGCGTCATAGGCATGAATCTCGTCCATGACTAGCACTTTGCTCGCCAGCCCCAGCAGACGCAGCGACTGGTGCCGCCTGGGCAGGATGCCCAGCAGCGCCTGGTCGATAGTGCCTACGCCCACGTCGGCCAGCAGGGCCCGCTTGCGGCTGTCAGCGATCCAGGCATTGCACTGCGCCGAGCCGCTGCTCTCCTGCCGTCCGTAGCCTGCATCTTCGGGTTGGGTGGGCAGCAGGGAAGCGATGAAGTCGGGGTTGAGGTGCCGTGCTCCATGCGCCAGCACCAGCGAGGGCTGCGAGTCCCGGGTGTAGAACCGTCGCCAGACGGCGCCCAACCGCTGATACATTGCATTAGATGTCGCCATGGTGGGCAGGGCGAAATAGAGGCCTTCGCCGTGTCCGGCAGCGATCAGCCGCTGGGTCAAGGCCAGCGCGGCTTCAGTCTTGCCGGAACCTGTCAGGTCCTCGAGCAGAAAAAGTTGCGGGCCGTCGGAGAGTGCAATGGACTCCGCCCGGGACTGCATTGGCGTGGGATCGAAGCCCCATTCCTGCCGAAAGCCTGGAAAGTCGATCGGATGCTTTGGCGCCATGAGTCCACTGGCGTCAACAGCCTGCCGAGCCCGGGGACGGGCGAACTCATCCCAGTATTGTGCCAGTGACATGGGGCGGTCGACATACCGGAACACGGATGCGTCCGACCCCAGCCAGTCAGCAACCACCGCCAGCCCGGCAAGCGTCCAGCTGGCCTCTCGCATGGCACCTACCTCCACTGGCAACTTTTGCCAAGGTGGTTCGAACAGCTCGGCAGACTCCTGCACGAAAGCCCAAGCAGCCTCCCGATCTTCGCTGTGAAACCAAGTCGCCAATGGATCGCCGGCAAACGCCACCGGCTGACCGTGATGGCCGAGGCTGATTTCCAGCCAGGGCTGCATGATGGAATGAAAATCTCGATTCACCTTGGCGGCATCCAGACCAGGCAAACCGGTCTTGCGTAACCGTCGCTTAAAGTCGTTCTGCCAAAGCAAGGCGCCCAGTCCATCATGCTTCGGCCGGCCATAGCTCATGCGTGGGTCGGGGCTTACTAGGCCGGCGCAGGTCGGTTCTGCGACGCCTTGGAAGGCCCGGGCGAACTTGCCGATATCATGCAAGGACATTATGAACGGGAACCAACGGGTTAGCGCCGAGCGCGACATACCCGTAAGATCAGTCAGCCACCGGACAAGGCGGTCATCCCGCTCAAGCAGCTCTCGCGCCACGGCGGCCACATCTAGGCAGTGCCAAACCAAAAGGTGACAGGACGCCTCGCCCCGCACCGGCATCGCCTTGCCCCAGTATGGAATATATCTTGATACTTTAGTATCAACTAATAAGCCGCCACTCTGGTCCATTGAATTACCACCTTCCCTGAAAGCAGTTAAGCCCAAACTACCTAAACATCGCTCATAAGGCAAACCCCCAGTTATTAGCCGGGGTGTCGTGGACTTTAAGTATCTTTCCAACGAAAAAGCAGGGTTGGTTTAAATTAAGTCCAACGGTTTGCTGTAAGGTATCCGGCGTTACGGTGTGCTGAATTACTTCTAAATCCTGCGCCGGTGAGCTGTTCTGGCAGTATTCACGCGAGAATTCTAAGAGCACTTCCATGGTGGTCAGACGGAATTTATGGCGTTGGCGCAGGAAGACAAACTCGCGGCGCATGCGCTCAGCGAAGGGAAAAGCAGCATGTAGGCCGAGGCTTAGTGCTCTGGTAATTCCAGCCGAGAAGAAAAAACCCCCTATGCCAGCTTGTGCTGCACCTTTATTGGCCTCTATTGGCCTCGGGGCTGCCTAGTTCCATGCAGGCATCCCGTTTTTTGGGTCACTTATACCTACCGATCACTTTAAAGCGGATCGGGACACATTTTTTTGCTCGCAAAGTACAGGCCATAGATTGCCTTTACCCTTTATCAAATTTATATATCTTTTCGCTTACTGTGCGGGTCATACTCGAAAACTTGTTCACTAGGATTTTTAGAGGTTCCTAAATATTGTGTAACGAATCTTCGATTGTGCCGGTTGTGTTCTGTGTGCAACAATCGATACGTCACCTTGGCTAGGGTTAGCTGCGAAAAAGCCGTTGCGGTGTATAATCATTGGTTAATGCCTCTTAGGCATTAAGGCGCATTTAAGTTGTTTAATTTTCGGGAGCATGTCATGAAAGGAAGCTTGATTAACGCATGGTTAGGTGCCAGTTTGGTGCTGGGTCTTTCTGCGCTGGGTTCGGCCGAGGCATCCAAGATTTATAAATCAGTAGATGAGCGCGGCAATATTCAGTTTACGCAAACCCCGCCTGCCACGGGTGAATATGAAATCATCGAAGCTGGAGTATCTTTCGGCACATCCTCTGCTGCTAATAATCGAGAACCGGCCGAGGCCGAGGCTGCCGAGGAAGAAGCGCGTGATAATGAAGCGGTTGAGGAGCTCTTAGTCGTTAACCGCGAGGAAGCCGAGCGGGTATGTAATCAGGCTCGGGAGGAGTTGGCTGCTATGCAGGATGAGTCTCAACAGGTAGTTCGCCGCGGTAAAGATGGCGCGCTTGAACCACTCTCGGCTGAAGAGCGCGCCGAGCGAATTGAAGAGCTAAACGCCATTATTGAGCAGGCTTGTTTCGATTAATTCAGTTAACGATAGGTTATATGTGAATACGGCAATGCAAAGTTGGTTGCAAAGCGGGTTGTTGGCACTGGGCTTGGTTTTTCTGGCCGGATGTGCGACCACGCCGGGTGGCTCTGGTACTGTAACAGATGACAAAGCGGTCGAGTTACATCCGGATAGTGGCTATGCTCGCGATGAAACCACCGAGCAGGCGATTGATTTCTTGGGTAGCTCGGCTGAGCAGATTGCCAAATTGATTGACCGGGCTTTTTCTGATTACGGTCGTCCTAATGCCATTATTAAGGGCGATGAAGGCAGTGGGTCGATTGTGGTCGGCCTGCGCTATGGTAGCGGTGATTTTCTCGCGAAAAGCGGGGCACGGATGCCGGTGTACTGGCAGGGGCCGTCGATTGGCTGGGATTTTGGCGCTGATGCCGGGCGGGTATTTATTCTAGTTTATAACTTGTCTAGTACCGATGAGCTCTTTCAGCGCTTTGCCGGCGTAAGTGGCTCGGCCTTTTTTGTCGGCGGTGCTGGTATGCAGTATCTGCGCGCCGGGGATGTCATCGTCGCGCCGATTCGCGTTGGCGTAGGCATGCGCTTGGGCGCAGCAGTAGGCTATATGACTTTCAGCCCGGAACGCACTTATAACCCGTTTTAGGGCACCGCCTTACCCGATTCTGATACCGGCCTGATTTGGCCGGTTTTTTTGTCTGCCCGATTTCCAATCACGCTAGCACTTGTCTGACGATAGTCTCCTTTCGTTAAATACGCTTAAATAAAGAGAAGATGGGTAATGCGTTATGGGAAACCTGAAAAACCCAAGCGAGCAAGTTCGCGGGCAGGTAACCGCACAGTGAGCGACGGTATATTAAGAAGATAGGTGGATGCAGGCCATCTGTGGCCTGCACTCTACGAGCACAAATCAATGTGTCCCGATTCGCTCCAGGCGAATCAGTGATGCAGCAGATCACATCGACAAGGCTGCCAAAAAAATCACAAACCCGGCAAATTTCGAAAGCAGCACCCCGGCGCGGATGCTGTGATAAAAACGACGCGCAAATGAAATACAGCCTTTCTATATCCGCTGGTAGATACGCTCAGCCCGATTAACTAATGCACGCTCGGGGAAAATCCGCACCGATTCATTGCCAATAATGCATCCTTTGCCAGATATCGGCATAAAAGCAAATGCGCTCCCCAAATGCAAAAAACCCCGATCCATGCCGGGGCTTTTATACCATAGCTAGCCTACCGTTCGCCGGATTCGGGAGCCTTTTGGTCCTGCTCATCGGGTGGCTTAGGTCGACGCGCTTTTTCCTCTTCATCCTGCGGTTTATCGTTATCAGCTTTGCGATTGTCCACAACCGGCGTGGCTGAGGGCGGTTTCGGTGCATTATCTAATATCCGCACATAGGCCGGTGGGGCAGTGCCATCCTTCTCCACACCGAAGTACAACGTAGTATGCGGGAATGGAATTTCAATGCCGGCAGCATCAAAGTATTTCTTAACCAACCTGTTGTAGGCACGGCCCACAGCCCACTGATAACCGGCGGTGGTTTTAATTAGTATTCGGATATTTACCGCACTATCGCCAAAGCTGGTCACACCGTGAACGTCGATCGGCTCGAGTATTTTATCTTTCCATTCAGGATCTTGTGCAAGTTCATCAAACGCCGCTTTGAGCTGCTCAATGGCATCATCCACGCTTTCACGGTAAGCAATACCGTAATCTGCGCGGTGGTATGCATATTCCCGAGTAAAGTTGGAAACCACATCCACCGAGGAGAACGGCACCACATGTACAGTACCGGAGACATCACGAATGACCACCGAGCGAATGGATAACCGTTCTGCCGTACCGCTAATGCCACCAGCGGTGATGAAATCACCGGTGTTAATGGCATTTTCAACCTGGATGAATACGCCGGTAATCACATCTTGAACCAGCTTTTGTGCACCAAAACCAATCGCCAGACCCAGCACACCAGCACCGGCTAGCAACGGGCCGATATTCACGCCCAATGAGGCCAGCACCACCATACTGGTAATGACGATCAGCGCAATGGCAATCGCATTACGGAACAACGATAGCAGGGTCTGGGCACGAGCGGAGGGGATTTTCTCCGAATCGGTCAGTTTGGCCTCGATTAAACTTGCTGCAACCAGCCAGATGGTCAGTGCGATTAGTAGAATCAGAGCCACATCAAAAATGGTAGACATCAACGCACTGCCGCGCTCGCCGGCAAGCCAGACAAAACCGTTCCCCAACTGCCAGACGGCCGACAGTCCCATTAGTGCGATGATGCCGATCACCAGCCGCAGGATTTTTAACAACAGCGGCACATAGGTGTTTAAACGTTGCTCTAGCAACGGCAGGCGGGCAACCCAGGTTGCCGGCAGGTGCACACCTTTTCCAATCCATTGGGTTAACACGGCAGATAAAAACACGGCAAGCCCGATAATCAGTGCGCTCGATACGGTGGCCTGAGCAACAAACACTAAGGCCTCACCTGGATTGATCACCGCCACAATGAATACGCCGGTGGCATAAAGAATGGCCAGCCAGTGCCAGGTTTTACCCAGTGTGCGTAGCATCCAAGAGAATGTGTTGTTGTTTGTTTGCTCAGCGCGCTCGCACAAAGCATCGCAGACCGGCTGGCGCGAACGCCACAGCTGACGCCAAACGAAGATAATCGCAACGACCGCTACACCCCAGCTGGTGAGTTCAGCAAGACCGTTACGACCAGCAGCTTCCAATGCCGGCACCACCGCCAAGCTTACGTAACCGACGAATAAAATGGTCAGCCCCATCCAGTTACGCCAGTGCCGCGCATGCTTAGGCTGGATCTTAAATAGACGGAAGTTTTCCTGCGAGGGCGTAAACAGCACGCTCAACACCAGACGCGCTAACTCCACATACAAAAATGCGCTAACAAATCCAGCTAAGAGGGCAGCTGTCCCGGCCGAGGGCGGACTGAGCAGCAGGCCCAGTGCATTAGCGGCCAGCCAGGAAATCAGCACCGAGAGCGCCCCTAAAATGTAGTAGCCCACCAGGGCTAAGCCTGTGATCAACAGACGCTTTCTCTCGCTGCCACGGCCCACCAACTCGGCCAAACGTGCGCTTAAAGGTCGGAAGGCCCGGGTTAAGATAAATAGCAATAAATAGGCCGCGACACCCAGAACAGCAATCCGCCAAGCGG
>Ga0129303_100045_pt1 | contig 13587 bp, 15 predicted proteins | sample ElbSprsedimmetaG_FD_94490 | JGI IMG/M metagenome (GOLD analysis project Ga0129303, IMG submission 94490) | Hot spring sediment bacterial and archeal communities from California, USA to study Microbial Dark Matter (Phase II) - Elbow Spring... | ecosystem: Environmental > Aquatic > Thermal springs... | reverse complement strand
TTTCCCACTCATTTTCTGGTTTTGGCTCAAGAACAGGTTTGCCCGTCAATCTCCTTAACTTTATCAATTTCCACACCCCTTCTTAAAATTTTTTTTCTACAGCTGCAACTCCTATACAAGTATCAGCTGCGCCGTAGTAAACATAAAATACTCCATCTATTTCTACAACACCACAGCTAAATACCACGTTTCTAAAATAGGTTCTTCTTGTCTTGCTACAACTCTTGAGGGGTCCTCCAACTCCAAAAGCGCTGCCCCCAATCTGTACACATTGTTTTCATCTACTCCGTGGTAAATTAAAAGCCATCCGTCTCCTATCTTGAGTGGGGGTCCCGCTATACCTATTTTTTAGAGTCCCACCATCCTTTCCTAGGAGACATTATGATTTTGTGGTCATGCCAATTTACTAAATCTTCCGCATAAGCAATCCAAATATCGGGCACTCTTCTATGGATAAAGTACATGCTTTCCATCTATTTTTTCGGACAAAAGTGCCGCATCTTTATTAGGTTCATCGAGAACAATTCTGTGCCCTTCCCAATTTTTTAAATCATTCAGACCAATTCTAAAATCCAACCACTCCTTTCCTCCAAACGCCGTGTAGAGCATGTAGTATTTCCCATCCAGTTTGGTGATTCGGGGGTCTTCTACTCCCCACGCCTCTTGTGGAGTTTTCCCAGCTAATACAGGTTTATCAAGTCTTTGGAAATAAATGCCATCTTCACTAACAGCGTATCCAATAGAAGATACGAATTTATTTTCTTCCTCTGGCTTTTCGGTGTTTAACACAAACTTTATTGTTAGAGGCTCTGTAAAAAAGATATACTTTTAGCCGCAGCATTAAAAACTGCGGCTTTTTCCCATTCGTGATCTTCTGTTGGAGTTAAAATAGGTTTATCACTTAATCTTTCCAACTCTGAACGTCACTTATACCCCCTTTTTGAGCCAAAATGCAACTACCTTATTGGGACCAATTGTGAAATTTTCAAGGCTAATCTCTCGTTTTCCCACTAAATCTATAATTTTCTCCCTCATTTTCGTGGTTTATTATAAGCACCAAAACATCTTCCCCTTTATAAAACTCCTCTATTTCTAAGTAAGGAGAATCTTTCTAAAAGGAATAACGGCCTACAAAAAGGCTCCCCGACATGGCCGCCAAAGAAAGGATTACCAAGAAAGACAGGAACAAGAAAGACAGGAATAGATGCTTTTTGCGACCCAGCAAGTATCTTCCCCCTAATCCATTCTTAAAAGTTTCTTGGCCCTCTCCTCACTGAGCTGGTAATTATAGAAAGTGTGGCAGAAGCGGCGCAGCTTGTCCAGCATGGAATAATAATTAAAGAGCTCTGGATGCTGCTTCTGAGCTGCCCATCTCCACATCAAAGGCCATTCCGCAGAAGGAGGGTCCCAGCGGTATCCCACCAAGGGGATTTTGTAAACCCTCCGGTTTTTCACTGCTGAGATTTGGCTCCAATCCTGACCCTTGATCCGGTTTTCATATAGGTCTTCTGGCTGCAGGTCGGTGAAATTTCCGAATGTAAATGATCTCAGGATTCCAAGCCATTATCTGCTCCATGGAAACCTCCCCAAACCAGGAGACCTCCTGGGCCACATTCTTGGCCCCTGTAAGTTAAATCCAGAAGTCCATGGGAGTTCCCCTGCCTGCCACCCTCAGTTTTTCGTTATACAGGTAGAGGACGCGGGGTTTTTTATCTTCAGGGATAGAGGCGGTCTTAGCCTTTATCTCTTCGTATACCCGGCGATGATAATCGATGAACTGTTGGGCCCGATCCTCTCGACCTAATATCTTGCCCATTATACGACCATCCCTCTACGTCCTCCAACGTGGTGCCCCGCACGTGAAGAGCCACTACTGGTATTCCTGCCCTCTCTATCTTGTCTATCTCTTCCGGTTCCGTATCCCATTGAAACACCACATCGGGCTTGAGCTTGATCAGCTCTTCGATATTTACTTTAAAACCCTCTTTGACGAAAGCGGTGGAAACTTCCTTGTATTCAGGAGCCAGCTCCGCCAAAATGCCTTCCTCCAGGGCTTTCTTGGCTGTGGGATGCATGCCCACCACCCTTTTACCGCTGCCGTCTAAGGCGTATATTATCGAAGGGAAGGGCATCTGGAGGACAACTATACGCTCCACTTTTTTAGGCACTTCTACAGTTCTCCCCATTTGGTCCACTACGGTAATTTTCTCTCGAGAAACATGCTGAGGAGGGGCTCCGCACCGCCGTTAAAAAGAATAGAACTATAAAAAAAATATAAAAAAAAAAAATATAAAAACGGCGATTAGAGGCATCCCCTTTTTAAACCAACCCATACCTCTTGCCTCCATAGAATTTTTAGTTAAATAGGGCGGGAGGACTTTACCCCCACCCACTTATCCTCAAGCAGCCTTGGTCGCCTTTTCCACCAAGTTCAGCAGCCGCAATATCATGGAAGCTGCCTCGGCCCGGGTCACGGGCTGCTCGGGCCTGAAGGTGCCATCCGGATAGCCGGAGATCAGGCCCATCTCCGCTCCTAGGGCAACCCCCTCTTGGGCCCAGGAAGGTATCTCCCCCTGATCCTTAAAGGCTATCTGGGGAAATACCGGAACTGCTCCCTGAGCCTTGGCTCCATAGGCCAGGACCACCACCAGCTCCGCTCGGGTGGTAGCCTGAAAAGGTCGGAAGTATTTCAATTCTTCCACCTTGTAGCCGAGGCGTTGGGCTTCGCGGGTGCAAGCTGCCACCGCCCCCCTGGCCCAGAGGGGGATCTCCTCCTTGTCCAGGAAATATCCAAGGGAGGAATCATCGCCGGGAGGGAGACCTAAAGCTCTAGCCAGAAGGGAAGCGGCCTCCGCCCGGGTGAGGGTCTCCTCGGGCCTGAAGGTGCCGTCGGGATAGCCGGAGATTATGCCCCTCTCCGCCAGGATCTTCACCACCCCTTCTGCCCAGTGCCCCTCTATATCCAGGAACCTTATTGAGGGCTCCTCCTCAAGGAGATAGACTTGGGGCTGGGTGAGGAGCATCAGGATAAAGCTGTTCCTCAAATTCACGAAGCGCAGGGCCTCCTCCGGGGTAGCGGTTTTAGCCTTCATCTTCTCCCGCAAGGCGAAGAACTCTTCCGGCAAGAGGCGATCGTCCAGCTTTACCGTCACGCTCCGGCCCTTCTGGTCGACAACTTTGAGATAAAAATCTTCAGGCAAGGGAGGCCGCTTAGGCCCCAGCTGCTGGAAATTATCCTTGCCAGCCAGCTCTTCTAATAATTCTGCTGCACAAGGGGTTCCCACTTTGGTCTCCACCCTGAAAGTCCCCTGAACCGGGGCACCCTCCACCCCCAAGCGCTGGAGGGCCAGCTTCAGGCCTTGATAGAGGAAGGTGCGGCACACGCAGATCTTGTCCTCCTCCCAAGCCAGCTCCGGATAAGAGAGGACCCGCAGCTCCTGCCCCACCTTCACCTGCAGGGGCTCCAACTCCACCAGGGCGAAGCTGTCCTGGGTCCGGGTGAGGAGGTTTTCCAGCAAGGATAAAAGCCTTCTCTGCAGCTGAGCCTGATCTTCAGGCCGGGCCTGACCTGCCACCACCCGGTTGCGCAGGGCGAAGAAATCATCCCCGCCAAAGAGTTCCGGTCGGGCGTGAACCAAAAGGGTCTGGCCCGTCCGCCGGTTGGTCAGGAAAAAGACGGGGCTGGAGGGTTGTACCTCCTTCCACCTGCCTATGTAGCGCACCTCAGCGGACACGGCTTCCATCACCGGCCTGGAACCGGCTTCTGGGGGCAGGAAGGAGATCACCCGCAGATCCTGGGGATCCACCTGGCTGCCGAAGAGGCGAGGCAGGGCCAAACCGGCCACCCGCCAGGCCAGGGCGCAGCAGGGCCATTTCTTACCCAAGGCATAGGCCTTGTCCAGATTGAGCTTTACCTCCCCTATCTGGGGTGCGGGCCCCAGCTCATTGGCTGCCCTCCATTCCACTATGATCCTGGCAATATCTCTATCCAGGGTCAACAAGGAGCGCTGGCCGGCGGGCGGATAAACCCATTTGTCCTGGGGGAATTTCTGCAAAATTGCAGGAATCTTGCGGTCGGTGAAGTAACCTTCACTGACCATCACCGGGATCACAACGGCCTTCCTGCCATCTTTTTTGATGACCTGATCTAAAACCTCCTCTAAGGAAGGAGAGGCCTTTTCGAACAGAAAGCCATACCTCACCTCTTTGATTTTACCCCCGCTCAGGATCTTGAGCTGATCAGCCAGAGAGGCGAAATTGTTCTCCCAACCCTTCTGACCTTCAGGAGAATCGCTGCCATGGGCAGCCAGAACCAGCACTTCCTTATCAGGATGGGTCAGCAGGGGAGTAGCTGCCTTGAGCAAGGCGGTGGCCAGAAGGGGATGGTCATCCACAGCGGGAGTGAGGATGACTTCCCCGGCTGGGCGGGCCCTTTCTAGCTTTTCCTCCGGATCGGGCGGGGTCCCCCGCAGTCCCAGGATATACTTGATCTCCTCTATATGGTTGGAGTGGCTGGATATGAACAGGGGCACCACGATCAGGCGATTAACCCCCTGGGAATTGAGGATTTCCACCCCTTGGATTATATTGGGCTCCGCTTCTTCCAAAAAGGCCAGTTCCACCGGGCAGAAGAATAGGCCTCTCAATTTCTCTACCATCTGCTGCACCGGTTGGCACCATTTAGGATCTTTAGCGCCGTGGGCCACCACCAGGATGCCCGGCTTTGCCTCCACCTGGGCCTGGGCCGGAGCCGGGAGGCAGAGGAAAAGGGAAAACAGGATCAAAGCCAGAACTGCCAAAGCTAAAGGCGCTTTCCGCCTTCTCACCATGGTGTCCCCCTCCTTGAATATCTTCACTTTTGCGGTCGGCGGGTGCCGGACGCCTCCGGCACCCCGCCTTCCATCCGTCCTAGCAGCCGCAACCTTCTCCGGAGCCCAGGCTTTCCGTAGGGGCCTCCAGGGGTGCGGCCATCTGCCCCTTGTCCAGGGCCTCTAAAATCTGCTCCACCGAGATCTCGGGGCCGGGATATACCTTTATCCCCGCTTCCTTGAGCATGTTGAAGGGTCTGGGGCCAATATGTTCCACCACCACCGCCTTGACCCCCTTATCCATGAGGAGCTGGGCAGCGGCAGCGCCTCGGCCAGCGGGCATCTCCCGGGCCTTGTTCTCCACCGCCTCCACCTCCTTGCTGGCGGGGTCATAGATCAGGAAATAGGGGGCGGTGGCGAAATGCCTGGAGAACTCTGCCCCTTTGTCGGGCCCCATGGCGGCGATGGCCACCTTGCCTTCCATAAGTTTTCACCTCCTTTCCCGAAATTTTTATCTAACATGCCCTCTGTAAAACCTGGGATATGTGGGACCAGGAGCGGCGGGCGAAGAGGGCCTTGACCCCTCTGCGCTGGGCTTCCCTTTTGATTTTGCAGGCCAGGGGATGATTGATGTAGTCCACCAGCACCAGAATCACGTCCACTGAGTGGGGAAGCTTCGCCTCAATATGGTTTACCTTGCGGCCGGACAGATGCTGGATCTGGGAAAAGCCCAGCTCTTTCAGACGTTCGGGGATCTTGCCCAGATAGTCACCGCCCACTATAAGTACGGTCATCTTCCCCCTCCTATGATTTTGATAATCCTTAGAACTCGAATCTCATTATCAATATGTATGCCCAAATTAGGGGAGTCTTGACGCTCCCCTAATCGGGTCTATTTTTTGCCTTCTCTACGAAGGCCCCGTTTAGTATAGGGGCATCCGGCGCACCGGCCTTCCTTGAGGTTGCTTGCCACCTGCCAGCTGAGCAACCCCATCCCCACCAGGGCTACCCCTATTATAAAGGCCCATTCCATCACCTCTCCCTCCTAGCTAAACCCCAGGAGACGGCCCACCTGATAGATGAGCACCGCCGTGATCCAACCCAGGACCAAGGTATAGGCCACGGCAAAGGCGGTCCACTTCCAGGAATTGGTCTCCCTCCGGATAACCGCTATGGTGGCCACGCAGGGTATATAGATGAGGGTCATGACCAGAAAGGCGTAGGCGCTGAGGGGTGTCCAGTGCCCGCTCTCCAGGATACCCACATGGGCCTTTTCCTCCCCTACCCCGTATACTGCGCCCAGAGTTCCCACCACCGCCTCTTTAGCCAGGATCCCGGTGATCAGGGCTACTGCAGCCTGCCAGTGACCGAAGCCCGCGGGCTGAAACAGGGGGGCGAAAACACTGCCCAACTGGCCCAGCCAGCTCTCTTCACTGGCATACTCCACCCCCACAGGGAGGTTGGCCAGGGCCCATACCAGGATGACCACCGCCAGGATTATGGTTCCCGCCTTACGGATAAAGGCGCTGCCCCGATCCCACATGTGGATAAGCACGCTCTTGGCGGTGGGCATGCGGTACGGGGGCAGCTCCATAACAAAGGGTGCCACTTCTCCTTTAAAGAAGAGGGCCCGGAAAAGCCTGCCCATCAGTATGGCCAGGAGAATGCCCAGCAGGTAGAGGGAGAACACCACTATACCCGTGTGCTCGGGGAAAAAGGTCATGGCGAAGAGCAGGTAGACCGGCAACCTGGCCATGCAGGACATAAGGGGATTTATCAATATGGTTATCATTCTGTCGCTCCGGTTTTCCAGGGTCCTGGTGGCCATTATAGCAGGGACGTTACAGCCAAAGCCGAGCAGCATGGGGATAAAGGATTTTCCGTGAAGGCCGAAAGAGTGCATGATGCGATCCATGACGTAGGCGCCTCGGGCCATGTAGCCGCTGTCTTCCAGGAGGGAGATGAAGAAGAACAGCAGAAAAATGGGGGGGATAAACACCAGGACAGCCCCGACCCCTCCGAAGAGGCCATCCTTCACAAAAGAGGCCAAGATTTCCGGGGCTCCCATGGAGGCCAGCCACCCGGCGCTGGCCTCCCCCAGCCATCCAAAGGCCTCCTCCAGCCACTCGCTCAAAGGCTCTGCCAGCCGGAAGGTCAGCTCGAACACTGCCCACATGGCCACCAGAAAAATGGGCAGCCCCAGATACCGGTGGGTTACTATGGCGTCTATCTTGTCGGATAGGGTGAGGCGCTTTTCCACCCCGGGCTTCTTTTTCACCGCTTCCCGCACCAGCCCAGCTATGAACCCGTAGCGGCGGTCCACTATCAAGGTCTCGGGATCATCCCCCAATAGTTCGGACAAATATCTGCGGCTCTCTTCCGCCTGGATGAGGATCTTTTCCGCATTCTTATCCCATTTGATCTCCTTGATCTCCTCTATAACCCTCCTATCCCCCTCGAGGAGCTTTAAAGCCAGCCAGCGAGAGGGATATCTGTCCTTGATTACAGGGGTTTTTTCTATAAGCTCCTGGAGCTTCTCTATTTCCCCTTCTATATCCTTCCCGTAATCTATCTTTAGAGGTGCAGGACTGGGGGCTGCCATCCGCTCCACAGCCCTGGCGATTAGCTCCTTTATGCCCTGATTCCGGGTGGCCACGGTGGGCACCACGGGAATCCCCAGGAGCTGGGAGAGGCGATTTGGGTCTATCTCTATATTCCTCTGCTGGGCCTCGTCCATCATGTTGAGGGCCATGACTACGTTGGCCCCCATTTCCAGTAGGAGGGTGGTCAAGTACAGGTTCCTCTCCAGGTTGGTGGCGTCCACCACGTTGATCACCACATGGGGCTTATCGAAAAGTATATAATTGCGGGCTATGACTTCATCCTCGCTATAGGCGCTCAAGCTGTAGGTCCCGGGCAGGTCTATGACATGATAGGTACGGCCTTCATGGATCAGACGGCCTTCCTTCTTCTCCACCGTCACCCCCGGCCAGTTCCCCACATACTGACGGGCTCCGGTGAGGGCGTTGAATATACAGGTTTTACCCACATTAAGATTGCCTGCCAGGGCTATGGTCTGGATCTCCGGCCGGGATTTGACTGTAGCTCCCATTTTTCTCCTCCCCCAAGCTTTGTTTTATTCCGAGGAACAGAGGGACCCGTCAACCGGCTCCCTCTCCTCCACCATAATCTTGTGGGCCATTCCCCGACCTATGGCCAGGCGGCAGCAGGAGACGCCATCTCCCAGGGCCAAGATCAAGGGTCCGAAGCCGTCGTTGCGCACCACATGGGCCCGGGCTCCCTTGACCAAGCCCAGATCCGTGAGCCGGCGCCTTATACCCATGCCTCCCGCCACTTCTTTTATAATCACGTCTTTTCCCGGTCGGGCAAATTCCAGGGGCACAACCGCAGCCATTATTCCACCTCTCTTTCTGATCTAACAGGGTTCCACCTCTATGAATTGGGCTTCCTCCCTACGCAGGGTCAGGTGATAACCTTTAACCGTCACCTCTATGGGATCCCCCAAGGGGGCCGCTCCCTCCACCGTTATTTCCGCCCCAGGCACCACCCCCATGTCCATAAGGCGGCGGCGCAGAGGCCCCGGAGCAGCTATGCGTACCACTTTGCCCCGCTCCCCTTTTTGAAGATCTTTCAGGGTTTTACAGCCCTCTTTGATTCCCATAACAGAGCCTCCTCAGCAGGATAGTGAATTTCATTTTCATGCCCTGCCAAAAAGGATAGCATTCCTTAAAGAAAAGGTCAAGCCTTTCTGGATTATTTTTTTTACAGGGAAAATACAAAGGTGTTCCGGGGGGGGAGAAAGCAGCATACCCTTTGGCCTGGAGAGAAGGATTTCCCTTCCTGGCTAGGCAGCAGAACCTTCAAGGGAAAACTCACATCCACGGTAAGCTTTATCCAAACACCCCTGGGGACTGCGGAGACGATTTTTCCCCAGAGGCAGTTATTTTCTTCTTTTTCTACCAGAATCACGTGTTCGGGCCTGATGCCCAGATTTCCCTTGCCCTCAAACCCGTTTCTACTGCTTTCTGTCCCAGGTAAAAATATTTTTTGTCCCCTTCCCTCCGGATCTCACCGGGGAAAATATTTTCCATGCCTACAAAAAGGGTCACCTCTGGAGAGGAAGGGGAAAAGAAAATCTCCCCAGGGGTGCCCACCTGTTTCAATTCCCCCCCCATGAGGACGTCTATCCTTTCCCCCAGGAAAAAGGCCTCTTCAAAATCATGGGTTACATGGATAAAGATGCTGCCGAAGATGAGGTGCAGCCTTTTGAGCTCCTGCTGTAATCTCCCGAGTTGGGGGGATCTAGAGAGCTCAGGGGTTCATCCAGGAGGAGGACCGGGGGCCGAGTGATAAGGGCCCGGGCCAGGGCCACCCTCTGGCTCTCTCCCCCGCTCAGGGTATGGGGTTGACGGGACAATAGATGGGCGATCCCCAGGAGGTCTGCCGTTTCCCGTATCTTTTGCTTCCTCTGGAGGGGGTTAAGCCTTGAATCCCTTAAGCCGAATCCTATATTCCCTTCCACTGTAAGGTGAGGAAAAAGGGCGTGGTCTTGATACACGAAACCGAAGCGCCTCTTTTCCGGAGGCCAATGGGTTATATCCCTCTCCCCCAGCCATATTTTGCCCTGATCGGGAGGGTAGATGCCAGCGAGGATCTCCAGGAGCACAGTTTTGCCTGCTCCCGAGGGGCCCAAGATCACGAAGTATTCCCCCGGCTTAACCTCCAGGAAAATTTCTTTTAAGGAAAAATCACCCAGCTTTTTGGCAATGCCTTCTAAAGTAAGTTTTACCTTCATAATCCAGGAGCCCGTTAATACATCTTTATCCCCAGGCGTTCAAAGGCCCCCAGGGTGATAAAGGCGATCAAAATCAGTATGGTGGCGGAAACCATGAGGGCTTCCATATCCCCGGTGGACATGTTTAAAAAAATGGCTATGGGTAAAATCTCGGTCCTGAACCGGGTGGCCCCGGCCAGCATCAGCACTGCCCCGAATTCCCCCAGGGTCTTACCCCAAGTTAAAATCAAGCCCGCCAATATCTGGTTGCGGATCAACGGCAGGGTTACCCGGCAGAAGGCCTGAAAAGGGCTGCAGCCCAGGGTCCGGGCCACGTATTCCATCCTTACGTCCACGCCCTCTATGGCCGCCTGCAGGACCGTTATCAACCCCGGCAGGTTTACAAAATACTGGGCCACGATTATGCCTGGAACCGAAAAGACAAGCTTCAGGCCTAAATCGGCCAAAGCCCTGCCCAAAGGGGTGGTGCCGAACAGCAACAGGAGGCATACCCCCGACACCACGGGAGGAAGGGTCAAGGGCAGTCTCAGCACGCTCACTATGAAACCCTGTCCCGGAACACTCTGTCTGGCCAGGGCATAGGCCACCGGAAGGGCGGTGAGGAGGCAGAGCAGAGTGGACAGGGAGGAGGTGAGGAGGCTCAGCTTAACGGCGAAGACCAGTTCGGGGAGGCGGAAGGCGAGGGGTAAGAGGGGTACCCCCCGCACCAGCACCGTTCCCACCCCAGCGGCGATGAAGGCCCAAACCAGGAAGGTGGAGGTCAGGGTAAAGAGCCTGAACCACCTGGCCTTAAAGCTCATCTTTCCTCTACCCTTTTATAGCCCCACTTCTGCCATATGGCTTCGGCTTCAGGCGAAAGGAAAAACTCGGCCAATTTTTGTGCCCATTCCTTATTCTTGGTGCAGCTCAGAACCGTTACCGGCACCGTCTTTCTATGCTTTTCCAGCTCAGGCACCGGGACTATCTCCAGCTTGTCCTTGGCGGCAAAATAGTTCTCTTCCCATATGATGGTAGCATCAGCCTGTTTTTCGCTTAGGTAGACCACCAGCTCGCTTACAGTGGGAGTTCTCATCACCACATTTTTATTCACCTGGTCCAAAAGGTAGTTCTCCTTGAGGACCGCGTCCGCCAGCTTTCCTATGGGGTTGGCCTGTGGATCCCCCAGGGCCACCTTTACACCCGGCCGGGCCAAATCGCTAAGACCTCTGATGCCTTGGGGATTGCCCTTGGGCACCGCCAGAACCGGTATGTGGTAGACCACATTTTTCTCCCAGAGGATCATGTTCTTCTCTTTCAAAGGCTTCAACTCCCCCACATCTCCTGGCAGATACACGTCCCCCTGCTGGCTCATCAGGATCTGATTGTTCAGATGGGCAGATCCTCCGAAATTATACTGGATCTTTATACCTGTCTTCTTCTCAAAGGCGGCCCCTATCTCCTCCACCGGCTTTTTCAAACCCGCCCCGCTGTAGAGGATAAGTTCCTGGGGTTTTTGAGGGGTCCGGCCACAAGCGCCCAAACCCAAGAGGCAAATCAATACACCGCCCATCAAAAAAGCCATTCTTTTCACGGGGACCCTTCTCCTTATTATTTAATGGCCGCAGGCGCAGAACTGCTCCAGACCCATCAGGCGGGCTATGCCGCTTATGGTCACCCCGTAGAAGATAACCGGTTTATTCAATTTTAAAAAGGCTTCTATGGTGGAGTTTACCGCCGTGGTCCCCGTAACCAGGACCACATCGCTTTCCTCCACCGCCTTCGGGGTTTTGCTGGGATCTTCTATCCTGATCCCTTCCTTGATCTGCCCTATATTGGCCGGATCCATGTCGGTGACCCTCAGGGGGAAATGGGGGGCCAGGCTGGCCACCATTGCCGGCTGCAGGCCTATAAGGGCTATGCGGGGGTGCCGAAGCGCTGTTTGATGAACTCCACCAATCGCTGGGCGCAAATGCTGGGCTCTTTGTCCCGGCAGTGGACTGTTTTCTCCAACAACCCCAGGTGGCGCATCACCGCGTTGAGGGTGGCGATGAAAACCGCCCTCTGATAATTGTCCCTCAAGGGCAGGCTCAAGACCTCCCCCAAAGTTCCCTGAAAACTGCCCGGGCTGTCGGTATAGGCCTGTCCGGGAAAACCCCTGAAAAAGGCCTGCATCATGACCTCCTTGCCTTTAAGGAGGGGAAAATCTTCCCTGTCCGGCCTCCCTATGGCCTCCTCTGGGGTGAGGGGCCGGGCGCTCACCACCTCCACAGGCTGGCAGAGATCCATGGCCCTTTCCTGCAAAAGGTTTTTAAACTCGACCCTTACCTCTTCTAAGAAAGCCACTCCGCTCCACCTCTTAAGCAAAAATTTAGCCCCTTCCAGGGAAAAGGGGCTCTTCACCACCTCCTTTTCGAACCTGGAAGGCATGCCCGTTTCCAGGCATACCCCGTGGGCGTGAAAACCCAGGCCCTCTGCCATGGGAGGGACTCCTTTAGGCAGCAGGGCTCGGAGGTAAACTGTATTTCCACTTGCTTTTTTGACATTATATAAAAAATGAGCCCATGGTAAAGCCCATGGGCCTTTATATATGGGGGGAAGCCAAAATAATTTGGCTGATTAGCATTTTAAGGTGTCAGGGTCAGGCGGTAGTAGTCCCCTACCCTTTCCACTTCCACCTTGTAACCCCGGCTTTCCGCCAGGCGGGTTACGTTACCCTTGGAGGTCTCGCTGTCGGTCAACACTGCTATGGGCTGGCCAGGATTCTCGTCCATGGCCTTCTTGGTTTTTACCACCGGCAGAGGGCAGGACAGCCCCCTCACATCAACCTCTACCATAATCTATGCCCTCCTCACGCTTAAAATTATTTATCGTATGCAAACGCCGCTCCAGGCACAGAGGTTCTCTTTAAACACTTGGGGAAAGGCGTCTATTATGGCCGAGACGCGGGTGGCCGGAGTGGGCTTCACCATCTCCGCTGCCGCCCTGTTGGCCTTGGCAGCCAACACCGCCGCCTCCTCGGGATCCAGCCCGCCGGATAAGAAGGCGGCCACCATCCCAGTTATGGTATCCCCCGTACCCCCGATGCATTCCATGGCCGGTATGTTGGGCTCCCGTGTCTCATAAAGTATCTTCCCCTCTTTGGCCACATAGTCCGCCTTGCCCTTTACCAGGAGGACCCTGGAAGCCCCTCGGCAGGCATAGGCTTTTTCTATCAGCTCCGGCACCTTTTCCTCCATATCCTCGAACAGATAGCGGCTGATGTAGGCGGGATGGGAAGCCTCGGGATCGGCCAGAAAGGCTATTTCGCTGGGATCGGGGGTAAATATATCGAAGTGGGGCGCCAGACCAGCAGCCTTGGCCGCGTACATGGATCCCGCGTCCGCCACCAGCCTGGGGGGCGAGGAAAACTGGCCTATGGCCTCATACAGCTTTTTCATAAGGGCTATGATGGGCTGGCAATAGTGCAGGGCCAGAACCTCAGGCCGCAATTCCTCCAGGTGCTCTACCAGATAGTCATAGATGAGCCGGGTTCCCGAGCCCGTCCCTATATCCCCAGCTGTCAAAACCTGAGGAGGGGGAAGACCCAGATGGGAGGTGGTGGCCAAAGCGGCGCTGACCATGGCCATGGTGCCTTGGGTACAGGGCAGGCCATACTCGGCCAGGCGAAGGCAATCCCCCTCCCGATGGGCCGGGGCCAGAACCAGGGGCATCTCGGGAACAGGCACGGTACCCGCTATGAGGAGCACTCTTCTTCCCCCTTCCACAGGGCCAGAGCCCTCTCCCAGGCCCGGTCCAACATCAAGGCGCAAAGGGTTCGACCCAGCTCTTTGGGACGGGTCACCTCTTCCAGGTGCTTGCCCACCAGCTGGCTGTAAAGATAGGGTATGTCCGGGCAGCCCCCGCCGGAGATGTTGACGATGATCCCTGTATTTTTATCAAAAGTCAGCTTCATGTTCCCCGCCTTCACCATCACGTAGTTGTCCA
>Ga0129303_100043_pt1 | contig 14032 bp, 10 predicted proteins | sample ElbSprsedimmetaG_FD_94490 | JGI IMG/M metagenome (GOLD analysis project Ga0129303, IMG submission 94490) | Hot spring sediment bacterial and archeal communities from California, USA to study Microbial Dark Matter (Phase II) - Elbow Spring... | ecosystem: Environmental > Aquatic > Thermal springs... | reverse complement strand
GCTCAAAGATATTGCATTTGTTAGTTTTGAAGAAATTTTTGGTGTACCACTTCAAAAAGACCAAAAAATACAACCCAAGGTGCAAATGGTACAGTTTCAAAAAGACAAGCTTATTGCCCACAAAAATTATGGTATAGGCATATACAGAGGCATCAAAACCATGGATGTTGAGGGTGCTTTGATGGATTTTTTTGAGATTGAGTATGCAAACCAAGACAAAGTATATGTGCCTGTAACAAATGCAGACTGTTTGTTTGAATATGAAGGAACAGCCCAGATTGATTCACTTAACTCAAAATCTTGGCATACAAGAAAAGAAAATGCGTCTAAAGCCATAAAAAAAATCCTTACAGAACTTGTGAATATTTATGCTAAAAGAAAAATACTTACCCGTGCACCGTACAATACAGATTTGCTTGAAATTAGGGAATTTGAAGCGGAATTTGAGTATGAAGAGACTCAAGACCAGCTGCAGGCAATTGAAGATATAAAAAACGATATGAGTAGTGATAAACCAATGGAAAGGCTTATTTGTGGTGATGTTTCATTTGGAAAAACAGAGGTTGCAATGAGGGCAGCTGCTATAGCTTGTTTTAATGGAAAGCAAGTTGTGGTTATTGCACCTACTACTATTCTTTCTTTGCAGCATTACAATACATTTTGTGAGAGATTTGCTAATTTTCCTGTAAAAATTGCTCTTTTAAATAGTTTTACGAAAAAATCCGAAAAAGAAAAAATAAAAAGCTCTCTTGAAAGTGGCCAGATTGATATACTGATTGCAACACACTCTGTTTATTTTGCGGATATAAATTTTAAAGATTTGAGCCTTGCAATTATTGATGAAGAGCAACACTTTGGCGTAAAAATTAAAGAGTATTTTAAACAAAAATACGAGCATATTGATATGCTGTACTTATCGGCAACACCTATTCCTCGTACGCTAAATATGGCAATTAACTCGATTATATCAATTAGTGTTATAAAGACAGCACCACTTGCAAGAAAACACATACAAACATACGTCCTTAAGCAAACGGATAAAGTTATAAAAGAAGCGGTAGAAAGGGAGCTTTTTCGCGGTGGTAGCGTGTTTTTTGTTCACAATAGAATTGAGACAATTTACAAAGTAAAAGAGGATCTTGATAAGTTGTTGCCAGACTGCCAAAAGCGCATTATTCACTCGCAGTTACCAAAAAGTGAGATAAAAAAGATAATTACGGATTTTGCAAATGGTAAGTTCCCTGTTTTGATATCTACATCTATTATTGAATCGGGTTTAAATTTGAAGCATGTAAACACGATTATTATAACCCAAGCGCAAAATTTTGGCTTAAGCGACTTATACCAGCTAAGAGGCAGGGTAGGGCGCTCTGATATAGAAGCTTTTGCTTATTTACTCTATGATACTCAACTTAGCGAACAAGCCCTAATGCGTCTTAATACGCTTAAAGAGTATATGCAAAGGGGTTTAGGTTTTAATATCGCCCTTAAAGATTTGGAAATTAGAGGTGCTGGCAATATTTTGGGCAAAGATCAAAGCGGTAACATAAAAGCGCTTGGTTATGATTTGTACGTTGAACTAATACAGGAAGCATTATCGCAAATCTCAAGTGAAAAGGTTGAGAGAGATGTTGAGATAAAGTTTATAGATAACCTATACATACCCTCTTGGTATATTGATGATAATGAAAAAACAGCTATTTATACACTTATTTCAAAAGCAAAAGATGAAGAAGAGTTAAGTAGCATAAAAAACTATATTGAAGATAAGTATGGTAAACTGCCAAAATTAGTTTCAAGACTCATTGAAATCAGTATAATAAAACTGTATGCTAAAAAAACTTGTGTAAAACGTTTGATGTTTGGCAAGAAAGGTGTCTCGGTGCAATTTTATATCGATGCAAAAATTGATACAGATAAATTAATAAAACAAGTGAATGCTCTAAAGGGTAAATTTTTAAGCGAGACAGGGGTTTTTTTAAATATTGACAGAAATAACTTAAATGTGCTAAAAAATTTCTTGATTAATATTGTATAAATTGATATTCTATGAAAAGGAGCGTATATGAAAAAATTTTTAGTATTTATTGCAGTTAGTATTTTTTTTGTTAGTATAGCTAAAGGTGAAGTAATAGATAAAATTGTAGCAACAGTAAATGATAGACCCATAACAATGTATGATTTAAAAGAACTAGCCCCATTTTACCATGCAAAAAATGAAAAACAGCTACTCAATGATGTTATAAATGATTATGTAATAGAAGACATTGCAAAAAAAGACGGTATTGTGCTTACCGATGAAGATATTAATCAGTTCATTGAAAACGTTGCAAAAAACAATAATCTAACAAAAGACCAATTAGAACAAAAAATTGAACAGCAAGGCCTAAGCTATGATTATTATAAGGAATTTGCAAAATTCAATGTATACAAACTTAAAGTTATGCAAAGGATTTTTGCTCCTACAATTCAAATTGATGAGCAAGAAATTAAGAACTTTTACAACAATCATCCAAACTTGTTTAATCAAAGTACTGTTGTTTTAGATATTATTGAAACAAGAAATAAAGCTGATATTGATGATGCTATGAAGCAACTTCAACTTGGGGCTAGTTTTGATAGTGTAAAAGAAAAATACTCTGTAGATAAAAGTGAACCAAAAAAAGTTTATTTATCTGATATAAATAAACAATTGCAAGGTATTATAGAAAAGATGCAGGTAGGTCAGATTAGCCCTATTATTGAATCAAGCAATGGTTATTTTATCATTAAAGTATTAGATAAAAAAGATGTCAATTTACATTTTGATGAAGTAAAAGATAAAATTAGAAACTTACTGTTTGAGGAAAAATTGCAAGAGAGATTTACCAGTTGGTTAAATGGTATTAAAAGTTCTATGGACATAAGCACTTTTAATGAGGATTGATCTTTTTTTAAAGCACTCGCGTATTGTTAAAAGACGTACGCTAGCAAAACAGATGTGCGATGATGGTTTTGTTTTTTTAAATGAGAAAAAAGCAAAAGCACAAAATGATGTAAAAACAAATGATATAATCACAATCTACTTTCCTTTAAAAAAAGTTACGTACAGAGTGCTTGATGTACCAGATAAAGTTGTAGATAAATCTAAAGCCACTTTGCTCTATGAGGTATTAAGTGAAAAGTATTATGAAAAATAAGCCAATTATAGGCATAAGCATGGGAGATGCAGCGGGTATTTCGCCAGAGATTATAATAAAATACTTTCTTTATGGCAAAAAAAGCAATTTTAAATTAGTTGTTTTTGGTGCAAGCAATGTATTTGAGTTTTACAAAAAGCTATTCGGCTTAGATTTTAAGATAAAGGCAGTTGAAGATCTGAATAATTTAAATGATGAATCACTAAATATTTTTAACTGCACAAGTTCAAACCCAAAAGATATAGTTTTTGGTCAAATTGATAAAGAGTATGGTAAACTATCGTTTGAATCAATCAACTATGCTATAGATATGGCACTTGAAAATAAAATTGATGCATATGTATCAGGACCAATAAACAAAAAGGCTATGAATTTAGCCGGGTTTGACTACCCAGGTCATACAGAAATTTTGGCTAAAAAAACTAATACAAAAAATTATGTTATGATGCTTGGATATAGAAAATTTAGAGTATCTTTAGTTACTGCGCATGTAAGCTTAAGAAATGTTAGTGATTTAGTTACAAAAGAGCGTGTGCTCAATACTATTTTAGTTAGTCATAAAGACTTGGTTGAAAAATTTGGCATAAAAAACCCAAAGATATTAGTCTGTTCTCTAAATCCTCACAACTCTGAAAACGGCATGTTTGGAGATGAAGAAGAAAAAAAGATTGTACCTGCAGTTTTAGAAGCTCAAAAGTTAGGTATAGATGTAGTAGGCTCAATTGCCGCAGATACTGCATTTTTGCCTCAAAATAGAAGAACTTACGATTTGTTTGTAAGTATGTACCATGATCAGGGATTGAGTGTATTAAAAGCTCTGTATTTCGATAAAAGTGTGAATGTTACTCTGGGTTTGCCTATTATTAGAACATCGCCAGACCATGGCAGTGCATTTGATATTGCCGGTCAATTTAAAGCAAGCTACCAGAGTATGCAAGAAGCTGTGCTTCAAGCTTATAATATGATTAAATGCAGGCAAAAAAGTCGTTAGGCCAGCATTTTTTGCACGATAAAAGCGTTGTTTGGCGCATAGTATCTTTAATTGATAAACCTTGTTTGGTTTTAGAAATAGGACCTGGCAGGGGGGCGCTAACAGAAGGTTTATTAGAAAAAGGCTTAAGTGTAGATGCACTTGAGTTTGATAAAGATATGGTTGAGTATTTAAAAGAGAAGTTTAAAGATAATGATAAGTTAAATATTATAAAAGCCGATGCTACAACATACAAGCTTGATAAAAACTACTGCGTTGTAGGTAATTTGCCGTACAATGTATCAAAGAAAATTATTGTTAATATGATTAATCAAAAGCACTTTATCAAGAAGATGGTTTTTATGGTTCAAAGGGAAGTAGCTGATACTATCAGTGCGCAGCCCAAAACAAAAGAATATTCAAAGTTTAGCATTTTTGTGCAGATTTTTTGTAACGTTAAAAAAGTATTTGATGTGCAAGCTAGCGCGTTTAAGCCTGCTCCAAAGGTTGTATCCAGCGTTGTTGAGCTTGTGCCTTACGATGTTAGTTTATTTAATGAGCCTATAGAAACTGATTTTTTTGGCTTTCTAAAAAAGTTTTTTGCCCAACCAAACAAAACCGTTAGAAACAATTTAAAAGGTCATATAGATGTTCAATGCTTAAATGAGAATTTAATCTTGAATACAAGACCCAGGCAGGTAAGTATTCAAGAAATATATAGATTTTACAGGTATTTAAAGGAGAGAGAATGGGTGTAAATGTTATACCGCTTGGGGGATTATCCGAAATTGGCTTAAACTGTACAGTAATTGAGGACAAAACAAATGCTATCTTAATTGATGCTGGGTTAATGTTTCCAGAAGAAGATATGTTAGGCGTAGATATGGTAATACCAGATTTTACTTATGTGTATGATAATGCAAGTAAATTTAAAGCCTTGTTTTTGACGCACGCCCACGAAGACCATGTGGGAGCTGTGCCTTATTTGCTCGAAAAGATTAAGCTTCCTGTGTATGGAACAAAATTTACATTGGGCATTTTGCAAAAAAAACTCGATGAGTTTAAGATAACAGATACCCAGCTAATAGAAATTGAGACAAAAAAAATTTATAAAGTGGGTAGTTTTAAAATTGAACCTATTTTAATGACACACTCGATAATTGGTGGTGTGGGTTTTGCAATTGAAACTCCAGCAGGCATAATTTTGCATACTGGCGATTTTAAAATTGATCAGACGCCCGTAGATGGAAAACCTATAGATTTAGCCCGTCTTGCATATTATGGTGAAAAAGGGGTTAAATTGCTTTTAAGCGATAGCACAAATGCCTTAAATGAAGGTTTTACAAAGTCTGAAAAAAAAGTAGGTGAAGCCTTTTACAATTTATTCAAAGAAGTAAAAGGTAGAATTATAGTTGTAACATTTGCTTCTAATATTCACAGAGTCCAGCAAATTATAGATGTAGCTTCTTTGACGAATAAAAAAGTCTGCATAATGGGAAAAAGCATGGTTAAAAATACAAATATATCAAAAGAATTGGGTTTTTTGAATGATCCCAAAACTTGCATAATCGAAGAGTCTCAATTGTCTGATTACCCCGATGACAGATTAATCATCGTTACAACAGGCTCTCAAGGTGAACCTATGAGTGGTCTATCAAGAATTGCATCCAAAGAACACCAGAAAATTAGAGTCAAACCTACAGATACATTTATCATATCAGCAAAGCCAATTCCTGGTAACGAAAAGGCCGTTTATAGGATAATAAACACACTATTGAAAGAAGGAGCAAAAATTTATCATGATAGAAACTCAGAGGTACATGTATCAGGCCATGCTTCAAAAGATGAGTTAAGGATTATTCTTGGAATCACAAAACCGGAGTATTTTATACCAATTCATGGTGAGTATATGATGCGTGTTGCTCACAAAGATATAGCAATTGATGTCGGTATAAACAAAGACAATATATTTATGCTTGACAATGGTGATGTTTTTGAGCTAAACAATAATGTTAAGTCTGCAAAAAAGGTACCAGCAGGACGGGTATTTGTTGACGGTAAAGGTGTTGGAGATGTAGAAGATGTAGTTATAAGAGATAGAATGCAGTTATCTACAGATGGTTTTGTTATAGTGATTTTGGCTTTTGACAGCTCAAGTGGGGAGCTTATAAGTGGACCAGATATTATCACAAAAGGACTAACTTACGAAGAAAGGTCTAAAAAATTAATTAGTGAAGCTACAAGCATGGTAAAAAACCTTGTAAATCAATGCGATTTAAATGTTAGCATGGATTCTTTGGAATTAAAGAAAAAAATTCGAAAAGCCCTAAATAAGTTTTTATACAAAAAACTCATGCGCAACCCAATGGTTCTGCCTATTATCATGGAGGTTTAATTTTGAAAAAACTTAACTTTATAGCTGTATATACATTTATATTACTTATAATTTTTTTAACTGTAATCTCTTATGATTTTCGCGATACATTTTATCCACATACACAAATACATAACCTTATTGGGTATGTAGGTGCAGATATTTCAAATTTTTTGTTCACAAATTTTGGTATACTTTCTTATGTATTGCCTATTTTGCTTTTTAGCAGTGTATTTGCATATCTAATTAAGCCTATAAAGTTTATAAGAAGCATTATATTTGTTTTTTTGTTTGTTATAACGGTAAATGTAATTTTGTATATCTTGTTTAATGCTCAAGGCAGGGCATATTTAACCCAAAATGGGTATTTTCCTTATGGTTTAAGTGGCTATTATTTGGGTAGTTCTTTAGAATTTTACCTTGGTAGAGTTGGTATAATGGTAATTTTTTCACCAATTGCTGCTTTGTGTTTGTTATTTTCTACAAAAGAGATGTTTTTATTTATTATAAGCTTATTAAAAAAGATTAAGTTCAAAAAAAAAATTGACATAAAGCCAAAGATTAAAGAAAAACAATCCTTTTTTAAACAAAGCACAAGCGTAGCGACACAATCACAAAGCACAGATGAGGAAGATAAAAAAGATAAAAAAGCTATTGATGTTAATATTGAAAAAAAGTCCAGTATCAATATTAAGCGCAATTTAGCAAAAGAAGATAGTTTAGGGTTAACGCAAACGAAAGAAAATAAGGCAAAAAATGGCTATATTTTACCAAGCATAGAGTTATTAAACGATCCAGTGCATATAAATAAAGAAGTCGAAGAAAATGAAATTTTGGAAAATGTAAAGATTTTGGAAGAAAAGTTAAGAAATTTTGGCGTGACTGGAAAAACAGTTGAAGTAAGACCTGGACCTGTAGTAACACTCTATGAGTTTAAACCTTCATCGGGTATAAAAATTAGTAAAATTGCTAATTTAGCAAATGATTTAGCTATGGCTATGAAGGCTATTGCTGTAAGAATTATAGCGCCTATCCCAGGTAAAAATGTTGTAGGTATTGAAATCCCAAATAGACAGATCCAAACAGTTTACATGAAGGAAATATTGGCATCAAAGTTGTTTTTTAACTCAAAATCTCCATTGACATTAGCTTTAGGTAAAGATACAATGGGAAATCCTTTTATAGCTGATTTAGCTAAAATGCCCCACCTATTGATTGCAGGGGCAACGGGAGCAGGAAAAAGTGTGGGACTAAATACAATGATTGTAAGTATACTGTATAAGTCTACACCAGATGATGTTAAATTTGTGCTTATTGACCCAAAAATGATTGAACTATCTATGTATGATGGCATACCTCATTTGTTGATGCCCCCCGTTGTAGATCCAAAACAAGCAAGCGGAGCACTAGCAGCTTTAGTTAAAGAAATGGAAACACGTTACAAAATAATGAGTGAATCAGGCGTTAGGAACATTGATGGCTTTAATGAAAAAGCAAAAAATGGTGTTATTGATTATCCGCCATTTCCATATATTGTTGTAGTGATAGATGAGTTATCTGATTTAATGATGGTATCGTCTAAAAAGGTTGAGCTATCAATTGCAAGGCTTGCGCAAATGGCTCGAGCAGCTGGCATTCACCTAATTGTTGCAACGCAACGGCCCAGTGTGGATGTATTGACTGGTCTTATTAAAGCTAACTTTAGTGCGCGTATTTCGTTTAAAGTATCATCTAAAATTGACTCAAGAACAATTTTGGACTCGCAAGGTGCAGAGATGCTGCTTGGCAGGGGTGACATGTTATTTTTACAACCTGGAACATCTCACATGATGCGTGTTCATGGGGCATATATTGCAGATGATGAGTTAAAATCAATAATAGATTATGTAAAATCACAAGGTGCACCTATTTACAACGATGAGCTTATAAACGAAGCTAAAGAAGAAAGTGGTATAGAAGAAGAACTGGATGAAGAAAAAGACGAGCTTTTTGATGAAGCGTTAAAAATTATTAAAGATGGTGGTTCTCCAACAATTTCTTATATTCAACGAAGGCTAAAAATTGGTTACAATAGATCAGCTCGTATTGTAGAGCAAATGGAAAAAATGGGCATACTATCAAAGCCAGATGATAAGGGTAAGAGGGAATTATTAATATAAAAGGGGGTTTAGATGGGCCTTATAGTCCAAAAATACGGCGGTACATCGGTAGGGACATTAGAGAAAATTAAAAATGTTTGCAAGCACATTAAAGAAACTAAAGAAAAAGGCAACAAAGTTGTTGTTACTATTTCTGCTATGGCTGGAGAAACCGATAAGCTTGTAGAGATGGCTTATAATTTATCGAAAAGCCCAAAAGAGCGTGAGATGGATTTGTTGCTCTCAAGCGGCGAGCGTATCTCAAGCGCACTTGTTGCAATCTATTTAAACGAGATTGGCGTTAAAGCCGTTGCTTTAACTGGCAGGCAGTGTGGTATAGTAACGGATTCTGCTCATACGAAGGCACGTATAAAAAACATTGATGCAAAAAAGATTTTAAAGATGCTTGATGAAGAATATGTTGTTATTGTAGCAGGTTTTCAGGGCATTTCAGAAGGAACAGGCGATGTTACAACGCTTGGCAGGGGTGGTTCTGACACAACAGCTGTGGCTGTAGCTTGTGCCATTAAAGCAGATGTATGCGAAATCTATACCGATGTAGATGGGGTATATACAGCAGACCCAAGGATTGTTGAAAAAGCCCGAAAACTTGATAAAATTACTTACGAAGAAATGATGGAACTTGCAAGTTTGGGCTCAAAGGTTTTGCAAATTAGATCGGTTGAGTTTGGCATGAAGTATAGAATGCCAATTATGGTTATATCAAGTTATACTTATAATCCAGGCACATTAGTAACATGGGAGGATGAAAATATGGAAAAAGCATTAGTTTCAGGTATTGCTCATGACAAAAATCAAGCAAGAATTACTATCATCAAGGTACCAGATAAACCTGGCATATCGGCAAAGATATTTGGAGCTATAGCAGAAAAAAACATTAATGTAGATGTGATTGTACAAAATGCAAGCGAAGAGGGCTTTACTGACATTTCTTTTACTGTTCAAAGGAATGAAGCAGATAAAGCTTCTGATGTACTAAAACCAGTTATCAAAGAAATTGGGGCAAGTGAAATTAAGGTTAGAAAAGATATAGCCAAGGTATCTATTGTTGGGGTTGGTATGAGGTCTCACCCTGGCGTTGCAGCAAAAATGTTTGATACATTAGCAAAAGAAGGAATCAACATACTAATGATTACAACATCAGAAATCAAGGTTTCATGTATAATTGAAGAAAAATACTTAGAGTTAGCCGTAAGAGCTTTACATACTGCATTTGGGTTAGATCAAGAATAATATATTTGGAGGGAAAAATGCACGATCAAGTTAAAATATTTGACACAACGCTAAGGGATGGCACACAATCCGAAGATGTTAGTTTACTTGTTGAAGATAAACTTACAATAACAGAAATTTTGGATGATTTAGGTGTTCATTACATAGAAGGTGGTTGGCCTGGTTCGAACCCAAAAGATGAAGATTATTTTAGACAAGCAAAAAGTTTACACTTAAAAAACGCTAAAATCTCATCGTTTGGCTCTACTAGAAGGGCAAAGCTAAAAGTTGAAGAAGATCCAAATATTATACAGTTAGTTAAAAGTCAAACGCCTGTGATTACGATTTTTGGCAAAAGCTGGGATTTGCATGTCAAAGATGCTCTTAAAATCACACTGGATGAAAATCTTGAGATTATATATGATTCTGTTCAGTATCTAAAGAAAAATTGCGATGAACTTATTTATGATGCAGAGCATTTTTTTGATGGTTTTAAAAATAACCCTGAGTATGCTTTAAAAACGCTACAATCAGCTATCGAAGGTGGAGCAGATGTAATTGTACTTGCTGATACAAATGGTGGCACAATGCCATGGGAGCTTGAAGATATTATAGAAAAGGTAAAATCAAAATTTCCCAATGCAGTACTTGGCATACACCAGCACAATGATTCTGAGCTTGGTGTTGCAAATACTATTTTAGCTGTAAAACATGGTGTTGTACATGTTCAGGGTACCATAAATGGTTATGGTGAGCGTTGCGGAAATGCTAATTTATGTTCCATTATACCTAATTTAAAATTAAAAATGGGCATAGATTGTATAAGCGATGAAAACTTAAGAAAACTTACTATGGTATCTAAAAAAGTTGATGAAATACTTAATTTACATCACAATAAGCATTTGCCGTTTGTTGGAGAAAGCGCTTTTGCTCACAAAGGTGGTGTCCATGTAAGTGCTATTTTAAAAAATTCTAAGACTTATGAGCATATTGTACCTGAACTTGTAGGTAACTCACAAAGAGTGTTGGTATCGGATCTTTCTGGAATCAGCAATATCATGTACAAAGCCCAAAATATGGGTATACCTATCGATAAAGATTCAAAAGCAGGCAAAAATGCACTCGCTGAGATTAAAAAACTTGAAAATGAAGGCTACTATTTTGAAACTGCCGATGCATCATTTGAATTGTTGCTTAGAAGGCACAGAGGCGAGATAAGAGACTATTTTGAAGTATTATCTTACACTGTAATAGATAGAGAGCGATGCGATAAAGATCAGCGCAGCCCAGTTGAAGCTACAGCAATTGTTAAAGTAAAAGACAAAATTGAACACACTGCAAGCCTAGGTAATGGTCCTGTTAATGCCCTTGATAATGCTATAAGAAAAGCCTTAATTGTTTTTTATCCAAATTTAGCGGAGTTGGCTTTAATTGACTATAAGGTTAGAATTCTAAAGAGTGAGCAAGGCACGGCTGCAAGCGTTAGGGTATTAATTCAATCTACAGATAAAAAAGATAGGTGGGAAACGGTTGGAGTAGGTGAAGACGTTATTGAAGCATCCAAAAAAGCGCTGTTTGATTCAATAATTTACAAATTAATGAAAGATGATGGCTTGGTTAGCAAGAGGTGAGTTATGTTTATTTACGATTTTGAAAAGCCTATTTATGAGATCGAAGAAGAAATAGAAAATTTAAGACAGATGGCGATAAATAGTTCAATTGATGTCCACAAAGAGATAGAAGCGCTAGAGCGTAAAAAAAATGAGATAATACGGGAAGAGTTTAAAAATTTGTCCATTGATAAAGTTATTAAAATTGCAAGACACCCAAATAGGCCATATACGCTTGATTTTGTAAATTTCATAGTTAAAGATTTTGTTGAAGTGCATGGTGATAGGTTGTTTGCAGATGATAAGGCAGTTGTAGCGGGGTTTGGTTATATTGATAAGTTTAAAGTAGCTATAATTGGCCACCAAAAGGGACGCAATACAAAAGAAAACCTCTATAGAAATTTTGGTATGGCAAACCCAGAAGGCTACCGCAAGTCGCAAAGAGTAATGAAACTAGCTGAAAAATTTAACTTGCCTATTATAACATTTGTTGATACACCTGGTGCATATCCGGGTATAGGTGCAGAAGAGCGTGGTCAATCAGAAGCAATTGCAAGGAATTTATACATTATGTCTGGCTTAAAAGTGCCTACGATTTGTATTATAACAGGTGAAGGTGGTAGTGGTGGCGCACTTGCTTTGGCGGTAGGCGATAAAGTTGCTATGCTGCAGTTTGCTATTTATGGTGTTATATCACCAGAAGGGTGTTCTTCTATCTTGTGGCGCGATGGTAGTCATGTTGTTGAAGCTGCAAAAGCTATGCATATTACTGCTAAAGATTTGTATGATTTAAAAGTTATAGATGATATCATTGAAGAACCGCTTGGTGGAGCCCATAGAAACCCTCAAGCAACAGCCTATGCAATAAAAGATTATATTGTAGAAAACTTAAAAGAGTTAACACGAAATGACCCAGGAAAGTTGTTGGATAAAAGATGGGAAAAATGGCGTACCATGACAACACATTTCTTGTGAGGCGTTAATGAATAAAGATAAAGATTTAGAGACTTTAAGGCTTCAAATAAATGAAATAGATAATAAGATAATAGAACTTTTAGAGAAGCGATCAGAGATTGTTAAAAAAATTGGCTCTATAAAGCGTGAAAAAGGTCTTTCATTTTACGTACCAGAAAGAGAAAACCAAATTTACAAGACACTTGATAGCCTAAAGCTTAACTTTATGAATAAAAATTCGCTAAAGGCTATTTTTAGAGAAATAATGAGTGCTTCAATTAAAATGGAAGAGCCACTTACAATAAGCTATTTAGGGCCTGAAGCTACCTTTACACATCAAGCGGCAATTGAAAAATTTGGCACAAGTCTTTATTACCAACCAGAAGAATCCATTGAGGATGTTTTTTTTGATGTTGAACAGGATAGAGCTGATTTTGGAGTAGTGCCAATAGAAAATTCCATTGAAGGCGTTGTCAATTATACGCTTGATATGTTTGTAAACTCAAATGTAAAGATTGTCTCTGAGATTATGGTGGATATAAAACATAACTTATTGTCTAAGTCAACTAGTTTAAGTGAAATTAAAACTGTATACTCACACCCAAATGCTCTTGGCCAGTGTAAAAATTGGCTAAAAAAACACTTACCAAACGCTATATTACTAGAAACCGCTTCCACTGCAAAAGCAGCCAAAATCGCTGCAAAAGATAAAAGTGCAGCCGCTATATCGTCTTTAGCAGCAAGTAGTTTATACGATTTAAATGTGTTAGCAAAAGGTATTGAAGATAAAATAAACAATGTAACGCGTTTTTTGGTTATAGGCAAGCATATCCCATCGCCTAGTGGTGAGGATAAAACTTCTTTGATGTTTTCAATACATGATAAGGTAGGTGCACTTTATTCTATCTTGAAAATATTTTATGATAATCAAATTAATTTAACACGCATAGAATCTAGACCATCAAAACAAGAAAATTGGTCTTACATATTTTATGTTGATGTTGATGGGCATATTGAATCCGAAAGCGTTAAAAAGGCTTTTGACAGTTTGAGCGAAGTTGTGCCGTTTGTTAAACTTTTGGGTTCTTACCCCAAATATATTAAATAAGTGAAAAAGCGGATTTTAATTTGCGATGATAGTTCAACAATAAGGGCCATTATAAAAAAAGAACTTCAAGATTATTTTGATTTAGAAATTTTCGAAGATGGCATATACGCTTATAATTTTTTGCTTAAGGATCAAAAGTTTGATTTTGCTGTCATTGACGGTGAAATGCCCCAAATGAATGGCTTTGAACTATTGAGAAAAATCAAAGAAGAATTAAACTTAATTTTTTTGCCAGTTGTGATTTTAACTGCAAATGAAGGGGATTATTATGAAAAGAAGGCTTTTAATTCAGGCGCATTTGATTTTTTAAAAAAGCCATTCAAGCAGGGAGAGTTGTTAAAATATTTGTTGGACTATTTTAACGAAGAAATTACAGAAGGCAGTGTATTGGTTATAGAAGACTCTATGCTTCAAAATGAAACAATTTGTCAACAATTAAGGCTCAAAAACATACAGCCCTTTAGTG
>Ga0129303_100042_pt1 | contig 14044 bp, 8 predicted proteins | sample ElbSprsedimmetaG_FD_94490 | JGI IMG/M metagenome (GOLD analysis project Ga0129303, IMG submission 94490) | Hot spring sediment bacterial and archeal communities from California, USA to study Microbial Dark Matter (Phase II) - Elbow Spring... | ecosystem: Environmental > Aquatic > Thermal springs >... | reverse complement strand
ATTACCCGCTGCGCGATGGCTTCATTCAGCCCGCTGATAATCTGGCTGGTGGAGGCAAACTTCACCCCACTTTCCACCAGTTCGGCGCTAATTGCCGGTATCTGTTGGCGTAGTTTTTCTAGCTCATCCACCGAGTCGGCTCGGAAGATGCGTGCCTTTAAGACCCCCGGTGTGGCGCGGTTAACCCGATATAAGTCCGATTCGGCCAGAATGCCTACCGGCTGGTTGTTATCGGTGACCAGTAAATGATGAAAGCCATATTCAGCCAGCATGATCGCTGCATCCAATACCGACTGATCTGCTTTGATGGCCACCGGATCCATACTGGCCAGCTCACCGATAGGTGTATTCGGGCCACGCTCCCGCGCCAGACCGCGAAAAGCTAGATCACGCAGGGTGACCAGCCCCAGCCGCCCTGAGTCTGGAAAATCCACCAGCAGCGCCTCGCGTCCGGCCTGCTCTAGCGCTCTGGCGGCCTGTGCCAGTGGTGTGTCAGCCGGCATACGAGGTGGGTGGGCTTCAATGCGTTTGGAAACCGGCGTCTGCGTATCGAGAATATTCGGCTCAGCGGAGCTGCCGGTTTTTTGCGGGCGATTGATCAGATACCCCAGACGCTGTCGTGCGAAACCCGCAAACGCATCGCTCTGAGCGAGTAACTGCTCAAAGACCGGGGCGGGAATTACAATTAGCTCTGCATCTTCAGCGACTTTTTGTCGGGTGGTCACCGCACGTTGATCTAATAACGCGCCCAAAGGGAAACTATCCCCCTCGCTGAGCGTCCAGACCGTTTTGGCCTGTTTATCGGGTGTTAGTCCATGGACCTGCCCGGACAAAATAACATAGAACGCCTCAGGCGGACCCATGTCAGGGTCGAGGATGATCGTGCCGGCCGGACAGTGCTTAATGTGCGACTGCTCGGCAACGGATCGCAGATCCTCAGCAGGGATTTGATCAAACGGGGCGATGCGGGCGAGTGCCGCGTGCAGATAGGCACTCTGGCGATCAGATTCCGGCATGACTGAGCCTTTGCGGTGTTAGTCCTTGAAGGCTTAAGTTACCACCGCTGGGGGTAAACGGGCAAAGGCTTAGCAAAACTTGTTATAGCTAAACACGAAAACTCAAGCGAGCAAGTCTAAGTGCAAATCCTCGCACAGTGAGCGATGAGATATATCAAGAAGATTGGGGGCAGGCCATCGGTAGCCTGCACGCTTTGCATCGGATCAAGCGCGCCCCAATTCACTCTAGGCGAATCGGTAGGCGCGAGGGATAAAATGGCCGGGAAGTTGTTTTTACGCTGACAACGACTGCGCCCGAAAGGAGCATGAAAGCTTTAAATCCGCATGCGACACCGCAATCGGACTGCAAAGAGGTTTTTTCGAGGCTCCCGGTTTTATTATAGCTCGTTAATACATCAGGCTATACATCCGGCGGCGATAGCTGCGGGTTAAAGGGTGTTCGCCGCCGAGCATTTCAAAGATTTTGATCATCCCTTTCTGACCGGCGCCTTCGTTGTAATTGCGGTCATGCAACATAATCTGATGATACTGCTCAAGCGCGCCTTCAAGATCATTTTGCATGGCCAGTTTCGCGGCAAGCTGCTCGCGGGCGGCGCAGTCTTTGGGGTTTACTTCGATCTGCTCGCGCAGTTCTTCCATAGAAGGCCCCTGTCCGGCTTGCTGGCTCATCTCAATTCGGGCTTTAAGCTCGCGGACGTCATCCCGGGTGGCGGCAGCCATCGGCAGGGCGTTTAGGATTTCGATGGCTTGATCGTATTGCGCTTCGGCGGCGAGAATGTTTGCAAGATCCAGCAGCACTTCAATATTTTCCGGCTCTTTTTGATTGGCTTGGCGCAATAGTTCTTTGGCCGCTTCGTTATCACCACTGTCTTGCAAGGCGCGGGCTTTTTGGCGAATCTGGTCAATCTCAGACTGCACATACTTGCCGATAAATTCGCGAATATTTCCTTCCGGTAAAGCGCCCTGGAACTGATCTACTGGTCGGCCATCGATGAACATTACCACCGTAGGCAGACTACGAATGCCCATTTGGGCTGCGAGCTCGCCTTCCTCTTCGGTGTTGATCTTAGCTAGTTTAAGTTTACCGCCGTAGGATTCGACAATTTGCGTTAACAGTGGCATTAACGTTTGGCACGGTCCGCACCATTCTGCCCAGAAATCCACTAAGACCGGTGTTTGCTGCGAGGCCAGTAAGACTTTTTCCTGAAATTCGGCACTAGAGACGGAATATACGTTTGCACTGGTATTCATATTCTTGTTCCGATGAAAAGTGATATTGGTAGCTTACCCTGTATTTGGTGATTAGGTGATCTCTTTTCAAGATCGTTCAGGAAAAATCTTGTGCTTCGGTTAGAATCTGGGATCGGCGCTTTTTGGTGCTGTACTTGAGCAATCATAGAGTTAAGGTATTTAACTGTCAGGAATAACGCTTTTATGTCGCAATACGATGCACAATCCATCGAGGTGCTAACCGGGTTGGAGCCAGTACAGAAACGCCCGGGCATGTACACCGATACAACCCGCCCCAATCACCTTGCCCAAGAGGTGATTGATAACAGCGTGGATGAGGCGGTCAGTGGTTTTGCCAAACAGATAAGCGTCACTTTGCACAGCGATAATTCTCTGACGGTAACCGATGATGGCCGAGGTATGCCGGTTGATATCCATCCTGAGTATGGTATCACCGGGGTTGAGCTTATTTTGACCCGCCTGCACGCCGGGGGGAAGTTTTCCAATAAAAGCTATCAGTTTTCAGGTGGTTTGCACGGCGTGGGAGTGTCGGTGGTCAACGCATTAAGCCGTCGGTTGGAGGTAGAGATAAAACGCGACGGTAAACGCTATGCCATTGCTTTTGAACACGGCGCGGTGGTCGAGCCACTGCAGGAGATTGATACCGTCGGCAAACGGAATACCGGCACCATGCTGCGGTTCTGGCCGGAGGAGTCGTATTTTGATCATCCTGGATTTAATCGCGCCCATCTTGAGCATGTGTTAAAGGCTAAAGCGGTGCTGTGTCCGGGGTTACTGGTACGGTTTTTTGATGAAAAAACCGGTGAGCAGCAACAGTGGCAATATGAGCAAGGCTTGCGGGATTATTTATTAGAGCAGGTCGGTAGTCAGGCGGTTATCCCTGAGGATGGGTTTGTCGGAGCGTTTACCGATACGGTGGCAAATGAAACCATGATGGTATCTTGGGCCCTGGTCTGGGCGGAGCAGCCGGTTGAGCCAGTAGCGGAAAGTTATGTTAATTTGATTCCAACCGTGCAGGGCGGCACGCATGTTAACGGCCTGCGCCAAGGCTTGGTGGACGGGCTGCGCGAATTTTGTGAAATCCACAATTTATTGCCGCGTGGCTTAAAGCTGGCCCCGGATGATGTCTTTGAGCGCGTGCGGTTTGTCCTCTCGGCGAAGGTAAACGACCCGCAGTTTGCCGGGCAAACCAAAGAGCGGCTTTCTTCGCGCAAGGTAACAGCATTTGTTTCCAATGCGATCAAAGATGCGCTTTCACTATGGCTTAACCAGCATCCGGATGTAGGTGAGCAGATTGCCAAACTGGCGATTGAATCGGCCCAAAAACGGTTACGTGCCGAGAAAAAGATTGCCCGAAAACGGGTTACCAGTGGTCCGGCTCTGCCCGGTAAACTGGCTGATTGTGCCGCCACTGATCTTTCCCGCACCGAATTATTTTTGGTGGAAGGTGATTCGGCTGGTGGCTCGGCCAAACAGGCGCGTGATCGTGATTTTCAGGCGATCATGCCGTTGCGCGGTAAAATTCTAAACACCTGGGAGACCGATCCGGCACAGGTGCTGGCTAATCAGGAGGTTCATGATATTGCCGTTGCCTTGGGTTTGGAGCCAGGTAGCGATGACTTATCCGGCCTGCGCTACGGTAAGATTTGCATTCTGGCGGATGCCGACTCGGACGGGATGCATATCGCCACCCTGCTGGTTGCGCTATTTCTGCGCCATTTTCGGGCCTTGGTCGAGCACGGCGCGGTTTTTGTGGCCATGCCACCGCTTTATCGGGTCGATCAGGGCAAGGAAACCTACTACGCATTGGATGAAGCCGAACGCGATGAACTCATCGCCCGTCTGGAAAAAAACCGAGCGCGGATTCAGGTTACCCGCTTTAAGGGCTTGGGTGAAATGAACCCGGTACAATTGCGTGAATCGACACTGGCTCCCGAATCACGCCGTTTAGTGCAGTTACAGATTGACGATCCGCAGGCGGTAGAGCAGTTATTCGATATGCTTCTGGCCAAAAAACGCGCAGCCGACCGTCGTCGTTGGCTGGAACGTCATGGTGATTTAGCCGAGGTTAGGGTGTGATCAATCGGTCGCGGATTCTGGCGGGGTTTGCTGCAGGCAGCTTACTGGTTAGCGCCGATCAGCTACAGGCCAAGCCCCGCATTCAGGTGCTGGGGTTAGAAGATGCCGCCTTAATGACCAACGTGGACTTGAGCGTGCCGCAAATCGCCTTTGGTTGTGATGCCTCCACCGCTCAGGCAAGGCGTTATCTGCGCAGTGCCAGCGAGGCCGCCGAACGGGCTTTGCAGGCATTGGGGCATTTTAATGCCGAAATAGAACAGCGTGTGGAGTTCAAGGATGGCTGCATTGTACCGATTCTGGAAATTGATGCCGGGCCGCCAACGTATCTTACTGAGGTTGAGCTAGATATCCCGCAGGCGTTGCTGGATTTTCAGGCCATATCAGACTTTATTGCCAACAACACCCCGAAAGTTGATGCCCCATTGGTGCAACGAGAGTATGACCAACTGCGCGATGGCATCCGTGATCGTGCTCATCGCTTAGGCTATCTGGATGCGCGCTATAGTAAAGCGCAGTTACGGGTTGATCCCGAAACCCAGACCGCCAAAATTATTTTGGTGATGGAGGCCGGTGAGCGTTATCGTTTTGGTGAGATTCAGATCATTCAGGATATTCTGCGCCCCAGCTTGGCTTCCAGCCTCGCTGGGGTGGCGCCGGGTGATGACTACACCAGTAGCCGTTTGTTACAGATTAACCGTAATTTAGGCAGCACCGACTACTTCCGGGCGGTCACGGTGCGGCCCATGCTAGAGCAGCGTGCTGACCATCAGGTGCCGATACAGGTTCAGACCACCGTAAACCCGCGCACCACCTATGAGTTTCGCGCCGGGTATGGCACCGACACCGGTCCTCGGGTCGGGGCGCGTATGATTCGCCGCTACATCAACAAACGCGGTCACAACATTGATGCGCGCACTTCCGTCTCCCAGGTCTCCCAGCGGATAGAGGCGGCCTACAGTATGCCGCGTAGCTCCGATCCGCTCTTTCAGAAATATGATATCTATGCCCGTGCCAACCGAGAAGATAACAATAATATCGAAACGCTGTCTTCCGCCGTCGGTGCGCAATGGGCGGTAGAGCGCGAGCGCTGGTCCACCTCCTTGTTTACCGAATACCTGCTAGAACGCAGTAAGTATGGCCGTGAACCGGCCGAGACCAATAACTTCTTGCTGTTAGGCGCGCGCGCCAGTCGTACCGAGGTCGATGACCCGCTATTCCCCACCCATGGGATGGTGCTGTCGACCTCCATACAGGGCGCGGCTGAAGAAATTGCATCTAGCACCTCCTTAATTCGGGGTACGGCTTTTGCGGGCTTTTACCTTCCGCTGGGGGATTTTATCTTTAAAGTGCGTGGTGAAGGCGGGGCTGTGGTCTCCAATGGATTTGATAAAGTGCCCAAATCGTTGCGTTTTTTCGCCGGTGGTGACAACTCGGTGCGTGGTTATGATTTTGAATCGCTAGCCCCGAAGAATGCTAATGGCCAGCTCGTTGGCGGGCAGTACAAAGTGGTGGGCAGCTTTGAGGCAATGTACCCGGTGGTTGGGGATGACTGGTTTATCGCCGGGTTTGTCGACACCGGTAATGCCTTTGATGATGTTAAAGATATGGATTTACATACTGGTACCGGTATGGGCGTGCGTTGGCGCTCACCCATCGGTCAGGTACGCTTCGATATCGGCGTGCCGCTAACGGGTGATGCTAATAACATCACCTTTCACATAGGCATTGGGGCTGACTTTTAATGGCAAAGCGGATCTCGGCGTTTAGCTTAGTCAGCCTGCTCCACTGGTTGACACAGATTCTCGGTTGGTTGCTCGGGACTGTATTGGCAGTCGTGTTTATCGCCGTGTTATGGCTCACGGCCAGCGAGTCCGGCGCTCGCTGGGCTGTTGGTCAGGCAGAATCATTTGTTCCTGAGCTTTCCGTCGGTTCGGTCAGCGGCAGCCTGTGGGGTGGGCTGATACTTAAAGATATCCATTATGCAGAAACACAGCCCGATGGTTTGAAGGCCGAAGTTGGGCTAGTCGAACTGGGGCTGGCTTGGTGGCCGTTCTGGCGCGCGGAAATAAAGCTCCAGCCGGTCACGGTGGTCGATGCACGCATTGCACTACCAGCCGCAGCGGAGGATGCCCCGCCCCCAGAACCCACTGATACCGATCCGCTGGCGGTATTTGAGCAAGACTGGCAACTACCGGTGAGAATTAGCCTGCCATCGGTAGTGATCAGTGATCTTACCCTCATGGTCGACAGCCAGCAGATTGACCTGCATCACCTGCATCTATCGGCGTTTGTGGCCGGGGCAGATGCCACGCTGAATCTTTATCAGCTTGATGTGCAGACCGATCAGGCACAAGTTTCTGCCGAAGGTGCTGTCGCACTCGGGCTCGACCCGGCGCATCATCTGGATGCCAATCTTAATTTTTTGGTCAATGCCGAGGGTAACCGGCTGGATGGACGGGTGGCTATAGCCGGTGCCTTGCCGCAGGTAGAGATTCGCCCGGAGATCGCGATCAACCCTGTTGACCTACCGCCTGTTTATGCCTACGGCCGAGTTGAAGCCAGCCCTGAGCAGGTGGTGCTTGACCGGCTGACATTAAACATACTAGATGGGGTGTTATGTACCGGTGGGCAGCTTGATTTGGTCGATGGCCTCTCAGGACAGTTTGATGTACAGGCCACTGAGCTCAACCCCGGTTGCTTCGATCCACAGTTCGACGGGACGCTGAGCTTTAAACTCGATGGCCGTTTTGATCTCAGTCTGGAGCAGCCGATGGTTGAGGTCAGGCTTGATCAGTTCAGTGGCTCGGTGGCCGGCGAGCAGATTGAACAAATAAGCGGGTTGATTAAGCTGGCTGATAATCACCTAAACGTCGATTTAAAAGCCCATTTCGCCGATGGGCGTTTTGATCTTAATGCCGATTTAGGGCTGGATGCCCACAGCCCGGTTAGCGTGGATTTAGAGGCCCGGCAGGCACAGCTTGCCCCCTTTGTGCTGCCCGTGCTGCTGGGCGTGGATGAGTTGCGCCCGCTGCTAGCCGAAACACCCCGGGATTTATCACTGCTGCTTGATGCCGATCTGAGCATTCAGGGCAGCATGCCCGATACAACCCAGCCCTTAGAAACGCTGCCGGCGTTTGAAATGGCATTAAAAAAGTTTTCTCTGGATGTGGCCGGACTGGCTGAGGGCATTGATGCATTCGCTGTGCAGACCGGCTTTGATCTGCGTTCTGCCGATGAGCAATTAGCCCTGAGCGATTGGTTTATTGAGCTCCCCGGTTTGGCGATGAATGCAGATATTCAAGCAAATTTGACCGCGTTGTTGGCGGACATAGCCGGTGATGAACAAGACAAACCAGAAATCCCCCCCTGGCAGCAAACCCCGGTACAGATTGATCTTGACTTTAGCGTGCCTGAAATCGCTGCATTGCCTTGGGCGATGATCACCCCCTTTGCACCTGAGCTAGATGCCTTTGCAACCCCCACAGGTGCAGTGAATTTAAATCTGGCTGTCAGTGGTGATGCCTTAGCCCCCGTCGGTTCCGGTCAATTACAGTTAAGCGGATTTCACGGTTTTGATGCGCGTGTTGATCGGGCTGTGTTCGAATTCCAAGCGCAAGGATTAGAGCAGGCTGAATTGGTTTTCGATATCAGTGAGGTGGAATACGCACAACAGCGCCATCTTGATCGTGCCCGTCTGCGTCTAGAGGGTGGTTTGGCGCATCTCACTGCCCGTCTAAGCGCGCAAAGCCCGCATGCGGATGCCGAGTTTGCCTTGGAAGGTGGCCTAATCGATGAACGATTTACCGGTCACATAACCCGCCTGTGGCTGGCAGTGCCGGAGATTGCTGAGTTAGAAACCACCCAACCTGCGGCTTTTGCAGCCGATGGTGATGCCCAGCAGATAGAGAATTTCTGCCTTGCCCCGCGCAAACTTGGCCCAAATGCCATTGCTGCCAGTGCCGATGTCGGTCAGCTTTGTGTCAGCGCCTCGCATCAGGCCGGAGCCGTTAATGCCCGTGCTAGGGGAGATTGGTTGCTGGCGGATTTATTAGCTATGACCGGATTGCCTGATTTTGCGCAGATTGAAGCCCCGGGGCGGTTATTTCTGAATGTGGATGCTTCGCTCGATGCCGCAGGCGTGCCGGATGTCCAGGCCTCGTTGTCATTGCCTGCGAACGAGGTGCGTTTTAAGAACGAAAGCTTCCCGGATCTGGCCTATCAGGATTTCAACGTTGATGCCAGCCTGAAAAATCAGCAGCTTAAGGCACAGGCACAGGGTGGATTAGTCGGCTACTTTAGTTTTGCTCTCGATGGTGATTATCACCTTGAATCCGAGCAGTTCAACGCTGAGTTTCAGCTAGCTGGTATTGAAGAACAGGGGATATCACTGGCGGCACTGGTTCGTCTGACCGAAGAAATCTTAGGTACGGCCATCGGCCCGGTGGATGAGGTATCCGGCTGGCTGTCGGCACAGATCCACGCTAGCGGAAACATTGATTCACCAGTTTTTGATGGTGAAATCCTATTAGAAGAGCTCGCTTTCGATTCACTGGAAACCGGCACCGCCTACCATGATGGCCGGATATTGCTGACACTGACTGAAGATGGCAGCGTTAGCCTCGATGGTGGATTGTCTGGTAAGGCGCAGACCCCGGATGTGCCGGTATTTGAACCCAATCGGGTGCGTACCCGTGCTTCAGCACCCACCGAAGGGCGACTGACGCTGACCGGGTCGGGTTCGATTGCCGATTTAACTGACTGGTATTTTGACTTACATGTGGCCGGAGAGGCCATCCCGGTATTACGCCTACCGGTACTGGCCTTGGATGCCCGCCCGGATTTGCAGATTCATGCCCGCTCTGACGGAGCCAGTGTGCGTGGTGTAGTGCATGTACCGCTGGCGATTGCACAGGTGGCTGATCTGCCGCAGTCCGCTGTTACCAGCTCATCCGATTTGGTGATTGAAGGTCAAACCGTCGAAGAGCCGGTATCACCCTATGCGTTGACCGGCGATATTGACTTGCTACTGGGCGATGAAATCAGCCTGCGCGGATTGGGTTTCGCCAGCCGTGTTGCCGGTGAGCTGAAAGTGATTCTACGCCCGGATGATCCGTTATCATTAGTTGGCGAGATCAGTTTGGTTGATGGCCGCTATTCGGCACTCGGCCAGACCCTAAAGGTTGAGACTGGTCGGTTGATTTTTGCCGGTCCACCGGGTGACCCCGGTTTGGATGTTAGCGCGATTCGTGAATTGCACGATGCCGATGACACTGTGGCCGGATTAAAAATCACCGGCAGTCTGACCGAGCCGGTGGCCGAGGTGTTCTCACGCCCACCCACCTCCCAGAGCGATGCGCTGTCCATGCTCCTAACCGGACGGCGATTGGGGCAAGGTGGCTCGTCTGATGAAGGTGCACTATTGATGAATGCGATTACCGGTCTTGGGTTGCGTGGTGGTGATACCTTGGCCCAGCAAGTGGGTTCGGCATTTGGTTTTGATGAATTTGGTATCGATACCGATAATGGTTTGGCCGGAACGCGGTTGTCAGTGGGACGGCAAATCACCGACAACCTACTGGTGCGTTATGCCATTGGCGTATTCGATGGGGTGGGGGAGCTGATTACCCGCTATCGGATTAATCGGGCACTATCTATTGAAGTGATCACCAGCCCTGAGTCGCAGGGTGGGGATGTGATCTATCAATTTGATCGGGATTAAGCATGGCGGTTTTTGCCCTGCTGGGATTGGGATTAATACTGGCGCTTTCCTATCTGCCAAGCTGGTGGGTGCGGCAGATCATGCAACGCTACAGCCAGCCAGACGATCGCTTTGCTTTCTCCGGGGGTGATCTGGCACGATATCTTCTCGATAAGAATCATTTAGAGCATGTAGTGGTTGAACAGACTGATCACGGTGATCACTATGACCCAGCTGATAAAGCCGTACGCCTGTCTGCTGCGCATTTCACCGGTCGATCCTTAACCGCGATTACTGTTGCCGCCCACGAAGTAGGCCATGCCCTGCAACATGCCGAAGGCATGCCCGCCTTTCAGCGTCGTCAGGAAATAGTACAGCGTACCCAATGGGCGCAGAAATTAGCCGGCTGGCTATTGATCGCCATACCGGTGGTCACCGTCTTACAAAAACAAGCACTGGCCGGGTTGGTGATGTTCGCCGTGGGTGTTTTAACCATGGCCATCCCCGTGTTTGCTCATCTGGCTACACTGCCCACAGAGATCGATGCCAGCTTTAAACGCGCCTTGCCAATGCTGCATAAAGGTGGTTGGCTAAAGGCAGAAGACAAGCGCCCGGCGCGGCGAATTTTACAAGCCGCAGCCCTGACCTATGTAGCTCAAGCGCTGTCCTCGCTATTAAACGTATTTAAGTGGATGCGCGGCCTGCGCATGTAATGCCCGTTTACAAACCTGGAAAAAACATGACACAAAGTAAGTATCTTCAAGTAGCCCTCCAAGCCGCTAAAGCGGCTGAAAGCGTTGTGCGCCGTTACTGGCAGCAAAACGTGGAAGTGGAAATCAAAGCAGATGCCACCCCGGTGACAGTGGCGGATGTGGAAACCGAAAAAGCCATCAAGGCCGTCATCCTAGAGTCCTTTCCCGATCATGGTTTTTATGGCGAAGAAACTGGCAAAACCCACCCGGAGGCGGAGTTTACTTGGCTGGTTGACCCGATTGACGGCACCAAAAGTTTCGTGCGCGAGTATCCGTTCTTCTCCACCCAGATCGCATTGATGCAGGGAGATGAACTGATTTTAGGTGTTTCCAGCGCGCCGGTATTTGGTGAATATGCCTATGCCGAGCGCGGCGGTGGCGCGTTTTTTAAAGATAAAACCGCGCGGGTATCCGCTATTACCGAATTGCCGCAAGCCACCCTCTCGTTGGGCAACCTGACCACACTAGCAAAAAAACCGATTGGCTGGGCCGGTTTGGCCACACTGGTTTCACAGGTTAACCGCACCCGCGGCTATGGTGATTTTTATCACTACCACCTGCTGGCACGTGGCGCGATTGATTTAGTGATCGAATCTGATGTAAACGTACTCGATATTGCCGCTTTGTCGGTAATAGTGCAGGAAGCCGGTGGCGTTTTCACCGATTTGGACAACCAACCAGTTGGACTGGATACCACTACTGTTTGTGCGGCTGCCAGTAGCGAGTTGCACCAGATTGCCCGTAAGCGCTTAGGGTATTAGCATTCCAAGCGGTGCAAGATCGCTCTGAGAACCTGAGCGCCCACAACATTTCCCAGAATCGTGGGCGCGCAGACTCTGCACGCATGCCAGGCAGATTAGGTCGCCCAGAATCTAGACTCTGACAGAATTGGCGTAGGACGCTTGGAATCTGGGCCCTTAAAGTGGTGGGTGATGTTGCTGTAGGAGGGCGGCTGTGCCGTACGACAAACCTAGCACGATGCAAGCAACCGCCCGGTAAACCACCCTCCCACCAAAGCCTGTCAGTTTCTTGCCTGGCCCCCAGGAGATTGTGCTTATCGCTGCTCGCGCTGGGCAATTAACACATCGGCTGGGGCGTGGATTAAGATGGTTTGCGCTACGCTACCCAGCAGCAGGTGCTCTACACCACCTAGGCCATCATTACCACAGGCGACCAAGTCGGGGTTGGTAGCATTAATGCGCTCTAACACGGCAGTCCCTGGGTAACCCAGCACGACCTCCACGCGGAATTGATCTTCACTCAGCTCAGCCTGCTGGGCGAATTTATACAGTTTTTGCTCTAGGCGTTGTTGTTCTTCTTCTTTGAGTTGCTCATAGGCACTGATGCTGGCACCAGACTGGCCGATGGTGGTTTCAAACCAAGTTTCGTGCGCATGCATCAGGGTGAATTCGGCATTGGGCGCCACTTGTTTCGCCAATTTTAAGGCATCTAGGCTGGTATTGGAGAAGTCGATCGCGACAAAAACCCGCTGATAGGGGCCGCTTATGGCCGCCTTGTTGACCAGCACGGGTAGCTCCGAGCGCGATGCAACCCGCTCGGCAGTCGTGCCGACCAGATAATCAGCCAGGTGGCGGCCACTATGCGCGCCGAGCACGATCATATCAGCCCGTTTGGCTTTCGCCTCTCTAATCAGCGCTTTGTACGGCGATAAGCCCGATGTTGTGGCCGCTTCAATGGGTTGATCGGGTTTGTTGGTCAGTTTATCAGCATCGGTTTCAATCGCGGCGATAGCCTCGAAGCGCAAATTATGGCGCACTTCATCCGGGTCGAGATTTTCGCCCTTGATAAACCACCATAATGGGGTTTCTTTGATCACATGAACTGCAACCAGGCGGGCATTGAGGTTTTTTGCTAAAAGTCCGGCGCGTTCCAATGCGCGGCTACCGTGTTCGGTCAAGTCATGACCAGCGAGAATAGTATTGATCTCAGCCATGTGATCGCTCCTTATCTGTCTTTAAATAACCTGTGGGCGTACCCCTGTATCATTGAGCATATCAAAATTACCAGCAGGGAACTGTTAAAAAAAACGGCTGTGTACTTTGATTGCGTTATCGCGTGCAAATCAAAGGCATCCATGCTGCTCTCAAGCGCAGCGTCCCGTCGCTGGTTGCAAGGCGTTAAGCACTCAAACACGCTCGTTGCCGCTTTTCGAGGTTACTTAGAATAGGCTGGCTTTACCCAGCTAATGGATCAACCCCCAGCTCACGCAAGCAGCGTGCGGTGGCAATCATGGGCATGCCCATAATGGCGCTAGGGTCTTGCGAGTGCATGGATTCCACCAGTGCACTACCCAAACCCTCCGAGCGCATACTGCCCGCACAGGAAAAGGGCTGTTCGCGTTGCAGGTATGTGTTGATGGAATCAGAATCCAGTTGGCGCATTTTGACGCGAACCGCCTCATACCAGTCGCGCCGACCATGGGGGGCGATTAGGGTTAAGCCAACATGAAAAACCACTTCCTGACCGCTTATTGTCTGTAATTGGGCGCGGGCTTTCGTGGCATTGCCGGGTTTGCCCAGCATGGCACCATTGCACTCTAGTATCTGATCTGAACCGATGATCAGCGCATCCGGATGGCGTTTTTGGACATGCTCTGCCTTGCTTGCTGCTAGGCGGATACAGGCCTGTTTGGGTGTTTCGTCAGGCAGGGGGGATTCGTCAATATCCGCCGGGTCAGTGGTGAACTTAAGTTGTAAACGTTCGAGCAGCATACAACGGGTTTGGGAGCCTGAGGCGAGAATAATCTTAAGGTTGCTTGGCATATGGTGGCTTGCGCGTTAGAATTGTCCGATTAAGAGTTTGGCGTTCGTTATCAAGTCGGCGCGGTTTAACGCTCCGGTCTTGGCTTGAGGTGGGCATGGCCCGTAAGCAAGGTTATCATCGTACATCTGGAATCGATGTGCAAAGTGCCTGTCGTAGTGGACATATCGAGCAGGGTGAGGTCGATTTAGGCGCCCAGCCCCGCTGTGCTGATTTAGCCGGTGATGCGCCAGTGGCATTGAAGTACCATCTGGCGTTTTTCGATAGTGGTGCTGCCCACCCGTTAAGCTGTGCTATTAAAGTGCAAACCAAAGTCCGCGTTGCTTGTGCACGTTGCTTAGAGCCGGTGGAAATACCGATTGATACCACCTCACAGGTCGCATTTGTGTTCAGCGAAAATCAGGCTGAGCATGTTGATCCTAGCTTCGAGCCTGTATTGGTAGATGAATCCGGCTGCATTGATCCAT
>Ga0129303_100040_pt1 | contig 14187 bp, 18 predicted proteins | sample ElbSprsedimmetaG_FD_94490 | JGI IMG/M metagenome (GOLD analysis project Ga0129303, IMG submission 94490) | Hot spring sediment bacterial and archeal communities from California, USA to study Microbial Dark Matter (Phase II) - Elbow Spring... | ecosystem: Environmental > Aquatic > Thermal springs... | reverse complement strand
GTGGTGAGGGGGCAAAGGGGGGGTCTAAACGGCCTTGCAAATCCATCACCTCCACCCTTTAGACTTGCCGGGAACGGGGAATTTTATACGCTGAAATATTAAAGGCCGCTGGGACAACCCAGCGGCCTGGCAGGGAATATTTACAATTTCCTTATCACCCCTCCGCTGTAGAGGGGAACCAGCCCTATTATGCCTATCTGAATGCAGAACTTTATATCTTCTCCGAATCCCTGCTCCATCAACTGGCGGGCCTGAAACCCTTCCAGCACCACCTCTTGGGGATCGGTACGGTAGGCCTGGTAGTCCCTGGCCACCAAGGCCCCGTCCCTGAGGGAAAAATCATTATATTTTAATAGCTCCCTGACCAAAAAACCTGCGGCCCAGAAATCTTCTATGGACAGGTGTTCCCTCTCCCCGGCGCAGATTATGGATACATCTCCTTCCATGGCTGCCACGGCTTGGGCTACTGCAGGGGCATTCACCAGGGCAGCCACCACCACCTTCTTAGCTCCAGAAGCCCTCCGCAGGGCCCTGGTCCCGTTGGTGGAAGTGAAGATGAGCCTTTTATGTTCCATCCCTGTTCTCTGATATTCTAAGGGAGAATTGCCCAAATCGAACCCAGGAATTTTTAGCCCGTTCCTCTCCCCCCCAAGAAGAACCCGTTCGTCCCCCAACCTCCCCTTCATTTCTATGGCCTCTTCCGGGGACAATACGGGTATTATATCCAGACAGCCGCAGGCTAAGGCCACCGCCAGGGTGGTTCCCGTCCTCAACACGTCCACCACTATAACCACCTTGTCGTTTATGGCCTCATCGGGAACCCCGCCCAGGGTAGGAAAAACTTCTATTTGCAAAGATCCAGCACCTCCACCTCCCTCCCCCTACAATAATTCGCTCCCCCTTCTCTAAATTCCTGCTAATCGGGTAAAAGGGCTTCCCGAAAATCTATCCTTTCTCCGATGGAAAGCTGGATAACCTCCTGGGCTAGGGAGAGAAGGGAGGCCAGGATTTGGTTCAAAAAAACCATGAACAGAAGGTAATAGAGAAGAAAGGGGTTATCCCCTTGCTTTTTTATATTAGAGAAGCAACAAGGGCAAGGATTTCCTATTGAAGGCTTGCAGATCCAGTATGGCCTGTATGGCTGCATAGTTTCCCCGTTCACCTCTCCATAGGCGGACAGGATCCCCTCCGTAAGAGTCCTTATCCCTGAAGGCCATCCTTCCATTGAAGGTAAAGATGATATGAGATCGCTGCCTAAATTACCAAATATTTCTTGGAAATGAAAAAAAACTCCCGAACGCCAAAAGAAAGATTTTGCAATACCTGGCTGGCCCGCAGAGCAGCCACTATTTTCCTCAGGTCCTTACCCATGGGCTGCTGGGTGGCCAGCAGCCGCAGGCAGTCCTCCTCCATGTCCCAGCGGATTTCCCTTAAATATTCTAAAGCCTCCCTGGCCGAGGGCCCCTCCCTTAATATTAAGGCCTTAAAAGCCTTCTCCAGGGCCTGGGCAACACCTGTCCCTGCCTGCAAGACCTTTCCCTGGAGGTTTTCCAATTCCTGTCCAAAACTCTGCTGGGGTGTTATGGGCACCATAGCCTTTCCTTCCTCTGGCTAGTCGTTTAACTCTTTCCTTTCCCCTGTGACCAGGTAGATGACCTCCTCAGCTATATTGGTGGCATGGTCGGCAATGCGCTCCAGATAAAGGGACACCAATATGAGATATATGCCCTGGGTTATATTCCTGGGGGTTTCTATCAGGTAGGTCAAAAGCTCCCGGAAGACCTGGTTGTGGAGCTTATCCACCAGGTCGTCGGCCTGGGCAACCTGATAAGCCAAGTCCACGTCTTCTTTTACATAGGCGTCCAGGGATTGCTTGACCATATCCTGAGCCAATTCTGCCATACGGGGTATGTCGATAAGGGGCTTCAGTAACGGCTCTCCCCGCTCCACAATCCGCTGGGCGGTACGGGCGATATCCACCGCATGATCCCCCATACGCTCCAGATCGATGATTATCTTAAAGCCAGCAGCTATTCTCCTCAGATCTTTGGCCATGGGCTGTTGGGTAGCTATTAGCTTCAAGCATTCCCCTTCGATTTTGAGGTACATCTCATCCACTATGGCGTCTCCCTGGACCACCTCTTCCGCCAGTTTTATATCCAGTTTGGCCAAACTTTCCACCGCCTTGGCAATGGCCTGTTCCACCACGCTTCCCATCCGCAAGATGTCCTGCTGGAGATCCTCCAGGGCCTTCTGAAAGGCCTGTCTGGTAACCAAGGACATGCCGCTCCCCCCTTTGCCTCTTAACCAAACCTTCCTGTAATATAATCTTCTGTCCTCTTATCTTTAGGCCTGGTAAAGATAGTTCCTGTTTCGTCGTACTCGATCATCTCCCCATTCAAAAAGAAGGCCGTGTAATCAGAAACCCTGGCTGCCTGCTGCATGTTGTGGGTTACTATTATAATGGTGTATTTTTTCTTCAATACTTTTATGAGCTCTTCTATTTTCAAGGTGGAGATGGGATCCAGGGCTGAAGAAGGTTCATCCATCAGGACCACCTCCGGCTCCACCGCCAAGAGCCTGGCGATACAGAGCCTCTGCTGTTGGCCCCCAGAAAGGCTGAGGGCAGAATGGTGGAGGCGGTCATTCACCTCTTCCCAGAGGGCTGCGGCTTTAAGGCTTCGCTCCACTATCTCGTCCAGAACCTTTTTGTTGCGGATCCCGTGAATCCTGGGGCCGTAGGCCACGTTATCGTAGATGGACATGGGGAAAGGGTTGGGTTTCTGGAACACCATGCCCACCCGTTTCCTCAACTGCACCACATCCACCTTGGGATCGTATATGTTCTGGCCGTCCAGCAGCACCTCTCCCTCTACCCTGGTCCCTTCTATAAGGTCGTTCATGCGGTTCAAGGTGCGGAGGAAGGTGGATTTGCCGCATCCCGAAGGGCCTATAAGGGCGGTTATGGAATTGGCCCTTATATCCATGGTGATGTTTTTAAGGACCCAAACCAGGCCATAATAGAAATTTAATCCCCTTATTTTTATCTTGTACTCATTACTGGGCGTCCCTATGCCTTCTTCTTGAGGCCACAGGCTGATATTCAATCGATTTTCACCCCTCTTAATATTATGATTCCCTTTAACCAAGGGAGGACCCAGCTGCTCATACGAAAGCCCGTTATCCCTATAAGGGCTCCACCCAACACGTCGGAAGGATAATGTACCCCAAATAAACACGGCTCAGGTCTACAAGCAGCGCCCCCAAATAAAACCAAGGGGCAAACTGGGGAAAATAGTGGGAAAAAATGATTGCCAGAGAAAAACCGGTGGCGGTATGGCCAGAAGGGAAGGAACAGTCCCGCCATTGCTTGTCCCGGCAAACAGCTTCCGGAAGAACCAGGTAGGGCCGCTGCCTGCCTACCCACCTCTTTATAACCGCCACCATCAGCTGGGTAAGAAAGGAAGCCCACAAAACATGCCACCCTATGATATACCCTTGGGGGTCCCCTCCGGCGAAACAGAGGGAGGAAAAAAACAAGACGGCTGAACTGCTGCCCCCAGCGTCACCAGGGGCATGAGGTGATTAAAAAGGGCGCATTCCAACCTCCGGTTCGCCTGTGTATAATCTGTACCTTATGCTGAAATCCACCCCCGGCCCCCCCTTTAAAATTTTAGCTCAGGGAGGTCGGGTTTCAGCCTTCCATCTCCCCCTTCTGGAAAAATATGGATATTTCCCTCTGGGCGCTGGCCAAGGAGTCAGAGCCATGGACGAGATTGGCCCCCACCTCCAGAACCAGGTCTCCTCTGATGGTTCCTGGAGGGGCTTCCCGGGGATCAGTAGGGCCTATAATCTTCCTGGCCCCGCTTATTGCCCCTGGCCCCCGCCAGACCATGGCCACCACCTTTCCGGAGGTCATATGGCCTATCAGCTCGGGATAAAAGGGTTTGCCCCTGTGCTCCCCGTAAAGCTCCTCGGCCTTCTCCTGGGTAAGTCGTAACAGCTTCAGCCCCACCAACTCGTACCCTTTTCTCTCGAAACGGCTGATGATCTCCCCCACCAATCCCCGAGCTACTCCCTCGGGCTTTATCAGGACTAAAGTGGTCTCCAACAGCTCCTCCTCCCCAGGCTGAAGAAATATCCATAGAAGTATCTTGTCTGCTCCCAGTTCAGGGTTAAGCGGGGCTCATTGGAAAAAGCCGGAGCAGGGCTGGGCTGGGGATTAACCGCCAGGGATTTTTTACTTTGATCCTGTTCCCCCTTCCCCTGGGGCATCTCCTCTTTTAGTACCGCCTCGAATTCCGCTGCCTCCAGCGTTTCCCTTTCCATCAGGGCCTGGGCTACCCGGTGCAATTCCTCCAGGTGCTCCTGGAGTATCTTCTTGGCCCTTTCATAACAGCTATCTATGATCTTCCTGGCCTCCTTGTCGATGGCAAAGGCTATGGCCTCGCTGTAGTTCCTGTCCCTGGTTATATCCCGGCCTAGAAATACGGTATCCTGCCTCCTGCCGAAGGTGAGGGGGCCCAATTCCTCAGACATACCGAATTCGGTGATCATTTTCCTTATGAGATCGGTGGCCCTTTCCAGGTCGTTATGGGCTCCGGTGCTGATCTCCTCTAAAACCAATTCTTCCGCCACCCTGCCCCCCAAGAGCATGGTCACCTGATCCAAAATCTGGGACTTGGTGAGATAGCGCCTGTCCTCTTTGGGCAAAAGAAGGGTATAACCCCCGGCATGGCCTCTAGGTATTATGGACACCTTGTGCAGGGGGTCAGCGTTGGGCAGATAATAGCTCACCACCGCATGGCCCGCCTCGTGGTAGGCCACCAGCTTCTTTTCGTAATCGCTCATCACCCTGGACTTTTTCTCCGGCCCAGCGATTATCCTCTCTATGGCCTCTTCCAATTCGGCTATGCCTATTTTCCTCTTGTTCCTCCTGGCGGCCAAAAGGGCTGCCTCATTGACCATGTTGGCCAGATCAGCCCCGGTGAATCCAGGGGTGCGCCGGGCTAAAACTTCCAGATCCACATCTTCCTCCAAAGGCTTACCCCTCAAGTGCACCTTGAGGATAGCCTTCCTCCCCTCTATGTCGGGGATATCCACCATTATCTGACGGTCAAATCTCCCGGGCCGCAGCAGGGCTGGATCCAGGATGTCGGGCCGATTGGTGGCAGCTATCACTATTATGCCCTCGTTGGCATTGAATCCGTCCATCTCCACCAGCAGCTGGTTCAAAGTCTGTTCTCTCTCGTCATGGCCTCCCCCTAGGCCAGCCCCCCTCTGGCGGCCCACCGCGTCTATCTCGTCTATGAACACAATGCAGGGGGCGTTTCTCTTAGCCTGTTCAAAAAGATCCCTGACCCGGGAAGCGCCTACCCCGACGAACATCTCCACAAAATCGGAGCCGCTTATGCTGAAGAAGGGCACCCCTGCCTCCCCTGCCACCGCTTTGGCCAACAGGGTCTTGCCTGTCCCCGGAGGCCCGTATAAGAGAACACCTTTGGGGATGCGGGCCCCCAGTTCGTTGAATTTGCGGGGATTCTTGAGGAACTCCACCACCTCCTGCAGCTCCTCCTTAGCCTCGTCCACCCCCGCCACATCGTTGAAGGTGACCCTCCGCTTATCCGCTGTAACCAGACGGGCCCGGCTCTTGCCGAACTGCATCACCTTAGAACCGCCCCCTTGGGTTTGCTGCAGGAGGAAAAAGAACAGCCCCAGCAAAAGCAGGAGGGGGAGCAGGCTTCCCAGGAGGTTGGCCCACCAAGGGGTCTGGGGAGGGAGCTGGGTCTTGGTGGTGATCTTGTGGGCTATTAAACGCTCGGTAAGACCAGCGGAAGAGGGGACATTGGTGGTGAAACGCACGTTATTCTTCAAAACCCCTTTCACCTTGATGATATTATCGTAGGGTATGAGGGTTACCTCTTTGATCTGCCCCTCTTCTATAGCCTCATAAAAGCGGGTTACGGTCCACTCTTCCACCGGCTTATCAGTGGGCGAGGTGAGTTTTATAAAGGCCACGGTTAAAAGGACTATCAAAAGATATATGGCCAAATTTTTAAAGATTTTATCCAAAGGGATAACCTCCCTGATATTTTATGCTTTTCATGTCTTTTTATTTTAACATAGGCGAATACCCGTTGCAATTTCCCTCTTCCTGTTTATTACAAGGTTTAATTTTGATCCGCAGGGCCTTCCTGGTGGAGGAGGTTATTTTAAAATCCTCCGACAGCCTGTAACCCACCACCCAGGCTATCTTATCTCCGCTCACCAGGAGCGGTATCCTGTGCCTTTGAGGAGGGGGAACTTTGGCGTCTACAAAAAAATCTTGCAATTTCTTTTTCCCCCCCAATCCCAGGGGATGGAAATAGTCCCCCGGCTGCCAGTTCCGGATCAGCAAAGGGGGCTCCAGTTTATCCCAATCAAGCCAGGCCTCATCTGGGGATCCAAAGGCAAAAGGGGGAGAAACGATTTCCGCTTCCAGACAGATGCCTGCCTCAGGAACAGGGGTAACCCCCGGGACCTTCAAAGTATAAAGATACCGGAGCTCCTCCGGAGGAGAAGGGGGAAGGAAGAAGCGCATATGTTTTCCTTGAAATACCAGGCCAATGTTGCCCGGCCAAGTTGCTCCCCCTCCCTTTTCCGCCAGTTCCCTGGCCCTTTCCACTGCCTCAAAACCCACCGAGCTCCCCAAGGTAAGGGCCACCAAGCGCAAGACCCGTCGTTGCAAGGCTGAAGGCTGGGATAAAAACTTTTCCCGGTCCAGGATTACCCCGCCCTTTCCTTTTTGCTCCAAACATTCAGCCAGAGCCCTTTCCGCCAAAGAAGAAAGCAATTTCTCTTCTTCTTGCAGGATAACCGCGGTGCGGCTCAATACCTGGACTATCCGGGGATTGAACTCCCGGGCCAAGTAAGGTAAAAGGGCCCACCTTATCTTGTTTCTCCTGTAAACTGTATCCACGTTGGTGAAATCCCAGCGAGGGGTCAGGCCCGCCTGGCGGCAGTAATCCTCTATCTCCTGCCGGGATACGAAGAGCAGTGGCCTTATTATGTTGTCCCTACGGGGCAACATGGCTTTTAGGCCCGTAAGTCCGCTGCCCCGGAGCAGATTCAGCAGCACTGTCTCCGCCTGATCATCCGCCTGATGCCCCACCGCTATCTTTTGCCCCCCCACCCTTTCCAAAACCTCTCTCAAAAAGATATAGCGCACCTCCCTGGCCGCCTCTTCCACCGTCATCTTTTTTTCTTTCTTGTAGGCCATCACGTCCCTCTCTTCTATGGTAAAGGGCAAGCCCCACCCTTCTGCCAGGTCCTTTACAAAAAGGGCGTCCTCCTGGGCATCGGGACGCAATCCGTGATTTAGATGGGCCACGTGCAGGGCGCAATCCAGTTCTTCCCGCAGAATATAAAGGGAATGGAGCAGGGCCAGGGAGTCGGGCCCCCCAGAAACCCCCACCACTATTTTTTCCCCTGGAAGGATCAATTTATAACGGCTTATGGTGGCCCTGACGGTCTCCAGCATATCTTCTCCCCTCGAGAGGCCTTTATTGGCTCTATTTCTCTTTCGAAGGGGCTTTATCCTTCCCCTATGAGGGCCACCACCACGGTCAAATCGTCCCTGGGCCGTCCTTCTAAAAGGGCGCAAGCCTGTTTTAAAATCCGGTTGGCTATTTCCTGGGGATGGGCGGACTCCAGCCTCTGCAAGGCTTTCACACCCATCTGCCCTTTTCTTCTATCTCTCCGTGGGCCTCCAACACACCGTCGCTTACCATGACCAAAATATCCCCTTCCTCCAAATCTTCCTCCAGCCCTTCAATGCAGAAATCCTCCACAGTACCCAGGGGAAGGAAAGGGGAGGTGGGGCTGACAGTTTTAATTTTCCCCTTTCTCTTTATAAACGTGGAGCAGGCCCCACATTTGTAAAAAGAAGCCCTTCTGGCCACGGCGTCTATTATGCAGAGATCGCAACTGGTGAATATTTCTTTGGGGAAGTTTTTAAGATATAAAATCATATTTAGGGTTTTTAGGGCCATCTCCGGAGCAAAACCCGCCGAGAGCAGGTTCCCTATCAGCTCTACGGCCGCGGTGCTTATGGTATGGGCCTCTTTACCCGCGCCCATGCCGTCCGTCAGCACCGGCACCTGTTTACCCTCCTCCAGGGAAAAGGCGGCGAAGCTGTCCCCGGAAAAATTGGATCTAAATCTAACCATGTAAGCCGCCCCCAGCTGTACAGCCCAGGGGGGATCTGTCCCCTGGGGAGAAAGGGGTTCCCTTTCCATCAGGCAAACCAGATGGTCCAGGGTGCTGGCCAGCCAGTCTTTGAGGGCCCCTTGGGGATAATACCTCTCCTCGGGGACGAGGAAAGTCCGCGAGAAAGCCAGGAATTGACGGGATCTGGGGCAGCGGGATCGAAACCATTCCGGCAGCTCTGCTCTGGTTTTCAGCCCTTCAGCTCCCAACAGGTTTTGAACCAAAGCCAGCGTCTCATCCCCTTCCATTTCCCAGCACAGCTTGTGGAGGCTGCAGGTCCCGCAGACCTCTTCCCTGATCTTCTGCACGGTCAGGGCCGGACTTTCGGTGAAGTCCGAAAATTTCAAGTGCCATGATAGGCTTTTTATGGCCTCTTTTAATCTCAACAGGCCGGGTTTAGACCCTTCCTCCCTGTTCCTGGGGATGTTGAGCCACCCCTCTAACCAGCTTACCAGGGAAGGGGGGTCAAAAGAAACAGGCAAGCAGCCCCTCCCCACTCCTTCAGGGCAATCCCCTCTTGTCCCAAGAAATAAGGGCCCAGAAGGAGTTGGCTCAAAAGGAATCCTCCCAGCACCCCCAGCTTGCCCCATATCCTAAGGTAGCCCGCGGCCAACCCCACGAAAGCCAGGAGCCCTGCCAAAAGGGGAGGGGCAAACTGAGCAAGGCTGGGCAACAACCCCAAAGCCGCTCCCCAGGCAGCGCCCATACCCGCTCCCCCCGCCAAAGAGGCCAGGAGCAAGAAATAGTAGGTCAAAAGCAGCTGCCAGGAGACCCCCATGAACCTGATCCCCTGGATCCCCAGCAGAATCCCTGCGAGGAAAAGCCCTAATCCCAACATCCTTTCTTCTAACCGAGGAGTAGAGAGGGCTTCTATAAAAATCTGGGCCAATCCCCAGGACAAAAAAGCTTCGAAGAGCACCTGTATCCAACCGTAGGGAGGGGATCCCCGCAGGAGCAAGGCCAACCCCTTAACCAGGAATAAACTTGTGGGGGCCAAGAGGCTGGGATAAAAATGGGTTTTGGGCCCCTGGGGGTAAAAGGTCAGAACCATCCCCAGAAGGATAAAAACAGCCCCATTGGATATAAAGCTCCCCCATACTCCTCGATAACTGCCGGCTATGGCAGCCAGAACCGCAGGCCATATCAAGGAGGGGTTGAAGACCCCCACAAAAATACCACCAGGGAAGGCCCAAAGGGATGGAGTTCCTGCATCAGGGCAGCCCTGGAAAACAAAAAGGCCACCAGCATGGTTGCCGGCACCGTAAGCCGGAGGGAGGTTTTAAAAGCCCCTTTGGTTTCCCAGGGAAGGGCTCCTAATTTGCCAGACATAAGCCCACCGCCTTTCGCCCTTGGTTGAACCCATTATAAACCATTTATTGGCAAAATTTTGTCGGGTTGGGTCAGATAAAATTAAAGCCTCCTTTACCCTCCAGGGGGACACATGTCTTATTGATCAGATCTTCTTTGGCCTTCTTTATGTCCTGGGGTGGATTGGCGGAAGGGAGCCCTGGGTATACACCAGTTGAAGAGGCCTTTGAGATACTTAAGCTTGATGCCCATAAAAAACAACCTCCTCAGAACCACCGGACTTCTGAGGAGGCAAATCCGCCAAAAAAACTAGTTTTTCCTAAGTATGGTGGCCCGTAGGGGAATCGAACCCCTGCCGCCGGCTTGAAAGACCGGTGTCTTAACCACTCGACCAACGGGCCCCGAACTGGTGGCGGTGGTAGGACTCGAACCTACGACACTGCGGGTATGAGCCGCATGCTCTAACCACCTGAGCTACACCGCCATTGCCTTATCTATTATGACCAAAAGTTTTTTGTTTGTCAAGAACTCAACATCAACCTGGCCCCCAAGATCAATAGTACCAGCCCCAGCAGCTTTACCCAAGTGAAGGGCAGCCTTTCCAGGCCGAAAAGGCCCAGATGATCTATTAAGGAGGGCGGTGGTCACCTGCCCGGCTATGATTATGGCAGTGGCCAGGGCCACCCCCAGCCTGGGAATGGTGGCCACCACGCTGTAGGTGATAAAAACGCCCACCATCCCTCCCAGCCACAAATACCAAGGGATGGAAATCATTCTAACCAGGTCCCCTTGTCGGAAAGAAGGCAAAAGGATCATGAGCAGAAACAAGGTAGCGGTGGAATGCACCGACAGGGCGGCCTCCAAGAACCCTATAAGCTTCCCCAAAGCCGAATTCAGGGAGCCCTGAACCGCCATGGCCACTCCGGAAAAAAGAGCCAGAATAACAGCCCAGATCATGAAGAACCCCTTGTATATTTTTTGTTTAATCTCCCCCGGTTAGCCCCTTTTAATTCCTGGCAGATGACATATCTTTTAAGGGGAGGTGGTCTGCTTTGAAGGGTAAGGCCCTCTTGTGGCTGTCCCTCCTGCTCTTTTTGTGGGGAGGCCCCGAAGCGACGGCCTATGGAGCCTCTCCCCCGAGGGTTTTAGAATTTTACCCATCCGCCCATGGAAGGCCTGGAAGTTTTGGAACTGCAGATGCGCCTAGCCCGGCTGGGCTATTTCTTTGGGCCCTACAGCGGCTTGTATGACCCCTGTACCCAGAAGGCTGTGGAAAACCTTCAGCAGGATCAGGGCTTACCCGTCAGCGGCAAGGCCGATAAGATTACCTGGGAGCACCTCATAAAATCCTGCTTGCAAAAACGGCCGCCCTCACCCCCTTTTCCTTTTCCGAAGAAATAAAAAATAAAAATAGTGATCGATATGGAGCACTTCACCCTTTATCTCTACACCGATGGGGAGTTATGGCGTCATTATCCCATAGCGGTGGGCAAGGGGCGCTCCCCTTCCCCCGTAGGGGAATGGAAAATTGTGGAGAAACCCATACCCCTTGCCCCTGAACTGGGAACCCGTTGGTTGGGGTTGAACGTCCCTTGGGGAAATTATGGTATTCACGGTACCGACAAACCGTGGTCCATAGGGTGGGCTTCCTCCGGCGGCTGCTTTCGCATGTACAACGAGGATATAGAGGAAGTTTATCCCTTGATACCCTTGGGTACTCCAGTAATTGTAAAGGGCCCCTTAACCCCTATCAAAGGCCCCTTAAAACCGGGTAAGAATTCCCCTGAAGTGGTGACCCTACAGTTGTTGTTGAGAAGTAAGGGGTTTTACGTATTCGGCCCTGCCGACGGCTACTACGGGACCATGACCCAATTGGCGGTAAAACTCTTTCAATTGTATACAGGATTGGAGCCTTCAGGAACAGCGGACGCCGCCACCCTAAATCAACTCAATACCCCGCCACCGAGCGGTATAACCGTGTTCCAACCCTAGATGGTCCAATATTTTGCCCACCAGATGGTATATCAGTTCCTCGATGCTCTGGGGCCTATAGTAAAAAGCCGGCATAGGGGGCAAGATGAGGGCCCCTAGACGGGCCAGCTTTAGCATATTTTCCAGATGGATTGCGCTCAATGGAGTTTCCCTGGGCACCAGTATCAAGGGCCTCTGCTCCTTCAAAGTCACATCCGCAGCCCTCACGATGAGGTTATCGGCATAACCATGGGCTATGGCCGCCAGGGTCTTCATGCTGCAGGGGATTATTATCATCCCTTGGTGCAAAAAAGATCCGCTGGCCAAGGGGGCAGCCAGATCATCCTGGGCATAGGAGCGGGAAGCCAGGGCCTTCACTTCCTCTGGGGAGAAAGGGGTTTCCAGTTTTACGGTCTCTTCAGCCCACCGGCTTAAAATCAAATGCACCTCTGCTCCGGCCTTTTTCAAAGCCTTCAGCAATTCTATGCCGTAGAGGACACCGGTGGCTCCGGTCATGGCCACGATTAACTTCATGACTCTAAAGCCCCCTCTGACCTGGCCAATAGCACCCCCCAGAGGAGATCGCTCTCGCTGGCCCAAATACCTTCCCCCTTAAGGCCCTGAAGGATACACCATAAAATAGCAACCCCCGCCACTATAATATCGGCCCGTTGGGGTTGAAGGCCCGGGAGCCGCTTACGCTCCTCTAAAGACATGCCCTTCAGTTTGCGATACCATCTTTCCACCACCTCTGTGGGCAGATAGTGGCCGTGTACCAATTCGGGCTTATATTTCTTCAAGGCCAAATCCATGGCCGCTAGGGAAGTTATGGTACCCCCTGTGCCTATAATCCTCTCGGCTGCCTCTTTAGGTATTTTTTTCAAGATCGGTCTTAAAAGGATTTTCATATCCTCCTCCGACAGGTTTCCTTCCGTGGCCCGTATTGCCCCCAGGGGAAGGCTTACCAGCTGCAGCCCGTTTTTTTCCCAGGAAAATTCTGTGCTGCCCCCGCCTATATCCACCACCAGGGGTTTAACCTGAAGCTGGGGGAACCCGGAGAGAACCCCCAGGTAATTCAACCGGGCCTCCGTCTCCCCCCCTATCACCTTCAACCTCAATCCCAGACTTTTTTCCAAAGAGGAGAACAACAGATCGGCGTTGGGGGCTTCCCTCACGGCGCTGGTACCTACGCAGATTATATCCTCAGGCTGATAGTTGCGGGCCAAGCTCACCAGTTCCTCTACCGCTTCTACCGTCCTCTCTATAGCCCCTTTCTCCAGATTCCCCCCTTTAGCCCCACCCAGGAGCCGGGTCATCCTCAAAGTAAAAAAAAGAGGCTTTACCTTTCCCTCCTCCACCTCTCCCACCAACAGGCGAACCGAATTGGAACCCACATCTATGGCAGCATAACAAGGCATCTCAGGGCCCCCCCTAAAAAGGGTACCCCTCAGGGTACCCCATTTGTTTGGAAAGCTCCTATTTTTAAGGGACTACCACTCCGGGCGGGCTGGTCTGCGCCCACCCCTCTTGGATTCGGTGTTTTTCTTCAGGTCCTGCAAGCGTTCTTCACTTTCCTTGAGAAACTTGGCCAGCTTTTCTTCGAAGGATTTCTCCTTGACCCCTTTCCCCTGTCCTCGGCCCTGTTGATACCGGGGATCGGCTTGCTTTATGGATAGGCTGATCTTCCCTTCTGGGCTTATCCCTATTACCTTTCTCCTTATGCGATCCCTCTCCTTGATATAATCCTTAAATGTCCTTCACGTAATGATCGGCCACCTCGGATATATGCACCAATCCCTTTAAACCCCCGGGCAGCTCCACAAAGGCGCCAAATTTGGCTACCCCGCAAACTATCCCCTCCACTACAGCGCCCACCCTTACAGACATAAAACTGAAAATCCCTCCAAAATAAAAAATCTAACCCCATTATAGGCCAAGGATTAGGAGGGCGTCAATCGCTCAATCTTTAAATTCCCGTGGGGAAGATGGGGGAAGGTAGAGCTTGGCCTCCTCCGGAACCGCAGGGACTATCATCACCTCTCCGGGTTTTAACAGCCCCAGCTGTTCCCTGGCCAGCTTTTCTATGTAGCTTTCGTCCTGAAGGCGCCTCAGCTCCTCCTGCAGCCTTTCCCTTTCCGCCAGGAGGGCTTCCTTCTGCAGCCTATATTCCCTTATCTCCCCATTGATCTGTTGAAGGCCTAAAACCAGGCGAAAAAATGAAAAAAATAGGTATAAAAACACCCCCAGCAACAATATTTTGAGCCAAGGCTTCTTACTCCGTTTGCTCCCCATCCCTTTCCTCCTCCCCGAGGCCCAAGATATCCCCAGGCAACACTATGACCACCTGATACCCCTTCCCCCGGGCCCGATGGAAAAGGGTGGCCACTGTGCTCCCGTTGATATTCAGTCTCCGTGCCACCTCTTCGTTGCTCAACCCCATCTCCTTTAAAACCACTACTTGTCTCTCCCTGAAGCTCAGTTTCTCCGCTCTCCGTATCTCTATATGCACGGATTTTCCCCACCGTTATCCACTTTATATTCTCCGGTTTAAGAGGAATTCCTCCTGGGCAACCAAAAAAACAGAAGCGATGGGAAAGAACAATGGCCCTTTTTATACCGGCGCTCAACCCCCTCAACCCTTTAAGTATAAACCGGCGCACC
>Ga0129303_100039_pt1 | contig 14506 bp, 12 predicted proteins | sample ElbSprsedimmetaG_FD_94490 | JGI IMG/M metagenome (GOLD analysis project Ga0129303, IMG submission 94490) | Hot spring sediment bacterial and archeal communities from California, USA to study Microbial Dark Matter (Phase II) - Elbow Spring... | ecosystem: Environmental > Aquatic > Thermal springs... | reverse complement strand
CTGTTACGGTCTGTCCCGGCGCCGGGTGACTGTTTCCACCTCCGGTATTATTCCGGCGATTGATCGGCTGGCAGAAGACCTGCCTATTTCACTGGCTATCTCCTTGCATGCTGCCAATGACCGGCTGCGCGATGAGATCGTGCCGATCAACGAAAAATATCCGATCGATCAACTCATGGCTGCCTGTGATCGTTACGCCAAAGTAGTGCCGCACGGGGCTATTATCTATGAGTACGTCATGATCAATGAAGTCAACGATACCCCCGAGCATGCCGAACAGTTAATACGCCTACTTGAGCCACGCAAGGAAGCGGTTAAACTTAATCTGATTCCCTTTAACCCCTTCCCCGGTTCGGATTATCAGCGCCCCTCCCGAAATCGCATCGAGCGATTCCGCGCGCAATTAAAGGCGGCGGGAATTAATACCGTGCCGCGCAAAACCCGTGGCGACGATATTGATGCGGCATGTGGGCAGCTTGCTGGTAAAGTAGTGGATCGCTCCAGGCGCCAAGATCGTCTGGCGCAAATGGGATTGGGTCAAGCGGTTGTTGAGGTAACGGAATAATGAAACAAGCTGCGATGATTTCTCCACGCTGGGTTTTGTTGCTTGTACTAGCGCTAATGCTTGCTGGCTGTGCCAGCGATGGCCCCCTAAAGCGAGACTCTGATCGCGGTGGTTTGGCGCAACGTGATCGTGCTGCCGAGGTCAATACCGAGTTGGCTGTGGGTTATATGCGTGAAGGGCATTTAGATGTTGCCGTTGAAAAAGCCGAGCGGGCGATTGAAATCAACCCACGCTACAGTCCAGCGCGGCATGTCTATGCGCTGCTGTTAGATCAGCTTGGGGAAGTGGCCAAGGCGGGTCGCGAGTTCGAAGCGGCGATTCGTTATGCCGATAAGCGCGATTCTGATCTAGCAAATAACTATGGTGCATTTTTATGCCGCCAGGGTGAATATGACAAGGCGCAGGCCATGTTCAGTCGGGCGTTAGAAAACCCGCTCTATAAAACACCTGAATTTGCACTGACCAACTCCGGGCGTTGTTACGAGCGTGCCGGTGCGTTCGAGCAGGCACTCAGCCGCTATGAGCAGGCGCGGCAAGCAGAGCGGACTCATGGTCCGGCCACCTTGGGAATGGCCCGTGTCTACTACGAGCTCGGAGAATATCAGAAAGCCTTTGAACTCATGCAGCAATACAGCGCGCGCAACCGGCATACGCCAGATTCTCTGGCGACAGCGATTCGTATCGACCGTGCGGTTGGCAATGAACAGTCGCTGGCCAACCACCGCCTAATTCTGCGTGGGCGTTTTCCTGATTCACCCGAGGCTGAAGCACTCGAGCGAGGAGACCTATAAATGAATGATCGAGATCGGCAGGATCCGGCAATCAACCAACCACGTGCCGATGGCGCAGCTCAGGCGGATGCAGACACCGATGCGCGTCTGCTAGGTGCTGGCGGACCGAGCTTAGGCGAACGCATTCGTCGTGCCCGTGAAGCGAAAAACCTGGATCAGGCTGATCTGGTCGAACCGCTAAACCTCGATTTGCGGGTGATTATCAACGTTGAGCGCGATCAACTTGATCAGACGCCCGGTCGACCTTTTATCATCGCCTATATTAAAAGCTGGGCTGAGCAACTCGACTTAGACCCCCAGGTGCTGATTGCCCAGTATCAGGCGCAGACCGCACCGCCCAGCACGCAAATAAACGGGGGCCAACACCCGACGCTTGATGTTATGGACGAAGGCAAAGGGCGGTTGCGTAAATGGCTGACTAGCCTGTTTATAGTGCTTATTCTGGCGATCGTGTTGGCGCTGGCAGTACAGTTTGGTGCCGACAAATGGTCGCAATGGTTTGCCGATGAAGCCGAACAGCTAACCACCGAGCAAACCCATTCGGGTAACCAAACGACCCCTGAGATGATTGAGTCGGCGATAGCCCCGCTGCAATCTGCTGCTTTGCCCGAGCAGTATCTGTCATCGCTAGATGTGCCCCCTCCGCCCACGCAAACCGCATTGCCCGCCGATGAGGGCCTTGCCCCTCTGCCTGCGATGGAGGAGGGGGGTACTGTGGATGACCATGAACAGGCGCAGCAGGATGGTGTGATGTCAGCCCAAGAGCCAGAGTCGGTTGCTAAAGAGGCGAGCATTGAGTCCGAGCCGACCGCGCCCACAGCCGAGACCGAAGAACGGCTGCAACTACGTGCCTCCGGCGGGGACTGCTGGATTGAAGTACGCTCGGCAGAAGGAGAACGCCTGATGTATGACGTGCTCAGAGATGGTAATAGCCGCAGCTTTAGCGGCAAGGGGCCTTTCAACTTGGTTTTGGGCAACCCATCGGTGATGGAAGTGCTTTGGGATGGCGAGCCGGTTGATCTAGAAGGCCGCCATGATCTTACCGGCGTGTTGCGGATAGAGGTGGGAGGCTAGCTGCGTGTCTGAACCACCTTGTGTGCCTCGCCGGTTGTCTCGGCAGATCAAAGTCGGCTCAGTGCCAATCGGTGGTGATGCGCCGATTGCGGTGCAGTCGATGACCAATACCGATACCTGCGATGTTGATGCCACTGTCGCCCAAATTCGGCGTCTGCAGCAGGCCGGCGCTGACTTGGTTCGGGTCTCCGTGCCAGATATGGATGCAGTTGTTGCCTTTGGCAAAATTCGCGCCGCAGTTGATATTCCGCTGGTCACTGATATACATTTTGATTACCGGATTGCATTGCAAGTCGCCGAGTTAGGCGCTGATTGCCTGCGGATTAATCCGGGCAACATTGGTCGGGCTGATCGCGTTCGGCAGGTGATTGATGCAGCCCGTGATAATGGCATCCCCATCCGCGTCGGTGTCAATGCCGGTTCACTGGAAAAAAGCATCCAGAAAAAATACGGTGAACCCACCGCCGATGCGCTGGTGGAATCGGCTTTGCGGCATATCGACCTGCTGGATAAATTCGATTATCCTGAGTTTAAAATCTCGCTTAAAGCCTCCGATGTCTGGATGACGGTGAATGCGTACCGCAAGCTAGCCCGCCAGATTGAGCAGCCATTGCACCTAGGCATTACCGAGGCCGGTGGCCTGCGTTCAGGCGCGGTTAAATCCGCTGTCGGACTGGGTATGCTGTTGGCCGAGGGTATTGGCGATACACTGCGGGTTTCACTGGCGGCCGACCCGGTCGAGGAGATCAAGGTTGGTTGGGATTTGCTAAAAGCGCTGAAATTGCGCACCCGCGGGGTAAACCTGATTGCCTGCCCCTCCTGTGCTCGTCAAAAGTTTGATGTCATCAAAACCGTCAATGAACTAGAACAGCGCATTGAAGATATCGACGTGGCCATGGATGTCGCGGTGATCGGATGCGTGGTCAACGGTCCGGGTGAGGCCCGCGAAGCTGCCCTTGGCGTGACCGGTGGCCAGCCGAACCTGATGTACGAAAATGGCAAGCCGTCACGCAAACTCAGCCAAGAGCAACTCGTCGATGAGCTCGAAGCGTCCATCCGCAGCCGGGTGGCGCAACACCGACAACAAGACAACGCCTGACTATAACCTGAACTATTTATGAGCAAACGTCTGCAAAGCATTCGCGGGATGCATGATTTACTCCCCGAGCAAACCCCGATCTGGCGTGACTTGGAAGCAGTTCTAATCGACACCGCGCACCGCTATGGCTACGAGCAGATTCGGATGCCGATTGTGGAACTCACCGAACTGTTTGCCCGCTCTATTGGCGCGGTTACTGATATCGTCGAAAAAGAGATGTACACCTTTGACGACCGCAATGGTGACTCGCTCACCCTGCGCCCGGAGGGTACTGCCGGTTGTGTTCGTGCTGCACTCGAGCATGGCCTGATTCATAATCAACAGCGCAAACTGTATTATATGGCCCGATGTTTCGCCACGAGCGCCCACAAAAAGGGCGCTACCGACAGTTTCATCAATTTGGTGTTGAGGCATTCGGTGTGGCAGACCCGGCACTGGATGCGGAACAAATCCTCATGGCCGCACACCTCTGGCAAGCACTGGGGCTTGAAAATGTGCGACTAGAGATCAACACCTTAGGCAACCCGCAAGCGCGCGCGGCACACCGTGCGGTGTTGATTGAATACCTACAGGCCCATGAGGATCAGCTCGACGATCAGGCTCGCTCGCGGCTACATAGCAATCCGCTGCGGATTTTGGATAGCAAAGACCCTAAAACCGCTGAGATTGCCGCCGGTGCCCCGCCGTTAAGTGATTATTTAGATGACGAGTCCCGTGCCGATTTTCTGGAAGTCCAGCGGCTGTTGGATGCCCTGGGCATTGACTATCAAGTAAACCCCAAACTGGTTCGCGGACTGGATTATTACAACAAAACCGTTTTTGAGTGGATCACCGATGATCTAGGCGCACAAGGTACAATCTGTGCCGGAGGTCGCTACGATGGCTTAGTGGAACAATTAGGTGGTCGGGCAACACCAGCGGCGGGGTTTGCGATTGGTTTAGAGCGCCTGATCGCGCTGATGACCGCCCCGGAGACCACGGGCACAGCCGATGTGTATTTGGTCGTGCCGGAAGATGGCCGCAAGGCCGCCGCACTCAAGCTAAGCGAACAGCTACGTGCCGAATTTCCCACCTTGCGCGTGCAGTGCAACCTCGGTGGCGGAAGCATGAAGGCACAGTTTAAACGGGCTGATAAAAGCGGTGCGGCCATAGCGGTGATTATCGAGGCAGATGATGGCAGCGAAGTGACCATCAAACCGTTACGTGGTCAGGGCGAGCAGACATTAATTCCCACCAACCAGCTTGCCGGGGTGATTCCCGACTGGTTGAATATTCAGGCATAAGATAAAAGCGCGCAGCGCGATAGGATTAAATATGGTTGCATCTGATGACGAACAGGTAGAACGCTTACGCGAATGGTGGAATGAGCACGGTAAAACCGTTATAGCCGGTGTTGTACTGGGTGTGGCGGGTTTATTGGGCTGGTTTGGCTGGCAGAGCTATCAGGAAAACCGGCTTAATGCAGCAGCGGTGGCCTATGCCCAGCTAGATCAGGCAAGCACGATTCCGGCGCAGACCGATCCTAAGCTGATCGAAGAGGCGCGTGAATTTGCCGAAACCTATTCCGGCACCGCTTATGCGCCGCTGGCTTTGCTAATCGGTGCGAGTTTGGCAACCGAGCACGACCAAATCTCGGTGGCTATCGCTTATTTAGAACGGGTTCGTGAAACCGCCTCGGAGCGTGAATTGGTTGCCACGGCCCAATTGCAATTGGCGCGTTTACTCTGGTCAGAGGGCAAGCATGAACAGGCTCGCGCCACCCTGACCGACCCACCAGCCGGCTTTACTAGCCTGTTTTATGAACTAGAAGGCGATATTGCAGCCGATCAGGGTGATATTGCCGGCGCACGTGCTGCCTATGAGCGAGCAATTGAAATAGGTAGCGGGCAATTAGTCGGCTTAAAGCTCGATAGTCTGCCTGCGGAAACGCAAGGAGACCCGCTATGAAAGTATCAATATCACCTACCCGTTCTTTTCTGGCGCAGGCCAGTCTGCTTTTAGTATTAGCCGGTTTGATTGTTGGCTGCTCGACCCCGCGTGAGTTTGCCAAGCCAGTTGAACTGACCGAGATCGACAATCAAATACCGCCCCAGATCGCTTGGCGCGCCGATGCTGGCCGGGATCAAAAAAGCAAATTAGCCAATATTGCCCCGGTTGTTGTCGATGACCTGGTTATTGTGGCCGACCCTCGTGGAACCGTTCGTGCCTACAAGCAAGAATCCGGCGACCTGATTTGGCGTTACGAGCTTGGATTCTCTCTAAGCGCCGGAGGCGGTGCTGGTGATGGTGTGGTGGTTTTCGGTGGTGAACGTGGTGAGATTGTTGCCCTTTCGGCTGCGGATGGTCAGAAGCTGTGGGCAGAATCCATTAACGCCTCGATTGATACCGCCCCTAGCGTGGCTTTTGACCGGGTTTTGGTGCGCGCTAAAAATGGTACCGCCCGACTGCTCGACTTAACCGATGGCAAACGCCGGTGGCGCGTGGCCAAAACACCACCACCTCTGACCTTGCATGGCCAGAGCCAGGCGGTGATGTTCTCCGATGCGGTCGGCTTGGGCTTTGATAATGGCAGCTTTGGTGTCTATGATCGCACCTCAGGTCGCGAGATCTGGAACACCCAGGTAGCTCAGCCTACCGGCCGTACGGATGTCGATCGGATGGTCGACATTGATGCCAATCCGGTCTTTGCCGACGGAGTGTTTTATGTCGGCACCTATCAGGGCCAGTTGGCCGCCTTATCCGCTGAGGGTGGTCGGACGCTCTGGTCGCGTGATTTCTCAATTTATCAGGACTTAAACCTAGATGCCCGTGCAATTTATCTGGTGGATGAGTCCTCCGTGCTATGGGCGATTGACCGTCGCAGTGGCGAAACCCTCTGGCGTCAACCGGACTTTATGTACCGCGGCCTGACCGCGCCTGCCCTGGTGGGTGACTACCTGCTGGTGGGCGATTATGAGGGCTATGTGCACCTTATTGAGCGCGATACTGGTCTGAATTTAGGCCGCACGGGTTTGGGCGATCGTATTGTCTCACCGATGGCTGTCGCCGATGAACGTGTTTTTGCGGCTACTCGTGGTGGTCGCCTGTACGCGATCACCCTGCCTTAACGGAAATACCCACCTGCCATGAAACCGGTTCTCGCCTTAGTTGGTCGCCCGAATGTAGGTAAATCCACCCTTTTTAATCAGCTTACCGGCTCACGCGATGCGCTGGTGGCTGACTTTGCCGGGCTAACCCGGGACCGTCAATACGGCACCGCGCGTCCCAAAGAAGGGCCGGAATGGCTGGTGATTGATACCGGCGGCTTATCTGGCGAGCAGGGCGGTATTGATGCCTTAATGCAGGAGCAGGCCTGGCTTGCCGTAGAAGAGGCCGATCTGGTGGCCTTTATGGTTGATGCCCGAGCCGGCATTACCGCAGCCGATGAAGAGATTGCCCAACATCTGCGCCGCACCGGTAAAACAGTGCTGCTGGTGGTCAACAAAATTGATGGCTTGGATGAGTCTCAAGTCCGTTACGAATATTACGGTTTAGGCTTGGGCGAGCCTGAATTGATAGCTGCAGCCCACAATCGGGGATTGTCGTCGGTCTGGGCACGGCTGGAGGACTATGCGGAAGATAACGGCTTTGATGCCAAGCCAGAGCCAGTTGCCGAAGAAGGCATTATTGTGGGGTTAATCGGTCGACCAAATGTAGGCAAATCTACCCTTGCTAACCGTATACTCGGTGAGGAGCGGGTGCTGGCATTTGATGAGCCTGGCACTACGCGGGATAGTATCTTTATCCCCTTTGAGCGTGATGGCAAACCCTACACGTTGATAGACACCGCCGGGGTGCGTCGGCGTGGCCGGATTAAAGATAAAATTGAAAAATTCAGTATTGTCAAAACCCTACAGGCGATTGATGCGGCGAATGTCATCGTACTGGTGCTCGATGCTCACGAGGCGATTACCGAGCAAGACCAGAGCCTGCTCGGCTTTGTGGCTGAGCGGGGCCGGGCTTTGGTGATTGCGGTTAACAAATGGGATGGCCTTGATGCTGATCAGCGCGAGCGCATTCGCCAGCAGATTGATATGAAACTGGGTTTTGCCGATTACGCTGAGATACATTTTATCTCCGCGCTGCATGGTAGTAACGTCGGGCATCTGTTTAAAAGCGTCGATAGCGCTTTTGAAAATGCCATGAAAAAACTGTCCACCAACCAGCTAACCCGCACCTTAGAAGAGGCTGTGGAAAACCACCAGCCACCGCTGGTAAATGGGCGTCGGATTAAATTGCGCTACGCTCATCAGGGCGGGAGTAATCCGCCGGTAATCGTCATTCATGGCAAGCAGACAGCCCGCCTGCCAGGGCATTATCAGCGCTATTTAGAAACCTATTTTCGTCGAGAATATCAACTTTCTGGCACCCCGGTGCGGATTGCGTTTCGCACCGATGACAACCCCTATGAAGGCCGCTTTGATAAACGCACGCCCTTGCAGCGTTATAAAGAGCAGAAAGCTGCCAAGCGCCGCCAATCAGGGTATTCCAGCAAGCGGTAGCTGCTACGCGGTTACCGCGTAACATGGATTTAGGCGCTTTCCGCGTGCAGGTCTAGCCGCGCGGCTCGAAAACCCTGTTACGCAACCCGATTGCTGCGCTTATAAGCCGAGGATGCGCAGATTCTGCGTGCCAAATCAGCCAAGGCAGGTTTTCAGAGTAAACTGTGTACCGATCGGTCATTAGGAAGGCTCTTCAAAATAATCAGGGTTTCCACTGGTGTTGCTCTATTCGGCTGGTAGCGCATCGAGCATGGCTTCAATCTCTTTGGCTTTTGGTGCGCCTTTTTGTGATAACTCCTCGGTAAAGACGCTCAGGCGGTGCTGTTCCATCGCGGTGATAATCGCTTCGATTTGATAGAACAGCGGCAGGCTGGGTTGTTTGCGGCCTGCGGCTTTTTGCACACGGGCAAATAAGGGTGAGAATGCGACCCGCAGCATCCGGTCGCGTTCGGGGTTGCGTTCGGTTTTCTCTAAGCGTTTGTCAGCTGCCTCTAGGACGGTGGGAAGCAGAGCAAAGCGCGTCGGAGGGGTGTGCCATACCCATTTGGGGTGGATGAGTAGGGCCATTTGATCGCCAATTTCGCCCGCCGCTTCAATCAGCGACAGCGGCAGGCGTTTTTTGATGCGCCGGCTGAGGTCATGGTGCGCTTTGAGTACGGTGATGACCTGGTGGGTGATTTGTTCGACCTCGCTTTCAAGGTTATCCAGCAGGGATAAGCGGGCTTCAAAGGTGGCCTGATCGCGTACTGCGGGTTGATTGGCCAGTGCTAGCTGCCAGATGGCGCGAGCGATGATTTGTTCATCGAGCGCCCGGTCGGCCCGATTGGTGAAGATGAAATCCTCGCGGGGCTGGCTGCGAGAGGTTTTTAGTCGGCTATGGTGCAAACGCAGCGGATCGAGAGCGCGGTCTTTGCGCAGTTTTTGCTCCAAGCTGCGGATTTGTTGGGCGCGATGATTCATGAGTAGACGAATCACACCGGCCTGATGAGCAAGGTTGGCCTGCTGGGGGTCGTCGAATAAACGGATTTCAGCGTATTCGCGCTGATCGACTAGCGCGGGCGTGGCTTTAAGCTTGGCGCCAGCGCTTTGCACTTGCAGGGTCTCTGGCAGGCTATCAAAGTCCCATAACTGCGCCTGATGTTCTTCTAGCTGGTGGCGGGCGCGTTGATTAAACGCCTGCTGGGCACGCTTGGTATTGCGTAGCTTGAGTTGTGCTAAGTCACGGTCATCATCAATGGGGTTGCCGGCATCATCCACCAGTACAAACCGCATCCGTAAGTGCAGCGGTAGCGCCTCAGGGTTAAAGGCAGCCGGGTTAAGCGGGTGGCCGGTCATGCGGGTTAACTCGCAGGCCAGCGCCTCGGAGAGGGGTTTGTCTTCACTGGGGGTGATGCGCTCAGCACAGGCGCGGGCAAAATCCGGTGCCGGGACAAAGCGGCGACGTTCGGATTTGGGCAGGCTGCGGATGAGCTGTTCGATTTTTTCTTCGCGCAGGCCGGGGACGAGATAGGTAGTTTTCGCCACGTTAATCTGGTTGATTGCGGGCAGGGGTATGTGCAGGCTGACGCCGTCATCCGCCGAGCCGGGTTTGAAATGATAGTGCAACGGTAGTGATAAATTACCCTGTTGCCAGAAATCGGGCAGTTCGGTTAAGGCGCGCTGATCGGGCTGTTGGGCGAGCAGATCATCGCGCTGCATTTTCAGTGTTTCATTGGCTTTTTTATGGTGCTTTAAGTAATGCGCGAGTTTGCGGGCATCGGTGATATCAGCAGGCAGGCGGTCGTGGTAAAAGCCGTAGACGGTTTCATCATCCACCAGAAAGGCCGGGCGGCGCAGCTTGGCTTCAATTTCAGCAATTTCTTGGATTAGTTGTTGGTTGTGCCGCCAAAAGGCATGTTGGCTCTCAAAGTCGCCTTCGACCAATGCCCGGCGGATAAAGATTTCCCGGGCGCCAAGCGGGTTGATGTTGGCGAAATCGACCCGGCGTTTTTGCACGATGGGCAGGCCGAAGAGTTTGACAGTCTCAAAGGCGGTAACGCGGCCACTTCTGGCATCCCAGTGGGGTTCGTTGTACTCATGATTGAGCAGGTGTTTGGCCAGCGGCTCGATCCAGCGCGGGTTGATCGGGGCGTTAATGCGGGCATAAACCCGGCTGGTTTCCACAATTTCGGCGCTGACCACCCATTTGGGCTGGGCTTTGACGCTATGTGAGCCGGGAAAGAGATAAAAACGCCGATTGTTCGCGCCTAAATAAACCGTGGGCTGGCGGCGCTTTTTGCCACGATGATCACCGACGGCCTGCTGGTAGCTTTTAGGCGGTGCCGGGTCGCGCATGCCAATATGGTGCAACAGCCCGGTCAGGATGGATTGGGTCATGCCATCGAGCCGGATTTGCGTGGCCGCCGTCGGTTTTAAGGGCTGATCTTTTTCGGCGGGTTCGAATGCCAGTGGCATGAAATCCGGCAGGCGGGTACGCCATAAATCATCCACTACCCCGCGTAACTGTCCGACCAAATCGTGCCATTCCATTAACCGGTTAGCATTGAGGAAATTCTCACTCGCCCAGCGGCGTGCTTTACGGTTGCTTAAGTGACGACGGGTGTGGTGCCACTGCTGCCAGAGATATAGCGCTGAGGCAAAGTCGGAATCGGCCAAGGCGAAGGCTTTATGCGCGGTATCAGCCGCACCGCGTTTATCGGCCGGGCGTTCGCGCGGGTCGTTAATCGACAAAAAGGCGGTGACAATCAGGGTATCAACTACGGTGTCATCACTGTGCTCACGTGCGGCGATGATCATCCGCGATAAGGCCGGGTCAATCGGAATTCGGGCAATGCTGCGGCCAATCTGGGTCAGCCGGTTTTCCTCGTTGATGGCTTTGAGCTCGAATAACTGCTTGCGTGCGCTGGCGAGCTGGCGCGGATCGGGTGGGTCAATAAAGGCAAAGTTTTCCGGTTGGCCGAGTTTTAAATCGGCGAGCCTGAGTACCACCGAGGCGAGATTAGAGCGTCGGATTTCCGGGTCGGTAAAGGCCGGACGGGCTTGAAAATCTTCCTCGGAAAACAGGCGGATACACACCCCCGGTGCCACCCGGCCACAACGCCCAGCGCGCTGATTGGCCGATGCCTGCGAGATCGGTTCGATATCGAGTTTTTGCAGGCGTGAGCGTGGGTGATAGCGGTTAATACGCGCCAGACCCGAATCAATTACGTAATGAATGCCGGGGACGGTCAGCGAGGTTTCAGCGACGTTGGTGGCCAGCACGATGCGCCGGCCGTGATGGGGTTGAAAAACCCGCTGCTGTTCTTTTGCCGATAGCCGTGCATACAGCGGCAGGATTTCAGTGTGTCGCAGGCCGTGTTTTTCCAAGGCATGGGCCGCTTCGCGGATTTCGCGTTCGCCGGGTAAAAACACCAAAATATCACCCGGCCCTTCGGCGGCGAGCTCATCGGCGGCATGACAAATCCCTCGCGCAATTTGGGTGCTGATGCTCTGCTCATCATCCGGTTCGATCTTTTCTTCGTCGAGCGGATGGTAGCGTATCTCCACCGGATAGCCGCGGCCTGAGACTTCAATCACCGGCGGCGGGGTGTTTTGGATAGTAAAATGCTCGGCAAAACGCTGCGGTTCAATGGTCGCTGAGGTGATCACCACCCGAAATTCCGGGCGTTTTTTGATTAAATCGCGGAGTACGCCGAGCAAAAAGTCGATGTTCAGGCTGCGCTCATGCGCCTCGTCGATAATCAGTGCATCGTAGCGCGAGAGCATCCGATCACTGCGCAACTCCGCTAACAGCAAGCCGTCGGTCATTAACGCCACGCGGGTGTCCGGGCGGGTTTTATCGGTAAATCGAACCTTATAACCCACCGCATGGCGCGCCTCTGGATAATCCGGCAGTGACTCACTTGGGCTGGTGGCCAGCTCCTCGCCTAGGCGTTGGGCGACACTGCGTGCAGCAATCCGTCGTGGCTGAGTGTGGCCAATAATTCCGCGCCTGCCAAAACCTAGCTCTAAGAGCATTTTGGGGATTTGCGTGGTTTTGCCCGAGCCGGTTTCCCCGGCAATAATTACCACCGAATGATCGGAAATAGCCGCGCGGATCTCATCGGCATGCTGACTGACCGGTAAATCCGGCGGGTAGTGTAGGTGCAGGTTGATCGCGCTGCGAGTACTGACCTCCTCGGCGGCCTGTAACGCTAGGGTGGTCAGGGTTTCAAGCTCCTGTTCCACCGGCTTGTTCTGACGCTGGCGGGTTTGTATCCGTGCTACCAACGAGTCGATGCGTGGCAAATGACGCAGTGCCATCGCATCCCGATTATTTTTAATGTATTGAATAATCGACGCAGGGTTGTCTGTATCTGGCATAGTCATTCCCATAGTGTAATCGACCACCCCTTTCTTTTGGGGGTGTCATCGGAGGAAGCGCGATTCTGCCGAGCAAAGCTAGCTTGATTGTGGCGTTTTTGGTGGGGTTTTGGGCGGTGTGCACTGCGTGGGTATGTGTGGTGGCATTGTTGGGGCTTTGACCTTTGGCTTGCCGGAAGAAAAAACAGGCTCATTTTGTGTTGTTGCTTCCCTAGCTGTTGGCCTATAACAGCGTTTAAATTATTTCCTACACCATTGCCGGGTTGATGGCTTATGCCGGGTTATCGCTGGTTTGATGCAGAATGGTCAGGTGTTTTTGTTGATCATTCTTGGGACAATGGTTTGGGTAGTGGCAGCGAGATCAGGCCGTCCTTGCCGTGGCCTTCCCGGCTGATCCAGACCGCATCACCAGTCTGGTTGAAGCTTAACCCTTCCCATTGGCGAATGCCGGGTAAGGGTTGGCTGTGCTCAGGAGGCGATTGCAGTACCTCGCCCCAGCTTTGCTCGGGTTCGCGTTTGAAATAATAAACCCCAGCATAGGTAAGTACTGCCATAAGCCTGCCATCGGGGCTTTGGTCCATGGCGGTCACACGGTTGACTTGCTCGCCTACAAGTGGGTTGATCAGCCAGCGCAGCGCGCTGGTTGGTGCCAAATTGCCGAGCTTGCCGATTTTTTCAGCATGATGTATCGGGGCTGCATCTAAGTGCGCGCTGATCTCGCCCTCCTCAGGGATGGCCGTGGCTTTGCTGAGATTTAACCGAAACACCTCCGCCGGCAACGGGCGTTTGGTGATCAGCCAAATGTTATCGCGTTCGTATTCGGCGGCAATGGCCTCGACATCCCGGCTTTTGCCATCGTCGAACTGGTATCGTAATACCGCAATGGGGCGGGTTTCGGTTGTTTTTTCGAGCTGCTCGGTTGACGGTTCGGGGATAAACCAAAGTCGGTAGTCATTCCAGATCAGTAGATTATCACCGCTGTCGGCCACCACTAAGGTTGGTCGACCGGCCATGATTAGATTGTCAATCGATTCAAAATCACGCTGTGGCACCCCGGTTAACCGCAGGCGGCCGATCAACTTAGCGGATGGGTCAAGGGCGAATAACACCGCATCGGCTTGTTTATCACCACCGGCAATCGGATGGGTGTCATTGTGGGTCCAGAGCCGTTCTGGGGCGACTAATGAGCGCGCCAGCCCGGAGGATTCATCAATTTCAGGCGGCAGCGGGGTGCTAAAGACGGGCTGTAACCAAAACAGGCTAGTCAGCAATAAAAACACCCCGCAAAAACGGGGTGTGGATAAACCAGAGGCGGGCACCGGTATTATTCGCTTTTTTCACTTCCTGCAGCGGCTTTTTCATCGGCCGTACGGGTGTCCAAGCCGATTAGGGTGTATACCGGGCAGAAGTTGATGATCCCTGTGACCAGCGGGATGATGCCAATTAGTCCCCACCAGCCAATCACACCGAATATGGCGAGCAAAATTAGCAGCGCGCCGATACCAATACGGGCATATTTATCGACCTTACCGACGTTGACCTTAGATGCTTTCATGGATTTACTCCTTAAGTTCGCGTTTGGGGGTTGAGTAGTAAACCGATAGATTAAGTGTAATGCCTATTGGGCAATCTTGTGGTGTTCAACGCGGTGTAGGGCGATATCACGTTCGAAATAAATGTTGAAATGATCGAAAACCCAAGTGGTGATGGGTGGGTTTTGATCTGTGCCCTGCTGTGGTACCGGGCCTAGACGTTGTTCAGGCGTACCAAACCGCGCTTCGACTTGGCTTTTGGTTAAGCCGTGCACATTGATGATGCTCGAATCATCCTGATGGTCGCCGGCTGCAGCGTATGCGGCTGTTGGCGCAATCAGTGCGAGTATCAAAATACGTTTGAGCAGATGTTCCATGTGGTAAAACTCCTTTGGGGAAAATTATTATGGCCTGGCAGGCCGCTGATCTATAGGATTCTAGCGTTTTGTGTGGTGAAAGCGACCGGATGTGCTGACCACTTGCAAATGTTAATCCAATAATACGCTAAACCTGCTTGTCATCATATAAAGACAGTGTGAACT
>Ga0129303_100037_pt1 | contig 14796 bp, 20 predicted proteins | sample ElbSprsedimmetaG_FD_94490 | JGI IMG/M metagenome (GOLD analysis project Ga0129303, IMG submission 94490) | Hot spring sediment bacterial and archeal communities from California, USA to study Microbial Dark Matter (Phase II) - Elbow Spring... | ecosystem: Environmental > Aquatic > Thermal springs... | reverse complement strand
GTCTATATCAGCTCTTTCTAGGAGCTTTCGATAATCCTGATATATTTCTATGTTATTTATCTTTACATTTTTTATATTTTTTTTGTCCAACAATAGCTCTATGTATCTTTTTTTTAACAATTCCGCTTTTTTAATTTCCAAATCACACAGTGCAACTAATTCTGCATTATCATGATTATTTACTAAAGCTTCAATATGTTTAAAAGAAATTCTGCCACAACCAATCAATCCAAACCTCAATTTTTCCTCCATTTTATCACCTACAGCACTTCTATTTTTTCTCTTAATTCTTTTACATTTTTTGTGGCATTTCTTGTATCAAAGACAAATTTTGCTGTTTTCACTATATGCTCATAATCATACTTTGTGTGGTCTGTTGTAATTACAACGAGGTCAGAGGAACTTAGTAAATCATCAGTTAGGTTCTCTGAATAATACAATTTGCCATTGTGTTTGAACTTAGGCACATGTGGATCGTTATATTTTACTTCTGCCCCTTCTTTTTCTAATATTGAAATTATCTTCAGAGCTGGTGATTCTCTTATATCATCTATATCTTTTTTATAGGCTACTCCTAAAAGGAGTATGGTTGAACCGTTGATAGGCTTTTTGAATCTATTTAAAATCCTTGAGATACGCTCTACTACAAATTCTGGCATGTAATTATTTATTTCACCTGAGGTTTCAATAAGCCTTGTATGATAGTCATATTCTCTTGCTTTCCAAGCGAGATAAAAAGGATCTATAGGAATGCAATGGCCACCAAGTCCTGGACCGGGATAAAAAGCCATGAAACCGTAGGGTTTGGTCTTTGCTGCCTCAATTACTTCCCATACATCTATACCCATGCGATGACATATAATGGCCATTTCATTAGCTAAAGCTATATTGATATTTCTAAAAGTGTTTTCATATATTTTTGCCATCTCTGCTACTTTGGGACTCGATACTTCAAACACTTCACTTTCAAGGACATTTCTATAAAGAGCAGCAGCAATTTTTGTACACTGCTTTGTGACGCCGCCTACCACTTTAGGGGTATTTTTTGTATTGTACTGCTTGTTACCAGGATCTACTCTTTCAGGAGAATAGGCTAAAAAATAGTCTTCGCCACATATCAGGCCAGTTTCATCTAAAATAGGTTTCACTACTTCTTCAGTAGTGCCAGGATATGTGGTGCTTTCAAGCACGACCAACATGCTTTTATGCAAATATTTCGCTATTTCCTTGGTAGAGTTAGTTATGTAAGATAAATCAGGCTGTTTATTTTTATCAAGAGGGGTGGGAACACATATCGCTACTGCATCCACATCTTTTAAAAAAGAATAATCATTTATGGCTGTTAATCTCCTTTGCTTAACTACTTCTTTCAGATCTCCATCCAATATATCACCAATGTAATTTATACCATTGTTTACCTTTTCCACCTTGTGCTCCTGAATATCGAATCCTATTACTTTGTACCCTGCTTTTGCCTTTTCCACCGCAAGAGGTAATCCTACATAGCCCAACCCTATTACTCCTATTACTGCTCTTTTGGTCTCTATTTTGTACAAAAGCTCATAATAGGTACTATTAAATTCTTTCTCCTTCTCCACAATCTCAATCTCCTTTGTTTACAATTTTGCGTAGCACTTTACTGACATAGTTGATCTCCTCATCAGTGATTTCAGGGTACATCGGTATGGCAAAAATTTTCCTACATACTTTTTCAGCAACTGGCAAGTCGCCTTCTTTGTAGCCCAAGTTAATATAAGCTTTTTGGAGATGTAGGGGTATAGGATAGTATATCCCTGTTGCAATGCCATTTTCTTTCAATTTTTCTATTAAAAATTCTCTTTTTTCGCTTTGTATGCAGTACAAATGATATATATGTTTCACCTCTGGCGATTTATCTGGAGTTTTGATAACATCTGATAAATCTTTTAATAGTTCGTTATATTTATTGGCGGTACTAATTCTTTGATTGTTCCATACATCAAGATATTTCAATTTTACTCTTAAAACTGCGGCCTGTAGCTCATCGAGTCGGCTATTATACCCAATTTCTTCGTTATAATATTTCTTTTTACTGCCGTGTTTTCTGAGCATGTCCACTTTTTCGGCTAAATCTTTATTATCAGTCACCACCATTCCTCCATCGCCATAACCACCTAAATTCTTCGTAGGAAAGAATGAAAAGCAGGCGGCATCTCCAAAAGTGCCTACTTTCTGTCCTTTATACTCTGCCCCTATTGCTTGACAGGCATCTTCAATCACGTATAAATTGTATTTCTTGGCAATTTGCATGATTTTGTCCATATCACAGGGTTGTCCAAAGATATGTACTGGTAAGATGGCTTTTGTTCTTTCAGTAATTTTTTCTTCTATCAAATCGGGGTTTATGTTGTAAGTATCTGGATCTATATCAACAAAAACCGGGGTAGCGCCTACCTGAGAAACTGCTTCTGCTGTTGCGAAAAAGGTAAAAGGAGTTGTTATAACTTCATCTCCTGGCCCAATACCAAGAGCTCTTAGTGAGAGCACCAAAGCATCTGTTCCACTTGCTACACCTATTGCGTATTTTGCACCCAAATATTCTGCTATTTCCTTTTCAAAGGCTTTTACTTCTGGCCCCAGGATATATTGGCCATTTTCTAAAACTTTTTCTACTGCCCGATTTATTTCGTCTTTTAAACTTTTATCATGATGCCTAAACCCTCTCTAGAAATTTTGGGGTTCCTTAAAATTCTGCCTCCTCCATCCAACTGTACTAAATTATGATTCCTCACCATTAACCTTTTTTCCTTCATGATGAAAAAATAGTTCAAAAGCCATTTTATTTTCATCCAGCTGGCAAAATCAGAAAACCCCCTAAAAAACCTGCTTTTAAGGGGGCCGTCGGCTTTTTATATAATGAATTTAAGCCCTGGAAAGAAAGCTGGCCTTAGCTTTTTTCCAGCCGGTTTGGGCCAACCATAGGAAATGTTCCCGTATCTCCCCATCCACCGCCAGCACGAAAAGGAGGCTCCCCAGGAAGGACAGCACCAGGCCTAAAAATCCACTACTCACAAACCGATAGATCAAAAAGGCCACTCCGGTAGCCCCCAGGCCCACTCCCAGGACAGGAAACAGGGACCTGACAGCCATCTCCTCAAATCCAGGGCTGGCCAAGAGGCAGCCCACCATCAGGAGGGCTTCCACGGTAAAGGCTGCCCAGGCGGCGCCCACGGCCCCGGCCCACTTTCCTCCAAGGAGATAGAGTACTACCCCCAAAACAGTTACAAAGCCCAGAACACCTGTCCTCCGGCTCTGGAGCCCCTGGGTGGTGAGGTAATCCCCTAAAGAGGTACTCAGAGCCTGGAAAGCCACCAGCCAGGCCAAGATGGCCAGCACCCTACCTCCTCCCTCCACCCAGGCAGGGCCGAAGAGGACACGGATGATCCATTTGGCATAAAGGGAAAAGGGGATGGCCAGCAGAAAGCCCAGCACGCCCAGCACCCTCAGTTCCTTTTCCGCCAGCCTCCTGTGGGCTGCCAAATCCCTCTGGCCGTGATAGAACAGCTGGGGATAGAAGGCCCGGGCTATGACGCTGGGCAGGGTGTAGAGCACCCCGGGAAAGCGGTATCCCACCCCGAAAAACCCCGTCTCCTCCAGATCGGCGGTCCGGGGCAGGGTGAGGGGGCCCAGTTGGGGGAGAAGGAGGGCAAATATGCCCGCTGCGGTGAAAGCCCAGAGCCCCTGCAACAGCTCGGGATACCTGCCGCCGGAGAACCAGATCCGCCGCCTTAAAAGAAAAATACCCACCAGGGCCCCCATGCAGGCGGAAAGGCCGTAGGCCAGGGCTAGGGAAACAATTTGCCAACCCAGTAAAACTCCCAACAGCAATACCCCCGCCTGGGTGAGGACCGCTACGGTGTTTATCAGGGCCACATACTCCATTTCCTGGCTGATCCAAAAATAGCTGGCCCCTATGCCCCGGAAAACCCCAGCCCATAAAGTGGGCAGGGTTACCAGGAGCACCGCTTGCCATAGGAGGGGCGAGGGATAGATAAGGGGAACTAAAATGACCACCCCCAGGGTGGTGAAAAGGGCCATGGTCAAGCGCAGGCGCAAGGCCCCTGACAAAAGCCTTCCCATCTCGGCTCCGGGTTTAGTCCCTTCCCGGACCATGACGTGGGTGACCCCCAGATCGGTGAAATAACTGGCCACCCCGGAGAAGGCTAGGGCCACCGCCAGCACGCCAAATTCTTCCGGGCCCAAATACCTGGCCACCAGTATGGTCACCAGGGTTGATATGAGGCGCATGCCCACGTCGCTCAGAGAGAGATAAAAGGCGTTGCGGGCTATGCGGGCTTTAGAATTCATGGGCTTTCTATCCCTTTCGATCGAAGAAGATATTTTTACCCGTGGCTGAAAGGGGTATGCCCAGCACCACGTCAGCCTCTAGAAAGCCCAGTTTTCTGGCCACCACCCCTGCCCGGTACATTATGCGGTTGTCCGCGTTGAGGAGGGAGGCGGTTTTGACCGCCGAGCCTATGGCTATCCCCAAGTCAACCCCTCTCCAGAAACAATGAGGGCCTTTGAACTCGCTTCCCTCTCTGGGAGGAGGAAGTTCGGCGCACCTTTCCCATCCACAGGCCCCGCAGTCCAGCCGGGAAGGCCGGGCTTCCTTCAAGCCCACCAGCAGCATGGCCTCGGAACGCTTTACACTCTCCCCATCCCGGGCGAAGTTGCTGCGCCCGGTGCTTTTACCATACTCCAGCATGGCTTCCCCCAGTCTGGCGGTCTCTTCTTTGCCCAGGACCTTTAAAACTATGTAATCCTCTCCCCGGGTTTTAGGAGCGGTGCGGGCAGAGATGGCCATCAGCTCTGCCACCCAGGTCAATGCGTCAGCGGACAAGGGATCCCCCTCCTTCCAGTTTTCCCTAGTTTTGATTTAAATAACTTACTTCTGCCTTTGTTTTACCCTGTAGGCCATTTCCAACAGCAGCTCTTTAGCCGGGGTTGGAGGAAGGGCTTGAGCAGCGCGGCAGGCTTTTTCCAGATAGCCCTCGGCCACTGCCAAGGCGTACTCGATACCCCCAGATTTTCGGATCAGATCTAAGGTTTCCTTTATCTCTTCTTCTCCCTTATCCCTTTTGGACAGCAAAAAGGCCAGCCGATCCCTTTCGGAAGAATGATTTAAAGCGTAGATGGCCGGAAGGGTGATTACCCCCTGCCTTACATCGGTGCCTATGGGTTTCCCCAGTTGGCGGCCGTCCGCCACCATGTCCAGCACGTCATCTGTTATCTGAAAGGCTAAGCCCAGATCCCTGCCATAACGATAAAAAAGCCTGGACACCTCCTCAGAGGCCCCGGCCACCAGGGCCCCCAGCTGACAGCTGGAAGCCAGAAGGAGGGCAGTTTTGAACAATATGTAGCGAAAATAGTCCTGCTGGGTGACGGTGATATCGAAGGCCCTGGCCAACTGCTCCAGTTCACCTTGGGCTATCCTGGCGCTGGTATATACCAGGATACGGTTTATCCTTTTATCCTCGTAATGGCTTAAAAAGGACATGGCATAAGAAAAAAGATAATTGCCCAGGCAAAGGGAAAAGCGCTTACCCCATTTCACCCATACAGTTGCCCTCCCCCTCCTGAGGATGGAGGCATCGATTATGTCGTCGTGCACCAGGGTGGCCATGTGAAAAAGCTCTAAAGCCACCGCTAAGGGCAACACCCTTTCCACAGGATAGGCACAGCACCTGGCTGAAATCACCGCCAGGGCAGGGCGCACCCGCTTTCCCCCAGACTGGTGAAGATACAGGGCAGCCTCCCGGAAAAGGCAATGGGGGATGTCCGCCAGGGCCTTTTCCAACTCCCCTTCCACCTGCTTGAGGTCTTCTTGTAATTCCTGCCAGAAGGCCGATCTCAAACCCAGCATAAAATTCCAACCACCTGAGTTCTTGTGTCCTTCTTATTTCGCCTCTCCCCGATCCTTTTCCTCCTTCCCCTTAGGCTTTTTTCGCCAGAAGGGCAAACAGCCGGATTGCCTTGTAGGCTTCCAGATAATCATCAGCTTTATAAGTCACCGTGAGGGAATCCAGCATCTTGCAGCCGGGAAGAAGGGAGGCCAAAAGGGCTCCTTGATATTCCTTAAACCTCACCGTCAACCTTACGGGGCGGGGAGGGGTCAGAGGAACATGATCCTTCCTTTCCAAGGCCCGGATAACCGCTTTGCGGATCCTCTCCCGGGCTATCCGGAGGGGAAGGTGGCGGGCTGCCCCAGAGGCTAAAACCTCCCTCACCACGGCCACTTCTGCCTTTTCCAGCAATTTATAGGCCTCTTTAGCCACAAGATTATCTCCGCTCACCATGACCACTGGCACGCCGAAATATCCCGCCAGGAGGGCATTGGCCCCCAGCTCTCCTACCTCCTGATCATTGATAAAGAGGGAGCCCACCCCTTCGCTATAAGTGTGGGCCAGTATGCCCCCGCTTCCTGCCCGGGCATGGCAACCTATGAAACAGGCGGCTTCAAAGCCCTGATCTATGCCCTCCATCATGCCCAGATGCCTGGGGGCACCGCTGATCACCTGTACCCCTGGGTGCAATTCGTCCAAAAGCAGGTTTCCCGAGGTTCCATGCCCATCGTTCACCGTGACCTGCACAGCCCCTGCTTCCCAGGCCCCTTTCACCGCAGCGTTTACTTCCTAGGTGAAAAGCCGGCGGCCCCCCAGATAATCTTCTCCCCCACTATTTTCGACTTGCTCCCAAAAACTTATCCCGGCTACGCCTTCCATGTCCGCAGGAATAAATATCCGCAAAATATTACCCCCCCCCGAAATTGTGCTTTTATATACTATGCGGAAAAGCGGGCGCTGATGGCAGGAGGGTCTCCCCTCTAATCAGATTGAGCATAAGCTGTATTTAAAGGACGATAAGGAAAGGGGGATTTAATTTGGACATATCTTACAAGGGAAGCGCCTTATGAGGCTGGAGAAAAGAGAAATGGCCAGGGCCATATCCCTGTGCCGCCAGGAGGGGATAGATTATATGCTGAATGCCCGAGGGGACCTGGTCCTGGAGCCTCCCCTGAAGGGGAAGAAGATCCTCTTCCGGGCCCTCCCTGGGCTTAAGGCAGAAGTTAGCTCCTTGATGGAAAATTTAAAGGGGAGATTGCAAGGACAAGGGGCCCAGGTGATCTCCTGCCCGGTTATGCCCGGGGATGAAGAGCTGCTCCGTTTTCGCACAGGGGACGTCCTTCTGTCGTGGGCCTCTTGTTCCCGGGACCTTCCAGTAACTGTCCGCTTTTTCAGCTCCCCCCGGAGGAAGGGGGAGAGCTTGAGGCTCATAGCCTGCCTCACCGAAGCCCTCCTCCAAGTCGCCGGCAGCCTTTATGCCCTCCACCTGGGAGCATTTCAAAAATTTCACTTACCTCAGGAACCTGGCCAAACCAGAGATAGCCGCTGCGCTCCTGGAATGGGTGCTCCGGAATGTGCGGGGGAGGGAAAAGGACCTGGCCCAAACCCTGACGTGGGGCTTGAACTGCTATTTTATCCGGCCCCTTTCCAAAGAGAAGAGAGACAGAATTGATAAAAGCCCTGTCCCTTCCCGAGCAGCTGCCTCAGGCAAGGGAGGGACAGGGGGGTGAGATGAAAACCCCTGCCTTTGACACCCTCAATCCCTTCGCCCTGCCTGAAGGCCCAATTTTTGTCTTTCAGCGGCCTGGACAGTGCCCGGCTAAAAAACTTGATAATCAAGACCTGGAAAAACTCCGGCAGCTGCTGAAAACCATGGGGAAAAACGGGGATAGCCCTTCTGTGAAATAAAAATGCCCTGGATAACTCCAGGGCGGGGGAATTTTTTAATTTTAATAGCACTGTTCCGGGGGCATGGGCAGGCATATGCCCGGAGCCACGGTACAAGGTGAGGGTACGCAGAAGCCATAGCTGGAAACCAGGAGCTGCACCCTGTAAATGGTATTTACCACCAGGCACACCTCTATCTCACAAGATACGGTGATGGTGCCTACCCCCACTACCGCAACTATACAATTGCAGGACATAAGGGTGCTAGCGGAGCAATCCACCGTAGCCCCTTCGGGATCGCAGAGGGTTACGGTCTGGGTGAAAGTGACGGTAGTGGTCACGGTTTCGGTTAAAGCGTTGGGATTGCTCAAAATCAGGGGAACTGTTACCGCCAGGGTGAGGGTAGCGAAATTACCGGTGGTGGGAACCCTCTTTATCACGTTGCAGGATATGGGTGCGGAGAGGGCGCAGGGAATAAGCTGGCCCACGGTAAAGGTCCCGGTTACAAATTCGCCTCCAACCCCTGTGGTAACAGTTATACTTTGAGCGCGGCTCACAACCTGATAGCAACTATACGTAAACTTTATCCACCTGTATGCACTCTATCCGGGTGGGCGGAGGGCACCCCTCTGGAGGGCAGATCCCTGGTTTCACCACCACTTGCTGTTTGGCCTTTACCTCTTTATCCTCTGGGCACATCTTTAGAGAACCTCCCTCATTCATTTTTTCCGGCGTATCCTCCATACTACTGTTCTCCATCGGGCAGGGCTCTTCTGACGATATAGGATATTCCCCGTTTCCGGCAAAGGTTACCAGGTCTATATCCATGCCGGTATCACCGCCCCCAAGAAAAGGGGCCCCCAGACAAATGGGTAGAGCCGGGCAGCTCCCACCAGGACTACAGGGTCGCAGTCAAATTCCACCGCCAAGGCCTCCTGAGCCATCCATACCTCTTTGGTGAGGGGCAGCATCTCTATGACCCTGAAATCCTCTGTTTCCCTGTATTTAACCATCAATACCACCCGGTCCATGCCGAAACGGGAAGGATGGGGAAGCCCTTCGGCCACCACCCAGATCTCCCTTTTTTCCAGATCCATCAATCCCATTCCCATGCCCCCAGGGCAATGGGAAGTGGGATGGAGCCAGAAGGCCCGCCGCCGGGGAGGTATGGCCGGCAACAAGGGGATACATATGGGCTGGCCAGGATAGATGAGATTGGGGTCGGTGATCTGGGGATTGGCCGCCAGTATCTGCTCCACTGTGAGACCAAAACGATGGGCTATGCTGGTAAGGGTATCCCCAGGACGCACGATATAGATGAAACCGCCGGGACAGGTGGGCTTGGGCGCCTTTACAGGTACGCACAGTACGTCCCCAGGATAAATCAAGTTGGGGTCGGATATATGGGGATTAGCGGCGATAAGCTCTTCCAAGCTCACGCCGAAACGGCGGGCTATGCTGAACACGGTGTCTCCGGGCTTCACCGTATAGAGAAAACCATGGGGACAAGGGGGCGGTACCCTTCCCTCTGTCACAGCCTTCACTCCTCTCTGGCAGGTTTTGCTAATATAGCCTATGAGAGGAGCAAGGCAAAGATTACACTACGGGGAGTCTTTCACGGATGCAGGTTGAATTTCAATATCAAATTAGCCAGGGCTACCGCCAGCTCCGCCCTGGTGGCAGGCTGATCGGGCTTGAAGGTGCCGTCGGGATAGCCGCTCATGATCCCTGCTTTTCTGACCAGGCGGATGGCCTCCTCGGCCCAGTGCCCCTGGATATCCAGAGGTTCGTCGGGATCAAATCCCAGGTAGAGGAGCACTCCCCGGAAAATGGCCCGGGCCAGTTTCTCTTGAAAGGAATTTTGGGCCAGTTGGGCCGCCACCTGGGGGTTGCTCAAGAAGCCCATCTCCACCAACACCGCCGGAGCCTCTGTTTCCCGCAAAATATAAAAGTTGGCCTGACGCACACCCCCATCGGGCCGGCCAGTGGCTTGCACCAGCTCTCTCTGGATAAAACGGGCAGCCTTTTCCGCTTCCCCTCCTGGAGCCAGTATGAAACTGGCCAGATAATTCACCTGAGGATTGGTGCAGCTGTTGACGTGAAGGCTCAGGACCAGATCCACTTTTCCCGGTTCAAGAGGGCAACCCTCTCTGCCAGGCTCACTTCCTCGTCGGCGGTCCGGGTCATGACTGCTTTTATGCCCGCCCCCTCCAAAAGCTGATGCAACTTCAGCCCTACGTCCAGATTGACCCCCTTTTCGGTCAGACCGTCGGCGGCTACCGCCCCGGGATCCCGGCCCCCGTGGCCGGGATCAATTCCTATTTTTACCATAAAGACACCCCCTACCAAAGTATGCCATTATTTAGAAGCTGGCTCCTGGGAGGGGGTGAAAAACTCCGGAGGTACGATTTTATTTAATTTAACCTGATGATAACCAGTACAGCCAGCAAAGGGAGTGGGGGGCCAATCCTGCCTTTCGACCCCCTGAGGAAGATAAGGGCAAAGCTCCAACCATACCCGTACCAGCTCGTCTTCCCCCTTGTTTATGATTTGCTCCCGCAAAAGGCGGGCTCTCCGGGTCTGGGGCAGGCAGTAATAGGTGCGGCATACCAGAGGGCGGTAAGGGTAGAGAAGGCATCTTCTATGGGAAGGGTACAGGAAGAGGCAGTAACCCTCGGCGTCGGTCCGCAAAAGGATGTCCACCGCTCCCCTCCAAACCTTCACCTGGCAGTATCGTTCCAAGATGTCTTCCAGAGTAAAGTCCTTACCTGTGAGTCCTTTTAAACCCTCTTGTAAAAGAAAGATATCGATAAGGGTGAGGGGAAGGCGTCCCCGACAACACTCCCCGCAACCTTCACAGGGAAGAGAAAAATGTTTATTCACGTTCTCCAGAGCTTCTAAATAATCGGCTACCGTGGCTTCCCGAGAAAAAATTTCTACATCGAAGCCCCATCCATTTTTAGTGAGATAAGGCCTTATTTTTACCTTGGGATGAGCAGCCATGTTCAAATTCTTCCTTCTCCTGCCATATCCTTAGGGCTTCGGGGAAAGGCTCCAAGGAGCGCTCCAACACCCCTTGAACCAGGGCTAAAAGCACTCCGTAATTCACTATGGGGACCCCTGCCTCTTTGGCCAGCTGGATCCGGTAGAGCATCTCCCTGCGGTTTATCATGCAGCCGCCGCAATGGATGACCACCTTGTAGCTGGAAAGATCTTCGGGGTAGCCGCTCCCGGAATACCAGGAGAAGTTCAGCTTCCCCCCCACCCGCTGCTCCAGCCACCTGGGTATCTTTACCCTGCCGATGTCATCTTCGGGGCTGTGGTGGGTGCAGGCCTCAGCTATGAGGACCCTGTCCCCGGGTTTCAACCTCTCCACTGCTTTGGCTCCCTTCACCAGTTCCCCCAGATCCCCCTTGTAACGGGCAAAGAGGATGGAAAAGGAGGTCATCCACACCCCTTTGGGGGTTAGGGAAGCCACTTTATGAAAAATCTGTGAGTCTGTTATAACTATCTTGGGCTGCGGAAACTGGGGTAGGGCTTGGGCCAGTTGGTCCTCTTTCAGCACCAGGGCCATGGCATTGTGATCCAAAAGGTCCCGTATAGTCTGCACCTGGGGAAGGATGAGGCGCCCCTTGGGGGCTGCCTTGTCCAGAGGGACCACCAGAATTGCCAGCTCGCCTTGGTTCACCAGGTCTCCTACTATGGTAGGCATTTCAAAATCAGAAGGGGCAGCCTTGATTATTTCCCCCTTGAGTTCCTCTATGCCCTGACGGGTGAGGCAGCTTACCGGTACCACTTTCTGCCCCAAGAGCTTTTCCAATTCCCGGACTTTTTGGCCATCGCTCTGATCTATTTTATTTAACACCAGCACCACCGGCAGATTGTGAGATTTAAGCCTTTCCAAAATTTTCCTTTCATAGGAACCTATCCCCATTTCAGGATCTATAACCAATAAGGCCATGTCTGCACGCCTTAAAACCTCCAGGGTTTTCTTAACCCGTAACTCCCCCAGAGCTCCCTCGTCGTCTATGCCTGCAGTATCTATGAGCATTACCGGACCCAAGGGTAGCATCTCCATGGCTTTGTAGACCGGATCAGTGGTGGTCCCACGAACAGGGGAGACCACCGCCAGCTCCTGTCCTGTTAGGGCGTTGATGAGGCTGGACTTGCCCACATTCCTCCTGCCGAATATGGCTATATGAAGCCTGCTTCCCTTAGGAGTATCCTGCATCCCTTTCCCCCCTTCCCAGCTCTTCTATTACTTCTCCCAGCAGGTAGCGGGCTGGGGGCCAGTCAACTTCTTCCAAAGCCTTCTGGGCCTCCGGCTTCACCCTTTCTCCTTGCCACAATCTGCCCAGGAATCTGGCTAGAGTTTCCCAGGCCTGAAGCTTTCCCTGATTTTTCCCGCCCAGCTGGGCACCTAGAGAGACAGCCCCTACGCATAAAATCTCTTTAGTTCGCCTTAAAGGAGTGACCAGGCCGTCCTCGCCCACGGCTTCCATGTGGATTTGACAGACCAGCAAGGAACAGGGTAGGAGAAAAACGTCCAGGTCTTTTCTACATAGCAGGCTCAAAAAGCGGGTATACCAGTAATCGCCCCCTAAAATTTCTTCCGGAAGGGGATCTGGGGGAAGAAAGTGGATCAGGGAGGCTATGAAGATCATCTGGAGGGCAGCGGCTAAAACCAGCTCCTTTTCACCTTTATATCCTGAATAACGGGAATAGAGCAGCATCAGTGAGGGTAAAAAGTTCTTCTCCCACAGATCCAGAGGAGGGTAAGAAAAGGAGAGATCAGCCTTTCCTTGCCAACTCAAGGCTTCAGCCATCAGCCTGTAGATTTCTTCCAGTTCTCTTTTAAAATATTGAAATAACAGGGGGGACATGTTCCCACTCTCTCTAAGCAAACAGTGTTGTAGAATATTATCCCATAAACGCAACAGGCCCCGCAAGTTTCATTAAAACCGCGAGGCCTGTCACCCACTGCTTTCCTGCCTACCCAAGCGTCTACTGGGTAATAAAATAAATATCCCTCCTACCGATTGGCCGCCATCGACCGCTGGGGCTCCTCCATTATACCCCTGGCTATTTCCGTAGCCTTAACCTCTTCTGCCCCGAAGTGTTCGGTCAGATAGCGGCATGCGTCCCATGGATTTACCCTTTCTCCACAGGTAAACACGTCCACCGCCGCATAACCCAATTCCGGCCAGGTGTGGATGGCTAAATGGGATTCGGAAATGACCACCACGCCGCTGACACCCTGTGGGCTGAACTTGTGGAAGCAAACTTCCCTGATCTCTGCCCCCGCTTCTAAAGCCGCTTTTACCATGATCTCTTCGATCTTTTTTATGTCGTTCAAAACCTCGAAGCTGCACCCGTAGAGTTCAGCCAAGACATGACGGCCCAGTGCCCGCATCTATCATCCCCCTTTTCCTGTGTTTTTTAAGTCACAAAACAGATTGTAACCCCTCCCTACCCCCTTGTCAACAAGAAATTACATTATTTTTGCCTGATCCTCAGCCTTTTTTATTCTCGCTTCCCCTTTCTCTTCTCTATTTTATATTCTACGTGTTTTCCGGGGAAAAGATAAAACCAGAGATCCCTCTCAGGGACCCCTGGTTTTAGATGGTCGGAGCGACTGGATTTGAACCAGCGACCTCTACCACCCCAAGGTAGCGCTCTAGCCAAGCTGAGCTACGCCCCGAACTGCACCTCCTAGTATAGCACCCCTGCTTCAAGATGTCAAGGCCATGTGTGTGATTGGGGTGTGATTCGTAGATAGGCCAGAGTTTCGTTCACAGTACTTTGAGAGGGTTAATGGTTCAGCAGGGCTTCTGCCGGTTCTATCAAACGGCTTTCGCCTGGCTCCTGCCTTGCCTAACATCTTGGAAGAGCAAAAGTCACACTGAATACTAAGCCTGCAACCGAAAGCGGGTGCCGAAAGTTTTGCGGCCGGCACCCGCCAAAGGGATCACTCAAGAAAACGGTACTTCTTGACCTGCCATATCCCGGTGGGTTCCTTCCTTACAGGCTGGACCAGGTAAAGTTGTAACATCTTTCCGTCAGAGAGACTCACCTGGAGGATCTTGCCCTCCTGGGTTTCCTTTATCTCTTTCATTTCCTGCACTTTGCTTCCCGGAATCCCAAGTTGCCTCGTCAAAAATTCATAGGCTACTTGACGTGGGTCGAGAAGGCCTGGCCGGTGGCCGTTATCCACCTCTTCCTGGAGGAGTTTGGCTTTTTCTGTATCAATCGAAGCCTCAATCCAATTGGCACCTTGAAACCTAGGCTCCTGCTGTTGTGCACAGCCGCATAAACCAACCAACAATGCAAGTGCTAGGCCTAACAAATATTTACGGCAAGTCACTGTATCTCACCCATACCCATGCATTCAGCGGAAGGACCGACCTCAGCCTCGTTCTGCAGCTTTTCTGCAAGCCATTTTTCCCTATACTCTTTTTCCTGCCCCCACCATTCCCTTATCCATTTGCGGAAAGCTTCGTACTTCGGTCCCAACGCCTCACGGGCCTCCCTATCAATTTCAATAAAGGCAGCGTCTACCCCGGAATTGAACGCTTCTACATTGAACACTTCTTTGTTGGCTTTAAACCTGGTCTTCAACTCTGCGATGCTCTGACGCTCTCTCAGACCCAGCTCTTTCAGTTTTACTATTGTTTGATTATCCAAGGTTTAGTTCATTTTGGAGCTTTGCAACGTCCTGTTCTAATTTTGGATCCGCTGTCCAAAAAAGATAGTTGAGGACTATCGGCGCGCATAGACGCCCCCTGAAATCAGCAGACTAACCAGCGCTACCGCTAAAACCACCAATGAAAATATCCGCCACCGGGAACCGAGTCTTACCATAGCATGGACACCTCCCTAAAAAATTTTTTTTTTCATTGACCTTCCGCCGTGAAGAGCCACCTCAAAGCTCAGCCCCGCCACCCCTCACCCCCTAACTAAAAATTTCCTCCTGGTACCTTCGGGAGATCCTTCCACTATATAAGAGACAGCAGCCTGGTAAAAG
>Ga0129303_100036_pt1 | contig 15052 bp, 13 predicted proteins | sample ElbSprsedimmetaG_FD_94490 | JGI IMG/M metagenome (GOLD analysis project Ga0129303, IMG submission 94490) | Hot spring sediment bacterial and archeal communities from California, USA to study Microbial Dark Matter (Phase II) - Elbow Spring... | ecosystem: Environmental > Aquatic > Thermal springs... | reverse complement strand
ATGGCCTTTTAACCCTCCTGTTTGAGCGTCTACCGGCAGGCGAGCCGGTCTTTAGCGAGGATGAGATCACCACAATGCCCATGCGCTTTATGGCCGCTGAAATTATCCGTGAGCGCTTAGCCCGTATGCTGCATGATGAGCTGCCATATCAGGTTACGGTAGATGTGGATCGCTATGAAGAAAACGAGCGCGGGATCGGCATCGGGGCGACCATCTATGTAGCGCGTCACGGTCAGAAAGGGATTGTTATTGGTAAGGGTGGCCAGCAGCTAAAACAGGTTGGTCAGCAGGCCCGGGAGGCGCTGCAACGCCTTACCAACAGCCCGGTTCATTTGGATTTATGGGTTAAGGTACACGAAGGATGGGCCGATGATGAGCGATCTCTTGCGGCACTGGGTTACCAATTAACCGAATAGAGCCCATGCAGGCTTATCTACTCCACGCCCGGCCTGTTGGTGAGCACAGTTTGCTGCTCGACTGGCTTACCTTGGAGCGCGGACGGCTTCGTACCCGTCAGGCCGGCGCGCGCCGGGTGGGTAAAAAAGGCAGTGCCCGGCCCGCCGCTTTCTGCCTAACACGCATCCAAACCCATGGTCGAGGAGGCTGGCCGATATTAACCCAGGCTGAACCCGATGAGGTGCCGCGTTTTTACCAGGGGGCGGCGTTGGCGGCGGGTTTCTACCTCCACGAATTACTTATCAGAGCGTTGCATCCGGATGAGCCGGTCGAACCGATATTTTTCGCCTATCATCACACTTTGGCCAAGTTGGATTCGGGTGATGATTTAGCCTGCTCGCTGCGCGTATTTGAGCGGGAAGTGCTCGATACCCTCGGGGGCGCGCCTGATTGGTTTTACACGGTTGATGGTGAACCTGTCACACCTGATGGGTTTTATCAGCTTGACCCGGAAAGCGGGGTCTACCCGTCAGGCCACACCCGGCGTGCCATACCTGGTCGTGTTTTGTTGGCATTGGGTAATGGTCAGGTGCTTAATCATGCCGATGATAAAACCATGGCCCGCAATCTGATGCGCTCATTACTGCGCCCGCATGTGGGGAACGCTGCTTTTGCCAGTCGCCAGCTCTGGCCAAACAAAGCATAATCAATCCTGTTGGCTCAACTGTTTATGATTTTAAGGGGCTTTGAATGACTAATCGCGTAACCGCTCAATACCCGCTGCTGGGTCTGAATATTGATCATGTCGCTACCCTGCGTGAGGCTCGTGGTGAGCAGTATCCCGATCCAATTACAGCGGCACTACTAGCAGAGCAGCATGGCGCTGACAGCATCACCCTGCATTTACGTGAGGATCGCCGCCACATTCAAGACCGCGATGTCTATATGTTGCGCGAAATGCTGCAAACGCGAATGAATTTGGAGATGGCGGCCACCGAGGAAATGATCGCACTGGCCTGTGAGCTAAAACCGCATGATGTCTGCTTGGTGCCCGAAAAGCGTGAGGAGTTAACCACTGAGGGTGGTTTGGATGTCGCCGGTCAGATCGAATCGATCCACAGCGCCTGTGATCGATTGGCCCAAGCTGGTATACGGGTTTCCTTGTTTGTTGATGCCGACCAACGCCAAATCGACGCGGCAGTGGCCTGTGAAGCACCGGTGATTGAATTACATACCGGCCATTATGCCCAAGCGCGCGATGATCATGCGGTGCGCGATCAACTCGAACAGATTAAACGCTGCGCGGCTGATGCCGCCGATGTCGGGTTAATTGTCAATGCCGGGCATGGTTTGCATTATCATAATGTTGCTGCAATTGCGGCTATACCGGAAATTGAAGAGCTTAACATCGGCCATGCCATCATTGCCCAAGCGGTGTTCTCTGGTCTGCCGCAAGCGGTGCGGGAAATGAAGAATTTAATGCATCAAGCCCGGTTTAACCGTTAAACAAGATGATCCGAGGTATCGGCACTGACATTGTCGCCATCAAGCGCATTGAGCAGGCATTAGACCGGCACGGCGAGCGCTTTGCTAAGCGGATACTCACCACCGAAGAATTAAAAAACATGCCGCAGGCGCGCCCGGCTTCTTGGTTGGCGAAACGGTTTGCTAGTAAAGAGGCGGTAGTCAAAGCCTTGGGTACCGGGTTTCGAGATGGGCTTGGATTTCATGATATCCAGACCAGTCACGATGCGCTTGGCCGCCCAGTGGTGCGCTTGATAGGTCGCGCCGAGGCGCAACTAGCCGCACTGGGGGCACGCCGGCTGGACTTAAGCGTGTCTGATGAAGCGCATTATGCCGTGGCGTTTGTGGTAATCAGCTAGAACGCCAACAAGCCTTGCTTTTTTACATCATTGGCGTATTATTCACCGCTTTGATTCTCCTGCCAGATCGTAGCGCAAACGGCTGGCTTTTCATAAACTCGTAGGAGTAATAACCCATGCGCCATTACGAAATTGTTTTGATGGTCCATCCGGATCAGAGTGATCAGGTTCCGTCCATGATCGAACGCTACAAAGCGATTATCAAAACGGCCAACGGTAGCGTTCATCGCTTAGAAGACTGGGGTCGCCGCCAGCTGGCTTATCCCATACGCAAGCTGGTTAAAGCTCATTACATTCTGATGAATATTGAAACCAACCAAGAAGCCTTGGCTGAACTCGAAGAGGCTTTTAAGTTCAACGATGCGGTTTTGCGACATCTGATCATCCGCTGTGATGAAGCTTACACCGATCCGTCACCGATGATGCAGGAACGCGAAACTGAGCGCCGTGCTGCGCGTCGTCGTGATGATGAAAGCAGCGATAGCGATGATACCAGCCAGGGCGAAAGCAAAGCCGCTGAAGCAACCGCAGAATCAGAATAAGAGGGATAGATCATGGCACGTTTTTTCCGTCGTAAGCGTTTTTGCCGTTTCACTGCTGAAGGAGTCAAGCAGATTGACTACAAAGACATCGAAACCCTAAAGCAGTACATTACTGAAACCGGCAAGATTGTCCCTAGCCGGGTTACCGGTACCTCCGCACGCTACCAGCGCCAGTTGCAAGTGGCCATCAAGCGCGCTCGTTTCCTCGGTTTGTTGCCGTACACCGATCGCCACTGATCGTACCGGCTATTGCGGTTAGGAGTATTCCATGCAAGTAATTTTATTAAGTAAAATCGAAAATCTAGGCACCTTGGGCGATGTCGTTCGCGTTCGTCCGGGATATGCCCGTAACTTCCTGATTCCTTATGGCAAAGCCAAACCGGCCACCAAAGCGAATATGGAAGAGTTTGAACGGCGTCGTGCTGAATTAGAAAAACTGGCCGCCGAAGAGCTGGCCGCAGCTCAGGCCCGTGCCGCTAAGATTGGCGAAGAAGCGTCGGTTACCATCGCGGTTAAGGCTGGTGCAGAAGGTAAACTCTTCGGCTCAGTCGGCACGGTTGAAGTGGCTAATGCTGTTAGTGAGCAAAAAGGCGTTGAAATTGAAAAACGTGAAGTACGCATGCCTGACGGGGCATTGCGTTCGCTTGGTGAATTCCCGGTGGTACTGCATCTGCACTCTGAGGTAGATGTTGATTTGAAGGTGATCGTTGTACCGGAAGAATAGTCGCTTCCCGACAACACTCGCCTTTGAACAAGCCCGCGATTATGTGGGCTTTTTTATTTTTGGCTGCCTGGTGGTTCGTCTTATCTTGAATTGATTGCAGCTACCGCCGTCCAAGTGCGGATTAGCGGCGAGAATTTAGCCTTGGTTTTTTACCTATGCCTTAAAGCGGCTCGGATTCGGGTATGATAATGGCCTGTTTTATTCTGATTAGAAAGTTCTGTTATGCCGAGAAAATCACGCCAAAACCGTCTGCCCGGTGAGCCTTGTGCGGTCGGAATCAACCTGCGTTTCTGGCTGGTTGATGGCTACTTTAATCGATATCTGGGGGTGGGCAAGGTTCGATTGATTAAAGCGATTGACGCGTTAGGTTCTATTAGCCGCGAGGCATTTTCTATGGCTATAAGTTATAAACCCGTCTGGTCGCTGGTGGAGAAGGTCAATCAACTTATAGCCCAAGCCTTTTCAGTAAAAGAAGCCGGTGGCGGCCATGCCTGGGCAGCCGAACAAGGCCAAGTCGCTATCGCGGGCTACCAGCAGTTAGAAGCCGATTTACAAGCATTTCTGGCCCAGCGGGCGCAACCAAAATGAGTGTGCAATCCATTCGTGAGCGTGCCGGGGTTATCCTTCAAGAGCGCGACCCGGCAAGAAAATGCGCCGAAACCCGAAAGCTGTTTGCCGAAGCCCAAAATACGCCCGATGAAGAGATCGGCCAGCCGCCTGCGCTTATTATCCCAGTACCCGACCCCGGTCGACCTAAGCGGCCGGAACTGGTTGCGCCCCGAGAAGTGCCCCGTCGTGATCCGAGTAGCGCACAGGGTCGGGCGGCGATGGCGCACTCATTTGCCCATATTGAATTTAATGCCATGAATATTGGCTTAGATGCGTGTTATCGCTTCGATGGCATGCCTGGTGATTTTTATCGCGATTGGCTTTCGGTGGCGCAGGATGAAGCCAAGCATTTTGAGCTGTTACAAGACTATTTGCAGCAGCGCGGTCATGATTATGGCTCTTTCCCGGCTCATCAAAGCTTGTGGGAAACCGTTCATGGCACCGAGCATGATGTGCTAGTGCGGATGGCACTGATCCCCAGAGTACTGGAGGCGCGCGGTTTGGATGTTACTCCGGGGATTCAGCGCAAACTAGCTCAGTTCGGTGACCATGATTTAGTCGCGATCCTCGATGTGATTTACAACGAGGAAATCACTCATGTTGAGATTGGCACCCGCTGGTTTCGCTATGCCTGTGAACAACGCCAAGTGGATGCGCGCCAGACCTTCCGTGAATTGCTCGAACAGTACATGAAAGGGCGTATACGTGGCCCTTATGATGATTTAGGCCGTAAAGCAGCCGGATTTACCGATGAGGAAATGGCCGATCTACGGGAAATGGAAGCGGAAACCTTAGCCCGGCTGGCCGGAAAAGATGGGCATGCGTAATTTTATAATGATTAACCGGATCGGTCTTATTTCATGAGCTTTGTCCATCTGCATGTCCACAGTGAATTCTCGTTAGTCGACGGCACCCTTCGGATTAATCAACTCGCTAAACTTGCCGCCGAGCGGGGAATGCCTGCTATTGCGCTGACTGACCAGGGCAATTTGTTCGCCATGGTCAAGTTTTATCGTGCAGCGCTATCTGCTGGAGTGAAGCCGATTTTTGGCGCTGATTGCCTGCTAGCTCCGGATGGCCCTAACCAGCCGGTCACGCGGTTAACCTTGTTGGCACAGAATGATCAAGGGTTTCGGCATTTAACCGAACTGCTCTCGCAGGCTTACTGTGAAGGACAGATCAACAATAAACCCACGCTGCGCCGCGAGTGGCTGACCGCTGCACAGACCGAGGGGTTGATTGTCTTGCTCGGGTTTCAATCAGATATTGGTCAGTATCTAATCAGCGAGCGACACGAGCATATCAATGCAGCCTTGGCGTTCTGGCAGGAGCGGTTCTCGAATCGTTTATATCTGGAGCTAACCCGTACCAACCGGCCCGATGAGGATATCTTTACCCGCCAAGCGGTGCGTTTAGCGCAGAATAAAGCGCTGCCAGTCGTGGCCACTAACGATGTCCGTTTTGCCAATCGGGCGGACTTTGAGGCTCACGAAGTCCGAGTTTGCATTAACCAAAGTTATACTTTGGATGACCCGCGCCGCCCGCGTCCTTACTCAGCTGATCAATATCTGCGTTCGGCTGATGAGATGGCCGAGTTATTTGCAGATATTCCCGAGGCACTAGAAAACAGTGTGGCGATTGCAGAACGCTGTAATGTGCAGTTGCAGTTGGGGGAAAACTATCTGCCGCGTTTTCCCACGCCAAACCAGGAATCCGAATCGGAGTATTTGCGCGCATTATCAGCCGAAGGGCTTGAACGACGCCTAGAACGGGTCGATGAATCTCGGCATCGTGAATATCGTGAAAGGCTGGAGCTTGAACTCGATGTCATTATCAAAATGGGTTTTCCTGGCTACTTTCTGATCGTTGCCGACTTTATCCAATGGGCCAAGCGCGAGGGAATTCCTGTGGGGCCGGGGCGTGGCTCGGGGGCCGGGTCGATTGTGGCCTGGGCGTTACTGATTACCGATATCGACCCGATCGCCTATGACCTGCTTTTCGAGCGCTTTCTCAACCCGGAGCGCGTCTCGATGCCCGATTTTGATATTGATTTCTGCATGGAAGGCCGCGATCGGGTCATTGAGTACGTTGCCAAGCGGTATGGTCGAGAGGCGGTCTCGCAGATTGCCACCCACGGCACCATGGCTGCTAAAGCGGTGGTGCGGGATGTGGGACGGGTTTTGGGTTATCCCTATGGCTTTGTCGATAAAATAGCCAAGTTGATTCCCTTCAAGCCGGGGTTAGATGTTTCTTTGGATGACGCGCTGGGTCTGACGGAGCGCGCCACCCCCGACTCCGAGCGCTATTCGGCTGATTTAAAAGAGTTATACGATCGTGATGAGGAAGTGCGGGCCATAGTTGATATGGGCCGGGCCTTAGAAGGGCTGCCGCGAAGTGTGGGCAAGCATGCCGGGGGGGTGTTAATTGCTCCTGGTAAACTGACCGACTACACCCCGATGTACTGCGAGGCGAATCACGCCAGCCCGGCTTCGCAGTTGGATAAGGATGATGTCGAAGCTGTCGGTCTGGTGAAGTTTGATTTCCTCGGTCTACGTAATCTCACTATTATCGACTGGGCACTGCAGGCGGTAAATGCCGATCGGCGCGCACAAGGCCAAGAGCCGGTCGATATCAGCGCGATCCCAATGGATGACAAAGCCACCTTTGATCTGCTCAAACGCTGTGAGACCACGGCGGTGTTTCAGTTGGAATCCAAAGGCATGAAGGGGCTGATCAAAAAACTCCAACCCGATAACTTTGAAGAAATTATTGCCTTAGTGGCACTGTTTCGGCCCGGGCCACTGGATTCGGGCATGGTTGAGGACTTTAACCTGCGCAAAAAGGGCGAGCAGGAGGTTGAGTATCTCCACCCTTGGTTGGAAGAGGTGCTCAAGCCAACCTATGGGGTGATTGTCTACCAGGAACAGGTTATGCAAATTGCCCAGATCCTCGCGGGTTACACCCTGGGCGGGGCGGATTTGCTGCGCCGGGCCATGGGTAAGAAAAAACCCGAAGAAATGGCCAAACAGCGCCAAATCTTTCTAGAGGGTGCCGAGAAAAAAGGCGTGGATCCCAATCAGGCCGGTTATATTTTCGATTTGGTGGAAAAGTTTGCCGGTTATGGCTTTAACAAATCCCACTCGGCGGCCTATGCCTTGCTGGCCTACCAAACCGCTTGGCTGAAAGCACACTATCCGGCGCACTTTATGGCCGCCGTATTGTCTGCTGATATGGACAACACCGATAAGGTGGTGGGGCTGATTGAGGAGTGCCGCAAACTGGGTCTAAGGGTGGTGCCGCCTGATGTGCAGCGCTGCACCTATCGTTTTCGTGCCTCTGGCGCGAAGGAAATCGTCTATGGTCTAGGCGCTATTCGTGGCGTGGGTGAAGGGGTGATTCAGGCCCTGGTGGACGAGCGTGAACGGCGTGGCCCGTTTGCTGATATCAATGATTTCTGCCAGCGCTTGGGTGCTAAAACCCTCAATAAGCGTCTGCTTACCGCGCTGGTTTGTGCCGGCGCACTGGATAATCTTGGCCCGTCACGCCGCGCTTTATTCGAGCATATTCCCGAAGCGATGCGCGTGGCCAGCCAATACACCGCCCAGGCCCAATCGGGCATGTCCGATTTATTCAGTGATTTTGACGAGCCGGAGGTACAGATTCAAAGCCGCATCCCCGATTTACCAGAATGGCCGGATGATGAGCGCCTGCGCGCCGAGAAGAACATGCTTGGGCTATATTTAACCGGGCATCCGATTGATCAATACCGCTCTGAGTTAGACCGGATAATTACCGCAAATCTCGAAACGCTAACCGAGCGGGCAGAGGAGCGTAGTGCCAAAAATAGCAATGGCTTTCAGCAAGGTATGCCGGCTACAGTCGCCGGTTTGTGCGTGGATGAGCGCCGTATCCGCACGGCAAGCGGTGAGAAGATCTGGCTGTTGACTCTCGATGATGGCGCAGGCCGGGGTGAGCTACGTTTAAATGAAGAGCAGCGTGAGCAGGCCGGCGACTTGATCGGCCGCGATCAGCTGTTAATTGCCCGGGCCGAGGTGAGTTTTGATAGCTTTAATGCCCAACTACGAATCCGACACAAGCAACTTTTTGATATGGCGCGTGCCCGGGCGCATTTCGGACAAGGTTTGGTTTTGCAAGTTACCACCAAGGCCGATTGGCAGGACGCTCAAGACTTAATAACACTGCTGGCAGATTATCGCGTCGCTGAAGATCAAGCAGGCTTAACGGTGATTATTGAGCTACGTGATGCGCATATTCGCGGTGCGATTCGTCTGGCGGAAAACTGGCGTTTGCACCCGGATGATACCCTACTGGAAAAATTAAAGGCCCACCCGGTAGTCGAGCAGGCCTGGATTCGTTATCCCGGAGATTAGGTTAAAGCGCACACAAAGTCGGTGGGCTGCTCTAGGTTGTGGGCGCTAAGTATTTTTCTTGGCGCGTCGATCATCTTGCCGATCGGGCAGGGTGATGCTGAGTTCGAACAGGTCATACTGTTCGTTGTGATCCACCTCAAAGCGTACGGCATCATCGTCTACATCCACGTATTTGCGAATAACGCCTAGAATCTCCTCGCGCATTTCCGGAAAATAATGCGGTGTTTTATCTTGGCCCCGCGCGCGTTCATGGGCGATTAAGATCTGCAGGCGCTCTTTGGCCACACTTGCAGAGTTATCCTGCGCGCGTGGTCGGAACATATCCCAAAGTCCCATGATCAGCTCCTGCCAAACAGACGTGATAGGAAGGACTTACCCTTGGCGTCTATAAAGCGCATTTCGCGCTCTTCGCCCAGCAGGCGAGCCACGGCATCAGCATAGGCCTGACCGGCATCGGCATTCTTGTCGAGAATCACAGGCCGACCTGCATTAGAAGCTTGCAGCACCGCGTTTGATTCCGGGATCACCCCCAACAGCGGCACGGCCAGAATTTCCTGCATGTCTTCAACAGAGAGCATTTCGCCGGTGCCAACCCGGTCGGGAGCATAGCGGGTAATCAGTAAGTGCTCACGGATGGGGCTTTCATTATTTTCAGCGCGTTTGGATTTGCTTGAGAGAATACCCAGCATGCGGTCGGAATCACGAACGGAGGAAACTTCCGGGTTAGTAACTACGATGGCTTCATCAGCGTAATACATCGCTAATTGAGCACCTCGTTCAATTCCGGCCGGTGAATCACAGACGATGTAATCAAAGCCCTCGTTGGCGAGTGATTCGAGTATTTCGCCCACCCCTTCGGTGGTCAGGGCATCTTTGTCTTTGGTTTGCGAGGCAGGCAACACGTAAAGATTATCGACTTCTTTATGTCGGATCAGTGCCTGATTCAGGCTGGCTTCTCCTTGAATGACGTTTACAATGTCGTATACCACCCGGCGCTCCACGCCCATGATTAAATCTAGGTTGCGTAAACCGACATCAAAGTCGATCACAGCCGTTTTTTTGCCTGCCATGGCAAGGCCGCTTGAGATTGCCGCACTGGTGGTGGTTTTGCCCACACCACCTTTGCCTGAAGTCACTACCAGAACGTTGGCCACTAATATTGCTCCGTTATCTTGCGTATAAGTTGAATTTCAAGTGAAAGCTTGCCATAAATAAGCCCATAAGCATACTTGAAAAGGGGCTTGTAACATAAATGCTCGGTTGATCCGGTAACTGGGCACCTCAAAAAACCGTCACGAGCAAATTCGAGTGCAAGGAGCCGCGCAACGAGCGACGAGACATATCAAAAAGATAGGCGAGGAGCGAGTGAGCACGCGACACCGCAATCGGACTGCGCAGTAGGTTTTCGAGATGCCCAATTATTCGTAGGCCTTAATCTGGATCTGCCCGCCACTGAGGTATATGACAGCCCGTTTGCCCCACGCCGGATGACGGGCGAGCTGTTCTCCATCTAGAAAATTGCCGCAGATAGCAATAATTTCCGGTTCAAAACGTTCGCAGAAAATCCGGGCTTGTTGCATGTCATTTGCACCAGCCGCCGCTGTGCCCTTAAGCGGGCCGTGCACATAAATTGAGCCGTCTGCGACTATGCGCGCACCGGCACTGACGGAGTTCATTACCACCATATCGCGGTTTTGCGCATATATCTCGCTGCCAGAGCGCACCGGTTGTTCAATGACCATCGGCGCGATCGCGACCTCAACGGTTTGCTTTACGACCCGTTCAACCGTTTTTGTGATCTTCTCAGGTTCTGCCGCATGAGCTGGTTGTGCCGCGGCATGGGGGGTGGATGATGAATCACCGAGTATCGGCAGGCCAGCCTTGAGCGCTTGCTCGCGTTGGTTTTCATTGCCGCCAACAACGGCAATCGCTTGGAGTTGATGATTTTTCAGCAGGCTGGTCAGAGCTGGAAAATCAATCCATTTACCACTGGATTCAATCTCCGTGAGGTCAATAACGCAGGCCTCGAGGGTCTGATCTGGGAAGGCGCGGCCAAATTGTTGCTTGAGGTCGCGGGTGAGCTTTAACAGGTGTGTGTCTGAAAGACGGAAAAAGGGCAGGTTCAGGGTACCGGCGCTCAGGGTAAATGAAGCGCTTTTAATATTAGCGTTGGGCATAGAACGTGTTTGCATAATGGTTGGTTTTACAATTAAAGCCGACACAAAGCAAGTCTGAATTCAATATCTTCACTGATCTGTTTTGGCAGACTCTCCTGCATATCATGGCTCATAAAACGCACCGAGAATCGGTGCTTACCGGCGCTGATCTCTGGGTAGCCCGGTGTGCCGGGCTCTAAGATCAGACGCAAGAGCTGATATGGCGCGCCGTAATCAATACTCTGCTGCAAAAAACCTTCGCGGGCGGTGACCCAGATGGGATCGACGCTATCACGAATCAAGCTGATGACCATCTCGTTGGCGGTGCGTATATCAGTAAAAGGGGCCAGCCAATGTTGGATATCGGCCTGGCGTTGTTCGAATGATTGCCCCATCCAGTAGTGCAGGCCGGGGATGTCGAACTCACAAAGCGCACCAGGTATGGAGGCGCGCTGGCGAATGGCGTTGAGCAGCTCGTTGTTTTTAAGGTGGGCACCGGGCTGACTGGCGTTATCATACAGTGCCCGAATCAGGCGTTCCTGTTCTGCCAGGAGATTTTTAAGCTTAGCCGAATCCACGCCTGGCGAGTCAGCCACCGCCATCAGCTGGTTTTGCTGACGTTCAATTTCCTTGATTAACTCGCGCTTGATATCAATCCGTGAGAGCACATCAGCCGCCTCGATTAACAGTAAAATCACATTGAGTGAATCTAGCGGTGACTGGCGTTCTAGGTGATGATTAATCCGGGCAAATAAATGCTCTAAGCGCAGACAGGCGCGTATTCGCTCATTTAATGGTTGCTCGAATACACAAAAATCCAGAGCTTGATCGCTCATGGGCTAACCTCTTGTTGCAAAACCAGATGGCGATGGTGCAGCTACCTGATTAAAAATTTAATAACACAACATACAACCCGATGTGCCAGCTCTGCAAGTATTGGGTGTGCAAAACTAGTCTGGCTCATAGCCAAGAATCGGGGCGAGCCACTGCTCGGCTGCGCGTTTGGATATATTCTTGCGTTGGGCATAGTCAGCCACTTGGTCCGGGCCAATCCGACCGGTGCCGAAGTAACGCGCTTGAGGATGAGCAAAATACCAGCCAGAAACGGCCGCACCCGGATGCATGGCATATGAGCTGGTCAGGGTGATTCCAAGTTGGGTTGGATCCAAAAGTTCCCATAATTTTTGCTTCTCGGTGTGGTCCGGGCAGGCTGGATAGCCTGGAGCAGGGCGAATGCCCTGATATTTCTCCGCGATTAAATCAGGGTTGCTGAGGTTTTCATCTGGCGCATAGCCCCAGAATTCCTTGCGTACGCGCTCGTGGAGCCGTTCGGCATAGGCTTCAGCCAGCCGGTCTGCTAGTGCCTGGAGCATAATGGCATGATAGTCATCATGAGCAGCCTCAAAACGGGCAATATGCTCTTCAATGCCAATCCCGGTGGTGACCGCAAAGCCACCTACCCAATCCTTGATGCCTGAATCCTTCGGGGCCACAAAATCGCTTAAGCACATATTGGGCTTACCACCCGAACGCGGCATTTGCTGGCGGATATTGCAGAGCCGGATTTTTTCTTCATCACGATTTTCATCTTGATAGAGAATCAGATCATCATCAATGCTGGCAGCAGGCCAAAAGCCAATGACGCCGCGCGCGGTGAGCCATTTTTCCTCGACGATCTGTGTGAGCATGGCTTTGGCATCCGCAAACAGTTTTTGCGCCTCCTGACCAATTTTTTCGTCTTCCAGAATGGCCGGATATTTACCGAACAACTGCCAACTTTGGAAAAATGGTGTCCAGTCAATGTACGCAGTCAATTCATCGAGCGGGTAGTCATCAAAGTAAATCGGCTTGTTTATCTGATGAGGCCGGGTGGGTGTGTAATCGCTAAACGAGCTTAGATGCTTGTTGGCTCGCGCCTCGGCAATGGGTACTCGCTTGGCCTCACGCTGATTCTCGCGACGGCGTTCGGTGATCTGCTCGTATTCTGCCTCGATGCGGCTCACATAGGCTTGTTTTTGTTCACCGAGCAGACTGCTGGCCACCCCGACCGCTCTAGAGGCATCAGGTACATGGATGACCGGGTGGTCATAAACCGGGTTGATTTTTAAAGCCGTGTGAAGTTTGGAGGTGGTGGCCCCACCGATCATTAGCGGAATATCAAAGCCTTGGCGTTGCATTTCGGTTGCGACATTGACCATTTCATCCAGAGAGGGGGTGATCAGTCCGGATAAGCCAATTAAATCCGCATCGTGCTCCTTGGCTGCATCGAGGATTTTCTGGGTGGGCACCATCACGCCAAGATCAATGATTTCAAAACCGTTGCACTGTAAAACCACCCCGACGATATTCTTACCGATATCGTGCACATCGCCTTTAACGGTGGCCATAACGACCTTGCCAGCAGATTGAACTTCGCAGGATTCCGACTCCATATAAGGTAATAAATGGGCGACGGCTTTTTTCATTACCCGAGCTGATTTTACAACCTGCGGCAGGAACATCTTGCCATCACCAAACAGATCCCCGACCACATTCATGCCGTCCATCAGTGGACCTTCGATGACATGCAATGGCTGATCAGCTTCAAGGCGCGCCGCTTCGGTATCTTCAACGACAAATTCATCAATGCCATTAACCAGCGAGTGCTCAAGGCGTTTATTCACTGGCAATTCCCGCCAGGATAAATCCGGGCCGGCGGCTTTGCTCCTGCCCTGGTTTTTATATTTTTCGGCTAGATCCAGCATGCGGTCGGTGGCGTCTTCGCGTCGATTTAGGACGATATCTTCCACCGCGTCACGTAGCTCAGGGTCAATATCATCCACCACCGCTAACTGGCCGGCATTAACAATACCCATGTCCATCCCAGCTTTGCCGGCATGGTAGAGAAAAACCGAGTGAATCGCTTCGCGAACCGCTTCATTACCGCGAAATGAGAACGAGACGTTGGAAACACCCCCGGAAACCAGCGCGTAGGGCAGGTTTTGTTTGATCCAGCGGGTCGCCTCGATGAAATCCACCGCGTAGTTGTTGTGCTCTTCAATACCGGTGGCTATCGCGAAGATATTAGGATCGAAGATGATATCTTCCGGTGGAAAACCAATGCCAACCAGCAAGTCGTAAGCACGTTGGCTAATTTCAATACGCCGGTCGAGAGTATCGGCCTGACCCTGTTCATCGAACAGCATCACCACCGCAGCAGCGCCATATCGCTGAATGAGTCGGGCGTGCTCTAAAAAGATCTCCTCGCCTTCTTTCAGCGAGATGGAATTGACCACCGCTTTGCCCTGCACGCATTGCAGCCCGGCTTCGATCACCTCGAATTTGGAGGAGTCGATCATAATCGGAACGCGGGAAATATCCGGTTCGGAGGCGATGAGATTTAAAAAACGTCGCATGGCAGCCACGCCATCGATCAACCCCTCGTCCATATTGACATCAATAATCTGGGCGCCGTTATCGACCTGCTGGCGGGCTACATCTAAAGCTGTACTGTAATCTTCGTCTTTAATTAGACGTTTAAAGCGGGCCGAGCCGGTAACGTTGGTGCGTTCGCCAACATTGACAAACAGTGTATCTTCGCCGATGTTGAGCGGCTCTAAACCCGAAAGGCGGCATTCGTGACTCGCTGCGACCGGCTGGCGTGGTGGTAGTCCTTTAACCTGTTCGGCCATATAGCGGATATGTTCGGGTGTGGTGCCGCAGCAGCCGCCGATGATATTAATCATGCCCGCCCGTGCCCACTCACCCACGGCATTAGCCATGGGATCGGCTTCTAGCTCATATTCACCTAATTCATTGGGCAGGCCGGCGTTGGGGTGTGCGGAGACAAAAAACTCACTGATATTGGACAGCTCAGAGACATACTGGCGCAACAGATCCGGGCCGAGGGCGCAGTTTAAGCCTATGGATAACGGGCGGGCATGACGTAATGAGTTATAAAACGCCTCGGTGGTCTGGCCGGATAGAGTCCGCCCGGAGGCATCGGTAATGGTGCCAGAGATCATGACCGGCCAGCGGGTTTGCAGTTCTGCAAATAGTTTCTCTAGTGCGAATACGGCTGCTTTGGCATTTAAGGTATCGAAGATGGTTTCAATCAGAAAAATATCCACGCCACCGGCAAGTAGGCCAGTGGCGGCTTCATAGTAGGCATCGACTAGTTGCTGAAAGGAGATATTACGATAGCCGGGGTCGTTTACATCCGGCGAGATGGAGGCAGTGCGGTTGGTCGGGCCTAGAATCCCGGCGACAAAACGGGGCTTGTCAGGGGTTTGTTTGGTTTTGGCATCGGCCTCAATCCGGGCGATTTTGGCCGCCTCAACGTTTAACTCATAAGCCAGATCTGCCATCTGAT